>ERZ808240.24-NODE-24-length-192554-cov-32.079029_pt1 | contig 192554 bp, 146 predicted proteins | sample MGYA00521084_ERZ808240 | MGnify/ENA primary metagenome ERZ808240 (study PRJEB31516, sample SAMN03275571) | gut metagenome | biome: mammalia-associated habitat; material: feces | host: Papio cynocephalus | place: Kenya | collected 2012-08-06 ...
CAAAGGTAGGAACTTTTTCTGATTCCGCAAATCTTTTTTGAGTTTTTTTTAAAAAATTTTAGGCCTGGACTGCATACCTATATTATATAAAAACTTGCCCGATTCAGCCAAGGGCTGACACACTCCAAAAGAAGCCCGGGCTGCTGAGCAGTCCGGGCTTCTCTTATATCGGGGCTTGCGCTACTTCGCTTCGGCTGCGGCGGCGTACTTCTCGTACTTGGCCTGCATCTCAGGACTCTCGGTGCGGAAGCGGAAGCAGGCGTTCTTGAGATACTCTGCTACGCTTGACTTCACTCCCGGATCCTTGGTGATCTCGAATGCTTTCTCGAACGGAGCGACGCATGACTTGAGAGCGCTTTCGAACTCTCCCATCAAAGCCATGTACTTGGCATCGTCAGCCTCGGCGGAAGCCTTCTCCTGGATGGCTACAGCCAGATTGTAGAAGTGGATTCCCTCTCCAATATAGCCGAACTCGTACTCCGGGTTGATCTCGGAACACTTGCGGTATGCGGCCACAGCGGCATCACCGTTGCCGAGCTGCTCGTTGATGTTGCCCTCGACATAGTAGAGGGAAGCGTTGTTAGGCTCGTTCTTCTTGGCTTCATCGAGGAGCTGGAAGAGACGCTCGGTGTTGCTGCCACTCGTCACATAGTAGTTGATGAGGCCCACAAGGATGCCCTGGCTCTGAGGATAGGCCTTGAATCCCTCTTCGAGGTAGTTCTTGGCAGCCTCCTTGTCTCCAAGCTTGTCACAGACGTCAGCCATCTTTGCGTAGGTGTCACCATCAGTGCCATGATAACCGAGCGATAGGCACTTTGCATAAAACTCCTTGGCACGAGCGTTGTCTCCGGCGGACTGCGCGGTGAAACCGGCATTGTAGATGGAGTTGGTGTCTATCTGGCTGAGGGGAGCTGTCGCTGCTGCAGCGGCGGCCTTCTCGAAAAAGGTGGAAGCTTCAGCCATCTTGCCGAACGCGTAGGCGTTGTAGGCATCTGCTGAATATTTCTCGGCAACCTGCCTGAGCCCGTTGTCGATATCTTTCTTCTTCTTGTTTGCAGGATCAAGCTTGGCAGCCTCGGAGAATGCTGCATACGCCTTGTCAAGCGCGCCCTCCACTACCGGCTGAGTCACCTCGATGACCTCGAGGAGGCCGTTCTCGTTGAAATAGAGGTTCTTGTTTTCGTAAGCGACCTTTGTCATCTGACGGCCGCCCACTTCGGCAACTGACTCCGAAAGCGGTTTGTCACCGCCTCCAAGAACCTGAAGCTCCTGACGGGACATCCCGACCCACACATTGCCGGCCGGGGCGTTGTAGGCATCAAGCAAGGCCTTCCCATACTTGATCCATGTGGCAGGCTTCTGGCTCTGCTTAGGATTGGTGGTGGCAGCTTCCGTCTTCTCCACAGCGGACTTGGCGGCAGCCGGGCTCTTGACTTGAGCCTGGGCATCGAAAGCCTGCATCGAGGCTACGAGTGCCATAACTAATAAGATCTTTTTCATCAGAATATCTAATTAAGTTGTTGATTGTCAGTGTTTACCTGCGCCGCAGCATCTCCAGCCACCTCATCCTCCTCAGACTTGGATACCGGGGAAACCGCCGCAATTGCATCCCCTTCGCGGAGATTGATGAGGCGTACACCCTGCGTCGCACGTCCTGTCAGGCGCAGTTCGGACATGTCCACCCTGATGGTGAGGCCTGATTTGGTGATGATCATGAGGTCATTGTCGTCAGTGACAGCCTTGATCGCGACGAGCGGCCCGGTCTTGTCCGTGATGTTGAGCGTCTTGACACCCTTGGCACCACGGGACGTGATCCTGTACTCATCGGCTGCAGAGCGCTTCCCGTAACCGTTCTCGCTTACGACCAGCACGGCGACGGAACTGTCCTCCGGCTTGATGGCTATGGCTCCAACCACCTCATCGTCTTCCTCTATGGAGATGCCCCGGACGCCCGAAGAGTTGCGTCCGAGGGCGCGAAGTTCATCTTCATTGAAGCGGCAGCAGCGCCCGGCACGGGCAGCGATCATTATCTGCTCACTTCCGTCAGTAAGGAGAGCATCCAGGAGTTCGTCCCCCTCGCGTATGTTGATGGCGATGATGCCTTTGTTGCGGCTGCGCTTGTTGGCATACTCGGAGAGTGTGGTCTTCTTGACCGTACCGCGCTTGGTCACAAGCGTGACGAAGTGGCTCTCCGTGTAAGCGGAATCCTCGATGGAACGCACGTTGAGGTATGTGCGGATGCTGTCCTGCGCATCGATGGAGAGGAGATTCTGCACGGCGCGTCCCTTTGCTGTGCGGGCCCCTTCCGGCAGTTCATATACCTTGAGCCTGTAACACATTCCCCTGTCCGTAAAGAAGAGCATGGTGGAATGCATGTTGGCCACATATATATGCTCTATGAAATCCTCCTCCCTGGTGGCGCTGGCCTTTTTGCCCATACCGCCCCTGGCCTGAGTACGGAACTCGCTCAGCGCGGTGCGCTTGATATAGCCGAGGTGAGATATCGTGATGACCACATCCTCATCGGCATAGAAGTCCTCAGGATTGAACTCCTCGGCGGAAAGGGTGATCTCAGTCCTGCGCGGATCGCCGAACTTTTCCTTGAGGTCGCGGCACTCCTGCTTGACTATGGCAAGCTGCTCCTCGTCACTGGCAAGAATCTCCTTGCAGCGGGCGATGAACTTCTCAAGATCATCATATTCAGCCTGGAGTTTCTCCTTCTCGAGTCCGGTCAACTGGCGCAGACGCATCTCCACGATGGCTGTAGCCTGCAAATCGTCGAAACCGAAACGGGCCATGAGAGTTCCCTTCGCCTCATCCACGCTCTTGGAAGCTCTGATTATGGCTATCACCTCATCGATGACGTCTATCGCCTTGAGGAGGCCTTCCAGGATATGGGCCCGCTTGAGAGCCTTGTCCAGGTCGAACCTCGTGCGCCGTACAACAACTTCGTGGCGGAAGTCCACGAAATTGGCCAGCATGTCCTTGAGGGTCAAGGTGCGCGGACGGCCGTTCACAAGCGCGACATTGTTTATTGAAAAACTGCTCTGGAGCGCGGTATACTTGAAAAGGGTGTTGAGCACCACGCTTGAGTTGGCGTCCTTCTTGACAATGAACTCGATTCGTATGCCCTGGCGGTTGGTCAGTTCCCTAATCTCGGATATGCCCTCGATCTTCTTGTCACGGATCATCTCGCTGATGCGCGAGAGCATCTCGGCCTTGTTGACCATATACGGGACCTCGGTGACCACTATCACATCCCTGCCGTTGTCGTGTGTCTCGATCTCGGTCTTGGCACGGAGCACTATCCTGCCGCGGCCTGTACTGTAGGCGTCCACGATGCCCTGCCTGCCAAGTATGATGCCTCCGGTCGGGAAATCAGGGCCCTTGATATACTGCATGAGATCTTCAACGCAGATGTCCGGGTTGTCGATATAAGCACAGATGGCGTCACAGCACTCCCCGAGGTTGTGCGGGGCCATGTTGGTGGCCATGCCGACGGCGATGCCGGACGAACCGTTGAGAAGCAGGAGCGGCACCTTGGTAGGAAGCACGGTAGGCTCCTGGAGAGAGTCGTCAAAGTTGAGTGTCATGTCGACCGTGTCCTTGTCAAGGTCCGCAAGGACTTCAGCCGAAATCTTCTCAAGTTTCGCTTCAGTATATCGCATCGCGGCCACAGGATCACCATCCATGGAGCCGAAGTTGCCCTGTCCGAATATCAGAGGATAGCGCTGGTTCCAGTTCTGCGCGAGACGTGCCATGGCGTCGTAGACGCTGGAATCACCGTGCGGATGGAACTTACCGAGTACCTCACCGACAATCCTTGCGCTCTTCTTGGTCTGCCCGCCGTAGTTGAGTCCGAGTCCGTCCATGCCGAAGAGCACCCTGCGCTGCACAGGCTTAAGGCCGTCACGCGCATCCGGCAAGGCACGCGACACGATTACCGACATCGAATAGTCGATGTAGGCCGTACGCATCTCGTGGTCGATCTCGACGGGTTCTATTATTCCTGTCACTTCTTCCCGAATTTCTTCGGGAGTCTTTACCTCACTGTCCATATAAAATTCTTAATCGGATTGTTTCCAAATATGCAAATTTAGAATAAAAATCCGATTAAATTGCTACTTTTGCCCATATTCACATTCTATGAACATCAAGTTGTCAGACGACTTCAAGGCCATCCTCGCCGGCGCAAGAGACGAGGCTATGCGCACCGGCCACTATGGCATCGGGGCCGACCATCTGATGCTGGCAATGCTCAGAAGGCAGGACTGCGAAGCCTGCCGGTTCCTCTCCGGACAGGGGCTTGACACCGGTGAACTCAAACGCATGATAGACGAGGCGACATTCATGGAAAAATCCGTCCCGTACAACAATGCCGACATGGTAAAGATGAAGCGCAGCGCTGAGGGCGCCGTAAGTCTGGCCGCATACGAAGCCCTCAGCGCCGGCGACAGCCAGGTCAAATCCACCCATCTCCTGCTGGCCCTGAGCCGGGCCGAAGACAGCGTCAGCAGGACCTGGCTCGCCGAACACGGACTCGGCAGCACAGCCATGAGGGAGGCGCTGAAATCAGAAGGCCTGCTCGGCAGAAGCCAGAGCAGACCTGAAGTCAAGATGGAAGATGTAATATCCGCGCTCGGCGAACAGCTCAACAATCTGATGAGCGCTTATCGTGACAAGACAGGCTACATGAGCTAATCCGCGAGCCTGTCGAGAGCAAGTTGCAGAAGTTCAGCCACACGCGGTTTGTAATTGGTGTCCGCGTCCTTAAGATAGCGGTGCGCAATGACGCAGCACACGGTGCCCGCATTGTGCCCGAGTTTGGCGGACATCCCGGCGAGAGCAGATCCCTCCATCTCAAAATTGGTGATGCGGTATCCTCCGAACTCGAAGCTCTCGAAATCTTCCAGCATGTGCGGCATCGCCAGACCCTGACGCACCACCCTGCCTTGAGGGCCGTAGAAGCCTGACGCGGAAATGGTCATCCCCTTGAACGTGCAGTCTTCAAACTTCTTTATAAGCACATCTGACGCGCGGACAAAATAAGGATCCGGCAGATGTCTGGCCCAATGCGTGTGTTTCTTGAACGCTTCCTCAAAGTCAAGGAGAGCTATCCTGTCTCTCCCCTCGTACCAGTTCATGAGGCCGTCGCAACCCACCGAAATATGGGAAAAGATAAAGCCGCCGAGAGGAATGTCCGGCTGGATGGCGCCACAGGTCCCTATCCTCAAGATATTGAGCGTGCGGTGCTCCGGCTTGACCTCCCGGGTGGTGAAGTCGATATTGGCGAGAGCGTCAAGCTCGGTCATTACTATGTCGATATTGTCCGTGCCTATGCCCGTGGAGAGTACGGTGAAACGCCTGCCCCTGTATTGTCCCGTAATCCAGACGAATTCGCGGGACGCTCCCTCACACTCGACACTGTCAAGCAGGGGCTTGAACATGGCTACCCGGCCAGGGTCCCCCACAAGGATCACGTTGTCTGCAAGCTGCTCCGGACGGATGTGGATGTGGAATGCCGATCCGTCCTGGTTGATGATCAGTTCTGATTCTGCTATTCTCATATATGCGGTTATTTTTTTTTGCGCTTGGCCGCACGTAGCCGTGAGGCGCTGCGCACGATGAGTTCATCCGAGTAAATGCTCCGCGCGGCAAGCATGTTGAGTATCGTCACCGCAACAGGGAACACAGCCGCCACACGGAACACAAGATCCTTGTCGGCGGTGAAGAAATCCACTGCCAGCCAGCACTGGAGCGCAAGCGAAATGATCGCCGCAAGCATCGCCGTGCGCATCTGGAATATGCGGTGACGGTAGACGGTGAGTGCCAGGATATTGAGAAGCAGTACCAGGACTATCAATATCGTGTACGGCAAATAAGCGGTAAAGCGGACATCCGCAGCCTTGTCACAAAACAGCATGGAGGCCACAAGAGCCGTGGAAATGAGCAAATAAAGAGTCTGTATTCTCTGCCACATGGTTAAAGTGAATTGAAACGGGCGAGCACATTCTGCTCGTATGTCTTTGAAATCGGTATGGTGTCCAGCCCTTCAAGGCCGAGGCTTATCTTGTATCCTTCCTTCTCGGCCTTGAGGATCTTGACCTTTGTGATGTTCACTATATATTTGCGGTGACAACGTACGAGATCGCTGTCCGCAAAACTTTCTTCCACCGTCTTCAGAGGGCAGCGGAGCATATACTGCTTAACCTCCCCCGCGCTGTCGGTATACCAGATCTTGATGTAGTTGTCATCTGACTCTATATAGTATAGGTTCTCCGAGTCTATGGAAAACTTGAGCACACCGCTGCTGTCGAAAAGCGTGATGCGCTTCTCCTCATAAGGCTTGACCGGTGCGTCACTGACGACGTTGGAGTAGTTCATCAGGCGGATCGTGTTGTTGCGGTCAGCCAAGGACAGGTACAGGGCGGAAATCACATAGGGGATGCCGAGGCAGACGAGGGTGAAGCACAGCGCGCTCAAGAAAATGTCCCCGATGCAGCGCTCTCCGGTATCAATGATGCCCGCCTTGTCCCCCTGGACAGTGAAGAACGTGTAAAGCAGACTGATCAGCACGATCTCGACAAGATCCCACAGGATATACTTCCACACCTCGAAGTCCTCCAGGTTGCGGCAGTGGAACATCAGCACCTTGCTGACCACCACTACAGCTATCGACACGACGATGAATGCAATGGTGAAGAGGAAGGCGGAACTCCCCCCGAGGGCGAACCATACATTGTTGGAGAACGGGATGGATAGCAGTATCAAAACAAAAGAGAACAGGGCCGAAAAGGTCACGGTCCATATCAGCTGATACTTGCTCAGAAGGTATCTGGGCAGCTGTCCTCGAAGAAACGACATTCCGCTCATCCTGATTGATTCCTGCAAATATATGAATTTTTTGCTACCTTTGGGCCGTGTTAAAACAAGTGTACTGCAAAGATATGGAAAGAAAAGTAGCCGTTACAGGCCTCGGGGTGCTCTCATGCATCGGCAAAGATATAGATACATTCTGGAACAACCTGATCAACGGAGTCTGTGGAATCGACTACATAACCGAATTCCCGACCGATGAGCTTCCCGTCAAGATCGGGGGCATGATCCGCGACTTCCATCCCGAGCAGTTCGGCATGGACAAGCCGTTCATCCGCAAGCAGGATCCGTTCACCATCTACGCCATGGCTTCCGCCTGGCAGGCCATGAACGACTCCGGCCTCGTATCAGGCGAGAATATCGACCCGAAGAGGCTCGCCACCTATGTGGGATCCGGCATAGGAGGATTCACGACCATACAGCGGGAACTCGAAAAATTCCTGGAGGACAGGAGCGGGAAATGGATCTCACCGAACTTCGTCCCCACGATGATAAGTGACATGGCCGGCGGCCAGATCGCCATAAAATACGGGGCTCAGGGATCCTGCATCGACATTGTAACCGCCTGCGCCACCTCCACCCACTCGATCGGGGAGGCCTACAGGGCCATCCTTCACGGCTATGCCGATGCGGTCATCGCCGGAGGCTCTGACAGGTGCACCATCCCCATCGGCATAGCCGGCTTCGCCAATGCCAAGGCGCTCACGCGCTCGGAGAACCCGAAATACGCCTCCCTCCCGTTCAATGCCAACCGCAGCGGTTTTGTAATGGCGGACGGTTCAGCAGTTCTCATCCTTGAAGAATTCGAGCACGCAAAGGCGCGCGGAGCACATATCTACGCCGAGGTGGTCGGCTACGGGAGCACTTGTGATGCATACCATGCCACTGCCCCGCGCCCCGATGCCACTACCCAGGCCGAATGCATCAGGATCGCCCTTGAGCAGGCAGGGTTCGACAAGTCCACGGACAACGTCTACATCAACGCCCACGGCACCGGCACACACCTCAACGACATCGCAGAGACGCTCGCCTACAAGGAAGCGTTCGGGGATTTCGCCTACAAGTGCCACATCAGCAGCACCAAGTCAATGCACGGCCACATGTTCGGAGCCACAGGTGCGGTGGAAGCCGCAGCTACTGTGCTTGCCCTTCAGGAGGGGATAGTACCCCCGACCATCAATCTTGACTGCCCGGATCCGGAGTGCGATCTGGACTACACCCCTAACAAGGCGGTCAAAGCCGAACTCACGCTCGGTCTGAGCGATTCGTTCGGCTTCGGAGGTCACAACGCCTGTCTGGCATTCAGAAAAGTCCGGTAGGCTACGCCGCCTCCTTGAGGCGTTCGGCGTTTTCGGCTATCTGCAGCTGGTCGATACATTCCTGTATATCCCCGTCCATGAAGGCGGGGAGATTGTACATTGACCAGTTGATGCGGTGATCTGTAACTCTCCCCTGAGGATAGTTGTACGTGCGTATCTTTGCGGAGCGGTCCCCCGTGGACACCATGGTCTTGCGCTTTGCCGCTATGCCGTCCAGATATTTCTGATGTTCAAGGTTGTAGAGTCGCGTACGGAGTTCCTCGAAAGCCCTGTCCTTGTTTTTGAGCTGGGAGCGCTCCTCCTGGCACTGCACCACGAGACCGGTAGGGATATGGGTCAGACGGACAGCCGAATATGTGGTGTTCACGCCCTGGCCTCCAGGGCCAGAAGAGCAGAAAAGATCAAGCCTGATGTCGTCCCAGTTGAGATCGACATCGAACTCTCCGGCTTCGGGGAACACGGCCACAGATGCCGCGGATGTCTGGATTCTGCCCTGAGTCTCGGTCTGCGGGACGCGCTGCACACGGTGCACGCCGGACTCGTATTTCATGATGCCGTAGACATTCTCCCCGGAGAGTTTGAACACCACCTGCTTGAACCCTCCTGACGTGCCGGGGGTCTGGTCTGTGACTTCAAGCTTCCAGCCTTTAGACTCGGCGAAGTGCTGGTACATGCGGAAGAGATCTCCGGCGAAAATCGCGGCCTCATCGCCGCCGGTGCCGCCCCGGATCTCTATGATGGCGTTCTTGGAATCGTCAGGGTCGGCAGGGATAAGCAGAAGCTTGATGTCCTGCTCCATCCCAGGCATGCGGGACTCGATGTCCGAGACCTCTTCGCGGGCCATCTCGCGAAGCTCCTCATCCTTTTCGTTGACAAGAATGTCCTTTGCCGCCGCAAGGTCCTTGGTCATCTTTTCATATTCCTTGCCGGCCTTTATGATGGGTTCCAGCTCCTTGTAGTCTTTGTTGAGCTGGACATATCTTTTCATGTCCGACATCACCTCAGGACTCGAAAGCTGGTCCTGAAGCGACTGGAATTTATCTTCAAGGGAGAGTACTTTCTCCAAAAGTTTTGTATCTGCCATATCAGTCTATATTCTTTATGTAGCATCTGCGGCGCATATACGGCTCATGCTCGTAGCAGTTCCAGATATTTGCCGCGGATTCGGATTCCAGCTGCGGGTTGGAGATGGCCCAGCGGTTGCCGATGCGGATGGCCTTGTCACCCATCTCCTTGTAATATACCGCCGAGACGCCGGTATTCTGCCATTTGCGCACTGCCCCGTGCACCATGAGGTCAGTCGTCTCATAATCATGCTTAGCTTTGAGGATGTGAATCCACCCGAACGGGAAAAGACTTCCCCCGGCCTTCTGGAGAGCACCGGAAATGCTTGGGAACGATATGCCGAAAGCCACAATTTCTCCGTTGCCGTCAAGAAGCATGCAGCTCGACTTGTCTGACACGTATGGGATCATCCTGGCGGCCTCGTCTTCTATCTCATTGTCATCCAGAGGGACGAAACCGTAGACATCCGAGAAACTGTCATTGAACGCCTTGAAGAAACGGCGGACTTCCGCGGGGTTCTTCTTGACCGCGGCAATGTCGGCAAAGTGCAGATTTTCCCTGTCCTGAAGCATCTTTGCCACCCTGCGGGTCTTGTCTGGCACTCCGTGGTTGGCAACCATCCGGTACTGCACCCAGTCGCATTCCTTGTCGAAGTCAAGCGCGGTGAGGAAATCGTTGTAATACGGATAGTTGTAGGGGCAGTTGAACGGAGGCACGTATTCGTAGCCTTCCACCAGCATCCCGTTGCGTCCGAGGGTGTTGTAGCTCAACGGGCCATGGATTTCTGTCATACCCTCCTTTCTTGCCCAGTCCGTCGCCGCAGCGATGAGCATACGGGCCACTTCGATGTCCTCTATGCAGTCAAACCAGCCGAAACGCACGCGCCGGGTACCATAAAGTTCATTGTAACGGGGATTTATGACGGCACATATCCTTCCGGCGACGCGCCCCGAATCATGCACAAGCCACATCCTGCGCTTGCAGTACGACAGCGTGGCTGCCTTGGTAAGCAGGAACAGCTCGTCAGAATGGAGAGCCGGCACATATTGTGGACAACCCCGGTAGAGCTCATCCGGAAAAGCGATGAACTTGAGAATATCCCGATGGTCTGTGACTTCCGTCAGTCTGTATTGGGCCATATTGTTATCAGTATGTATAAGCCTACAAATTTAGGAAAAATCCGCGTAACTCCCACTCCGTCTCTACAGTCCCCTTGCCTTTCCTTCATCCCAGATGGCGTCCATCTCGGCAAGGCTCATGTCAGAGAGTTTACGGCCCTTGCGTATCGTATTCTCTTCAAGATATGTGAAGCGGCGTCTGAACTTGCTGCACGCCTCCCCCAGAGCCTTCTCGGGATCCACCCCATAGAGTCGGGCTGCGTTGATGACAGCGAAAAGCAGGTCTCCGAATTCCTCTTCTTCATGAGCGGCATCCTTCTCACCGCAGGCCTCCCTCACCTCCCCGAGTTCTTCCTCCACCTTGGCCCATACATCCTCCCGTTTCTCCCAGTCGAATCCGCACCCCCGGGCCTTTTCCTGCATGGAGAGGGCCTTGAGGATGGCGGGCATCGCATCGGGTATACCGGACATCACCGTCTTGTTGCCGCCCTTCTCCTTGGCTTTGACAAGCTCCCACGTGTCCGCTATCTCCTTGGCGCTCAGCCGTTTCCCAGCATCTTTCCCGAACACGTGCGGATGGCGGAACTCCATCTTGTCGCATACCTTGACAAGCGCGTCCGCTATGTCGAAGCGGCCCTGCTCTTCCCCTATCCTGCAATAGAAGGCTATATGATAAAGCAGATCCCCGAGTTCCTTGGCTATGGACGGGGCGTCATCCTTGATTATGGCATCGCTGAGTTCGTAGACTTCTTCCTCCGTCATCGGCCGTATGGACTCCATGGTCTGTTCCGCATTCCACGGGCATTTCTCACGCAGGGCGTCCATTGTGTCCAGAAGGCGGGAGAACGCCGCGAGCTTTTCCTCTTTTGTGTGCATTGATTATTTTACTATTTTTGTCGGCACAAATCTAATAATTATTATTGTCAATCATGAAGACGATGCACTTCGTTTCAGCAGATGAGGCGGTCAGCCACATTCCGTCCCACTGCCATATACACCTCAGCAGCGTTGCCAGCGTGCCGCATTGCCTCATCTCGGCGCTTTGCCGCAGGGCCGACGCGGGAGATGTCAGGGACCTGCACTTCCACCACTTCCACACAGAGGGGCCGGCCCCTTACAGCGAGCCCAGATATGAAGGCATCTTCTTCGAGCAAGGCTTTTTCGTGGGTCCGAATGTCCGCAAGAACGTCAACTCCGGATACGCCGACTACCTTCCGGTGCACCTCGGAGAAAGCCAGAAACTCTACCGTGACGGAGCCATCAGGCTCGGAGCAGCCCTTGTCAACATATCCCTTCCCAATGCTGAAGGCAAAGTCAGCCTCGGCACGTCAGTGGACTGCTCGGTAGCCGCAGTGGAAAGCGCTGACCTAGTGATAGGGGTAGTCAATCCCCATGTCCCTTTCGCCTACGGAGATCTCCTGGATCTCGACCGGTTTGACTATCTCGTGCAGGACGACACCCCACTCGTGACAGCCGGGTTCGCCGAGCCGACGCCGACAGAGGTTCTTATAGGCAAGAACTGCGCGGCCCTTGTGGACGACGGCGACTGCATACAGATGGGGATAGGCGCGCTGCCTAACGCCCTGGCCGCACAGCTTCGGCACCACAAGAACCTTGGGCTGCACACGGAGATGTTCGCCGACGGCCTTCTGGCCCTGATCAAAGCAGGCGTGATAAACGGAAGCCACAAGAAGATAGACACAGGCAAAGTCGTGGCCTCGTTCCTGCTCGGTTCAAATGAGGTTTACTCATTCATCAACGACAACCCGACGGTGCAGATGAGAGACATCAAATACACCAACGACCCTTGGGTGATAGCGCAGAACCCCAATATGAAGGCGATCAACTCCGCCACGGAAGTGGACCTTACAGGACAGATCAGCGCCGACTCCATCGGCACACGCATATTCAGCGGGACAGGCGGCCAGCTCGAATTCGTCCGCGGGGCCACCATGTCCAAGGGCGGGAAAAGCATCACAGCCTTCGCCTCCCGCACCAACAAGGGCCAGAACAAGATTGTCGCACAGCTCAATCCCGGAGCGGGAGTCGTCACCCCAAGAGCCGACGCACACTGGATAGTGACCGAGTATGGAGCCGTGGACCTCTATGGCAAAAGCCTTCAGGAAAGGGCGAAGCTGATGATAAGCATAGCCCACCCGGATGACAGGGAGATGCTTGACCGCCAGGCCTTCGAAAGGTTCGGCCCGCATTGGCGCAATCTCTCCATATAAAATGGTCAAGCCCCACGGACAGATGGTTCCACGGGGCTTTTTCTTTTTCAGGCAGGTGTCATAATTTCCCGGAACGGGCTGCGAAGTCGATTATGAAGTCTGCGGTACCTTCCGTACCAAGGATGGACGAATCTATGCACAGGTCATAGTTCGATGCCACGCCCCAGTGTCCGAATGTAAAGAAATTGTAATAGTCCTCCCTGCCCTTGTCCTTTTTGAGCATGAGCTTTTCAGCCTCTTCGCAGGAAATGCCCATGCGGCGGCCGACCCTCTCACGACGGCAGGTGTCAGGGGCACACACGAACACGTCCACGCAGTCCTTGCGCTCCCTCAGCACATAGTCAGATGCCCGGCCGACGAATATGGCGCTCGACTCTTCAGCTATCCTTGCTATCACCGCGCTCTGTATGCGGAACAGTTCACGGTCGTTGAGCCCCCCGGTCTGGAAGCCCAGTCCGAGAATGCGTTTCTGCTCATCGCTGCGGCGGAAAAGCTCCGCGCTCAGACCGCTTTCCGAAGCTGCCTTGAGTATAAGTTCATTGTCATAGACCTTTATGCCAAGTTTGTCACCTATGGCAAGCGCCACGCTCTTGCCCCCGCTCCCGAACTGGCGTCCGACATTGAAAATGATGTGTCTGTCCATATCAAAAAGGTTATTGTATCGCGCTGCCGAGCGTCTCGGCATCCTGTCCGTCCTTGAGCTTGTCGAACTTCTTGAAAAGCCTCAGGATGAAAACCAGCGAGACGACTACCGAAAGGATGTCCGCTATAGGGAAACTCAGCCATACTCCCTCCTCCTCCAGCCACATCGGAAGGGTGTAGACCAGAGGCAGAAGGAAGATCAACTGCCGGGAAAGCGACAGGAAGATAGATTTGCTTACCATGCCGAGACACTGGAAGAAAGTGGATGTCGTGATGCCGAGGCCCACGAAAGCCGATCCCGCGCACATTATGCGCAAGGCCTTGGAAGACATCCCGATCATCTCCGGGTCGTTGGTAAACAGGCTGACCGCCACTTCCGGGATCAGTTCGGCCATGAGAAAACACAGCGAGGTCACGAGAATTTCCCATTTCGCCGTCAGGATGAATATCTCCTTGACCCTGTGGTACTGCCTGGCACCGTAATTATACCCGGCTATAGGCTGAAGTCCCTGATTGAATCCCATGCAGATCATGATGAAGAACATCGTGAGACGGTTTACTATGCCATAAGCGCCGATGGCGAGATCACCGCCGTACTTGCCGAGCTGCTGGTTGATGAAGAGGGCCACAAGGCAGGCTGCCGAGTTCATCAGGAACGGCCCGAGGCCGATGCCGAGAGACTGTTTGGCAATCCTCCATTCTATCTGGAACAAAGGCTTCGGGAAATGCAGCAGGTTCTTTTTGTTGAAGAAGAACTTGAGCGTGTAAACCAAAGCCGCCATCTGGCAGACCACGGTGGCGAGCGCCGCACCCTGGATGCCCATCTCGAAGACAAAAATGAAAATCGGGTCAAGTATGGCATTGGAAATCACGGTAAAAAGCGTGAGCCCCATTGCAGTCTTCGGATGCCCGGAGGCACGTATCAGCCCGTTGAACCCGAAATACAAGTGGGTAAAGACATTGCCGACCAGGATGATCAGCATATAGTCCCGGGCAAACGGGAGAGTGACATCGCTGGCCCCAAAGAAACGCAGGATCGGATCCAGAAAAACGAGAGTGACTACCGAGAACAAAAATCCGATGATAAGATTGAGGCTCAATACATTTGAGAGCACTTTCCGGGCTGTGTCATAGTTCTTCTGCCCCAACAGGACTGATATCAGCGTGGTCGCACCCACACCGACAAGAGTACCCATCGCCGTGGCGAGGTTCATAAGGGGAAATGTCACGGCAAGGCCGCTGATCGCCGCCGAACCCACACCGGGAATATGCCCGATGTAGATGCTGTCCACCATATTATACAAAGAAGCAGCGGTCTGGGCTATGATTCCCGGGACCGCATACATCTTAAGCAACTTTCCGATCTTCTCTGTTCCAAGCTCCGTAGGAGCCAACGCTACTGATGCCATTTGCTATGTAAAAAGTTTTATGGTTTCTCTACCACTTCAATATCAAATCTTAAAGGTGAGTATGCAGGGATGGCGCTTCCGGAACCGCTTGAGGAATACCCGAGCTTCGACAGGAAAATGCCTGTCCCCTCCTCAAAAGGCCCCATACGCCACAGCATGTAGGAGAACCCGTCTATCACGGATGTCTTGTCGGAGGTTATGGTGATGGCGGTGTAGTCATCATGATTGTACTGCACAGATATGGGGGAATATGTCTTTGATGAACTGTAGATGCCGTACATCTTGGCAGTGTCGGCAACCGTGGTGTCAAAGACCCTGCCGTTCAGCAGACGCCCGGTGTAGTTGATATAGATGGTAGTGTCCGCTGGGAAGCCGGCATCGGAATCCTCCTCATCTTCTTCTCCATCCTCTTCAGCTTCAGTTTCCGCCTCCACCTCCGGGGCCTTGGTCTGGATATAGTAGAAGCCGTATTTCAAGGAATCATCCTTGACATCGAGCTGAGGATAACTCTGAGCGAAGAAACGGCCCAGGGAGTCAAGCTCCCACTTGTCCATGTCCTCGATGGCCTCAAGCAGTTCGATGTCATAAATGGCGTTGGTCCCCGTGACATTGTCAACATATTCCTGTGCGGTGCCGTATCTGGAAGTGGTCATGAGCCAGCCGGGTATGATCTCCTGCCGGCGTCCGCCCTCACGCATGGTGGAGAGCATCTCCTCAAGGCCTGCGGACAGGTAGTTCTCCCCCAGAGTCCAGATGACCGGGCCGCACCATGATGTCTCGCTCCAGGTGCCCAGCTGCTTCGCAAGTGAAGGCACCGTCGTGGCGGAGACATTGCCGTCGAGCGACCTGAGGGTGTAGTTGAGGCGCACATATTTGTCCGATTCCGCTATGGCATCCCCGCTCCCCTCTTCATCGGAAAGGACATAAGCCCCGAGCGGGGTAGGCGCCAGATCCGGATGGTTCACAAGCATCCAGGCATCGAAATACCTCTTGGACGCATCGTTCTTGCCGGCCTCCACTGTCCTGGCGCAGGACGCGAGGACAAGCAGGCACATAAGGTATGATATCGTTTTTTTGATCATGATTCAATCTTGAACGGCGATTCAGTTTGCAGGAATCGTGCCGTTACTTTCTCTATATATTTCCCGGCCTCTTCCCGGGAAGCCAGATCACCGGGGAACAGCAGTTTGCCGCCGGCAGCGCACTCGTGGCCGCCGCCATGGAAGCACTCCCTTGCCAAAGCATTGGAAGACCAGCCGGCCTTCGACCTCACGGACACGCGGTAGAAACCGCCGTCTTCCCGCAGGAAGATGCTCATCTTGACCCTCTCTATCCCGAGAGGAAGGTTCACAAACCCCTCGGTGTCGCCGTCCTTCAGGCCGAGGCGGAAAATGTCTTCCCTATTGAATATGGAATAGGCTACCCCATATTCCGTTATGCGCATCTTGTCTTTGAGATAGACTCCCATGGCACGGAAGCGGCTCTCCCTATAGGAGTTGTACAGACGGGACAGGAGAGAGTCGCGGTCCACCCCTGCGGCAAGCAGCGCCGATGCCATGGAGAATGTGGAGGGGAAGACTGAATTGGCGAAATTGTTGGTGTCCGTCGTCATCCCCGCCATCAGTGATTCGGCCGCCCGCCCCGGAAGCCTGGAGGCATCGGATGCGACATCAGGCATACTCATCAGCACATGGAAGAGCAGCTCGCTTGCAGAGGAGACGCAGGTCTCGCTGAATACAAGTTCAAAGCCGTCCGCCTCGGGCTGCGGGTGATGGTCGATCATCACCTTGGGGCAGGTGAGGGTACGCAGCAGGGGTTCAAGTTCACCGGTCCTCGAAAGGGAGTTGAAATCAAGGCACGCCACAAGGTCGGCCTCCGCAAGCACCGCCCTTGCACGGGACGGGGCCTCAGAGGCCACCACGACCTCACCGCCGCTTGCGAGGAAAGACAGGCTGTCCGGAAAAGCATCGGGAACAAGTGCAACAGCCTCAGCTCCACGCGAGCGAAGATATGACACAAGTGCAACGGTGCTGCCGAGGGCATCCCCGTCAGGATGAAGGTGAGATACCGCACAAATCCTCCTTGACAGCCCGAAAAGCCTGTCAAGCGCTGCGGTCATCTTCTCGTCAAGTGATTCCATCTGTTTCAAATCCACCGCAAATTTAAGAAGAATATTGCATTTGATAAATCAAATTCCTAACTTTGTACGGATTTGGATATTGATAAAAAGAACATAAAATGAACAAGACAGTCAAGATCATCATTGAAGTTGTGCTGCTGGGAGTCATAGCATTCCTGACGTATGCAATCTACAGCTCCATCATGGAGCCTGTCAACTTCAACAAGCAGAGGGACTACCGCAAGAGCGTGGCCATCCAGAGACTCAAAGATGTCCGCACCCTTCAGGTCGCCTACAAGTCAGTCAACGGCAAGTTCACCTCCACCGTGGATTCGCTCAAGCTCTTCTATGAAGAGGGCAAGATGCCTGTTGTGCTTCAGGTAGGTTCACCCGATGACTCCGTCGCAGTAATGCACACCGACGCCGTCAAGAGGGCTCACCGCAAGATCACAAACGAGGATCTCTACAAGATGTATCTCGCGGGGGACAAGAACCTCGTGTTCTCCATCGAGAACTTCATCCCTGTGAAGGATACCCTTTTCAAAGGGCGCACCGATTTCAATATCGATTCCCTCAAGACCATCCCGTTCTCCGGCGGCAAGCCGCTCCAGATGGAAGCCATCGTCAAGACTGTCTCAGGAGTGCCTGTACCTCTGTTTGAGGCCAGGATGCCGTACAAGGAACTCCTCGCAGGCATGGACAACCAGCTCCGAATCAACCTTGACGCAGAGTGCGAGGCGCAGAACAAGTACCAGGGCCTTCAGGTAGGTTCTGTCACCGCACCTAACAACAACGCAGGCAACTGGGAATAGTGTTCACTCTTGTACCTTCCAGTTTCTTCGACCCCGCTTCAGAGCGCGAAGCTCTTGAGGAAGTGGCAGCGATAAAGGAAGGTTCAGAAATCAAGCACATAGAAATACCGGAATATGACGCTGTCCTCATCTACGACGTGGATGAGGACAGTGCCGTTTACGGAGAAGAGATGGCCGCGGTGCTGAAGAATCTCGGCAAATGTCCGGAATACAACAAGATACTGTGCAGCATCAGGGATTCAAGGCTATACATCGCCATAGCACAGGGCAAGACTCTGCTGCTTGCCAACAGCTACGGGGCGCAGGACTTCACTACGGCGGAATACTATATTTTCCTGGCCGTCAAATCCCTCCAGATCAACCCGGAGATGTCCACCATCTGTTTCATGAACAGGCTTGACGCAGACGAGGAGATGTCGCTGTACAGATATTTCAAAGCGGTGGTCAGGCTATGAGGATAATAGGCGGCAGACTTAAAGGAAGGACTATCGCACCGCCGGCAGGGTACAGTGCCAGGCCGACGACCGACTACGCGAAGGAAGGACTTTTCAACGTCCTGGACAACGAATACGAATTCGAAGACCTTAAAGTGCTCGACCTCTTCGGCGGCACGGGAGCCATAAGCTACGAGTTCGCATCCCGTGGAGCCGCGTTGGTATGCTGCGTGGAAATGAACAAGGACAACGCCTCATTCATACGCCGCGAGGCTTCAAGACTCGGGCTGGATAGGATAAAGGCTGTACACAGCAATGTCTTCGATTTCCTGCCCATCTGTCACGAAAAGTTCGACATCATCTTCGCCGACCCTCCATACGCTCTTGAAGGGCTAGAAAGCATCCCGGACAAAGTCCTGGGAAGCGGCATTCTCCAGGAGGGCAACTACTTCATCCTCGAACACGGGGACGGGCACAGTTTCCAAGAGCACCCGAAATTCAAAAAGGAGAAAATCTACGGAAGGGTGCATTTCTCATTCTTTGAACAATAAAAACGGCCAATCACATGGAATGATTGACCGTTTTTCTGTATCGGAGCGAGTTTCGGCTACCTGACGATATGACCGGTGATCTGTCCGCTGCAGGCGGCGGCGTTGGCCTCGTCGGTGTCGATGTGCATCGCAAGAGCATATTTATCCGAAACGCGGACTACCGTATCGCCGAAGATGAGTTTGCGTCCGGTCTCCTGCTCGACCTCGACAGAGACGATCTCCCCGTTCTTGACACCGAAACGCTCAGCATCGGCAGGGGTCATGTGGACGTGTCGCTTGGCGATGATCACACCCTCGGAAAGTTCAATCTCACCGCATGGGCCTACAATCTTGCATGGCGCGGAGCCTGCCACATCACCGCTTTCCCTGATCGGGGCGATGATACCGGCGGTGCGGGCGTCCGTGAAAGAAAGTTCCACCTGGTTCTCAGGACGGACAGGACCGAGAATTGAGCATTTGAGGCTGGATTTAGGTCCGACGACCTCGACCTTCTGGTTTGAGGCATACTGTCCCGGCTGAGAAAGAGGCTTTTTGACCTCAAGTTCGAAACCCTTTCCGAAAAGGACATCCAACGCCTCACGTGTGACGTGGACGTGCCTTGCGGATGTCTCGATGATAAAATTGTCCATAATTATCTGATTGCTATTTGATTAGTTGTCAAGTTCCGATACTATCCGCATAGTGTCGCGGGCGATCACGAGCTCCTCGTTGGTAGGTATCATGGCCACCTTCACGGTGGAGTCCGGTGCGGAGATGATGGTCTCGGAGTGTGTGTTCTCGTTGGCCTCGTTGTCGATCTTCACCCCAAGGTAAGCAAGATTCTCGCATACGCGGCGGCGCAGACGCGGGTTGTTCTCCCCGATGCCGGCTGTGAAGACGATCAGATCCACTCCGTTCATCTCGGCGATGTAGGCACCGACATTCTTGATGGTGTCGTAGGTTAGTTTCTTGAGGGCGATCTTGGCCTGACGGTCGCCGTCGAGGGCAAAGGCGTTGAGGTCACGCATATCGGAGCTCTTGCCTGTAAGTCCGAGGAAACCGCTCTTCTTGTTCATCACTTCGGTCATCTGGTCAGGGGTGAGGCCCTCCTTTTTCATTATGTAAGGTACGATGTTGGCGTCGATGTTGCCGCAGCGGGTACCCATGATCATGCCTTCAAGCGGGGTGAAGCCCATGGAGGTGTCCACGCACTTGCCATCTTTGACGGCGGTGATGGAACTGCCGTTACCAAGATGGCAGGTGATTATCTTCGAGTTCTCAAGATCAAGACCGGCGAGCTTTGCTCCGCGGCGTGAAACGTACTGATGCGATGTGCCGTGGGCACCGTAGCGGCGCACGCGGTATTTTGTATAGTATTCATACGGGAGCGCATACATGTAGGCATACGGTTCCATGGTCTGGTGGAAGGCGGTGTCGAAAGTGACCACCTGCGGCACTTTCGGAAGCACATGCGAGATGGCGTGTATGCCGAGAAGATGAGCAGGATTGTGGAGCGGCGCGAAATCGCAGCATATCTCTATCTTCTTGATGACATCATCGTTGACAAGAGTGCTCCCGGAAAAGAAGTCGGCACCCTGCACGATACGGTGCCCCACGGCCTCGATGTCGTCGAAACTCTTCAGCACACCGTGCTCCGGATCGACGAGGGCATCGAGTACGAGCTTCATCCCGACCTTGTGATCCGGAATAGGCAAAGTCTTGCTGAAAGGCTCCTTGCCTGTAGGTTTATGGGTTATGCATCCGTCCGGGAGTGAAATCTTCTCGACCAGGCCTTTGGCCAGAAGTTCGTAGACATCGTCCCCCTTCATGTCAAGAAGCTGATACTTGATGGAGGAGCTGCCGCAATTGATTACTAATATTATCATAATGTCATTGAAATGTGAGGCAAAATTACGAATAAATATGTATTTTTGGAAAATTTGCAACGGAAAATGGTCGAGGCGAGAGACATGGTGGGGATTTCCGCCGCATATCTTGCAGGCATCGCGATGATGTCCGCCATAAACCCTTGCACAGAAGCCCTCTACGCAGCCGGCTCGGCAGGTCTTGCAGCCGCGGCTGCTGCTCTTCTGCTCTTCTGCTCAAGGCCAAAAAAATCCCGGCTTCACCTTATCCTGTTTTTCTCCCTCGGGACATTCACCTTCTGCACCGGCGAACTCGGCAGCGCCGTTGTCCGCCAGAACCGCGGGATTGCGCAGTCTGCTTTTGATGCACTAAGGAGCACTATTGCCCTCGCCGGGCTGAAGGAAGAGAGCGAAGCGCTGGTCACGGCCCTTCTGACAGGTGACAGGAGCGGTCTGGACCGCGAGACGGTCCGGGCGTTCCGGGATGCCGGAGCCGCGCATATACTTGCCCTGTCCGGACTGCATCTCGGCATAATCTATGGGCTGCTCAAGCGAATCCTGTCATGGGCGGGACGCAGCCGGATTGCCGAGATCATGACCGGTGTTGCAGCCGTTGGAGCTGCAGGATTCTACGTTCTCATGACAGGGAGCAGCGCCTCCGTGGTAAGGGCCTTCCTATTTATCTGCCTCAATGAAGCGGCAAGGCTCTGCCCGGGAAGGCGGCGCTCCCCGCTCACGATATATGCCACAGCCCTGACCATCCAGTTGACCATTGACCCGGGAGTCATCACTTCGGTCGGATTCCAGCTCTCATATCTGGCGATGCTTGGCATTTACATTCTGTTCCCCAGGCTTGAGACCTGGTTTCCCGGTTCAGGCAGAAATCCGCTCAAAAGGATATGGAACTCGGCTGCCCTCACCATCTCATGTCAGGTATTCACCGCGCCTCTGGTATGGTGGCAATTCAGGTCGTTTCCCCTCTTTTTTCTCATCACCAACCTGGTGGCGCTGCCCCTGACCGAGGCCCTGATAGTCTGCGCGGCGGCATGTACAACAGCAACGGCGGCAGGCCTATGCCCGCCGCCGCTTATCTCTCTTGTGGATCTGCTTGCCGGTACTCTCACCGGCTTCCTGGAGGCCGTAGCCTCTATTTCCTGACACACCTTACCGTCGAGCCGAAATCCGTCACGGACATCAGACCACGGTAGACTATGTCCTTGTCCTGATAAAAATATCGGAGCACGCCCTTTCCGTCCTCGCCATCGGATGTCCAGAACGCAGCATATTTGTAGAGCGACTTGTTCTCGGACTTGTCCCCGTCGAACAGCATGTACCCGGACGGCATCACGGAGAGCCCGGACTTGTCGGTGATCTTCACGTCACGCCAGAACTCCCACATCCGCGTCCCGTTGAAATACAGGTTCTGCATAAGGCTGCCGGCGAGTCCCTGAAGATCCTTGCCCGGCTCGGCGCTCTTGCCGAACTCCTTGCCAAGCGCCACCCAGTCGGCATCCTCAGGCAGCCTCCAGCCCTCAGGGCAGGCGGTCTGAGCCTCTTCCCAACTGTAGTAGCGCCCGAAAATGTCAGACATAACATCGCAGTCAGCGTAAGCGTGGCCCGCGCCCTCCCAGGCGAGATTCTGACGCATCCAGTCGGTGCCGGAAATATTGGTGTAATAATATTCGCGCCCGTCCCGCGGATCGGTGTACAACTTGTCAGTAAGGTACTTGGTGAAGCCGGTGATGGAGCCGTCACCGTCAAGGCCGCTCTTGACCGCAGTAAACGTCTTGGATGTGCTAGTCCCGTAGTAGACACCGTCAGTGGTGAAGGCCCCTAATGTGATGGAGAGGTTGCCGACCGTATCGGGAATCTCGAAAGTGAACACTTTCTTGAGGACTGTGCCGTCGCCGTCGACGAGTGTGTCATAGACCGCTGTCGCAGGGTCTTTGAAGTAGTAGCCTATAGCCCCGCCGTCTCCGCGGGTCACGGTCATAAGAGTGTCGATGTTGAAAGACTTGGTATAGCCTTCTGTGACATAGGAAGGGACAGCGAGCGAAAGCGAACCGTCCATGTAGAGCTTGGAATCGTCAGAATCCTTCTTGCACCCCTGCATCAGCAGAGCCGCGCAGGAAAGGGCCGCAAGTGATATTTTCCAGATATTCATCCTCGATTAATTACTTTACAAAGTGCAAATATAGCGACTATCTCGCGTAAAAACTCGTAACTTTGTGCAAATACTTTGCCGAAAAAATGAAGTTCATTCCCAAAACAATCCTCACACTGGCCCTGGCGGCCGCCGCCGGATGCAGTTCAAACAGATACGAGACCTTCAGCGGATACGCCCAGGGCGGCACATACAGCGTCAAGGCCAGGCTCGAAGGCGTGGCCGTCCCCCGTGAAGTCATCGCCGCAAGCATCGACTCCCTGCTGGAGGAAATCGACTTCAGCATCTCGGGTTACAACAAGAACTCCCTCCTGAGCAGACGCAACGCAGGAGAGGACATCGTCCCCGACAGGCACTTCAAGGCCCTGCTCGAACTGTCCGGGAAATACTCGGAGATGACAGACGGGGCTTTTGACGTGTGGGCGGGGCCCCTGTTCGACATCTGGGGATTCGGGTTCACGGCCGACTCCCTGCCCTCCCCGGAACGAATAGCAGGGGCGCTGGCCCTGTGCAAAGAACATAAAACACTCAACTTCAACGCAATCGCCCAGGGTTACAGTTGCGATGTCATCGCATCGTACCTATATTCTATAGGAGTGAAGGATATGCTTGTGGACATAGGGGAAATCTACTGCGACGGCCTTAACCCCCACGGGAAAGGCTGGAGCATAGGGGTTGACAACCCCGTGGACGGCAACGACACGCCGGGCCGGGATCTGCGGGGCATCTGGCGCTCCGACGGGAGCGGCCATGGTATAGTGACCTCCGGCAACTACCGCAAGTTCTACATAAAGGACGGGAAGAAGTATGCCCACACCATCGACCCCAGGACCGGCCTTCCTGTACAACACAATCTGCTGAGCGCCACGATAGTGGCCCCGAGCGCGGCGGAGGCGGACGCCCTTGCCACGGCCTGCATGGTGATGGGCCCCGAGGCGGCGCGCGAGTTCGTCCTGTCACACCCCGGGATAGAAGCCTATCTGATCACCTCCGATGGGACCTGGGCCTCGGAGGGATTCAAAACTGAAAAGTAATTTCAGCCAAAATCGCTATCTTTGCGTTTTAAACACAGACACACAATGGAAGAAGGATATATGGACACCGCCAACATCGGCCTGGACTACAACACAGAAAGGGAAAAACTCGCAATGCCCGAGTACGGGCGCAATGTACTTAAGATGGTGGAGCATCTGCGCACCATACCTGACAGGGCCGTCCGCACCGAGCAGGCGAGGGCCGTAATCAAGGTGATGGAGATACTCAACCCTCAGGTTCACCTCCAGGAGAACTACGAGCACAAACTCTGGGATCAGCTCTACATGATCGCCGACTTCAATCTCGACATAGACTCCCCTTACCCTTGCCCGCAGAAAGAGGAATTCAGCACCGCACCGGTGCCGCTCCCGATGAAGGACGAGAGGATAAAGGCCGCCCATTACGGGCGCAACATCGAGAAAATCATCAACCTGTTGTGCAGCGAACCCGACGGCGAGGTGAAGACTGAAATGATCAGATGCCTTGCCATATACATGAGGCAGCAGTACCTTATATGGAACAAGGACAGCGTGGCCGACGAGACGATTTTCGCCGACATCGAGAAGATTTCGGACTACAGGCTCCATGTTCCCGAGGGTCTGGATCTCGGCCGCATCTCCAACGATGCCAGCTTCGCACGTCCTGGCCTGGGGATCAACTATGGCCAGAGCGGCGGACAGAAGAACAACCGCCAGCGCAAAAACAACAGAAGGCAGAATAGGAAGAAATAATGAGGGTCTGGGACAGATGGGACGAGAATGAGAAAACCGCAGCAATCCGGATAGCCGGTCTTTGCGTGGCTGTTCTCACCTTGTTTGTATTCATAGCCACAGCCTCGTACCTGTTCCACTGGGAGCAGGACATGAGCCTGTTTGGAGACGGGACAGCCTCCGAAATCGGGAACAAGGCCGGAAAGGCGGGAAACCGCACCGGCCATTTCCTTGTGTGCGAACTCTTCGGACTCGGGAGTTTCGCACTTCTCATCATCCTCTCGGCCGTGTCCATAAGGCTGCTCACCCGGAAATGGAGCCAGTCTCTCGTTAAAACCGGGCTCATAGCACTTTTCGGCGCATGCATAAGTTCGCTTGCATTTGCTTTCATAGGGAATCTCGCCTCTCTTGACAACATCTTCGGAGGAGGCCTCGGTGGCAGATGCGGAGCCATGGCCGTAAGCTGGGCCGAGGAACAGGTAGGCGTGCCCGTGACGGGCGTCATGATAGTCGTGCTATTCATAGCACTGATGATTTTCTCCTCGAAGCGTTTCAGCAGATGGCTTGCCACCGCCGGGAGCAGTAAAAAGCCAGTAACTAATGAGGCTGAGGGTTGCCAAGTACCGGAGCCTGAAGAGACAGTGAATACCGAAAACGCTGAAAAGGGAGAAGAAGATGATGATGTGACACCGGTTCCTGATGCAGAGCCAGAAATCATTGAAACTCCTGCGGCAGCACCTGAGCCACTGACGGCCAGAGCGCTGAAGGCGGAGCCGCAAACCGTGGAGCCGGTCATGCGGGCGCAGCCGGCATCCTCCGGCAACGGCAACTTCACCGTGGTCAAGGGAGACGCTCTCGACACGGACGTGACCCGGGACCTGGCCCCCATAGACAACAGGCTCGACCCTCCGGACGGGCTGCCTGACTACAAGTTTCCTTCCCTCGACCTGCTGAAATCCCACTCAAGCGGACGCAGGGAAGTCTCAAGCGAGGAGCTGACCCGCAACAACAACAAGATCCGCGCGACCCTCGCCAACTACAAGATCCAGCTCACCGACGTCAAGGCCATAGTAGGCCCCACAGTCACTCTATACAAGGTGTACCCCGCCCCAGGAGTGAAGATCGCCGAGATCAAAAAACTCCAGGAAGACATAGCCCTCGCCCTCAACGCAAAAGGCGTGAGAGTCGTGGTGCTCTCCGATGCCGTGGGCATAGAGGTGGCCAACGACTACGCCTCCATCGTGCCGCTGAAGGCCCTGCTCAATGACAACGAGTTCCGCAACAGCAAGGCCGACCTCCCGGTGGCCATAGGCTACACCATCACCCAGAAAGTCAAGGTGTTCGACCTCGCGGACGCGCCGCACCTGCTCGTAGCCGGCGCGACCAAGCAGGGCAAGTCCGTGGGACTGAACGTGATCGTCACGTCCCTGCTGTACAGCAAGCACCCGTCCGAACTGAAATTCGTGTTCATAGATCCGAAGATGGTGGAGTTCTCTGTTTATTCCAGACTTCTCAAACATTATCTGGCAGTGCTGCCTGACGCCTGCTCGGAAGAGGACGAGCAGGACAACGCCATCGTCAAAAAGCCTAAGGACGCGGAGAAGATACTGCGTTCGCTCTGCATCGAGATGGACCAGAGGTATGAACTTCTCAGCAAGGCCGGGGTCAACAACATCCGCCTGTACAACGAGAAGTACAAGTCTCGCAGGCTCAACCCGGAGAAGGGGCACCGCTTCCTGCCGTACCTTGTGGTTGTGGTGGACGAGTATGCCGACCTCACCATGAGTCAGGGCGCAAGCCCGGAGACCAAGACGGCCAGCCGCAGCATCACCAACTCCATAGTCCGTCTGGCCCAGAAGGGACGCGCCGCCGGACTCCATGTGATCCTTGCCACCCAGAGGCCGTCCGTGGATGTCATATCAGGAGTCATCAAGAGCAACTTCCCTATGCGCATAGCCTTCCGTGTCGCATCAAGGACAGACTCCATGACGATCCTCGACAGCCCGGGAGCGGAAAGACTTATCGGACGGGGCGACATGCTCTTCTCCGCCGGCATAGACTCGGAGCGCATACAGTGCGCCCTCGTCGATGTGGATGAGGAGATCGAGGGCATCACCCGTTTCATCGGCGACCAGAAAGGCTACGGAAGGAGCTACAACAGCCCATATTACCTTCCTTCTGTCGAGGACGCATCCGCCGAGAGCGGGGAGACCGGAGGCAGTGTGGACATGCACAGCCTTGACGAGCGCTTCGAGGAAGCCGCCAAAATGGTGGTCACCACACAGAGGGGTTCGACATCCGACCTCCAGCGCAAGCTCGGCATGGGTTATGCCAAAGCCGGAAGGGTCATGGATCAGCTGGAAGCGGCGGGCATCGTGGGGCATCAGGAAGGTTCCAAGCCGCGTCAGGTGCTTGTCCCGGACCTCAACACCTTGCAACCCATCCTTGACGCATTTCTGAAACGCTGATGAGAAAGCCCGTCCTCATATTGCTGTCCATTCTGCTGTGCCCCATGATATTGACGGCACAGCAACTTCCTGAAAAACAGGTCAAAGAGATACTCGGGCGCATCAGAAGTGAAAGGGCCGTACTCGAATATGAGTGCGTGACCCGTGGCCCGGCCCCGCTCCACCTGCAAGGCACTTTGGCACTTCAGGGCAACTGCTACCTTGCGAAAGGCAACGGGATGGAAATCTACTGTGACGGCATCACACGCTGGACAGTGGACCCGGAAGAGAAGGAAGTCTATATCGAGGATGCCGGCGGCATACAGGAGATACTCGAAGGTGACAATTCTTTGGAGAGCCTGAGCATCAAAAACTTAAAATACATCCCGCAGACAGGCGGTCTGCGGGACTTCAGATTCGACACCTCTTCACTGGATTCCTCCTGGGTCGTCACCGACCTGCGTGAGGAATGATGATGTCGTAGGTCTTCCCGGCCTTGTTGACGAGTTTGCTGTCCCTCAACCACAGGTTCGCGCCCTTTAGCTGGGCGTAACTGACACCGTTTTCCTCCGCGAAATCCACAAGACTCTCTATCGGACCGCTTATCTCCACTATTTTCTCCGGAGGATAATACGGATACATCTCCCGGGGAGATATGCTGAATCCGAAGTCTGAAGGATTCTCAAAGAACATCTTGGCAGCAAGCACCCGGAACATATACCTCGAAGTCTCCTCCACCAGCCAGAGATCGAGAGCACTGGACTGCCTCTGGGACGAGAGTTTGCGTGTGATGCCGTTCTGCCCGCCGTTGTAGCTGGCGGCCACCGTCATCCAGTCCCCGTATTTGGCGAAGGCTTTCTTGAGGTAGTCACACGCGGCCTTGGTCGCCTTCTCTATATTGTAGCGCTCGTCCACTTCCGATGTCACCTCAAGCCCGTATTCCCTTGCCGTGGCCTTGGTGAACTGCCACAGCCCGGCAGCTCCGGCCGAGGACAGGGCCTTGGGGTTGAGATTGCTCTCTATAGCCATCAGGTACTTGAGGTCTTCAGGCACCCCCTCCCTGCGGAGTATCGGCACCACCTGGGTGAATATGCGCCCGGACTTCTTGAGCATCAGGAGGGAACTGGAGTGCATATAGGTGAAAGCTATAAGTTCCCTGTCCATCCTCTCGTACAGGTCCTCCCTGTCGAAGCGTACGGTCTGCCCGGCAAAAACAACCTTTTCCGGGACGCGCGGGGGCTGCTTGTGCAGATCCACCTCCTGTCCGGCGGACATCACGGCCGCCAGCAGCAGGCAGGCGGCAGACAGCAAAATTCTTTTTATCATATATACTGCATTTTATCATCTTCAACATACCATATCACAGCCGAAAGTATATCATATCCCAGCTGACGGTATATGGCCGCATAGTTGCCGACCTGCCTCAGGTAGGCATCCTCCGGATGCCCGAACTTGAAATCAACGACAACGACACCGTCCGGGCGCAGTATCACCCTGTCCGGCCGGTACTCCCTGCCGCTTGAAGCGAAGACCGAGGCCTCGTTGACGACACGCACGCCTTCATCTTCACGGGACGGAAACCACTCCGGATGAGCCGAAATCCTTCCTGCAAGCAACGAGAATACCACCTGGGCATCCTGGGCATCAAGAGAGCCGTCCATGACGGCCGCATCCACAGCACCCCGCAGATCATCAGGAGAAACTACGGCTGACAATATGTTATGCAGGACCACGCCCCTGAGCCGTGCGGAGGCCCTGGCTCCTGTATTTCCGTCATCACCGAAAAAATCAACGGCATCGGAAGAGGGGGCAAGCCTGCCGGCAAGCGCCACGGAGGCGAAACTGATCGGGAACTCCTCCTCAACGGACTTCCCCTTGCGTTTCATCTTGCTGAAGTCGTATTCTTCCCCGAAGCTTACCTCATCCATGCACCCGCAGAACTCATAGAGAATGTCGCTCATCTTCTTATAGTCCGGATGCCCTTTCTTGAGGGATTCCTTGAACGTCTTGGTGGGCGGCGCCGAAATGATATGAAGCGACTTCTCAGCCCGGGTCAGGGCCACATAGAAAATATTCATATTGTCTACAATCTGACATCTTCTCTCCTCTTCCACCGCCCCGCTGAAACATGACGCCTCCGCCTTCGAGTTCAGGTTCACAGGGTAAATCCCGTCAAGGCAGGCGGGAAGGTGCGATGCTGAAGCATCAAGCCTGCACCAGTGGACTCCGCTCTTGTAGAATCCGACCTTGTCGGCATACGGGAATATCAAGTACGGGAACTCCAGACCCTTGGACTTGTGGATCGTGAGTATTCTCACAGCGGCCGAGTTTTCCGGAGAACCTATGAAGCGGTCCTTCTCCTCCCAGTGCTCGAGGAAATACCTGAGGCTGTTGCCGTTGACTTCAGTCCAGCTCTGAAGTTCATCCATAAAGGCCTGGATGAACAGGGTCTCGCCATCAAAGGCTGCCGGGTCATGATCCCTGAGGGAGCGCAGCAACGACCCGCAAAGGTCCACAAGTGAGTGATAAGCCTTCGGGAAGCTGATGTCCAGAGACTTGGCAAGGAATGAACTTATGCCGTCGTCCGGGTTTTCAAATGCTTCCAGCAAGGCTGTCAGGCGGCGTACGACCCCGGATGACTTCATGTTGAGTGAATCGTCGGAAATGACCGGCACCCGGTTGGAAATCAAATAGTCCGCAATCTCGGCACCCTGTTTGTTCCCACGTACGAGCACAGCGATGTCCCCCCACTCTGCACCAGTTTCGCGGGCCTTGGCCACAGAGTCCAGAACAGCTTCGAGCTGGTCCTGGCAGAAGGTCAGCCGCACCTGCCCCTCTTGAGGATCTTCTGTCATAGGCGTCTGGACGACATCAGAATAGATATCCTTCAGGCCGAGGATGCCGGACGCCTTTGTGAAGAAAGCGTTGTTGAAGCCCACCACGCGGCGGGTGCTCCGCCAGTTGCAGTCGAGCGTCTCCACATCCGCACCGGGGAATTCCTCACCCACCTTCTGTCCGAGAAGATGCCAGTCTGAATCGCGGAAGCGGTAGATGCTCTGCTTCACATCCCCGACAATCAGGCACGAATCCCCTTTGGACTCGCTCTCCCGAAGGAGCGGCAGGAAATTGTCCCACTGGATGTTGGAGGTATCCTGAAACTCGTCGAGCAGGAAATGTTCATACCTCACCCCGAGTTTTTCGTACACGAAAGGGGCATCGGACCCGTTGATGATGTCGCGCAGTATCGTGTTGGACTCGTCAAGGCACATTAGGTTCTTCTCCCTGAGCAGGGCACTGAACTCCCTGTAGAACTCCCCAGCAAGTCCGAGACTGAATATCATTGAGTTGATCAAAAAGGCTGTGGCATAGGCACTGTAGGCCCCGGCCAGATAAGATGCCAGATCCGGATCCTTGGCGAGCATGGTCTTACCAGGCATCTTGATGAAATCCGCAGCGTTTACATCCATCCCATGACGCCGCAGCTCCGCCACAAAATCTCTGACAATCCCGGAACAGGCCTTACGGACCTCCGAGAGCCGCTCCTGGCCGAAAGAGACGGTGTCATCTATGCCGTATTGCTCCGAGAGTTCGCGGTGCTCCTCGGATTTGAGAAGTTTTCCTGTCTCGTAGAGGCTGTCGTCTATGCTCAGCCGTTTGCCCTGTTCAAGGCTTTCGGAGACGCTTCCCTTGATCCAGGAGAGAAGTTCCTTTTTGTCCGGAGTAAGGGAGTCGAGGATGCGGTCCATGGATTCACGGATAATGGAATCCCTGTCAAGTTCGATCTGGTAATCAGCGAACTGCCCTATCTCCCGGGAAAATGACTTGAGGGTCTGCTGGAAGAACCTGTCTATGGTGCTCACCGAGAAGGCCCCGTAGTCATGGAGCATGTCCACCAGCACCCGCCTTGCCTTCGGATCTTCGGACTTGTAAAGATCACGCAGGATACGGCTTTTCATCTCGGAGGTAGCCTTGTTGGTGAATGTCACCGCGAGGATGTGCCGGTACGCATCGGCGGACGGACTGTCAAGAAGAAGCCCGATATAAGTCTTTGAAAGCCGGTAGGTTTTGCCAGATCCGGCGCTGGCCTTGAGTATCTTCATCGTCCGCAGAGGCTTTTGAAATCACAATACTTGCATGTGTTCACGTCGGAAGTCCGGCGGAAAGGTACCGAGCAGTCGCCAATCTCCTCCAGAAGGGCGGAGAGGCGCTCCTCCATCAAGGCATTGAACGTTTCGTTCAGACGGACATTCTCCACGCTCTTGACAAAGAGACGGGATGTCTGATAGATCGAATTGACAAAGCTGTATCCCTCAAATGCCGGGTCGGAAGATATGAAACGGTCATACAGATAAAGCTGTAGAGCTATCTTGGGGCGCTTCTCATTATCCGGGCCGAAAAGCAGCCCGACAACCTCCGCGGCATTGTCCTCAGTGATGATGAAATCGTTGTCCGTCACCTTGCCGGTCTTGTAATCGACTATCCTGACCTCCCCGGGGAAGATGCTGTCCAGCCTGTCTATGTAGCCGACGAAGCGGAATCCGCCTATCATGGCCGTCTTCTTGAGTTCAAGTCCCAGAATGGAGATGAATTCCACTCCGCTGCTCTCCAGCAGCTTCAGATCGCTCTCCACGGTCTTCCGCACATAGCGGCAGATCATGTCCTCGAATATGAGATTCCGCCCGGCCACCTCAAATGTGTTGAGCTGCTCCATTATGAGAGAATGCACGGTGTCAAATATGACATCCGTCTTCAGAAGCCCCTGGAGGTACTGCCGCTCCAGCCTGCCCGAAGGCACGGAGTAGAGAACCTGCATGGCCTCATGGAACACGCTTCCCACCATGCCGCTGTCCAGAGTCTCGGCAACTTCCTCCTTGGCCTTGAGGCCCTTGACGGAATTATAATAGAACTTCGCCGGACAGCTGAGGTAGTTCTGCAGGGCTGAGGCTGACAGGTTGCGCTGCCCGCGCAGTATCCCCACATCCTCCTCTGTCTTCGGTATGCTGTCAGGCTCGACGCTCTTCTCTATCGGGGCTTTGGCCACGAAGTGTCTGACCGGAAGGCCGAAATGCATCTCCAGCTGCTTGATGTAGCGGCTTTCCTCTCCGCTCTTCGTCCCCTCGGTGCGCGAGTCCAGAAGCATCCATACCCGGGATGCCCTCTGTATCATACGGTAGAAATAGTAAGCCCACACGGCATCCTGATACTCATACGACGGCAGCCCGAATCCGCGCCTGAGTTCTGCCGGTATAAATGACGAACTTACTGCCCGTCTCGGGAACACACCCTCGTTGCAACTGAGGATTATGAGATTGTCAAAGTCCAGGGCCCTTGTCTCCAGCGGCCCCATTATCTGAAGACCTTTGAGAGGCTCGCCCCTGAAAGGCACAGCCGCACTTCCGACCATACGGTCAAGAAGGCGGAACCATGTCTGCGGCAGCACCGCAAGAGGACGGCGAGAGAGTTTCCCCACCGCACGGTAATATTCAGCGACGAAATCAAGCTCCAGAGCCATGTCGGGCACCTCCTTGAGAAGCGGTGCAATACCGGAAAGCACCTCCCGCTGGTATGAGCCTATACGCTCTGTCTGTGCCGCATCCGCTTCTCCGGGAGAAGTGACGGCCGGACGGAATATAAGTCTCAGGACAGAGTCCCTGGAGAAATCGGACATCGGGATATAATATCGGGCCTGCTTACGGATCAGCTCAACCGCTTTCATGCCTTCTTCGGAGATGACGGACTTGAAGACGCTGTTGGAGAATATGGCCCAGACCTGCTTGTGGTAGAAATACCACTCCCCCTCCTTCTGCCGCAGATGCATCTGAAGGGCGGAGATGTCGTTCATCAGCGACCACAGCCCGCTCCCCCTCATCGGATAGCCCATGGTGACATTGATATCCTTTATGTGTTCCGGTATGGAGTTGAGCACCGGCAACAACAGCGACTCGTCCGGAAGCACCACGGCGGTCTCTATTCCCCCGGCCCCGAGACGTGACAGAATCTGGGGCAACTGCGCAGCCTGCCCCACAGAGGACGGGATACTGAGCACGCTCAGCTCCGGGGTTTTGAGAGCCTCTTCCCCGTCGGGAATGAAAGCCTGGGGAAACTCCAGAACATTGTCCGACATGAAAAAAGATGACTTGTTGCGAGGGTCCTTTATCATGGAGGAGCTGTAGTCCCAGCAGAACTCGGCAAGAGAAGCGTCCCGCATCTTGCGCATCAGGCGCTTCTCGCATTCGTTGAGGGCATTGAGCCCCACGAACACGTATTTGTCGACCCCTGTCTGCCACGCCCCCAGTATATCTGCCACACTCTCCCCGGCAAGCCGCTCCGCGAGAGAACGGTACACCTGCCCCTCATAGGCCAGCCCTTCATCGCCAAGGCGCTGATTGAAAGAACGGTACAGAGGGAGAAGAATATCCCATATCTTACGGAATTCTTCCTTGTACCGACCACCGGTACGGAAATGGGAGACGAATCGCCTTATGGCCTCTTCCTGCTGCGGTTCCAGATATTCATAGCTGTCCTGCATCTTCCGCAGGTCACTTATGTTGGCGAACAGGGACTCGACCCTGACCAGGTACTTGTCCACATCGTTGAAGTCCGACAGCAGCACGCCGCCCCAGAAGATGAAATCATCTAGACTCTCGTGAAGCGGATTCAACGCACAATAGCAATCATAAAGCTCAAGCAGCAGACTGATCTGGTCAGCTTCTCTGACTCCGGCTGCACCATAGAAGAAATCATTCATCGTGCATACCGCAGGAGACATCATAGGATGTCCGCTGTCGCGGACAAGTTCACCAAGATATTTCCTGAAAAACACCTCGGCACGGCGGTTAGGGAAAACAAAGCAGAGCCGCTCAACTCCGCCGGCACTGAAATAGTGCCGTGCGACCTGCAGAAGAAACGGATCCATGGCGGGGTCTACTCCTCAGCCATGAACATAGGATCCCATGCCGGAAGCTGCACAGGTTTCTGCTCCAGCATCTTCAGGACATCCTCAGGCACAAAGCGCTTCTCGACCACGAGGCGGAACATGTACTCGTCGAACCATTCGTCGGTCATTATGATGTTGCCCTTGTATCCGGATGACGCTCCCCAGCTGTTCTCGACCATCCACTTCTGAGGCTTGCCGTCCTTGACATCGACGGCGATGAGCGTCATGGCGTGCGACGAGCCGCTCGCGTGGGTCATCACCCTCTGCTTCTTGTCCATGGACAGGTCCACGCCGAGAAGAGACTCGTAGTCGAAGTTCTTAAGGTCAGCCACACCATTGGAGCGGTTGAGGTATTTTGCCACGTCGCAGGAGAAATACATGGCTTTTCCGGCTCTGATGGATGCAATGGCCATCTCCTTGATACGGTCCACCGGGAGATTGACATAGAGCCAGTTGTGGCCGTCATAGGTATGGCGGTCGTACTGGATCTCATACACCTTGCCGTATTCGCGGCACGGATCGTTCATCAGCATGACGTATCCATTCTCAAGATCGTATCCCAACAACTCCTGATAGAACTGCACCGGAGTGTATGTCTTGCCCTTCCACTCGAATGAAGCCGGAGGCACGCCATAGGCAAGTGCGAGCAGGCGGTACACGTCCCCGAGCATCTCCGTCTTGCGGTTCTCCAGATACGAAGGGATGTTCTTTTTCTTCACGCCGGAGGGGGTCTCGCGGAGTTCCAGCCCGTATTTGCGTAGCAGGGTCTTGAGCTGCGTGCAGAATGCCGAGGTGTTGTTGGCTATGTAGCTCTCCGGCATCACGCCGGAAGGTACAAGCCCGTATTTAGTCACAAGGTCGGCGACCCCAGTGAAAGTGCCTCCGTCGCTGAGGGGGTTGGAGAAGAGCCAGTCCACCTCCCTGTCCTCGAACTGCTTCTCCCTGGTGTCGATGACCGCCTGAAGGAAGAGATTGGACTTCTCAAGCTGATCCCAGAAGAAGCAGTAGGCCTGGGAGAACTGGAAATCCCCGAGGTTGTATTTTTCGATGGCCGCGGCCCTCAGGACGTTGAGCCCAGTGAAAAGCCAGCAGCGCCCCGAGGACTTCTGGTCAGTGATGCCGACTGTCTTCACCCTGTCGGAGAAGTTTGTATCTATCATCGCGGAGTTGTCCGCATTTGCGGCAAGCACGGTGACTGGGGCAGTGTTGAGCACATTACGGACGGCCTTGTCGTAAGGGGTGCCGGCATAGGATTTCTCGATGCGGTCCAGCATCTGCGGAGTGATGCCGCCTTTCGGCTGCGCGAAAGCGCTTGCACTGGCAAGCGCGAGGGCGATGATGATGGTTCTTTTCATTGTCTATCTTGTTATTATTCTTTCTATCCGTCTAGGTATTGAAGTCAGTATTTCATACGGTATGGTCCCGAGGATAGCGGCCAGCTCCGACACGGTTGGGTCTTCCCCGAATATCGTGACCGTATCCCCTACCTTGGCGTCAATTCCGGTTATGTCTATCATGCACATGTCCATGCAGATGTTGCCTATCGTGGGCGCACGGTGGCCGTTGACGTTGAACGAAGCCGCGCCGCAGCCCAAGTGCCTGTCGATGCCGTCGGCGTACCCCACCGGAATCGTGGCGATCACGGTGCCCGCCGGGGCGATGTGTCCCTTCCTACCGTAGCCGATAGTCCCGTCCTCGGGGTGCAGAGTCTTGATCTGCAATATTTTCACCTTCAGTGATGCCACCGGAGCAAGCTTCACGCCCGGCAGTGCACTTATGCCGTAGATGCCTATGCCGAGCCTGACCATGTCGAACTGGTATTGGGGAAACCTCTCTATCCCGGCGGAGTTGAGGATGTGCCACATCGGCTTGTAGCCGAGCTGTTCCGTGATGCGCCCGGCGTTGGCGGTGAACATCTCTATCTGCCCGAGGGTGAACTCGTCTTCCGTCGGGTCTTCGGAAGCGGCAAGGTGGGAATATATGGATTTCACCCGGATCTCATCGTGCACTTTGATAAAATCCAGCAGGGAGGGGATTTCCGAGGTCATGAAGCCCAGACGGTGCATGCCGGTGTCGAGCTTGATATGGACCGGAAAATCTTTCATCCCCCTCTCTTTCAGAGTGTCGCAGAGCGCCTGGAGAGTGTAGAGATTGGGGATGCCGGGCTCAAGATGGTTGTCGATGATCTCAGGGAAAAAGTCCGTCCCGGCGGTAAGGACAAGTATAGGCAGGGAGATGCCGTTGGCCCTGAGTTCCATTCCCTCCACAGGCAGGGCCACTGCCAGATAGTCCACCCCCTCGGCCTGGAGCATCGAGGCGAACTCCACCGCCCCGTGTCCGTAGGCGTTGGCCTTGACGAGCACGAGCAGTCTTGTGGAAGGCTTGAGAAGCGAGCGGAAGTAGCGGTAGTTGCTCCTGCAACCGGGCAGGCTCAGCTCCAGCCTCGAAAAATCGTCTGCATTGTACATACAATGCACAAATATAACCAATCCGCGGAACTTCTGAAATCCCGCCGGTGTAAAAAAGTGTAACGAAGTGTAATAAAATGTAAAAGTTTCGCAATTTTTCACTACCTTTGACCCCTGCGTATAAGATTAACAGAATGGTCACTTTCATCGGAGAATACAGCGCCAAGATTGACGACAAGGGGAGACTGGTCTTCCCCGCGCCGCTCAAGGCCGCATTGGCTCCGGGAAGCGACCAGAGATTTGTCATCAAGAAGAACCTTTTCGAACCCTGCCTTGAGATGTACACGATGGAGGAGTGGGAGCGGCAGTCAGGCGAATTGAAGGCGTCCCTTGACCTGACTTTCAACAGACAGCACGCAACATTCTGGAGAGAATATATGCGTGACCGCGATGTGGTGGAGCCGGAAGCCAAGTTCGGCCGCATCTCGATCAGCCGCAAGCTCCTCAGTTCGATAGGTGTGAACAAGGAAGTGGTTTTCTCCGGCAATGATTTCAAGATCGAGATCTGGGCCAAAGAGAAATATGAGGCGTCAGCCATCTCAGACGAAGAATTCATTGCCATAGCGGAAAGCCTCTCCAAGAAATAGGGAGAGGGGCGATGTCAGAATATCACAATCCGGTACTATTATATGAAAGCGTGGACGCCCTCGTGCAGAAGGCGGACGGACGCTATGCCGACGCCACTTTCGGTGGCGGCGGACACAGCCGGGAGATCCTCTCGAGACTCTCTCCGCAAGGCAGGCTGATCTCTTTCGACCGCGATGCAGACGCACTCCAAGGAGCACCGCAAGACTGCCGTTTCACTCTGGTACACAACAATTTCAGATTCATACACAACTACGTGCTGTTCTACGGAGCGCAGGAGGGGTTCAGTTCTCTGGACGGCATCCTTGCCGATCTCGGGGTGAGCTCCCACCAGTTCGATACGGCGGACAGGGGCTTCTCCTTCCGCTACAGCGCCCCGCTGGACATGCGGATGAACGCGCAGGGCGGCAAGACGGCTGCGGACATCGTCAATTCTTATACGCAAGAGGACATTGAGCGCATACTCAGGCTCTATGGCGAGCTGGAAAATGCCGGCAGGCTCTCCAGGCTCATCGTCAGCGCCAGGGACAAGGCTCCGGTCCTGACCACAGACGACCTCCGATCCGCCCTCTCGCCGGCTCTGCCCTCATTCGCCGAGCACAAGTGGCTCGCCAAAGTCTACCAGGCCTTCAGGATCGAGGTCAACGACGAGATGCGTTCCCTGGAGAAGTTCCTGCAGGGTGCGGCAGCCTCGCTCCGTCCGGGAGGAAGGCTTGTCGTCATCACTTACCACTCCCTCGAAGACAGGATGGTCAAGAATTTCATCCGCAGCGGACGTACCGACGGATTGGAGGCCAAAGACGGCTTCGGCAGAAGCCTCTCCCCGCTCAAGGCGGTCAACCGCAAGCCGATACTGCCGCAGGAGAGTGAAATAGAGAGCAACACACGCGCGCGCAGCGCCAAGCTCAGAATAGCGGAGAAGATATGAAGACCTGGAGACTCTCAGACATAAGATCCCTGCTGAAGAACGTCTTCCAGGCGGTGATGAAAGGCGAGTTCCTGCTCCGTCTCAATGTGGGCAAGTACTTCATCCACATCATCTACACCTTCTTCCTCTTCGGTATGGTGATATGGATCAGCCTCGCCATCGAGACCACGATGGCCAAGGTGGAGAAAGGCAAGGCGGTCCTCAAGGAACTTGAGATCGCCAATGCCCAGAAATATTACGACCTCGCCAAGGCCAGCGGCAGATACGATGTGGAGCAGCGGCTTAAGGCCATGGGATCGGAAGTAGGCGAGCCGGGCAAGCCCGCCACGGAGATGCGCAGATGAACGGGACACAGAACATACAGAAGCCCAAAAGAGACCGCATAGGAGTGGTGCTCTATATCCTCTATATGCTGATGCTGGCGGCATCGCTGATACTCATGGTGCGCATAGGCTGGATCCAGCTCTTCTTCCACCCCGACCAGAGGATAGTCACCGCCCTCACCCCGTCAAGCACCATACGTTCCATAGAACCGGAGCGCGGCAAGATCCTCGACTCGCAGGGCCGGCTGCTCGCAATATCCTGTCCGACCTACCAGTTCTACATGGACTGCACCGTGCGAAAGGAGACCAACACCCCGGAGCAGGAGAAGGAATGGCTTGCCAAGGCGCGCGAGCTCTCGGCCGGCCTTGCCGAAGAATTTCCGGGCAAGGGAGCCGACACCTTCTATAAGATGATCGTAAACGGCCGCAGGCAGGGACGCAAATATATGCGCATCGGCACACCGGTGGACCGCAACGCCTACAACCGCATCATCCGGCTGCCCCTCTTCAGGGAGGGACGCTACAAGAGCGGCATGATCGTGGAGCAGGAGAACGTGCGCCGCTACCCTTACGGGGAGCTGGCCAGGCGCACGATAGGATTTGTCCGGAACAACAAATCCCAGGTCACTAACACCCACATCGGCCTCGAGGGCAAGTTCGACTACGTGCTGCACGGCAAGGAGGGACGCGAATACCTGCGCAACACGGACATAGGCCGCATCCGCAACAGCGACAGTAGCTTCGTCAAGGCGGTGGACGGGCAGGATCTCAGGACCACCCTCAACATCGACTATCAGGAGATAGCCGACCTTGCCCTGCGCGAGCAACTCGGGGACGAGCCGGATCTGGAAGGGGCCTGCCTCGTGCTGATGGAGACCCGCAGCGGAGCCATCAGGGCGATGGTCAACCTCCTCAGGGACAAGGGAGACGGCCGCTTCGCGGAAATCCAGAACATGGCCGTGGGACGCAAGGGCGAGCCGGGCTCGGTGTTCAAGACAGTGACACTGATGTCCGTCCTCAACGACGGATACATCAAGAGTCTGGAGGAAACCCTCCCGGCCACTGACGGCAGAGTCGAGGGCACATCCCTGAGGGACAGCCACATACCTCAGTTCGCCGCCAAGCACAAGACCAACCGCATCAGCGTCCTGGACGGATTCAAGATCTCGTCCAACTACGTCTTCGCCACGCTCGCAGTCCAGAACTACGGCAAGACAAAAAGCGGTGACAAGACCGAGAAGTTCCTTTCCAACATCTACACCTACAAGCTCGGGGAGACCTTCGATTTCGATCTGGACGGCCTCCAGACCCCGACGATCCCCAACCCGGGCACGAGATACTGGACCAACACGGACCTCGGTTCAATCGCCTACGGCTACAGCACCCAGGAGACGCCCCTGCACATCATAACCTTCTACAACGCCATAGCCAACAAGGGCAGGATGATGAAGCCTTATCTGGTGGAAGACATAGAGGAAAACGGCAGAGTGGTGACAAGGCGCGGCGAGAGCGTGCTCAACTCCGCAGTCTGCTCACGCGCCGTGGCCGACACCATCACCCGGGCGCTCAAAGCCGTCACCGAGGACGGCACGGCCCGCAGGCTCAAGGGCGCCAAATGCAGCGTCGCCGGTAAGACGGGCACCTCATTCGGGACATTTGAGAACGGAAAGTACAGCGATGAACGCGGACGCCGCAAGTATCAGGGCACCTTCGTGGGATTCTTCCCGGCCGAGGACCCGCAGTACAGCATCATCTGCACCGTATACTCCAAGCCCACGAACAAGAGCTTCCAGGGAGGCGGCATCCCGGCACGGGCCATACGCACCGTGATCGACAGAATTTACGACATAGACCCTTATTTCAGGGAAACGATACACAAGTCAAGATGAAACTCAAGGACATCATAAAAAACTGCGGGGCGACCTCAGTCACGGGGTCTCCCGAGACGGAGATCAGCCACATCACCAACGACTCCCGGAAAGTGCTACCCGGAAGCCTTTTCGTGGCTGTGACGGGCTGCGGCCGCGACGGACGCTCTCACATCGGGGAAGCCGTCAAAGCAGGAGCCGCCGCGGTGATGTGTGAAGGAGGCTGCACAGAAGAAGGGATCATCAGCATCGATGTCCCGGACAGCAGGCTTGCCGTGGCGATGGCAGCTGACAATTTCTACTCGCACCCAAGCGGCAGGCTCAATCTGGTCGGCATCACAGGCACCAACGGCAAAACTACCACCGTCACCCTGCTTTACAACATGTTCCGCAGCCTCGGGTACAGGTGCGGACTTCTCTCCACCATAGCAAACTACGTAGGGGACAAGAGGATAGAGACCGCCAACACGACTTCCGACCCCGTCACGATCAACTCCCTGCTCAATGACATGGCGGAAGAAGGCTGCGAATACTGCTTCATGGAGGTGAGTTCCATCGGAGTGGACCAGCAGCGCGTAGCCGGACTGGGATTCAGGGCCGGGATCTTCTCCAACCTCACCAGAGACCACCTCGACTACCACGGCACCTTCGCCAACTATCTGCGCTGCAAGCAGAGATTCTTCGATGCCCTTCCGAAGGAGTCCGTCGCGATAACCAACATCGATGACCGCAACGGAATGATAATGGTGCAGAACACCGCCGCGCGCGTGGTGACATATTCCTGCCGGAGCATGGCCGACCACCGCTGCAAGGTGATGGAGGAGAGCATGGAGGGGATGCTGCTCAACATCGACGGGACCGATGTCTGGACTAGGCTCTGCGGCGCGCACAACGCCTACAACCTGCTGGCCATATACTCCACTGCGGTCGAACTAGGAATACCGCGGGACGAAGCCCTCGTGGCCCTTTCCACCCTCACCCCGGCCAAAGGCAGGCTTGAAGTCATACCGGGGCCGGGCGGACGGAATGTTGTGATAGACTACGCACACACGCCCGATGCCCTCGAGAATGTGCTGAAGACGCTGCGGGATGTGGAACCGGGAAGCGAACTCGTATGCGTGTTCGGCTGCGGCGGAGACCGCGACAAAGGCAAGCGCCCGCTGATGGGAGAAACGGCATGCAGGCTTGCCGACAGGGTGTTCCTCACTTCTGACAACAGCCGCTCGGAAAGGACTGATGATATAATGGATGACATCAAGGCCGGCATCAGTGCAGACTCCATGTACAAAATCATCTGTATACCGGACCGCAAAGAAGCTATCCGTACAGCCATAATGCTTTCCCCGGAGAAAGCGACCATCCTTCTCGCCGGCAAGGGCCACGAGACATATCAGATAATCGGAACGGAGAAACGCCACTTCGATGAAAGGGAAATAGTGGAAGAAGTATTCAAAAGCATGAGATAATGTTGTATCATCTTTCAGAATGGCTCAATGGCCTGGGACTCAACATCCCCGGCCTCAACCTTATGAACTACCTGTCATTCAGAGCTATGCTTGCTCTGGTGATAAGCCTGCTCATATCATTTTTCGCAGGCGGGAGAATAATACGCCTGCTTCAGAGGCACCAGATCGGGGAGACCATCCGCGACCTCGGACTCGAGGGGCAGATGCAGAAGAAGGGAACGCCCACCATGGGCGGGGTCATAATCATCATCGCACTTGTGGGCTCGGCCCTTCTGGTGTGCCGTCTGGACAACATATATACCATCCTGCTGCTTGTGACCACCCTGTGGTGCGGAGCCATCGGATTCACCGATGACTACATCAAGGTATTCAAGCACCGTAAGGAGGGCATGAGCGAAAAAGGGAAACTCGTCCTCCAGTTCGGCCTCGGTCTGGTCGTGGCCCTGACAGTCTGCATAAGTCCGGACATCCATACGGAAAAACTCGTCACGACGATCCCGTTCGTCAAAGCACACGAGTTCGACTACTCCTGGCTCTCCCCGTTCAAGGGGCAGTTCGGAGTTTACTGCTCCTGGGGCATCTACATGATGATGATAATCCTTGTCATACTGGCCTGCTCCAACGGGGCCAACCTCACAGACGGGATGGACGGCCTCTCCGCCGGCACTTCCGCCATCGTAGGCGTGGCCATAGGCGTGATGGCGTGGCTGGGAGGCGATGCGATTGACGCAAGGTATCTCGGCATCATGTACATTCCGGATTCCGGCGAGGTAGCTATCTACATGTCGGCATTCGTCGGAGCCCTGGTGGGTTTCCTGTGGTACAACACCTTCCCGGCGCAGGTCTTCATGGGTGACACCGGAAGCCTGACGATAGGCGGAGTCATCGGAGTGAGCGCCGTGCTCATCCGAAAAGAGCTGCTCCTCCCTCTTCTGTGCGGAATCTTCCTGGCCGAGAGTCTCTCGGTCATCATCCAGCGAGGCTGGTTCAAATATACAAGAAGAAAATACGGCGAGGGCCGCAGGGTTTTCCTGATGGCCCCGTTGCACCATCATTATCAGAAGAAGGGCATCCCCGAGCCGAGGATAGTCACACGCTTCTGGATCATAGGCCTCCTGTTGGCCGTAAGTACATTGGCTTTATTGAAAATACGATAATATCATGGCAAGGATAGTGGTACTTGGCGGAGCAGAGAGCGGCATAGGAGCCGCCGTGCTCGCGAAAGTGAAAGGTTTCGACGTATTCCTCTCCGACAGCGGAAAGATAAAGGAAGAATACGCCGGGACGCTGCGCGATTGGGGCATTCCCTACGAGGAAGGCGGTCATACCGGGGAACTGGTTCTCAACGCGGATGAAGTGGTGAAGAGCCCAGGCATCCCGCAGACGGCTCCGATCGTGAAGAAGCTGCGCGATGCGGGTGTCGGCATCATATCGGAGATAGAGTTCGCCGGGCGCTTCGACAGGGCGAAGAAAATCTGCATCACGGGATCGAACGGGAAGACCACCACGACTTCCCTGATATATTACCTGCTCAAAGAAGCCGGGCTCAACGTCGGTCTGGGAGGCAACATCGGCAAGAGTTACGCACTTCAGGTAGCCACAGAAAAGCACGATTACTACGTCTTGGAGATCAGCAGCTTCCAGCTGGATGACTGCTACGCGTTCCGACCGGACATAGCCATCATAACCAACATCACCCCGGACCATCTGGACCGCTATGACCACAAGATGGAGAATTACGTCAGGGCAAAGTTCCGCATCACGCGCAACCTCAGGCCTGAAGACTGCTTCATCTTCGACTCGGATGACGCCATCACCATAGGCCATCTCAGCCAGATAGTCATACAGGCCAAGATGCTCCCGTTCACACAGGAAAAAGAAGTGGAACAGGGTGCGTTCCTCGACGGCGACAAGATAGTGATGCGCTACGATGACAACAGGACGGACATCTATCTCAAGGATCTGGCCCTCGGTGGCAAGCACAACATCTACAATTCCATGGCAGCCGCGCTCGCCGCCAAGGCGAGCGGCATCAGCGATGATGTGATCCGCAATTCCCTGAGGACCTTCTCTCCCATCGAGCACAGGCTCGAACCGGTGCTGGAAGTAGGCGGGGTGCTGTACATCAACGACTCCAAGGCCACCAACATAGACGCCGCCTGGTACGCCCTCGAATGCCAGACACGTCCTGTGGTCTGGATAGTCGGCGGCACGGACAAGGGCAATGACTACAGTGTCCTCGACACTCTGGTACGCGACAAGGTAAAGGCCATCGTGTGTCTGGGCAAGGACAATTCAAAGATCCATGCCGCCTTCGAAGGCATCGTGGGCAAGGACAGGATGTGTGATGCCCTCTCCGCGGAAGATGCGGTCAGGAAGTCTGCGGAGTTCGCCTCCGAGGGGGATGTCGTGCTGTTCAGCCCGTGCTGCGCCAGTTTCGACCTCTTCAAGAACTACGAAGACAGGGGCAGACAGTTCAAGGAAGCGGTAAGACATCTGTAGGATGGCAGCCAAGAAGAGTTCATTCTGGAATTTCGCGGACCGCTTTGAGGGAGACAAGGTGGTCTGGATAATCGTGCTTCTGCTCTTCCTGTTTTCCATAGTATGCATGTTCTCCTCCACCTCAAGGCTTCTGGACGAGGGTGCCACGAGGGTTGACCTGGTAAAAGAACAGTTCATCGTGGTTCTGATCGGGCTCGGCATCATCATCGGGCTATACAACATCCGGAGTGTCAAGTTCTTCCGTTTTTTCAGTGCCTTCGGTTTCGCGACATCGTTCATCCTGCTGCTGCTGTTGGACACAAGGATCCAGCTCCCGTTCATGCGTGCCATCGAGATCAACGGGGCATACCGTATCCTGAAGATGGGGGCCGTGCAGGTGCACGTGTTCGAGGTGGTCAAGGTGGCGATGGTCATGTACCTCGCATTCGCCATCGATGCTCTCAAGCGGGATGCGCTGCCGCTGCGCGGGCTCAGCGAGGAGTGGAGGAAAGTGATATTCATCTACGCCCCGTTCATAATCACGTTCGTGATGATCATCCCGGGAAGCAACTCCAGTGCGCTCGTGATAGGATTCATCATGCTCATAGTGATACTGCTCGGCGGAGGCAGCGCCCGGGACATGACCCTGCTGATTCTCTCGGGTGCGGCGGCCGTGGGGGTGTGCGTGCTTGTCTACAAGTCTTCCGGCGGCAAATACATGGAACGCATAGGCACCGGCATCTCCCGCATATTGGAAAAGGAAGACTGGGAGAAGCAGTTCCTCTCTTCGCGCAAGGGCAGCATCGAATACCAGGAGGCTCTCGATGCGATGCGCCAGCCGTACAGCGCCAAGATAGCCATCCACGAGGGCGGATTTCTCGGAAAAGGCCCTGGACAGAGCACCCAGAGGTACGTAGTACCCGACATATCAGAAGATTACATGTACAGTTTCATAATAGAAGAATACGGATTCATCGGCGGAGTGCTCGTGATATTCTTGTATATATCGCTGCTCGCCAGAGGTTCGATAATCGTGCGGAACTGCGGCAAGGACCAGTTCGCCAAGTTGAGTGTCGCAGGTCTTTGCATCCTGATCTCGGGACAGGCTTTCCTGCACATGTTCGTCAACGCTGACATAGGCCCTATGACAGGCCAGACACTGCCGCTTATCAGCCACGGGACGAGTGCCTTCATCTGTTTCTGCATCGCATTCGGGGTAATCCTCTCGTTCAGCCGTATCGCGTCAAGGCGCATAGACAAGGAGACCCGGGCGGCGGCGCCGCTCATGGAGATGCACGAGAATGTGAGGGCAGGTCTGGACGAGCTGGACGCCTTTGAATCGGGAAACATGCCAAACGACGAAGATTATGGAATATAAGAAACTGAGAGTCATCATCAGCGGCGGAGGCACGGGGGGACATATCTTCCCGGCCATATCAATCGCCGACAAGCTCAAGGAAGTCAACCCGGAGACGGAGATACTCTTCGTCGGGGCCGAGGGCAAGATGGAGATGGAAAAAGTGCCGGCGCGCGGATACAATATAGTCGGTCTGCCGGTGGCCGGTCTTCAGCGCAAACTGACGGCAAAAAACATTCTGGAGGATCTCAAACTCCCCTTCAGGCTTGCCTCAAGCCTGCGCAAGGCGGGCAAGGTGATCGATGATTTCCACCCGGACATCGCCATAGGCGTGGGAGGCTACGCATCTGCCCCGCTGCTGTGGCAGGCGACCCGCAAAGGCATCCCTTCGCTTATACAGGAGCAGAACAGTTATGCCGGCCTGACCAACAAACTGCTGGCAAAAAGGGTCGGATGCATCTGCGTGGCTTACAGCGGGATGGAAAAGTTCTTCCCGGCGGACAAGATAGTGTTCAGCGGCAACCCGATACGCTCGATCATCCATCCATATACCGATGCCGACAGGCTGGAGGGACTCAGATTCTACGGACTTGATCCCGACAAGAAACACATCCTTCTCACCGGGGGAAGCCTGGGAAGCGGCACGCTCAACGCCGCGGTGCGAGCCTGGATCGCCTGCGGCTGTCCGGAAGGCGAGGGGGTGCAGTTGCTCTGGCAATGCGGCAAATACTACAAGTCCGGCATTGACGCGTTCATGGCCGGCCGCAGCTGCCCGGACATCCGCTACAGTGATTTCATCGCGAGGATGGATCTGGCATACGCCGCCGCAGACCTTGTGATCAGCCGCTCCGGAGCGTCATCGATCTCGGAGATCTGCGCCGCGCACAAGGCCGCCGTCTTTGTGCCTTCCCCGAACGTGGCGGAGGATCACCAGACACACAACGCCATGGCCCTTGTCAGCAAAGACGCCGCGGCAATGGTGAAAGACAGCGAAGCGGTGGACAAACTCATGAGGGAAGCCCTCGCGCTCGTACGCGACAGCGCAAAACTTGAAAGAATGGAGAAAAACGCGGGAGCCCTGGCCAAGACGGACGCCGCGCAGACTATAATTGACGAAGTCTACAAACTGGTATGAAATACAAGAACATATACTTCATAGGAATAGGTGGCATCGGGATGAGCGCCATCGCAAGGTTCTGCAAGTTCAAGGGATGCTCCGTCAGCGGCTACGACAGGACACGCTCGGAGCTGACGGACAAGCTTTGCGGGGAAGGTATGGACGTGCACTACACGGATGACCCTTCCTTCATCCCGGCTGATGTCAATGACACACTCGTAATATACACGCCGGCCGTCCCGGACGACATGGGAGAGCTTGTCTACGCCCGCGAACACGGATACAAGGTCCTCAAGCGCTCGCAGATGCTCGGTGAACTCACCCGCGGCGAAACCTGTCTGGCGGTCGCCGGCACACATGGCAAGACCACCACATCGACCCTCGTCGCTCACATACTCACCGAAAGCGGGATGGGATGCTCCGCATTTCTCGGAGGCATATCCAGAAACTACGGCACCAACATGCTCGTCAGCGACACTCCGACCGTGGTCGTGGAGGCAGACGAGTTCGACCGCTCATTCCTCCAGCTCCACCCGGCCATCGCAGCCATCACTGCCATGGACGCGGACCATCTGGACATATACGGCGATCTCGAGCATGTGCAGGAGGCGTTCAGGCAGTTCGCCTCGCAGGTGAGCGAGACCCTCATCCTCAAACTCGGGCTTCCTGTGAGCGGCGAGGACACCCATGCAAAGATCTTCACATACCACCTCGATGCGGCGGCCTCGGACTTCCACAGCTCCAACCTCAGGCTCGGAGAGGACGGGCACTACAGCTATGACCTCGTTTACCCGGGAGGAATCTTGAACGACATACGCGTGGGGGCCATCGGCAAAGTCAATGTCGAGAACAGCATAGCCGCGGCGGCCATCTGCCTCTGCTACGGGCTGGATGCGCAGAAGGTACGCCACGCCATCAGCACTTTCGAGGGAGCGAAGAGGCGACTTGAGCTGCACTTCAACAGAGACGGCATGACCTACATAGACGATTACGCCCACCACCCGGCGGAACTCGCCAGCGCAATCTCATCCATCAGGGAGATCTTCCCCGGACGCAAGATCACCGGCATCTTCCAGCCGCACCTTTACAGCCGTACCAGAGACTTCGCCCCCGACTTCGCACGCTCCCTGAGCCTGCTGGACAAGCTGATCCTTCTGGACATCTACCCGGCAAGGGAAGAACCCATCCCGGGAGTAAGTTCGGAAATCATCCTCAAAGATGTCACCTGCCCGGAGAAAGTCCTGCTCACCAAGGACAAGCTCATGCCTTATCTGGAGAACGAGCCGACCGATGTTCTTGTCACCCTCGGAGCCGGAGACATCGACCGCTTCGTCCCGCAGATCACTGAAATGCTCGAAGAGAAAGCAAAATGAACCGGACCGCCCGCATAATCACAGCTTCAGTCCTCGCAGCAGCACTCTGCACGGGGCTGGGTCTCCTTGTGCACAGCAGCCGTGAAGACAGGGCCGCCCTTGGATGCAGCAGGCTGGAAGTCCACTTCAAGGACAGCCTGAAGTTTGTGACGGCGGACGACATCAGAGGTTACCTTGACAGCCGTTACGGCAGATACATAGGCCAGAGACTCGACAGCGTGGACCTGCCCAGGATAGAAAGGCTCATAGAAAGCAGGAGCGCGGTGCTCAAAAGCGAAGCCTGGACCACCTCGGACGGCACACTGCACATAAGCATAACGCAGCGCGCCCCCGTGATGAGATTCCAGGACGGGGACAAGGGCTTCTACATCGCCTCCAACGGTTACATCTTCCCCCTGCACAAATCCTTCACCGCCACCGTGCGCACAGTCACTGGCAGCATCCCCGTGAATGTGCCGGACGGCTACAAGGGCGAAGCCCCCACTGAAGAGGAACGGGCATGGCTGGCCTCGATGCTTGAGATGAACAAGATTATAGAATCCTCCAGGACATGGAGGAACATCACCGACAGCATCTTCGTCAGGCCCGGAGGGGACGTGGGCCTCAAGATGAGCCGGGGAGACGAGTTATTCATATTGGGAGAGCCGCATTCCCTCAAGGAAAAATTCGCAGAAATTGAAAAATATTATGACTACATTGCGCCCTCTGTGGAAGAGGGGCACTACAAGAGTGTAAACTTAAAATACAGGAGACAAATAATATGCAGACAGAAAGATACATAGCGGCTGCGGACCTGGGCACTTCCAAGATAGCCCTCAGCGTAGCCAAAGTGGACGGTGAAGATGTGCAGATCATCTACTACAGGGAGGTGCCCTCGGACGGCATCCGCTACAGCTGCGTATTCGCACCCAAGAGGGCCGCGACAGCTCTCGAGAAGGCAGTCAAGGACGCCGAGGAAGAACTCGGGATCAAGATACTCCAGCTGGTGACAGGACTCCCCCGGTACAGCATCCGCCAGGAGTCGGCGAGCGCCAGAATGAGCCGCAGCGACCCATACTCCTGCATCACCAGAGAAGAAATCAACAACCTCAAGGGCCTCGCCATAGACAGTTACCCTCTCGAGGACGAACTCAAGGAGGAGATCTACGGGGCTGTGGCCCAGTCTTTCTCCGCCGATGACGATCTGATGTGCGCAAGCGAGGAGGACGTGATCGGCGTCACAGCCGAGAATCTCGAAGGCAATTTCAAGATCTTCATCGGCTCAAAGAAAGCATCCTCCGATCTGGACACCATGCTCAACTTCACCGGCATAGCCCCGGCACGCAAGGTGTTCGTCCCGACGGCGGTGGCACAGGCCGTGCTGACTGATGCAGAAAAAGAGAACGGCGTTGCCCTCGTGGAGGTAGGCGCCGGAGTAACCTCACTGACCATCTACAAAGGCGGGCTTCTGAGGCATTACTCCTCCATCCCGTTCGGCGGCAAGAGCATCACCGCCGACATCAAATATGAATGCGGGTTCAACGAGCGCCTCGCCGAGAACATCAAGCTCGCCTACGGCGCCTGCCAGCCTGACAAGCTCCAGTCACTGAGCGAGAAAGTGATACAGATCAACGATGACGAGAACGGCACTTACGAGCAGCTCCCGGTCAAATACCTGTCCGAGATCATCAACTGCCGCGCCAAGGAGATTATCGACGCCGTGCTCTTCCAGATCCAGGAGAGCGGATTCGCTGACAACCTGCGCAACGGCATAGTCCTCACCGGCGGCGGGGCCGAACTCGTCAATTTTGCCAACCTCTTCAAGGACATGTCGGGATATGTGGTGCGCATCGGCTTCCCGCGCACACGCAAATTCAGTTCCGGCGGCTGCGCCGGAGTGACGGAGACCTCAGCCGCAGCCACCATAGGTATGATACTTGAAGCGAAGAGGGACGCCCACCTCAACTGCATCGACGAGGCGTCGGCCCCCGTGGAAGAAAGCGGTGATGCACCCGCGCTTGACAGCGAAGGCAAGGGCGAACTCTTCCAGGGACATGATATCTCCGGGGAGGTGATAACCCCGAACCCGAAGAAAAAAAAGAAGGAGGGCAAAGACAAGATCACATGGACATCCATCTTCCGCAAGAAAGTGAGCAACAAGCTCGAAGGAGTGTTCGACGAGACGGTCGGAAACCTCTTCGACTCCATGAATTAAAACAGAGACAGATATGGAAGACACAATGATAGACAGCATCACCCCGAGCGACTGGGTGACATCAGATGACATCATCAAGGTGCTCGGTGTGGGCGGCGGCGGCTGCAATGCCGTAAGCTATATGTACCGTCAGGGCATTAAGGGATGCAGTTTTGTGGTGTGCAACACCGACTCGCAGGCCCTCAGATGCAGCCCTGTCCCGACACAGATCCAGATGGGACGCGGGCTCGGAGCGGGTACCAATCCGATCAACGGCCGCAACGCCGCCATCGAGAGTCAGGAGCAGATTGAGAAGATCGTGCTCGACTCCCATACCAAGATGCTCTTCATCACCGCCGGCATGGGCGGCGGCACCGGCACCGGCGCCGCACCTGTCATCGCCAAGATGTCAAAGGATAAGGGTATCCTCACCGTGGCAGTCGTCACACTCCCCTTCCTCAACGAGGGCAACGAGGCCCTTTCCAGGGCAATAGATGGCATCCACGAGCTTGAGAAGAATGTGGACAGCCTGCTCATCATCAACAACGAGAAGCTCCACGAATACTACGGCAACCAGCTGATACAGGACGCTTTCCCGCAGGCCGATGAGGTGCTCGCCACCGCTGTCAGGGGCATAGTGGAAATCATCAAGCAGTCCGGCTACATCAACGTGGACTTCAAGGACGTGGAGACCATGATGAAAGACAGCGGCATGGCCCTGATGGGCTGCGGCACCGGCTCGGGCAAGGACCGTATCGAGACGGCCGTCAAGGCCGCCTTCGAGTCACCCCTGCTCAACGACTTCGACCTCAAAACCGCCAAGAAGGTGCTCATCAACATCACCTGCGGCAAGAACGATCAGGGCCTGACGATGGACGACCTTAACCGCATCAACGCCAAAATAGACGAATACACCGGCCGCGCCAACAATTTCAAGCGCGGTCTGATCTGGGACGACTCCTCTGAAATCGGGGACACCATCCGCATCACCTCCATCGTGACGGGACTGCGCTTCTCCGATGTCATCGGCCCGGCTCGGGACATGGGCAACTATATCATGATCAACAAGGACTTCGTCTACGACAAGAACTCCGCCGCACGGGAGGAGGGCATCTCCCTCGCCCCGGACAGCGGCTCGCAGCAGATCGGATTCAACACAAAAAGCAATATCCGCAAGTTCAACTATGACCCGGACAAGAAACCGGCCCTGATAGTGGGCAAGGGAGACCAGCTCTCCGAACTCGAGAATGTACCGGCAATAAGAAGAATACAAAGATGAAAAGAACAAGAGTAAGATTTGCGCCGTCACCTACCGGCCCGCTTCACATGGGCGGAGTCAGGACAGCGCTCTACAACTATCTGTACGCCAAAAAGAACGGAGGGGACTTCATCCTCCGCATAGAGGACACCGACTCCCAGCGCTTCGTGCCTGGTGCGGAGCAGTACATCATCGACTCTCTCCGCTGGTGCGGCATCATCCCCGACGAGGGGGTAGACGAGAACGGGAAGGTGGTGGAAGTGCCGTCGGAGAAGCACCCGCACGCCCCGTACCGCCAGAGCCAGCGCAAAGACATCTACCGCAAATACGCGGAACTGCTCGTGGAGAGCGGGTGGGCCTACTATGCCTTCGACACTCCGGAAGATCTGGAACTGATGCGCTCCCGCAGTGAGAATGCCGGCATCACTTTCATCTACAATCATCTGACCAGAGGCCAGATGCGAAACTCCCTCTCCCTCCCGCAGGATCAGGTGGAGGAGATGCTCAGCACCCGGACCGACTGGACCATAAGGTTCAAGATGCCGGAAGACATGACAGTGGAGATGGACGACCTCATCAGAGGCCATATCGAAGTCAACACTGCCACCCTCGATGACAAGGTGCTGTGGAAAAGGGCTGACGAGCTCCCGACCTATCATCTGGCCAACATCGTGGATGACCACCTGATGGAAATCACTGAAGTCATCCGCGGAGAAGAATGGCTTCCGTCCCTGCCGCTGCACTACCTTCTCTACAGGGCCTTCGGCTGGGAAGAGACGATGCCGCGGTTCGCACATCTCCCGCTTCTTCTCAAGCCTGTCGGCAACGGCAAACTCAGCAAGCGTGACGGAGACAAGATGGGATTCCCTGTGTTCCCGCTTGCCTGGACTAATGCTGAAGGCGAGACTTCCCGAGGCTACCGCGAGGACGGGTATTTCCCTGACGCATTTGTGAACATGCTCGCCATGCTCGGCTGGAATCCCGGCACGGAACAGGAAATTTTCACCATGCCGGAGCTCATACAGGCATTCTCCCTGGAGAAAGTCGGCAAAGCAGGAGCCAAATTCAACCCGGAAAAAGCCAGATGGTTCAACCGCGAGTATCTCAGGGCCAAGCCTGACGAGGAGCTTGCCGACCTGTTCATCCCGATGCTGGAAGCGAAGAAGCTCAATGTCGAGCGCAGCTATGTGATGGCGGTGATAGCCCTCACCAAGGACAGGGCGACTTTTGTCAAGGATTTCTGGGACATCGCCGCGTGCCTCTTCATAGCTCCGTCAGAATATGCAAAGTACGGAGTAAAGGCAGGAGCCGCCTCGGCTAAACCGGCGGACGGAAGGCCTGCCGATCCGCGCGCCAAGGTGTACGACGACAGCCTCACCGCACCTTTCCTCGCCAAGGACGTGGACAAGTTCTGGTACGAGGACATCTATCAGGACGCTCTCCGTGCGGTGGAGAACTCCGATGCGGACACGCTTGAGGGTTTCATCCGCGCCGAAGGCATGCCTGTCGGCAAGGTGATGAATCTCATCCGTCTCGCGCTCACCGGTTCTTCAAGCGGACTCGGGATCCACGACATGATGACGCTCATCGGCAAGGGCGAGACCCTCAGCCGCCTGCACTACATCAAGGAGCGCCTGGGGTAGCCATATACACGTGTACGTTTGTGTGCACGCATAACAGTGGAGGGGTTTCCTGGCTCAAAACAGGAAATATTGCTATAGGACAGGGACTCCACGGGCTCAAAACAAAATATCGCCCGTGGAGCCCCTGTCCTGTCCTATACAGAAGATCGAGTTATAGTCGGCTGAAATCTAATATCTCGGAATTCGTCCTAAATGCAATCTGAACTACCCCAGCATCGCGAGGGCGTCGTCGAGAGAGAGGGCGTCGTCGATGGTGAAACCGCCGTTGCGGGTGCGGCGGAGAGAACTCAAGAAGGCACCGCTGCCGAGAGCCTCACCAAGGTCACGCGCAAGGGCGCGGATATATGTCCCTTTGCTGCAGGCTACGCGTATCATGGCTGTCGGGAGTGAATACCCGCTGATGTCTGCCACATTGATCCGGGAGCTCCGTCCGTCACCTGAAGAAGGGGCCGCAAATTCCGGCACACCATAAGAAAGCAACTCCAGATCGTGGATTTCTATCCTGCTTGCGCGGATAAGATCCGACCCCTCTTCGAGCCGCCCCTGACGATAAAGCCTACGCGCAGTCTCGTATGCGCGCACACCATCTACAGACTTGGCACTGAAAAGCGGGGCCACCTGCATCTGCGCCCCGACAAAGGAAGGCAGGACAGAGCGGACACTCTCCTCGCTCACCCCGTCCAACGGGCACTCCCTGTCAATCTCCTTCTCAAGATCATACGAGGCGGTAGTGGCGCCGAAAGTGACACCGGCGACATATTCCTTTGGAGAGGCCTGGAGGGACTCCGCCTTCTTGGTGGCCTCCCCTATGCAGACGAGGAGTATGCCGGTCGCGAGCGGGTCCAGCGTCCCGGCATGGCCGACCTTGAGGTTCTTCTTACCGAAATGTCTGACAGCGGCGAACTTGATCTTGCGTATCACGTCCGCCGAAGTCCAGCGATAGGGTTTGTCTATCGGAAGTATTATCCCCTCCGGATAGGAGGAAATGTCATTCGCAAACAATCTTGTCAATTCTTCTCTGATGCCGTCCCCCGGCAAACTGGGTCTCGAGCCATGCACGCACCATCATCACGGCCATCCGGTATGAGACGAAGCGTGCCGGCATCACGAGCACATTGGCGTTGTTGTGGGCTTTCACAAGCTTGGCGACCTCGACATTCCAGGCAAGCCCGGCCCTGATGCCGCGGTGGTGGTTGAGGGTTATGGCCATCCCGTTGCCTGTACCGCAGATGGCGATCCCGGCATCCACCTCCCCCTTCTCGACAGCATACCCGAGAGGGTGCGCAAAGTCAGGGTAATCACAACTTTCAGGGCTGTCCGTACCGAAATTGACGACCTCGTACCCCTTGCCGACAAGGTACGAAATGAGGCGGGTCTTGTAGTCAAGCCCGGCATGGTCACTGCATATTCCTATTTTCATATCCGTTTAATTTATATGAGTCTGTATTCTTTCAGCCTGGCGCGGCACTCACGCCAATCGGGGCAAAGGCTGCCGAGCAGGGCATGGAACTCCGGGCCATGGTTCATTTGCTTGAGATGGCAGAGTTCGTGCAACATGACATAATCCCTCAAATGCTCCGGCAATCTCATAAGGTTGAGGTTCAGGTTGATGTTTCCCTTGGATGAGCAGCTTCCCCAGTTGGAGACATTGTGCTTGATGCGTACCTGGTTGAACTCGAACCCGTGCATGGCGGCGAGTTCGCGCAGACGACCCGGCAGGAAAGCTTTCGCCTGAGCGCGCAACTGGAGAGTCTCAGCTGTCTCCTTGAGGACACGTCTCGGCCTGCGGCGGACGATGCGGAACACCAGTGCCCTATTTCCCAAGTTTCTTGCGGAGCTCATTTATCATGTCCACGGTCATCGACTCCAGATCGTAGTCCGGCTTCCATCCCCATTCTTCCCGCGCACAACTGTCATCCATCCTGTCAGGCCAAGAATCGGCTATGCCCTGGCATACGGGATTTATCTCGTAGCGCATGCGGAAGCCCGGGATGTGCTCGCGGATCTTCGCACTGAGGATCTCCGGATCGAAGCTCATCGAGGCGATGTTGAACGAGTTGCGGTGCACCAACCGGGTCGGGTCTGCGTTCATGATGTCCACGGCGGCCTTGAGCGCGTCTGGCATGTACATCATGTCCATGAAAGTCCCGGCTTTGATCGGGCAGACGAATTCCTCACCCTTCACGGCCGCATAATAGATGGTCACGGCATAGTCGGTGGTGCCCCCTCCGGGCAGGGTCACATGGGAGATCAGGCCAGGAAAACGCACGGAACGCGTATCGACACCGTATTTCGTATGATAATAATCACTCAGCAGTTCAGTGGCCACCTTGGTCACCCCGTACATGGTACGCGGACGCTGGATCGTGTCTTGAGGGGTGAGCACACGTGGCGTCTCCGGGCCGAACGAGCCTATGGAACTCGGGGTGAAGACTGCGCATCCCTTCTCGCGCGCGATTTCAAGAATGTTGATGAGCCCGTTGATCTGAATGTTCCAGGCGAGCAGTGGCTTGCTTTCGGCTGTCGCGGAGAGTATGGCGGCAAGGTTGTAGACGGTGTCTATCTTGTACTTCGACACTATCCCGGCAAGCTGCCCGGCATTGAGGACATCGGCCTCTTCGCACGGTCCGCTTTCGAGCAGCACACCCTTGGGCTCTGCCCCGCGGACATAGCCCGCCACCACATTGCCCCCGGGATACAAGCCCCTGAGTTTCATCGTCAGTTCCGAGCCGATCTGCCCTGTGGAACCGACCACGAGTATATTTTTCATATCGAAATGTGCATTGATATTTGCTGCGAATATACAAAAAAATCGTAATTTTGCAGGAACTGACACACATACCACCATGTACGGCAAATTCAAGCAGCATCTCCAGGACGAGCTCACATCCATAAAGGAAGCCGGCCTGTACAAGAACGAACGGGACATCACCTCCGCACAGTCAGCGGAAATAACACTTCAGGACGGTTCCAAAGCCCTGAATTTCTGCGCCAACAACTATCTGGGGCTCGCGGATTCCCCACGGCTCATCGAAGCTGCGGAAAAAGCGATGCGCACCCACGGCTTCGGCATGTCCTCCGTCCGCTTCATCTGCGGCACCCAGGACCTGCACAAAGAACTTGAAGCGGCGGTATCGGACTTCTTCCGCACCGAAGACACCATCCTGTACGCTTCCTGCTTCGACGCCAACGGCGGACTCTTCGAACCTCTCCTGACTTCCGAAGACGCCATCATCTCGGACGCCCTCAACCATGCATCCATCATCGACGGGGTGCGCCTGTGCAAGGCTGTCCGCTACCGCTATGCCAACGCAGACATGGAAGACCTCGAGCGCTGCCTCAAGGAGGCCCAGGCCCAGAGATTCCGCATCATCTGCACGGACGGAGTGTTCTCCATGGACGGCAACGTGGCCCCCATGGACAAGATCTGCGACCTTGCCGAAAAATATGACGCCCTTGTCATGGTGGATGAAAGCCACTCCGCCGGTGTAGTAGGCAGGACAGGGCATGGTGTCGCGGAGCAGTTCGGCTGCTACGGCCGCATAGACATATTCACCGGCACCCTCGGCAAGGCCTTCGGCGGCACTGTCGGCGGATTCACCACCGGACGCAAGGAGATCATAGACATGCTCCGCCAGCGTTCACGTCCGTACCTCTTCTCCAACTCCCTGCCGCCTATGATAGTCGCTGGCGGCATCGAGATGTTCAAGATGCTCAAGGAAAGCGATGAACTGCACGACCGTCAGCAGGAGAACGTCAAATACTTCCGCGAGAAGATGCTCTCCGCGGGCTTCGACATCAAGCCCACCCAGTCAGCCATCTGCGCCGTGATGCTCTACGATGCCAGACTTTCCCAGGAATTCGCATCAAAGATGGCCGGGGAAGGAATATTCGTGACCGGGTTCTACTACCCGGTGGTGCCTAAAGGCCAGGCCCGCATCCGCGTCCAGCTCTCCGCAGCGCACACAAGAGAGCAGCTCGACAAGGCCATAGCGGCATTCATCAAAGTCGGCAAGGAACTTGCGGTGATAAAATAACAGCAGCACATGAAAAAACCTTCAGTCATATTGTCAGCCTTGACAGCAGGGGCCATGCTCCTGGTCTCCTCCTGCGGAAAGCAGGAAGGAGATGAATTCGCATATCTCTACGAAAACCTCCCGTTCAAGATGGAAAAGGTCGCAAGACCGTCCATCCCTGACCTCCGCGTGAACATCAAAGATTTCGGAGGGGTCGGAGACGGAGTCACCCTCAACACGGAAGCTTTCGCCAAAGCGATGAAGCATCTGTCAGACAAAGGAGGCGGACATCTCGACGTACCGGCGGGGATTTGGCTTACCGGCCCGATAGAGATCCTGAGCAACTGCGACCTGCACGTCACACCCAACGCCGTCATAATCTTTGACCCGGACAGGGACTTGTATCCTATCATCAAGACCGTCTTCGAAGGGCTCGACACCCGCAGATGCGAATCCCCTATCCACGCCGAGGGGGCACGCAACATATCCATCACCGGAGGCGGAGTGATCGACGGCAGCGGAGAAGCCTGGAGGATGGTCAAGAAGTCCAAACTTACCGAGGGCGAGTGGAAGAAGCTCGTCGCCTCCGGCGGAGTGGTCAGCCGGGACGGCCGTATCTGGTATCCGGACGAAGGTTTCGAGACAGCGTCCAAGATCAGCAACATGAATGTGCCTCCTTCCGAGCTCACGGATGAGCAGTGGAACAGCATAAAGAGTTTCCTCCGCCCTAACATGGTTTCCCTGCGCAACTGCGAGAACGTGCTGCTGGAGGACTGCACATTCCAGAACTCACCTTGCTGGAACGTACATCCTCTCATGTGCAAGAACCTGATAGTCAACCGTGTCAACATCCGCAACCCATACTATTCCCAGAACGGGGACGCCATTGACGTGGACAGCTGCGAGAACGTGCTCATCACCAACTCCACCTTCGATGCGGGTGATGACGGCATCTGCATCAAATCAGGCAAGGATGCCGATGGCAGACGCAGGGCCCGCCCTTGCAAGAACCTTATCGTGGACAACTGCACAGTGTTCCACGGACACGGCGGATTCACCGTCGGCAGCGAGATGAGCGGCGGCGTGGAGAACATCAAGGTGTCCAACTGCCGTTTCCTCGGCACGGATGTCGGTCTGCGCTTCAAGAGCACCAGAGGCCGCGGCGGAGTCGTCAAGAATATCTACATCAGCGACATCTACATGAAGGACATAGTGGCCGACGCCATCCTTTTCGACCTGTTCTACGGCGGCAAATCAGCAGTGGAAGCCGCAGCGGAAAAGGATGAGACCATCAACGTTCCGGCCGTACCGGTGGACGAGACCACCCCTGAGTTCCGCGACATATACATAAGCAACGTCTGCTGCAACGGTGCCGCAAGGGCCATGCTCTTCAACGGACTTCCGGAAATGCCTGTCACCAACATCAACGTGAGCGACTGCACCATCACCGCCGATGAAGGCATCACGCTGCGCAACTCTCAAGACATAACTTTCAAGAACGTGAAGTGCTTCCCTGAAAGCGGAGATGCCATCACAACCGTAAGAGTAAAGAATTTCAACAATATATGAAAATGAAAAAACTGATCCCGACCATTCTGGCACTTGCGGCGCTAGTATCGTGCGCCGACAAGGCAGAACCTATGTCCGAGAAAATGGTGCGCTCGCAGATGTCACGCTGCCCCGAGCCGACATATCTCGACTACCTCAACGGCAAGCTCAAGTGGGGCTACACCCCGGGGCTTGAGTTGAAAGCTTTCCTCGATGTCTATGACACCTACGGGGGACAGGACATCTACGACTATGTCCACCTGTGGTACGACGACATAGTCAACTCTGACGGAACCATCAAGACCTACTCGGTCGAAAAATACAATGTGGACCTGATTTGCCCGGGACGCTCGCTCTTCTATTTCTACGACAAGACCGGGGAGGAGAAATACCGCAAGGCCATCGAGCTGATAAAGACCCAGATCGACGGCCAGCCGAGGACAAGCGAAGGCGCATTCTGGCACAAACAGATATATCCTCACCAGATATGGCTTGACGGAGTCTATATGGCAGAGCCGTTCTACGCCGAATACGCCAAGAGATACCTGAGCGGAGCGGAACAGGCCGAAGCCTACAAGGAGATCGTCAATGAGTTCCTCACCGCAGCAAAGCACACATACGACCCTGCCACCAAACTCTATCGCCACGCCTGGGACGAATCACGCTCCATGTTCTGGTGCGACCCTCAGACCGGCCAGAGCCAGCACTGCTGGGGCCGCGCTCTCGGCTGGTACTGTATGGCCATAGTGGAGGTGCTGGACTACCTTCCGGCAGATTTGGCGGAGAGACAGAGCCTGATAGATCTTCTGAGAAGCATCTGCGCGGAGCTCCCGAAATGGGCCGATCCACAGAGCGGAGTGTGGTACCAGGTTCTCGACCAGCCGGGCCGCGAGGGCAACTACCTCGAAGCCACCTGCTCCGCAATGTTCAGCTACACCTTCCTCAAAGGCATACGGATGGGTTACCTCGACAAGGACCTGCTTCCTTACGCCAAGAAAGTGTATGAAGATATCGTCAAGGAGTTCATCTCCACCGATGCACAGGGGCGCATAAGCCTCGAAAAGTGCTGCTCGGTAGGAGGCCTGGGCGGCAGCAGCAAGCGTATGGGGGATTTCGCATACTACCTCAGCGAGCCCGTGAGGCCTAACGACTCCAAGGGTGTCGGCCCGTTCATCTGGGCTTCGCTCGAAATGGAAAGACTCAAATAAAACAACACACTATTTAATCATTAGTTATCATTATGGCAAACAATCCATTCTCACTTGAAGGAAAGAACGCCTGGATCACAGGCGCTTCCTATGGAATCGGCTTCAACATCGCGAAAGCTTTCGTTGCCGCCGGCATCAAGAACATCATCTTCAATGACATCAACGAGGAGTTCCTCGAGAGGGGCCTCAACAACTACAAGGAGGCAGGTATAACAAACGTCAAGGGATATGTCTGCGACGTGACCAAGGAAGACGACGTAAGGGCACTCGTGGAGAAGATCCACGATGAGGTCGGCAACATCGACATCCTCGTCAACAACGCCGGCATCATCAAGCGCATCCCTATGCACGAGATGACCCGCGCACAGTTCCAGCAGGTTATCGACATCGACCTCGTAGGTCCGTTCATCGTATCCTCAGCCGTGCTTCCTGAGATGATGGAGCGCCACGAGGGCAAGATCATCAACATGTGCTCAATGATGTCTGAGCTCGGACGCGAGACCGTCTCAGCATACGCAGCGGCCAAGGGCGGCCTAAAGATGCTGACCCGCAACATCTGCGCAGAGTACGCCGAGTACGGAATCAACTGCAACGCCATCGGGCCTGGCTACATCGCTACCCCGCAGACCGCTCCGCTCCGTGAGCGCCAGCCGGACGGCAGCCGCCATCCTTTCGACCAGTTCATCGTAAGCCGCACCCCTGCAGGACGCTGGCTCCAGCCTGAGGAACTCGGCGGACCGGCAGTGTTCCTCGCCTCACACGCATCCGATGCTGTCAACGGCCATGTCCTCTATGTGGACGGCGGTATCCTCGCTTACATCGGAAAACAGCCTAAGTAACTGATATGAAGCTCAATTGTCAAGTACGTCAGGCTTCAAGCAACATCGACGCGAAGCACTACGACACCGAGCGCATCCGCAAGGAGTACCTCGTGGAGAATGTGATGGTCGCTGACGAGATCAACATGGTATACTCCATGTTTGACCGTATCATCGCCGGCGGCGCAGTCCCTGTAAATGAAGACCTGAAGCTCTCGGCCCCGGAGATCCTCCGAGCCGACTTCTTCACCCAGCGCCGCGAACTCGGCATAATCAATGTCGGTGGCGCAGGTACGGTGGTCGTAGGCGATGAGGAATATCATCTTGAGTACAAGGAGGCCCTCTACGTAGGCCGCGGCAACCGCGACGTCATCTTCAAGAGCGACTCATCCGAAAAGCCGGCACGTTTCTACTTCTGCTCCGCCACCGCGCACCGCGAGACCGGAGTGAAGAAAGTCAGCAAGAAAGACGCGGTGGTGATGCACCTCGGCTCTCTGGAGGAATCCAACGAGCGCACCATCAACCGTCTCCTCGTCAAGGAAGTCGTCCCTTGCTGCCAGCTTCAGATGGGCATGACCGAACTTGCTCCGGGAAGCACCTGGAACACCATGCCGGCCCACACCCACGACCGCCGCATGGAGGTGTACTTCTACTTCGAGCTCCCTGAGGACGCGGCAGTATGCCACTTCATGGGAGAGCCGCAGGAGACCCGCCATATCTGGATGCACAACGAGCAGGCGGTCATCTCTCCGCAGTGGAGCATCCACTCCGCCTGCGCGACCCGCAACTACACCTTCATCTGGGGTATGTGCGGCGAGAACGATGACTACAACGATATGGACTGGTGCGCGACGAAAGATCTCAAGTAAAGATGAAAAAAATTTTTCTTGCACTTGCTCTCTGCGCAGGACTTTGCGCATGCAGCTCTCAGAGTGAACAAAAAGTAATGGCACGCTACGTGCCCGAGAGAGCTGATGATTTCGTCTTCGAGAACAACCTCATAGCCGGCCGCATCTACGGCAAGGCCCTTGAGGGCAACCCGACTTCCCCGGGCATCGACATCTGGGTGAAGATGCCGGGAGGGCTCGTGGCCGATGAATGGTATGCCGAAGCTCAGAAAGACCCGTCATACTATCATCACAACCACGGCGGAAAGGACTGCTATAAGGTGGCTGTCAGCCTCGGAGGAGGTGCCTCAGTACCTTACATCGACGGAGAGTTGTGGTATCCCGCCACGAACTGGCGTTCTTACGATATGCTCGAGGAGAGTGCCGACAAGGTTGTCTTCGTCCTTCACTATCCTGAGTGGGAAGCGGCAGGTGTCAAGGTCAGCCTCGACAAGAAGTTCACCGTGACCCCCGACACCTACTTCACAAAGGTCGAGGACACCTACACCGTCAGCGGTGCGGACTCCATCTGCGTGGCTGCCGGAGTGTTCCGTCACCCGGGACAGGACACAATCGAAGATGAGCTCGTAGGCACCGACCGCTATGCCATCTGGGAGCACGCTTCCGACCAGAGCGTAGAGCCGGAGGACGGAATGCTTGGAGTCGCGGTGTATGTGCCCGGGGCTGAATCCGTCAGCGTAACCCCTGACGGGGCCCACGGCATCTGCACCAGGACAGTCAAGTCAGGCGAACCTTTCACCTACTACTTCGGCTCATGCTGGTCCAAGGCGGACGTCAAGACCGCCGCAGACTGGTTCGATATCGTGAACAAACTCAAATAGGCTCTTCCAGTCTATACAACCGACGGCTCCGTGCAGCGTCATTTTTCGCGGCACGGGGCTTTTTTTGAAAAAACAACACCACAAGATGATAACACTGATGCTTGGACTCCTGCTCCAGATGCCGGGAGTCATTGAATGGACGGCAGACAAACACCCGGAAGTGCTGCAGGTCCTCGGAGAACCGAAAATCATAGAGACAAACCTCGGGAATGCCGTCGAGTTCGACGGCGTTGACGACGGGGTGTTTATGGACAGCATTCCTGTCTCCGGGATGGAGGAATTCACCATCGAGATGATATTCAACCAGTATCCCGGCAGCGCATTCGAGCAGAGATTCATGCACATGGGAGCCTACGGCGGCGCAAGAGTGATGTTCGAGAGCCGAGTAAACCCGGACAAAACATGGTACTTTGACGCTTTCGTACACCTAGGAAGCAAGGAGGAATCCCGCGCACTCATAGATCCGCAGCTGACCCACCAGTGCGGACAGTGGTACAACCTCACACTTACAGCCGGAAAAGACGGACTTAAGAGCTACGTGGACGGAGTGCTCCAGTGTAGCGCGGATCTCCCGTACAAGCCGGTCATCAGCGAAGGCAAGACCTCGCTCGGAGTGCGTCAGAACAAAGTCTGCTGGTTCAAGGGTGCAATCTACAAACTCCGCATAACCCCAAAGATTCTTAAGCCGGAAGAGTTCCTGCGCGACCAGGACGAACTGAACAGCCTGCCGTACAAGGACGCTTCCCTGCCGGCCGCTGAGCGCGCTGAAGACCTGCTCGGACGTCTGACCCTGGAGCAGAAAGTGTCTCTTATGATGAACTCAAGCCCGGCCATCCCGGAACTCGGGATCCGCGAATACGACTGGTGGAACGAGGCTCTGCACGGCTGTGCGAGGGCCGGCATCGCTACCGTATTCCCGCAGGCTATAGGCATGGCCTCATCATGGGACGATGAGCTGCTCAAAGAAGTGTTCACCATCGCCGGAGACGAGCAGCGCATCAAGTTCAAGCAGGCAAGACGTGCAGGCAAAGTAACAAGATACCACGGACTTACCGTATGGACGCCAAACATCAACATATTTCGCGACCCGCGCTGGGGACGCGGTCAGGAGACCTATGGAGAGGACCCGTATCTGACATCACGTTTCGGATATGCAGCAGTCACAGGATTGCAGGGAGAAAGTGACGGCAAGTACGACAAGCTGCACGCCTGTCTGAAGCACTACGCCGTGCACAGCGGCCCTGAAGGCACAAGGCACAGTTTCGATGTGTCAGTGTCCTACCGCGATTTCATAGAGACCTACCTCTATTCTTTTGAAAAACTCATAAAGACGACTGACGTCCAGGAGGTGATGTGCGCCTACAACCGTCTGGACGGTAAACCTTGCTGCGGCAATGACCAGCTCCTCACACAGCTCCTCCGTGAGAAGTGGGGTTACAGGGGACTTGTCACAAGCGACTGCGGAGCTATCAATGACTTCTTCAAAGCCGGCGGCCACCGCACTTTCCCGAATGATCCGTCTTCAGCTGCGGCAAATGCAGTCCGCACTGGCACCGACCTCGAATGCGGAAGTTCATACAAGCATCTTCTGGAGGCCGTGGCCGAAGGAAAAATATCAGAAGACGACATCGATGTCTCCCTGCGGAGACTGCTCACCGCCCGCTTCAGGCTCGGCGAGATGGACCCGGACTCCCTTGTAAGCTGGAACTCCATATCAGAGGACAGGCTCGCCTGCGATGAATCCCGTGCGGTCGCACTCAAGATGGCCCACGAATCCATGGTGCTCCTGCAGAACGACGGACTCCTGCCTCTCGGCAGGAGCGGCGTAAAATACGCCGTCATCGGCCCTAACGCCGCTGACTCCGTCGTCCTCAACGGCAACTACAACGGCACCCCGCGCTCATCGGTGACCGCCATCGAAGGCATCAGGGCCAAGATCGGAGCGCCCAATGTGACCACCGACCCTTCAGAGGCCGACATCGTCATATATGTCGGCGGCATCAGCCCGAGACTGGAAGGCGAAGAGATGAAGTACAACGACATCCCGGGCTTCAACAAGGGCGACCGCACCACGATTGAACTCCCTATGGACCAGCGCCGTGAGATTGCGGCTCTGCACGCCGCAGGAAAGAAAGTGGTCCTTGTCAACATGTCAGGCTCCGCCATGGGACTGCTGCCTGAGAGCCGCATCTGCTCAGCCATCCTCCAGGCATGGTATCCCGGGGAGGCGGGCGGCACAGCCATAGCCGACGTGCTGTTCGGAGACTATAATCCGGCGGGGCGTTTGCCTGTCACATTCTACCGGAGCAACAAGGATCTCCCGGACTTCAACGACTACGACATGGCCGGCCGTACCTACCGCTTCTTCGAGGGCAAGCCTCTCTTCGCATTCGGCCACGGCCTGAGCTACACCACTTTCAAATACGGCAAGGCGAAGTTGAAAGACGGAGTATTCACCGTCAAGGTCACCAATACCGGCAGCCGTGACGGAGACGAGGTCGTACAACTCTACATCCGCAAGGACGAGGACAAGAACGGCCCGAAGATGTCGCTCCGCGGATTCCGCAGAGTAAGCATCCCTGCAGGGCAGAGCACTGAAGTCAGCATCCCGCTCGATGAAGAGACCTTCAAGACCTACGATGAAGCCTCAGGCGAGATGAAAGCCACCCCGGGACACTTCACCCTGTTCTACGGCCCAAGCTCGGATCCGGCAACTCTCAAGACCATAAAAATTCACAACAGATAATGAACACCATCCTTTCATTGCTCGCCTCCTTGCTCATGATTGCACCGGGAGGGGGCAAGTACACCAACCCTATCCTGTTCTCCGACTACTCCGATCCTGATGTGATCCGTGTCGGGGACGACTACTGGATGACGGCTTCGTCGTTCACCTGTTTTCCCGGACTCCAGATCCTGCACTCCACCGACCTCGTGGACTGGGAGATTGCCGGGGCTGCTCTCCCCGAGATGGGGCCCGCCTTCGATGCGCCTTCCCACGGCAACGGGGTGTGGGCACCGTGCATCCGTTACCACGACGGCCGCTACTGGATTTTCTGGGGCGATCCGGATAAGGGCATTTTCCAGATCAACACCACCGACCCGCGCGGCGAGTGGAGCAAACCGCACCTTATCCTGGAGGGAAAGGGGATGATTGACACGAGTCCTCTCTGGGATGACGACGGCAGGGTGTACCTCGTCCATGCATGGGCCGGCTCGCGTGCCGGTTTCAAGAGCATCCTCAACGTCTGCGAACTTGACAAGGACTGCACCCGCGTGATCTCCGACCAGGTACTCGTATTCGACGGCAAGAAGACCGGAGACGACACCGTGGAGGGGCCGAAATTCTACAAACGCGACGGCTGGTACTACATCTTCGCCCCGTCGGGCGGAGTTAAGGAAGGCTGGCAGTTGGTTCTGCGCTCCCGCAATGTCTACGGCCCGTATGAGAAACGCACCGTGCTCCATCAGGGCAACACCGACATCCACGGCCCGCACCAGGGCGGCTGGGTGACCGATGTGGCCGGGGACGACTGGTTCATCCACTTCGAGGACCGCTATTCCTGGGGACGCGTCTGCCACCTGCAGCCTATGACCTGGGACAAGGACGGCTGGTGCATCATCGGCACCGACCAGAACGGCGACGGCATCGGCGAGCCGGTGCTCAACTACCGCAAGCCGGCAGTGGCGGAGCAGTACAAAGGCAAAAAGCTCCAGGGCGTGAGCGCCCTTGCGACCACGACCGGGTTCACCGGCACCTCCATCCCGCTCAACTGGCAGTGGGAGGCGAACCCGAAGTTCCACTGGTTCATGCTCAACCCGTCTCTGGGTTGCCTGAGGCTCAACTGCATCAAGAACCCGGAGGGATGGAAGAACCTGCGCGACACGCCTAACATCCTGGCGCAGAAAGTTGTAGGACCGAGCACCGAGTTCACCACGAAGTTCGTCTACCGCCCGTCTTATGATGGCGAGAGGGTCGGCGTGGTCCTTACCGGACGCAGCTACAGCACCATCGAGCTCAACTATGACGGGCAGAACGTGAGCCTCGTACGACGTGACTGCATCGATGCCAACAAGGGCGCAGCCGAGCAGACACTCTGCAGCACCGGGCTTGAGAAACAGCCTTTCGTGACGGTCTGGGTACGTGTCAAGGTGGGCAAGGACTGCCTCACAACGTTCTCATACAGCCTCGACGGCAAGAAATTCAAGACATTCGGGCCTGAGTTCAAGGGCCGCGAAGGCGACTGGATCGGCGCCAAGATCGGTTATTTCGCCACCGCCACCATCCAGAAAAATGACGGGGGCTCCGTAGAAGTCTATTAGAAGTTGATACAATGACACATTCTACATTTTTGACGCGGGTTTTCGTCTCTCTCACCCTGCTTTCAGCCACCTGCGGCATGCATGCCCAGACCAAAAAGGGGCTGACCGAGACCGACCCCGCATTCTACAAGACGGACGAGGCCCGCATCATCGGTGACCAGGTGCTCGCCTACCAGAGGTGCACAGGCGGCTGGCCTAAAAACATCGACATGTCACGCCGCCTCACGGAGAAGGAACTTGCCAAGGTGCTGGAGGACAAGTCCAGGACCGATGACTCCACCACCGACAATGATGCCACCACCACCCAGATGACCTACCTTGCAAGGCTCTGGGACGCCACACGCGATGCTCGCTACCGGGAGGGATTCAACAAGGGCGTGGAATATCTTCTAAGCGGGCAGTACGACAACGGCGGCTGGCCGCAGTTCTGGCCGGGGATGAGGGGCTACCAGGTCAACATCACCTACAACGACGATGCTATGACAAGCACCCTCAACCTCTTCAACGACATCATCCACGACACAGCCCCATATACCGCCGGACTGGTGGACGACGGGATGAAGGCCAGGCTTCAGACTTCATTCGACAAGGGCATCGAGTGCATCCTTGCCACCCAAATCAAGGTTGGCGGCAAACCGACGGTGTGGTGTCAGCAGAACGACCCCGAGACTCTGGAGCCTGCCGGAGCGCGCGCATTCGAGTTGCCGTCCTTCTGCTCGGCGGAAAGCGTCCCTATTGTACGGCTGCTCATGGAACTCCCGAAGCCGGACAAGAGGGTAAAGGAAGCCGTACACGGCGCGATGAAGTGGTTCGACAAATACAAGTTGACAGGGTTCAGGGTCGAACGCACCACCGACAAATACGGAGCCCGGGACACAAGGCTCGTCGAAGACCCTTCGGCGCCGGCCATCTGGGCCAGATTCTATGATCTTGAGCGGTGCGAGCCTTTCGTCTGCGACCGTGATGGGATCATGCGCCGCCGTCTGGAGCAGATAGGACGCGAACGCCGCAGCGGATACAGCTGGTACAGCCGCCGGCCTGCCGACCTCTACCCTCTCTACGAGGAGTGGGCGGAGAAACACGACCCGCGCCACAAGGCGAAAATAAGCCTCAAGACCAAGGGCGCAAACGAGAACGGAACCATCGACATGTTCCGTGAGCCGGTCCTCAATCCTAAAGACTACAATGTGGTGGTCAAGCCTGGCGAGAGCATCCAGGCGGCCATAGACAAGGCCCCGGCAAACGGACAATTCAAGATCCTGGTACGCAAGGGTGAATACAGGCAGACACTCAACATAGACAAGCCGGGGATCATCCTGGTCGGAGAAGACAGGGACAACACCGTGATCGCCCTCTCCGAAGCCGACCTCAAGCCGGGCGAGAAAGAGCCCGGGACAATCATAAACCTCGGGACAGGAGCAGACGACTGCATCATCAGCGGGTTCACGGTCCGCAACGAGTTCGACGCCACCCCGACAGCTGACATGCAGCCGCACTGGGTCAAGCACCGCTTCACAATCAAAGGCGCAGCCACCAGGACCATCATAGTCAACTGCACCATCACCTCCCGGGGCAACGATGCCCTGGCCCTCTGGGCCAAGGGCGGAGGCATGTACTACCATGCCGACCTTGACATCGAGTGCCCGGGAGTCGATTTCATCTGCCCGCGCGGCTGGTGCTACGCCACACGCTGCCGCTTCTATGGAGGAGGCAGGGCCATGATCTGGCACGACGGGAGCGGAGACAAGGACATGAAGTTCGTGATCAACAATTCCGACTTCGACGCTTCCACCCCTACACTGCTGGGCCGCTACCACCACGATCACCAGTTCTACATCCTCAACTCCGTTATGGGCAGCAACATCCTCAACCGTGACATCATGTATGCCTACTCCGACAAGGTTCTCGACCCGTGCGAACTCGGACAGAGGATATACTACCGGAGCAATGTCCGTCAGGGCGGACAGAGCGGCTGGCTGGACGACAACCTTGACAAGGCCCCCGACCCGAAAGAGTTCTGGAGTCTGACCGCCTTGAGCACATTCGAGAAGAAATGGGATCCGGAGAGCCGCCTGCGTGATGTCTGGAGACTCATCGCCTATTAGGTTTTAAGCACGGAAATTGTTAAATTTGAAATCTGATTAAAACACCACTTACTATGCCATTCATCAACGATGATTTCATGCTTTCCAACGCCACCGCTCGGAAGCTTTACCACGGGCACGCTGAGAAGATGCCGATTATTGACTATCACTGCCATCTTGTGCCTCAGCAGATTGCCGAAAATATCCAGTTCAGGGACATAACCCAGCTCTGGCTTGTGGATGGTCACTACGGAGACCACTACAAGTGGAGGGCCATGAGGGCCAACGGAGTATCTGAGGACTATCTCACAGGCGGCAAGCACAGCGCCTGGGAGACCTTCGAGAAATGGGCCGAGACTGTCCCTTACACCATGCGCAACCCTCTCTACCACTGGACCCACCTTGAACTCAGCAGAGTGTTCGGAATCGACAAGCTCCTCAGCCCGGCCACTGCCCGGGAGATTTTCGAGGAGTGCAACGCCAAGCTCGCCACCGAGGAGTTCCGCGGCCAGGCCCTCATCCGCAAGTTCGGGGTCGAGACAGTCTGCACCACCGACGACCCTGCCGACGACCTGCATTGGCACAAGGTGATTGCCGAGCATCCTTTCGGCACCAAGGTCATCCCGGCCTGGCGTCCGGACAAGGCCATGGCCATCGAGGACCCCGAATCTTACAAGGCTTATCTCAAGAAACTCGGAGAGGCTGCCGACATGGAGATCGACTCGTATACGGATCTGCAGGAAGCCCTCAAGAAGCGCCACGATTTCTTCGCCTCCATGGGATGCAAACTCTCTGACCACGGGTTGGAGAACTTCTACGCCGAGGATTACAAGCCATTCGAGATCGAACTGATCTTCAAGTCAGTGCTTCTCGGCAGGAAGCCTGGCGCGACAGAACTCGCCAAGTTCCGCAGTGCCTTCCTGCACGACCAGGCCGTGATGGATGCGGAGGCCGGTTGGGCACAGCAGTTCCATATCGGCGCCATCCGCAACAACAACACCAAGATGTTCAACCTCGTCGGCCCTGACACAGGATACGATGCCATCCACGACCTTCAGATCGCCGTCGCCGGCAACAAGTTCTTCAACCGCCTCGCATCCGAGGACAAGCTCACCAGGACCATCCTCTACTGCCTCAATCCCAAGGACAACGACGTGATGATGACCATGGCATACAACTTCAACGATGGCACGGTCCCGGGGAAGATGCAGTTCGGCTCAGGCTGGTGGTTCCTCGACCAGGAGGTCGGCATGCGCAGGCAGATGGACTCCCTTTCCATGCTCGGCCTGTTCAGCCGCTTCGTCGGCATGCTCACCGACTCACGCAGTTTCATCAGCTACCCTCGCCACGAGTACTTCCGCCGCATCCTCTGCGATGTGCTGGGCACCGATGTCGAAAACGGCAAACTGCCTTCATCTGAAATCGACAGGATCGGCCAGATGGTTGAGGACATCTCATACAACAACGCCAAGAACTACTTCAATTTCTAAGACATGGACTACACAAAGAATCCCAACTATATAAAGGCCCTTGAATACATGGCCTCCACAGACCTCAAGTCTCTGGAAAACGGGAAGCACGTCATCGACGGGGACAATCTCTTTGTCAACATCGTGGATTCCCAGATGAAGACCCCGGAACAGGCCCGTCTCGAGGTGCACGACAAGTACATCGACATCCAGGTGCCGCTCTCCAAGGACGAGAGCTTCGGAGTGAAGCCGCGCAGCGAATGCCGCGAGCCGGACGGTGAGTTCAACACGGAGAAGGACATACTCTTCTACAAGGACAAAGACTGGAAGACTGTCACAGTCAAGGCCGGAGACAAGATTGTGTTCGCACCTGAGACGGCACACGCCCCTCTCATCGGTGAAGGAACCATCCACAAGGCGATCTTCAAGGTAAAGGTGGCATAATATGGGCGCGCTGGCAATATTGGCGTTCCTGTGGTTCAACGGAGCATCTCCTGTCACCATCAACGTATCACGCAACGCCGACCCTGTGGTCGGCGTCGCTGTTGATATGCTGAAAGATGATCTTGAAGAAGTCACCGGACTCAAACCGCGCCGGACAGGTACCGGCGACGCCACCGTCAAGATAATCCAATTCAACCGGGACAAGACAAGTCTCCGCCGGCTTGGAGTGCCTGCGGACATTGCCGACTCCCTGTCTTTTGTTAAAGAGGCCTTCTATATCGGCACCTGCGGCAGGCAGGTTGTCATCGTCGGCTCCGATGCCCGAGGCACCGCATACGGTGCCCTTGAGCTCTCGCGCCTCGCCGGGGTTTCCCCATGGATATGGTGGGGAGATTCACGTCCCGGGAAACGTGCTTCTCTGGAACTTCCGGACGGGTTCAGCACATTCCAGCACCCGTCGGTCGAGTACAGGGGATTCTTTCTCAATGATGAGGACTGGGCATTCAGGCCTTGGAGCACACAGACATTTTCGCCCCAGGACAATCCCGAGACGATAAGCGCGGACACTTACCGGGAGCTTTTCAAACTCCTTCTCCGCCTGAGGGCGAATACACTTTGGCCTGGGATGCATCCTGGCACCACCCCGTTCTTTGAAGTGAGGGGAGCGCGCGAGGCGGCGGATTCCTGCGGAATTTTCATCGGCACATCCCACTGCGAGCCTCTGCTGCGCAACAATGTCGGGGAATGGGACGAGTCTGTGCGCGGAAGGTATAACTATATCACAAACAGGCAGGGCGTCCTGGACTACTGGACGGAACGTCTCATGGAGATGAACGGCCGGCCGGGCCTGTACACAATAGGAATGCGGGGCATCCACGACGGCTCGATGGAGGGGGTACGCACATTGGAGGAGAAGACATCTGCTCTCCAGCAGGTTATTTATGACCAGAGGGAGCTTTTGCGCCGGCACGTCGGTGCGGACGTCCCGCAGATGTTCATGCCTTACAAGGAGGTGCTGGAGATAATGGAAAACGGGCTTGAGGTGCCCGAAGACGTCACCATAGTGTGGTGCGATGACAACTACGGCTACATGACGCGTCTCAGTTCAGCCCAGCAGCAGACGCGCCGTGGCGGGGCCGGTGTCTACTACCACCTGAGCTACGCCGGCCGTCCTCATGACTGCCTGTGGCTGAGTTCTACACAGCCCGGGCTGATATACCATGAGATGCGGCAGGCCTACGACCACAATGTCCGGAAGCTGTGGATAGCCAACGTCCACGACCCGAAAGTAGCGGCTTATGATCTCGAACTGTTCCTTGACATGGCCTGGAACATCCGTTCCGTCGGGCCGCAGAGCGTAAACGCCCATCTTGAAAAATGGCTGTGCAGGGAGTTCGGGGAGCAGGCTGGAGACCTTTTGGCGCCGACGATGAGCGAATACTACCGGCTTGCCTCGATGCGTCGCCCGGAGTTCATGGGCTGGAGCCAGGTAGAGCTTCCCGACCGGGAAAGACACCCTGACGGCCTGTCTGCGGCCTCGGATACAGAGTTCAGTTTCAACGTGTTCGGAGATGAGGCGCAGCGGTACATAGATGACCTGCGCAAAGTGTCGGATCACGTTCTTGAGGCGAAAAAACTTGTACCACCAAGGAGTCTGGATGCTTACTTCGCCGCTGTCGAGTACCCCGTCAACGCGACAAGGGCCATGGCGGAAAAGATGCTTTACGCCCAGAAGGCACGGGAGCGTGCAAAGACAACCTACGCGCCGGGAGTGTGGAAGACTGACAGCGTGATGATGGCGGCAGCGGCGGCAAGCCAGACGGCCAATCAGGAAATCAGAAGCCTGACCCGATATTATAATGATGTGATGTCCGGCGGGAAATGGCGTGGGCTGATGTGCGAAAGGCCGAGGGATCTGCATGCATTCCGGGCTCCGGTTCTTCCCGTGATGCTCAGCGAAGATGAATGCCGGGAGTGGTCAGGACTTGCCGACTCCTGGGAAGCCGCACCCCTGGACAGCCTGAGCATAGAGTGCCTGGCCTGCAACGCCTGTGACTTCTCCTCGGCTTCTGCGGAAGTCACGCCGGTGCAGAATCTGGGACACAGCGGCAATGCCGTGCCGGTGCCCTCCGGAGAAAGTCTGGAATACCATTTCAGGACTGCAAGATCCGCTGATGCGGTTTTGCGTGTCGCTTTGATTCCGACACAGGCCAATGACAAGGGGGACATCCGCTTTTCAGTCTCCGTGGACGGCGGAGACCCTAAAGTCATTTCCATAAAGGAACCATTCCGCAGCGAGCAGTGGAAAGAGAACGTGATGCGGGGTCAGAGGGTGGTGGAGATCCCGCTTGCAATCCCATCCGGAGCGCATACTCTGACACTGACCGCAGTTGATGACCATATCATCTTCGATCAGTGGATGCTGGACTTCAAGCCGGATCGCCGGTTCTACATTTTCCCGGTCAAGCCCTCCTGAACTCCTCGCGATTCACCGGGGGGGGCTCGAGTCGAGACGGCAAAGGAAGAACGCGGAACAGCTCATGGACTCCTCACAAAACACCCCTACCTGCAAGTAAGAGAGCAGGCAAACAGACATTTCGGGTGACGGATTGGGGCAAGTAATAATCAGCGGAGATGCCCGGCGAAAGCTTGCAAGGAAAATGGAATGGCTCGAAGTCCGCATCAGCGGACCGCCCGGGGCCGGGACTTTGCACCGGCAAAATCCGAAAGCGACTTGAGCGCCGCAGGGGTTTGGGGCGGAGCTCCAATAAAAAAAGGGAGGCTCCTGGTAACCTCCCTAATTCCGAATACAAAATTATTAACCGCTAATACCCAGGATAATTTAAGTTAGGTACCGCTTGTCATAACTGAGGCCCGGAACATCAAAACAAATTACCACAATGACAAAGTGCACCGAGGCCTCAATCATCAAACAGGTTAGAACTAAAAGCAGCAATGCAAAGGTAGACAAGAAGTATAAAAAAGTGGTATATTTGCATCTGAAAAAGGGGTAATATCGTCCGAATTACACCTTCATAAAAGTGTAATTGTATCATAAACTATAGATAGTGATAAAAAGACTTTTCATATCATTTTTTCTGATAATTGCCTCCGCACTGCATTCAGATGCGGTTTCAAGATTCCAGTTCACCTACTATATGAAAGAACGGGGCCTCCCGAGGACACTCGTCCAGGACATGACACAGGACAGCAACGGATGCCTGTGGCTGGCGAGCTGGTCCGGGCTGTACCGTTTCGACGGCATAGGCTTTACCGGATTCCGGCTTGACGTCGCCGGAATGGAGCCAAAGAAGGCCAACAACCGTTTCGACAGAATCGAAAGGGACAGTTTCGGACAACTGTGGATCCTGTCGTATGACGGCAAACTTTACCGTTTCGATACAAGGGCCGAAACCTTCAGCCCCACGCACACGGACCAGGACATAAACCAGATCTACAAGCTTTCTTCGGACGATTTCTGCTTCGTGACCTCAGACAACACCGTTCTGCGCACAAAATACTCAGATGCGGGACGCAACTGTACACTGTACGAATACTGCGCCGTCTCCTCTTCGGACAAAATAAATGGCATATACAAAGATGCCGAAGACAATGTCTGGACAGCCACGGACAAAGTTATCATGCGCAACAGGATGACGGTCAGCGAAAACCCGGGCTACTGCATCGAAGAATCCTCCGGGGCCCTGCGCTTCGGCAGCCGGGACGGCCTGATAATAGAATCCATCGACGGGCGCATATTCGAAGTCGAGACCGGTACCGGTTATGACATAAGCCTCATCGCCAATATACCCGGGACTATAAATCTCCTGCTCGGCTCCAGCGGGGGCAGGCTCTCCCATCTGGACATAGACAAATGGAAACTCCGTCCGGTGAGTGTCCCGAAAACATGCCACCTCCACTCCAGAATCTGGACATTCTCCGCCGGAGACGGCACCGTCTGGCTATGGTCACCGCTTGGCGGAATAGGATTCTTCGATCCGGAGACACTCAGTCTTGTACCGCTCCACTACGACCCCCGCGCCCCACAAGGCTGGAACGAGGAAAACAACATCATCCATGCCTTCATCGACAGTCAGGACAACGTCTGGTTCTCAGGAAGCTGGGGCGGAGTCGGGAGGGCATCCAGAAAAGACAGCAACTTCCAGCTGTCCGGCTTCGAGAAAGGCAACAGTTCCCCGACCCCGGCCAACAGCGTCAGGGCGATATTCCAGAGCCACGACGGAATGATCCATGCCGGCACCAAGGACGGAAAGATCCACCTGTTGGGAGAGGACCTGCACCCCGTGGCTTCCTGGCAGCTCCCATACCCGGCCTACAGCATCACCGAGGATCACCGGGGACATATATGGATAGGCACAAAAGGAGGCGGCATCATCGAGAACACCATTTCTGAAATGAGTTCACGGCCCTCCTTCAGCCCAAGGACATACAAAAAAACCGGCGATCCGTACGATTCAAACGGGGATCTTGTGTATTGTCTGCTCCCCGACAGCGGCACGCGGCTATGGACAGGATCTTTCGACGGCGGAGTGTCTTATATCGAGACCTCCGGCGGCGAAAGACTCTTCATCAGCACCATCAACAAAATCCCCGCGCAGAAATTCCAGATGGACAAGATCCGATTCCTGAAATTCAGCCCGGACGGAAAACTCTACGCCTCCGGCCGCAAAGGAGTGTTTGTGTGCACCTCTCCACACGCCGAGCCGGAGCAGCTGCGCTTCGAGAAGCTTCCCGACACAAGAGAATATGACATCCAGCACCTCCTTTTCACCCGGGACGGAGACATGTACGCCTCATCCTTCGGCAACGGTTTTCTGCACTGCTCATCCGACGGCAGCCTGAAATCCCCGGCCATCACCACCGAGGACGGACTCATGTCCAATTTTGTCTTTTCGTCAATAGAGGACAGAAACGGGAACATCTGGATCTCGACCTACCGCGGGCTCAACAAATACAACCCGGCCACGGGGGAGATGACAGGCTGGTCATACGACAGGATCGGAAAGGACATGCTTTTCAACGAAGGCGAACCGCTGATGTCAAAAGGCGGGGAACTCATGTTCAACACCACGGCCGGCATACTTCACTTCAACCCCGACAATGTCTCCAACAGCAACTTCATCCCCAAAGTTTTCCTGATCCACTGCCAGTACGCCGGGAAGAGGATCTTCCCGGACAAGGGTGGGACCATAGAGGTACGCGGGGACGGCAGGCTCAGAATAAGATTCGGTGCCGTGGACATGAAAGGGCCTGAACGGGTCATGTACTCCTGGAAGATGTCCGAAGACAACGCCTGGATACAGTTGGGCAGCAATCCGGAACTGGAGATTGACGGGCTCGGCCCCGGACGGCACGAACTGCTGCTGAGATCCACCAACTCAGACGGGGCACAACCAGACAACAGCCTGAAAATCACCGTAATAGTAAAACCGGGAACACAAAAGTATCTCCAGTTTGCCATACTTGTGGCAATACTCGGCCTGGTATCAGCCTTCATCCTTACAAAAAGGAGAAACGGCCACAGGACAGCTGAGGCCGTCACGGCTTCCGCCACTGCCCCCGAGCGGATGATACCCCTGAGCGGAGAAGACCTCAAGTTCAAGAGAGCCTTCGTGTCCATGCTTGAAGAAAACCTCGACAACGGAGACCTCACCGCCGAGGACATGGCCGCAGCGATGAACGTCAGCCGTTCTGCACTGTTTGAAAAATGCAGAGCCCTGCTCGGCAAGGCACCTACAGAATATCTCCGCGACCTGCGCTTCAGCAGGGCCGCGGAGATGATTTCGCATGGCGGATATTCAATATCACAGATAGCCTACAAGACCGGCTTCAACGACTCGCACTATTTCAGCAAAGCATTCAAGAAGCGTTTCGGAATGTCCCCGAGCGAATACCGCAAGAAACTTTCTTAGACATCGGCTCCATAGTCTCCCGCTGCAGCGGCATGACCGCGATTACCTGCTTTCAAGAGGGCTCCAGATGTCATCAGCGGAGTTACGCATCACGTTGTCCACCGTATAGTCAGCCGCCTGCGTGCCAGTCAGCACATGAGACCAGCCGACACGGCCACCGGTGGACGCCCCGGGGCCGCTGCAATTGTATTCGGCATAGAAGGCCGTCTTCTCCTTGGCCGGCCTGTTCCAGTTGTGCCATCCCTCCAGACGGATGTGCGGCCCCATCTCGCAGTTGAGATAAACCACTTTTGCATAGTCCCTCCAAGGACGACCCAGATATACCTTGTCTATGCCGGGAGCAGCTGTAAGACGGCAACGGTTGAACACATATCCGAACTTTTCGCCTTCAAAAGTGGACGCGGCAGTGATATAGCTGTTGCGCTTGGAGCGGATCTCGCAGTTCTCGAACCAGCACCTGCCCGGACCGAAGATGAAGTCGGTGGTCCCCTCGATCAGACAGTCCACGTACAGGCTGCGGCAGGTCTGCCCGTCCTCCCCGTAGCGTCCGTAGGTATAGATGGTATCCTGATTACCGAAGATATGGCAGCGGCGCAGAAGGATACGGTCCCCGTTTGTCATGAGCGCAACGGCCTGGCCGACCTCTCCGGCATCATTGCGGATGCCCAGATCCTCAAAGGTCACATCATCTGCATCCACGAACACGGAGGCGCTTCCGCTCGTGCCGATCTCATGCGTGCTGTCTGGCCAGAGCTTGCGGGCGTAGTTGTCGTACGTAATCACCGAATTGTCAGCACCAAAGCCAGTTATCTTCAGATTGCGCTTGCCTGACGGGATTATGATGCGCTCCCTGTATACGCCGGGCTTCAGGAGGATCGTCGTCTGCACGCTCTTCTGATAGTCAGGGACAGCATCTATCGCATCCCGCAAGGTGAGGAAGTCTCCCCTGCCGTCCTTGTCCACCACGAAATCATAACGGACGAGATGCTCTGCGAGCTGCGGAATCTTGACACGGATGGAGTCGCAGACGATATCACAGTTGCGGCGCGCTCCCCGGGCATTGGAATGCGTGTCGTCCTGTCTGCCGTCCGGCATGGCAGGACAGGTACCGGGCTCAACCCACATGAAATACTGGCGTGAGGCCTCATCCCCGGCAGCCTTGATCCAGTCGATAGTGGCTTTTTCCATGTCTATCAGAACGGTCCCGGTCTCGGCTGCGACAGCTTTCATCGCTTCCGGATACTCGCCGTGGGTGTTCTCGTCCAGAACCCCGTCAACAAAGCGCCTGCGTGCCACAGGGGTCAGCAATACAGGGGTCGCCCCGAGTTCGCGCGCAGTCCGGATGAACATTCTCAGGTTGTCCTGATAAGCTCCCCACGGGGCGGCGTAGACTTTCGGCTTGTTGGACTTCTCGTCGTTGTGGCCGAACTCGATGAACACGTAGTCCCCCGGGCGGATGTTCGCCTTGACCTTGTCCCAGAGCCCTTCATCGATGAAACTCTTGGTGCTGCGGCCGTTCTTGGCATAGTTAATCACCCTCACGGACGGGTCAACGAAATTCTCGAAAACCATTCCCCATCCCCTCTCCGGGTTGCCCTTGGAAATGTCCTTGTCCGCCATGGTTGAATCTCCCATCAGGTGCATGGTGAACTTCGGGGTCTCGCCCGACGGCCCCTCATTTACAGCAGTTTTGGCGCCGGCCACGAGGGACAGCGCCAAAAGGGCGACAGAAATAAGATAACGTCTCATTTTTATTTTTTCTCTTTGTCTACAAATGATATAAGGGTCATCATCCTGTTCATGTATTCGCGTGTCGAGATGCACATCTCGCCGGTCTCGCAGCGGTATGGAGATGTGTCATACTCATCGCCCACATTGGTCCGTACATACTTGGTCTCGCTGCTCGGGGTGGTCGGTGCTCCCGGCTTGTACGGATTGGAAGTCGTGGTGAGCGGAGTCAGCCAGCAGCCTTCTGCGCTGAGAGAGGAGATGATGTCCTTGACATCCTTCTCACTGACATTCAGAGGCATCCTGCAATAGAATCTGTCGAGAGGCACGAGTTCATCGCAGGCAAGAGGCGAATTCCTGGTGAGCTCCTCCACCGGAGTGGCCATCAGCTCGTCATAAGCCTTGCGGAGAGCCTTGGTGTCAACCCATGAAGCGGAGCTGTAGTGGCCGATGGTCCCGGAAATCTCCTGGTTGATAAAGTAATGGCCGTTATAGTAGTTGGAGCCTACACGGTGCACATAGAGAGGCTTTCCGCTGTCCGGATCGATGAAGCGAGGTGCAAGGAAGGCATCCGGATTGTTGGTCTTGCGCTCCCACTTGGCCACCTCTGATGCGGGGAGTTTCTGTGACTCGAGGAACTCGATGGCTGCTGGGATGCCGGCCATGAAACGGGTGTCGCCGGTAAGACGGTAATATCTCATCATCTGGCGGATCATGGAGACGGTGGTGCCGGAGTTGACACCGCGCGGCTCGTATGACCGGGCATGGGCAGGCTTGAGGTCTGCCACCGTGTACTGGTCAGCCCATCCGGCATAAGGCGCCCCCTGCTGAAGCAGGATCGTGCAGTGCATCGCCCTGTAGATAGGCTCCTTGAGCCCCGGAACACCGAGAGACTGGTAGCACTGGAGGAGGAAGTCGCAGGCCTCCGGAATCACATCGTCGTTGAGAGTGATGAAAGAGCTGTAGTCAGCCCTGCCCTGGAAAGGATGGTCGAACATCAGCGGATACCTCTGAGGCCAGCCGCCCACAGGATACTGGCTGTCAAGCACGAACTTGATGGCCTTGTCGAGAGAGGGGCGGAAGATCGGATCATACTTCTCGACATATATGCGGAGCAGGAACTTAGCGCAGTCGGTGGTGGCGGAGTCATCGAAGGTGGCGTTGCCGTAATAGTGCTGGAACTCCTCAAGTCTCCAGCCGCTTTTGCCTACCGTGGCGTACCAGTCCTTGAGGGAAGCCTCACCGGCGAAATCGAAACAGTAGTTCCAGCCGCCGCACTCGAGCTGTCCCCAGATGAGTGCTGAGGCCACCTTCTTGGCTGCCTCATAATAATATTCGTCCCCAGTGGCGTGGTACGCATCAAGCAGCATGTGCCCGACCTGAGGCGTACCCGGATCCTGGGTCCAGACCATGGTGCGCTTGGCTTCCATCTCACCCCACTGGCGGGACATGTCGGGAAGGTAGTTCCAGACGAAGCCTCCGTTGTAGCTGACCTTGTCCATCATATACTGAGTGGCCGTCTTCATCGTCTCAAGAGCTTTGTCCTCAAGAGATTTCGGTTTTGCTGACATGGAAAGAGGCAGGCACAGCACCGCCCCGAGGATGATAAATCTGATTTTAGTGTTCATGCTATTGCGGTTATTTCAGTCAAAGATACGGATTTTCTGTGTATATTTGAGAAATTTTATCATACCATTTTTATGAAAACAATAGTCAAGATTCTCGCGATTGCGACCGCCGTGCTCGCTACCGCGTCCTGCTGCGGAGGCAACGCAGAGAAAAACACGGCATCCACAGATAACAACAACACAATCATGAACCAGAGCAGTAACTTCATCTTCGCTGCAGACACCCCTTGGGAGGATGCGGGCGGCGGAGTCGAGCGCCAGATCCTCGGCTACAACGACAACATCATGATGGTCAAAGTCAAGTTCGACAAGGGAGAAGTCGGAGCGATGCACAGCCATCCCCACTCACAGGTGACCTATGTCGCCTCAGGCAAATTCGAGTTCACCATCGGCGGTGTGACAAAGATCGTCGAGGCCGGTGACGCACTCTACAAGCAGCCGAACATCGAGCACGGCTGCGTATGCCTTGAGCCGGGCATCCTCATCGACTGCTTCAACCCTATGAGGGAAAATTTCCTCACCAAGAAATAGTTCAACCCGCAATACCCACAAAAGCCCGATCCGAACCACGGACCGGGCTTTTATCATATTACAGGACAGAAGCTATTCCCACTCGGCACGCACCGAGTGCACAAGGATACGGCTCTCCGTGCCCACGGTACTGGTATGCTGAAGACCGAAACCTCCAAAACTGTTCGGCTCGACTTTGGCGCTGAGTTCAGCCCCATGATGCACTGCCGGATCGGAAGCAAGCTCCGCCACACGGCCAGGGCCGCACACAGAAGCGCGAAGCTCATCCCCGTGCATGGAAACCGAGAGCACACATCCGGTGAGGAAACAGTCCACCGTGACAGGATCACACACGGGCTCCACATGACCGTTGTCATATTTGACAAGGAGCACATCCACAGCATTGGCATACTTGGTGGTGCGAATGACACGGAGCGCATAACCGGTCAGGCTACGGGTGTCGAACTTCACGAAAAGATCCAGATACTGCTGCCTCGCGCTTCCGAAGCCCTGACCACCGTCCTTGGCCGGATCCACCTGCCATGTCACCGACATGTCGCCATACTTGCCATCAAGCGGAGTATAGCGCAGACGCGCGCCCTGCTGAAGCTGCTGGATTCCGTAGCCCTTGGCCCCGTTGATGCCTGTGCCGTAAAGCCAGCAAGGCTGCGAAAGATCCGGATCATGCTTGTAGTACATCCTCGTATCTTCAGGGATGAAAGCGTCCACAGTCCAATATCCCGGCTTCACCTCCAGCTGGTTGTCGCAAGGGAAATCGCTAAAATCGGTGAAATATGCCTTCGTGGCAGGCAGGCCTGAAGCCTTGATGCGCGACTTGCTCACGATGCGCACCTCCTCCCCCGGCTCGCAGCGCAGATGCTTCGGGGCCACACCGACCATCAGATAATGCCCGGCATCCTCACGGGTAAGTTTATAATCAAGATGAGGCACTCCCATCCTGGAGACGCGCACAGGCACAGCCCCGCCTCCCTTACGGTCATCGCAACGATACCATGTGACCAGAGACTCATCCGCACGTCCTTGAAGATCAAGCTCATACTCTACCCTCGCCTCTGTGCCGGAAATTCTCAAGACAGGCTTCTCGACAAACGCCGGAGCCGGCACGAAATCAGGAGCTACAGTCAACTTGGCGGCGACCTCAAGCCCCTCGGCCGTATAGGCTATCACATCGAATTCTTGAGTCTTGTCCTCACTGTTGACCGGAGTCACTTCGCACTTCTCCCCCTCAAGACAAGAGAGCTTGACAAAACGCTCATAGCCCGGCTGTACTTTCCAGTAAACTTTCTGATTATGAAGCGGATAACCAAGATGTCTCATCGGCGTGGCCGTAAGAGTCACAGAACCCTTGCCGGTCTGGAGAGAAGCCTCACGCACATCCATGTCAAGACAGGTCGGGATGTTGGCATAATCCCTCCCGTCACGCTTCGACAGAGCCTCGACCTTGGCCTTTATGCCTTGTGGGTCCCAGTCATCGTCTCCGCGGAGAAGGTTGTAGGTATTGTAAAGCACCGTCCCGTCATCCTCCACAAGACGATAGGCAAAAAGCTGGGCCTTCTGGTCGAGAATGATGGTATTGTATGGCTTGGCGGCACCCACGAAAGCAGGCGCATCGTCAAGGGAAATATTGTACTGATAGCAGCGCAGCCACTCCTCCGGACGGAATGTCCATGCAAGCTGGACAGGACGGCCGGCGTGATAGCGGACATCGACGAGACTGTGCCTGCCGACATTCTTGCTCACCGCCTGTACGGCCTCACCATGGCGGACATTGAAGTCGCAGTCCATGAATACGGTGCCGCAGCGGTCCACACTGCCGAACGGCTGCCTCCCCCAGAAATCCAGGTCGCATCCCAGATGCACGCCGCAGTGGTTGAGGGAATCATCCGTGCTCTCAAAGTGGCAGTCCACAAATAGGATGCGCTTGGAGCCGGTCAGAGGAGTCAGGTTGAGACGGGACACAAAACGGACGTTCTCCACATACACCCTGTCCCCGTGGCAGAAAGCCAGCTGAGCCTGGGTGATGGCCGGATTGCGCTTGGCCCTGTTGAATTCGGGGTTACGGGGATATTCAAGATCTATGTTGCAATAGTTGCCCATGGTCAAATCCTTGACAACCAGATCGTCACCATAGAAGTCAAACATCGTGAAATTACCCCTCGCACCCTGGGTCTGCCCCCTTGCGGAGCCGAGCACCACATCACGGGCATCCGTGGCCATACCCAGAAGATGGAGCGCCTCGCAACGGACGGTAAGCCCTATCGGGGCACCCTGTCCCTCCTCCGGTACGCGATCCTCGGGATCATCCGGATCATCAACCCAATACACCCAAGGCGCGATATACACCCTCATCGGGTCAGAAGCAGTGCCGTCGCTGACCTTGGCCATGGCTTCGTTGAACGTGCGGAACACATAAGGCGACTGCGCCGCCTGCTCTGCGCTGAGGCTGCCGTCCACATAGAACGCATGCGGCCCGAGCTTGACTTCCTCTCCTTTATAGCTGATGGTCTGGGCAGAAAGCCCAAGGCAAAGAGACAGGAGCGAGGCCAATATTGCTATCTTTTTCATAAAGCCGTTATCCTCAACAATATATAAGGTGTCTTCGGAAGGCGGATCTTCTGGCGTGACTTGTCAAAGAGCCTGTAGTCCTCGACCTCTCCGGTCTCGAACACCCCCGCGACGGCCGAGACAGTCATGCCCCAGGTGTCAATCACCTCCACACGGAACTTCGTCCCCGGCTGCAACCTAGCATAGCCCGCACACTTGGCCGGAAGATTGAAATCCCACACACCGGGCATCTTCTCCCCGAAATACACATAATAGTTGCCCTCTCCGTCCGTCGCAGTCTGATGGTCGCGGCTGGTGTCGGCAAGCTCGAGAGGCCGCTTGAGACCAGAAAGAATATCAAGGGTGAAACCGATGCGTTTCCACGACTCTCCTCTCCACAGGCCTCCCTTGGCCCAGAAAATATCATCGAAGTCCCCCTCCTCGTACTGGTAGCACTCCCCATGGGTCACATAAGTCCCTGCGATGAGCCCCTGCCAGATGCGGTGGAGCATCTCCTCTCCGCTCAGACGCCCCCAACGGGACGGAAGATTGCCCTCGTAGCACACCTCATCAAACACCACAGGCATCGGATAGATGTTCCGTACGGTAGCCGCCCTTCCGAAGTCCTCCACCGGAGCCTCATCCTGGATGCTGGCGTGCGTCAGGCCGCCCTCCCATACCGGGTAATACTTGGCCGTACTGCCATGGATCGAGCACAGATGCCCGTAAGGGTCGTTGTCACCCACACGGGCGATAAGTTCCCTCCAGTCCTCCAGGCTCTTCGCCTTGCAGTAGTCATATTCGTTGGCCAGGGACCACCACACATTGCGGAACGAGGCCACACGTGCCTGAAAATAATCCAGATATGCCAGATTGGCCTCCTGCGGCATGCTGTCAAAGCCCCAAACACCCTTGTCGTAAGGGTGGAAAAGGATCAGGTCCGCCTGAATGCCGAGCGTGTCCATCCTGTCCAGCAGGGACTCAATATGCCGGAAATACTCCGGCACGGGACGCGAAAAATCGAAGCCGTCCCCCTTCTTCTCAAACGGAAGCAGATCGGGAATCTCACGGCAGAGCGGGTAGTTTTTCGGGAAGACGCACATGCGCACCTTGTTGAAACGCGCCGCCTCAAGCGAGGCGAGAGTCTCCTCCTGACGGGCCGTACTCTGGTGCATCCAGCTGTAGGCCGTGGTGCCGAGAGGATGGAAGACCAGCCCGTCAGCATAGCTGAACCCGTGGACGTTGCCCTCCATCACCCCGACAGGGCCATGGTTGCCCTCCGAAGCCGGGATGCAGGTAAACGAACCCTTCCTGCCCCTCAACGCCGCCACATTGCTCCTGGTGACAAATGTCCACTCCCCCTCGCTCTGAGGCATGAAACGGACACGGAAGACCCCGTCACCGTCATAGAAACCTCTTACCTCAGTCTTCTCGGTGCCGTTGGAGAAGACGGCCGAGAACTTCACATCGAAAGGGTTACCCTTGACGGAAGCCTCACAACTGTACTCGAAACGTCCCCATTTTTCCACCTGGGCGGCAAATGAAGAAGGCAGCGCCGCAAAAAGCGACGCCACCATCATGACAAAGAATCTTCTCATGCTAATCAAGGACACGATACTTGAAATTGCTGAACTTCACTTCACCGTCGCCGGCGGCCATCAGACCCGGAAGCATGCTCTGGAAATCATGGAAAGTATTGTGGTTGAAACCGGAGATTTCCATGCCCCACTCTTCCTTTACCCATTCCTTGCCGTCAAGGCTATAATAGCCTGTGATGACCTGGTTGTCATTGCGTATGCGCAGCCAGATATGCTCAACATCAGGGAGTTTGCTGCGCACACCGCCCTTGTCGCGGCGGAAGCGGAGAGTTCCCCTGTCATTGATGCCCTGTCCCACATAGAAACGGTTGTCGTAATAGATCACGAGGCCGGCCACAGCACCCGGAGTCCTCTCGATCTCAGCCTCGAACTCATAGGCATGGTCACCCGCCACGAACATCAGCGGAGCGGAGTCCGCAGGGCAGGTGCCGGTAGACTTGAGAGTGAGGACACCGTCCTTGATGGAAGCGCGTGAAGGGTCGAAATCCTTGTAGTATTTCCAGTCGAGTCCCACGCGGAACTCTCCCAGATGTGCCTTTCGGTCCGTCGGGTGAAGAGGAAGCGGCGCCGCTATAGGAGCGGCAACATCAGAGACCACGCTCCTCGGCCAGCCTTCACTGTCAAACTGCACCGGCTCAAGCAGAGTCTGGCGTCCGAGACCGGTGAAGCCGTTCTCGTAGGCGTGATAGATGCAGTACCAACGTCCGTCAGGAGTGTCGATGAGCGAACCGTGTCCCCTTGACCACCAGCGGTCGGTGGCGTTCCATGTATGGATGAGCGGGTTGTACGGGGAGTTCTCCCAAGGGCCGTCAAGACTCTTGCTGCGGGCCACCGTCACCATGTGGCTTGTAGGAGGGCCGGCGGTGCCGCCCTCAGCACTCAGGTAGTACCACCAGTCACCTACTTTCTTGAGCTTCGGCCCCTCAAGACAAAGCCCTTCGGTCACCCAGTCAGAAGGGAAGATCCAGCCGTCATAGACATGCTCATCAGTACCTTCCACGGTGTCAAGTCCGTCAGCCGTCAGCTTCTTGCGCATGCCTCCGCTCAAGAAGAGCCACTTGGTGCCGTCTTCAGCCACGGCGATGCACGGGTCGATGCCGCCCACGTGCAAATCCTTCGGCTCGCTCCACGGCCCGTAAGGGCTGTCGGCGGTGACCACCCAGTTGCCGCGGCCGTGCACAGTGAAATATATCCTGTATTGGCCGTCAACCTTTGCGAAGTCCGGAGCCCAGACGCTGCCGAGATAGGTGCTCAAAGCATAACTTATCGGCTCCCAGTTGACAAGGTCGGTAGAGTGCCAGACGATGAGGCCCGGGTTGTAGTCAAATGAAGAATGGGTGAGATAGTAGTCCTCTCCGTCCCTGAGGATGGACGGGTCTGGATAATCTCCCCCGAGGACAGGGTTGGTGTAGGTGCCGTACTGCGGCGTCTCGGTTTTGCCGCCGCATGCCGAGACAAGGAGCACGCAGGCGAGGATTTTGGCAAAAAGTTTCATATTTGTCGGTTTGTTTGTTTCCAATCCATAAAGATACTAATTTACAACCACTTTCTCCGCACCCTCGCTGTAAATCGTCACAGGCTGCGAGATGCCTGACGGATAGAGAAGGGTGTATTCGTGTATGATCTGCTGAGGAGGGATGTGCTTCAATTGGATGCTATACTCAATGGAGCAAAGAAAGCAGCAACACTGCCACCGAAAAACAACAGCAACCAAAAAGGATTCGAAAAGATGATTGTAATGTACCATGAATGCCCCGGCATAGGCAAAGTAAAGATGACTGTCGGTGTAAAACACCGCACTCACGAAAAAGTACAATACTGCATAACCGCTATCGAAACAGAATAAAAAGGGATTGTCCACAAAAGACAATCCCTATATTTGCCCCAGGAACACGCAGCGAATGTTTACCTTACGGTGAGGCTCGAGGCGGGGACTGTGCACAAAGCGAAATACCTCATCCAAACTGCGTTTTATTTTCCTGCTGCGAATATAAGAAAAAAAGCATTCACAGCAACACTATATCAAACAAAAAGCCGCAGCCGGGTGTCCGGCTGCGGCGGGAAATCTATAAGGTGTCGGCACTACTACTGCTGCTTGAAGCCATAGCCGTTTGTAAATCCACCGGTAGAGATCACGTTAGGGGTGAACGGAACCAGATAAATCGGAGCGCTCACATAATCGTAGTCATAGAAGAGGTAATCGAGATACTCCTTCTCATACTTCACGATATCGGAACCCCACGCCGTCTTGGTGTAGCCGTCGGCCTCAAGGGCGGCGGCATCGGTCACCGGCTTGAAGAGCCCCTCGATGGCGAGGTTGGTGTTGTCACCGGCCGTAGGGAACTTCTTTGAACCTGCGGCATCAGCCACAGCCTTCCAGTCGTCGTTCTGGCCTCTCCAGCCCGGGAAGAGCACAGGATCGGACTCATCGGTGCACTGGGCGGTAAGACGGTAGCCGTACTTCGACTTGGCATCCACGGTCTTGACCCATATCGTGTCGGAGATGGTGTTGCCGTTCTCGAAGGTGTAGCTTCCGCTGGCCTTGAGGCCGGAAATCATCGCGGCTGTCATGTCCTTGATATTCTTGATGGCCTCAGGGAGATAACCTGAACGGATAAGTGTCCAGCGACGGTCACCCTCGCCTGCGAACTCAAAGCCGCGCTCCTCGATGACGGCACGCAGCAGGCTGCCGCACTTCGCGATGAAAGCATCCGTATTAGCCTCACCTGCAGGGAAAGAGCGCTCGCGCACCTTGTTGAGGTAGAACTTGGCAGTAGCCTCGTCACCGAGAGCCGCGCTGACCTCCGCATAGCCGAGGTAGATCTCGGCAAGGCGCATGTACGGCCCGTTGATGCCGGACTGACGCTGCTTGATGATATAAGGCTTGGACATACGGTTCTCGTCCCACTTGTTGGTGGACAGCCCGCCTCCTGCAACCTTTGAATTAGGAACGAAAGGAATGAGGACCTCCGCACCCTTTCCGTCCGAACCGGTCATGGTCACGGACACATCACGGCGCTTGTCCTTAGGATCGAACATACCATAATAATATGCCGGATTGATACGTCCCTGCCCGTAAGCCTTGCAAGGGAAGGCGTAGCTTGATCCACCGCCTGACGGGCGGCCGAGAGCGTACGGACGCTCACCGCTCGAACCCTGGGTCATGGCATACTCGTAGATGGACTCGTCGGCATACTCCAGATCGTTCATCTGCTGGAAGAAATACTGGTAAGGGTTGTCATATACCCTGTTGCCGTCCGCCTTGCGTGGGTCGGTGTCGTGCCATACGGCGGTGCCGGAGTTGGCGATGACCTCCTTATAATATTTGGCGGCCTTCTTGTAGAAAGTCTCCCAGTCGTGGCGGCGGCCGTAGACGGCGTTCTGAGCGTTCTGGTTAGGCTGACCCTTGGTATCGAAAGTAAGCACCTGTCCGTCAGCTCCCTTGTAGAAGTCAGCGCCGAGATCCGCACGGCGGGTCTGGTAGCCGCCGGCCTCAAGGCAGAGACGGCCGATAAGGCCCTGTGCGAAAGTCTTGGAGAACTGGGCCTTTGTCACATCGCCCACAGGCTTCATGACAGGGATGACCCTCTCAAGATCGGCGATGACGCACTCATAGACAGAGTCGCGCGGAGCAAGTCCGCCGGCAGCGACACCGGCCTTTACAGAATAAGGCACGTCACCATGGTACTTGATAAGCTCGCGGTAAGCCACGGCTCGGGCGCAGACAGCCTCTCCATAAAGCTGGCCAAGATCTGATGGTGCGCCGGCACTTATCATGGCTTCGTAATCAGACATCGACTCGATGGCTCCGATGACGGCATTAGCCTTGCCGATCACATCGAAAAGCCGGTTATATGCTCCGGAAGCGTCATCCTTGAGATAAGTGGTGAGGCCGTAATCTCCGGTATAGGTGCCGTTCTGGTAGAGGCACTCCATCCAGTGACGGCCAGGCTGGTTCGAGAACGATTCCGGATGGCGCTCGATATCGGACCCGGCCATATCAAGGGCGTAGAAGACTCCTGCTGCAAACACCTGATTGTTGCAGGCGGCCCTCCAGGACTCGTACACACCGTACATCGACGCATTGGCGGTCTCCATGTTGGAGAACACGAAGTCGGCGTCAACCGTAGACGGCGAGGTCGGGTTGAGGAACTTCTCCGTGTCACAGGCAGTCAGCACAAAGCCGGCCGCAGCGCAGACAGAAAGAATATTTAATATCTTTTTCATTATGATATCTCCTTAATTAAAATGATACGTTGAGACCGAAGGTGAAGCTCATCGCCTTAGGGTATGAGTTGTAGTCATAGTAAGGGGTCGGGAAGCCGTCACCGCCCGCGTCGAGGTTGGTGTTGACATCAGGATCGATGCCGGAGTAGCTGTTGAGGCAGAAGAGGTTGCCGACAGTAGCATAGACGCGGAGGTTCTGCATGGAGATCCTCTCCACCCACTTCTTAGGGAAGGTGTAGCCGAGGGTCAAGGTGTGCAGACGCAGGTATGAGCCGTTCTCGATGAACTCTGAAGAGGTGATACCGTACTCTGAGTAAGGGATCGCGTGCTTCGCGTTGGCGTTGAGAGCGGCAAGCTCTGAAGGGTCGGTCACGAGGTAGAGGGAGCCGTCGGACTTCACGTCGTAGGCCTTCCAGCAGTCGTTGACATAGGCGAGGCGGTTCTCTCCGAGCTGGTTATCCTTGTTGCCCATCATAGAGTGCATGGCGTTGGCGTTGTAAACCTTGCCGCCGAGGGCGTATGTGAAGCCGAGAGAGAAGTCGAAGCCCTTGTAGTTGCCGAAGATGTTGAATCCGCCGGTGTGCTTTGGCACCATCTCTCCGATCACGTCCACATCATCGTCGTCGATGACCCCGTTCCCATTGACATCCTTGAACTTGGCTGCTCCAGGGAAGGCTGTCTGCCCGTCAGGGACGAGAGCCTTGATTCCATCAGGATAGTTCACCACGGAACCCTTGAAATCAGGAATACCCTCCTTGAGGACATACTTGCCGTCCACGAAGTTGAAGTCGTCGATGGTATAGAAGCCTTCTGAAACATAGCCGGATACGATGCCGAGAGGCATGCCCTCACGGATTATGTAATCATAGGTAGGCTTGCGCATGGATGAACCCCAGTTGGTGTGGGAGTCGGCGTTGACTCCATCCGGGAGGTCTTCGACCATGTTCTTGTTGTAAGAGTAGGTGACGTTGGCGGAGAGGCTGAAGTCCCGCTTGCTGATGATCTCGCCCGCGAGGGAGAGCTCGACACCCTTGTTTGAGGTGACACCCACGTTCTGGAACTGGTAGGTGTAACCGGATGAAGGGTCGCAAGGGATCTTCATGAGGATGTCGCGGGTGTTGTTCCAGTAGAGGTCAACAGTACCGCGGACGCGGCTCTTGAGGATGCTGAAATCGAGACCGAGGTTGCGGGAAATGGTGGTCTCCCACTTGAGGTCAGGGTTGCTGAGCATGTCGCCCGGCACGTAGGAAGTCTGCTTCACTCCGTCCACGGTGATGATCTTGGTGGTCCAGGTCTCCTTCCAGAGTGAAGGGCTGATGTTGTCAGAACCGGATGCACCGTAGGAGAAACGGACCTTGAGGTCATCGAGCCAGGTCTTGGTGCTCTCCATGAAGGACTCGTCAGACAGACGCCATGCGGCGGATGCTGCCGGGAAGTAGCCCCAGTGGTTGTTAGGGGCGAACTTTGAGGAACCATCGGCACGCAGGGATGCGGAGAAGAGATAGCGTCCCTTGTATGAGTAGTTTGCGCGGCCGAACCATGAGAGGGTGTTGCTCGGGATGGAGACCTTGTTTGTGAAAGTGTCCTCCTTGGCGCCGCTGGAGTTGACACCGGTCATGTCGATCATGCCGAATGCCTGGTCCATGGTGAAGGCGTCAGGGTAGTAGTTGCCGGTGATGGTGGTGGTGGTGGACTCTGAGTTGAGCACCTCGTTACCGGCAAGGATGGTCGCGCTGTGGTCCTCGTTGGCAAACGGAATCGTGTAGCTGACGGTGGTGGTCCAGCGGTAGCCGCTTCCAACTCCTCTGGTGAGTTTGGCCTGCTTGTGGCCGGTGCCGCTCGGGTGGCCGTTGTCCCAGTACTTGGACTCGTTCCAGCTGCGGTTGACACCGAGCTCTGATTTGGCTACGAGGCCCTTGAGCGGGTTCCATGTAAGGCCGGCATTGGCGCGCAGACGGGTGCGGGTGCTGACATTGTCGAAGTTGTTAAGAACGTCAACCGGGTTGTACGTGTCTTCGACACTGCTTGAACCGTTGCCGAAGTGGGTAGGGTTGCCGTCTCCGAGAGGGGTGTCGATCGGACGGTAAGAGTAGGCAGAAGTAGCCCAATCGAACCTCGTTCCGAGAATCTCCATCTCGGTGTAGCGGAGATCCATGTCAAACTGGAGCTGCTTGGTGATCTTCTGTGAGAGCTTGGCATTGGCGCCGAACCTATTGAAGCCGGACTTCATGCGGATACCGTCGTCGTTGAGGTAGTTGGCGGAGACGAAGTACTTGGTGTCGGCGGTGCCGCCGCTCAGGGAGATGTCGTGGTTCCAGGTGCTGGCCCCCTTCATCACATCGTTGATGTAGTTGTGGGAGGTCATGCTGCGGTAGTCCTCGAGGTGGTTGCCGTACTGAGGGCCGAGGCCGAAGTACTGGGCGACACCGTCGCCGTAGGACTCGCCGTACGCCGTAGCATACGACCAGTTCCAGAGGACATAGTCATAGGCGTCCATCACAGGGAGGGTCTTAGGGTTCTCCTTGTACTGATAGTACATGCCGTAACGTACCTGAGCCTTGCCCTCAGTACCGCCCTTGGTGGTGATGAGGATAACGCCGTTGGCGCCGCGGGCACCGTAGATTGCGGTGGAGGCGGCGTCCTTGAGCACGTCGATGGACTCAATGTTGTCGGCCGGGATGTCGTCGATGCTGCTCACCTGCACACCGTCAACGATATAGAGAGGATCGTTGGACTGGCTGATGGAGCCGCCACCGCGCACGCGGATGGTGGAGGAGCCGCCAGGACGGCCGTCCTGGGCCATGACGTTGACACCTGCGAGCTTGCCCTGAAGTGCCTGAGCCACGGTGGCCACAGGGACTTTGGCGATGTCCTTGCCGGTCACGGATGACACTGAGCCGGTGAGGTCACGCCTCTTGACTGTCTGATAGCCGATGACAACCACGTCATCAAGGAAAACAGAACTCTCTTCAAGAACAAAATTGTAGACGCTCTTGCCGGAAGTCACCGTCGCGGAAGCGTCAGTGTAGCCGACACAAGAGGCTACGAGTGTAGAGTTTGCGGGAACTGACAGGGTCCAGTTGCCTTCGGCATCAGTCATGGATCCGGTGGTCGTGCCGGACACGACCACATAAGCGCCGATCACCGGCACTCCCTTGGAATCCTTGACAGTTCCTGATACATTCTGCTGCGCAAAAGCCGGGACACCCGCAAAAACAAGGGCGACAGCGGCAAGCACAGCTCTTCTAAGATGAAACTTCATCATAGGGATCACTGTAAAAATGGTTAAACAAAGTTGATTGGTCAAAAACTAATTATGTAGTCTCGTTTCCTTTCGTTTATAGCGTACAAGATGCAAATATAGTGATTCCCCGGTAATAATTAGCAATTCTTTAATTAAAAATATTTTTAAAAAGGCGGGGCAGCAATAAAAATGCTGCTCCGCCCATCCATATATAGGTAACCTGTCCTTTTATCTCCTCCACCTCGGGTCACCGATACCCTTGGTGTAGATTTCGTGGTTGTGTACCTTCTCTGTGTTGTTGAAGTACAGGCCGTCGAGGTTGTCGATCTCGTGCACATCCTTGTCCCCGCTCTTGTGAGGCGGGTTAGGATTCTCCATCAGTTCGGTCGGAGAGATAGGGTTTTCGCCGACTTTCACCACGAGAGCGTCAGCACCGTTGATCACGCCCGGAGTGTATTTGAGGAATGCGCCGGCACTGTTCTTCTTGGCACTGAAGGCTGCGGAGGTGAAGATCTTGTCATCGACCTGCCTTGCCCCGTCCGAGCTTGAGGAGTAGTTGTCCTCGATGTCAAACGTCACCTCCTTGGAGTCTCCGTTGATCTGCCTGATGTCCATGCCCTCGAAGTAGAGTCCGCGGCCATCTCCCTCCTGCGCCGTCTGGATGAAGAGGTTCTTTTTCACCACGATCTTGCTGCCGCTCGGCAGGTATCTCAGGTCGAATATCTTGCGTCCCTTCGAGCGGGTGCTGAAGTTGACGAAGGTGTTGTTCTCAAGGGTGATGTTGTACTGCACGCTTGAAGGCCACTTGAGGTTCTTGCCGTTGTCGGTGAACATGCAGGTGCGAGGAGAATCGTAGAAGGTGTTGTAGCGCACCACGAGGTTCTTGTAGATGTTGGACTTCGGATCCTTGCCGTCGCCGGCGAACCAGGCGTAGCCGCGGCCGTTGTTGTCGTAGTAGCCGCAGTTGTAGAAGAGGCAGTTCTCGATCAGCATGTTCTCGAATATCTTACGCTTGGAGCCCTGGACGCGGATGAAACCGCGGATCATCCTCTGGAACGTGCAGTTGCGCACCTCGAATGAGGAGAAGGTCACCGCCATGCCGTTGGAATACATGTTGGCGAAGTAGTTGCCGGTGGCCTTGCCGTCCCCGAAGTTGGTCGCGAGCGGACAGTCGAAATCAATGCCTTCGAAGACAAGTGACTTGACGTTGATAGGCGCATCGCTTTCTCCGGCCTGAGGAGGACGTCCGAACATGAAGTTGCAGGATGCCGCCGAGCCGTCAGGATTGAGGGACATGCCGCCGAGATATATCTTGGCGCGCAGCCCCTTGGCGAGGTCTTCTGCCCTTGTGCGCATTGTGAAGCCCTTGCAGAGGGTAGGGTTGGTGGCGAAGTAGTAGGCCTTGCCGCCTTCAAGTTCGTAGATGGTGCCCTCGGCAAGCTCGGCGTTGTTGGTGTAGTCGGTGAGGATCTTGTCTAGACACATGGCCTTGTACTCCACGGCCCCCGGGATGGTGTCCTCCTGCCATACCTCGTGCTTGAGGAAGATAGGCTCGCCAGGGTCGCCGTCGGTACGGACCGTACGGGTGTTGTACAGGGCATCCACATAGATCGGAATGTTCTCGTTGACCATATTCACGACATAGACGCTGTTCTTCTGGAGTCCGTCTATCTCGATGTATCCGCGCTCCTTGTCCTCTTCGTTCAGATAGTACTTCTGCCATTTGGTAGGCACTACGGCATCGGGGTTGGTAGGAGAAGCCTCCACCTTGACATAATGCACGACGAAACGGCCGTCATCTCCCACCTCGAAGTGCTCCTTATATGTGCCCGGGTCACCGGAGTTGGCGTAGTCCAGGTCGAGGTTGACACGGAAAGAGGTCTTGGTGATGCTCCCCACCTCGAACACGTCAGGGGTGTCATAACGGATCTCGGTGTCGAGGCCGAACCAGTCAGCCCAGTGGCGGCCGTCACCGTAGCCATACCACTTGGAGTGGTACTCGGCCCCCTTCTTGGAGAGGGTACGGATAGCGAAACGGTAGCTTGTGCTGTAGTTGAGGTGCTTTATCACGAGATCCAGCACGTCAGGCTTCACGATGGTGTCGAAAACTATGTTGGCCGGGTTCTCCCAGTCGGATGCGAGTCCGGATGAGACGTTAGGTTGGAGCGCCATCTTGATTTCGTATCCGGCGCAGCCGTCCACTCCATACCAGTAGAGGTGGATGTCATTGAGATCCTCCACCGCACAGGCATAAGGGTCATTGGACTTCGCCGTGTTGTGCTCCTTGCGGAACATGGTCATGAATTCCCGCTCCGGGGCATCGTCGTAGACTCCCTTCATCTCCTTTGTGCAGGAGAAGAGCGATGCGGCGGCGAGCGCAGCCAGACCTATGTATATGTATTTGAATTTCATGTCTATGAATGTTTATCAATTGTAACCGTAGTAGTTCTTGTATACTCCGCCGCTGCGCTGGATGGCGGTACGCGGATAAGGGATGATATAGCGGACAGGAGGCAGGTTGTCAACTGAAGGCGTCTCGAGCGCGCCGTCCCTGACCACGGAGATGATGCCTGTCTGGTCGGCACGGATGAAGCCGAAGAACGAGTAGAGCATCCTGTCTTCAGGGCAGCCTACGCCATCGTTCCACCAGCCGAACATGGAAGCCTGCTGCCAGTCCCCTCCCGGATGCACATGGCTCTTGTACAGGTCGTAGAACGTCACCACGTCCAGAGCGGTGTTAGGATAGACTGAGACATCGCCCGGGTTAGGCTGCGCGTCCTTGTAGAAGATGTCGTATGGGATGTTGTCCCAGAACTCCGGATCCTTCCCGTCGTGTATGGCGACGGACTCAAGATAGTCGGACGAGCCGGCTCCGTTCTCGGCCACGCCGTAGTAGCGCAGGAATGTCCAGTAGAGCTCCTCGGAATACATGTTGTTGCGCACAAGGTCTTTCCATCGCATGTTTTCCCCGGCGAACTCGAATTTCCTCTCGTCCAGCACGGCCTTGAGGAAGGTCTCCTTGGAGGCGCTGACCTCGCTCAGATAGTTTTCAACCTTGCCGCTGTCCTTGAATGCGCGGCTGCGCACCTGCCTGAGGGCGTCGATAGCCTTCGCCCCGTCCGCTCCGGCGACTCCGTCTTCAAGTTCGTTGACGGCCTCGGCGTACATCAGGAGCACGTCGGCATAGCGCATGTAAGGGTAGTTGATGCCCGTGTTGCCTGCGCTGTTGGTGCCAAGGGAAGAGGTTGACCAGAGCTTGGACCACTTGTTGTTGAAGACGGTGCGGTCGTTGAGCAGGACAGGAGTCCCGTCGTACTGGTAGTACCACATGCCGTTGACATAGTCCCTTCTGAGGTCGTCCTCGTCGAAGAGGAAGCGGTAGAGAGCGTTGAGCCTGGCATTGCCGCTGCTGGCGCCCCAGATGTTCTTGCCAGCGGTGTTGCCCTCGTAGACCTGGCTGGTAGGGCCCTGGATGTAGCCGATGTTGCCGGTGCTGTTCTTGGCGAACGGTATCTCGAAGATAGGGTCGTCATTGTTGACCACCACGTAGTTGCACTCATTGATGAAGACCTGGTTGTACGGCAGGCTGAGGCTGTGGCGTCCGGAGACGATCACGGAGTCGCAGTAGTCACGGGCGATCTTGTAGTAGTCCTGATAGTTGGCAGGACGCTTCATGCTGCCGTAGCTCGAAGGGTCTGAGGTGTCCGGACGGAGGGAGTATCCGCCGCAGGTCAGGGCCATGCGGGCTATCATCGCCCAGCAGAACTCCTTGGACACCCTCTCGACGCCTCCGCTGAGGTCGGCGGCGAACTGCATCTTCGGGGCTATCCCCTTGAGGTCTTCGATAAGGGCCTTGTGCACCTCTTCGCGGTCAGTCACCGGAAGAAGGAGAGACTTGTTGTCATCGGTGCCGCTCATCGGACTCATCGAGAACGGGATGTCGCCGAAGAGAGTGATGAGGTCGTGGTAGAACATGGCCCTCATCACCTTGGCCTCGCCCATCATCTGGAGCAGGTCCTCATTGTCCTCTGCAGTATAGAGCGGGCTGTTCTCAAGCTGGTATATGAAGTTGTTGGCGTATTCCACGCCCTTGTAGGCCGCATTCCAGGTGCTGGCGATACCTCCGCCGAGAGGAGTGCAGTCGAAACGGCGGTAGCTGTCGTTGGTGGAGACGTCGCTGGTGTACATGGCCATGTCCACATCGCTGTTGAAGCAGAATGTGCTGAGATAGGCCTGCCCGTATGTATTTGAACTGAGCATCTGGGCGTATACCCCGTTGAGGGCACGGTTGACCTCCGTCTTGTCATTGAAGACATAGTCGTTGTCATACTTGGACGGCGCATCCACCCTCAAGAAGTCATTGCAGGAAGACAATGACGCAAGCGCAAGGCCGGCAGCGATAAAGTATTTTATTTTCATGATTCTGTCCGTTAAATTAGAATGTGAGGTTCACGCCGAAAACGAAACTGCGGCTGCGCGGGTAGCGGTTGTAGTCCATACCGCAGGTGAGCCCGGTCTGCACGTCCACCTCCGGGTCATAACCTGAATAGTTGGTGATGATGAAGAGGTTGGTGGCGCTGACATAGAGGCGGAGCCTTGAGAGTCCGGCCTTGCGGACAAGGTCCTGCGGCAGGGTGTAGCCGATGGTGAGATCCTGGCAGCGCAGGAACGAACCGTCCTCGATGAAGTAGGAGTGGGTGATCTTGTTGGTCACGTCAGCTGGGTTCCACAGGGTCACGCCCTCGTTGGCGGCCTTGTAGATTTCCACCGAATTGTCCACCCAATAGTTCTTGTAGTAGTTGTCGCCGTCGGCAGGGTTGTAGTAGTGCCAGCGGTTCTCGGAGAACTTGTCGAGAACATTGTAGAACTTCTTGTTGTTGCCCTCGGACGATGACAGCTGGTAGGCTGTGGCATTGTTGACGTCGAAGTCGTACATGTAGTTGAAGTTGATGGAGAAGTCGAAGTTCTTCCACTGGCCGGAGAAGCCGAAACCGCCCTGGAACTTAGGGTTGGTGTTGCCTATCACCGTGCGGTCGTACTCGTCGATGATGCCGTCAGGGACACCGTCAGGGCCGGAGATGTCCTTGAACTTGATCTTGCCCGGCAGTGTCGGATCACCGGAGTTGCTGGAACCGGATACCTTGTTGATCACCGTGCCCTCCTTAGGGATGGCGAGGAAGTTCTGGTTCTGGTCGAACTCGAACTCGTCGAAGCTGTAGAGGCCGTCGTAGATGAAACCGTAGATGAGCCCGACCTGGTCGCCCACTTTGAGGCAGTAGTCGTTGTAGCTTGACTTCCAACGGTCGTTCTGGTCCCAGATCACGTCATCGGTGTCGTTGAGCTTGTCAACCACCATCTTGTTGAATCCGAAAGAGAGGTTGCCGCTTAGCACATAGTCACTCCCGCGCAGGATGTCCCCGTTCACGGTGAGCTCGACTCCCCTATTGGTCACCTGGCCTATGTTGCGGATCTGGCGGGTGTAGCCGGACACGGTAGGCACGTCGGAGGTGTAGAGGAGGTCGCTGGTGGTGTTCCAGTAGACTTCAGGTGTGACGGAGAGCCTGTCCTTGAAGAATCCCATATCGAGGGCGAGGTTGCGTGTGAGGGTGGTCTCCCACTTGATCTTGGTGTTCGGGTAGGTGCTGCCGTCGCCGATGATATAGTACTGCTCCCCGTTCTCGGTGGCTTCGCCGAAGCCCGGTCCACCGCTTGTGGCTATCGTGTAGAGGAATCTCCACATGTCGTTACTGATGCGGTTGTTGCCGACCTTGCCGATGGCTGCCCTGAGCTTGAGGTTGCTGATGACAGGGTTGTACTGGAGGAAATCCTCCTCGGATGCCACCCAGGCTCCGGACACTGAAGGGAAGTAACCCCACTGCGAGCCGGGAGCGAACTTGGTGGAACCGTCAGCACGCATCGTCAGCGAGAGGAGGTATTTGTGCATATAGTTGTAGTTGGCCTGGCCGAAGAACGAGGCGGTGCGGTCAGCCGTGGAGAGGGAGGTCGTCGCCTTCCACGGGGTGCCGAGGTTCATGTTGTCGATGGCCTTGTCGGCAGAGATGTAACGAGGGAAGTACCTGTTGGTCATGCTCCTCGACTTGGTCTGCGAACTCTGGATCTCCTGACCGAGCAGGAACGAGAAGTTGTGCTCGTCCTTGAGGCTGAAGCCGTAGGAGGCGGTGTTGGTCCAGATGAACTTCTCGCCCTGAGAGCTGCTGATGGACGCCACCGGGAGCTTGTTGTTGGCCTGGCCGGTGCTTGTCATGGCTCCGTAGAAACGGTTGTCATCGCTGAACGAAAGGGCTATCGTACCTTCCGAGCGGAGCACGAGGCCTTTGAGAGGCTTCCATTCGAGCCCGACCTGGTTGGTGATGGAGTAGCTGTGCTTCTTGCGGGTGTTCTCGCTGATGTCGTTCTTCGGGTTGGTGTACTCAAACACCTTCTCGTCATCAGGGTCAACTGTCGCGGGATCCCAGAACGCGAACTCGTGCAGGCCGTTGGTAGGACGGTAGCGGAGCACGTCGATGATGCCGCCGGAGCCGATGTTGTTGCCGCCGGCACCTGTGTCGCGGCGGTAGGTGAACTTAGGGTTGAAGTTGAGGGTGAGCCTGTCGGTGAGCGCGGCGCTGAACTTCATGTTGAGGTTGGTGCGGCGCACGCCTGAGCCGAGTATGATACCCTTGTCCTCGGACTGGGTGAGGGAGATGTTGAAGCGGAGCTTCTCGGTACCGCCGCCTACGGTGACGTTGGTGGAGTAGTTTAGCGGTGTCTCGCCCATCACTTCGTCCTGCCAGTCGTGGGTAGGGGCTCTCTTGTACACGTCAAGGTCCATCGGGTTGCCGAAGTTGGCACGGAAGTACTGTGCTGCGGAGCTGCGGTTGCCTCCCGCTGCCGCCCAGTCGTACTGGTAGCGTACGAAGTTGTAGGTGTCCATCAGGTCGAGCTTCTTGGAAAGCTTGCTCACCGAGACCTGGGAGTTGAATCCGACCTGGATCTTGCCGGCGCGTGCGGCCTTGGTGGTCACCACGACTACGCCGTTGCCTCCTCTGGCACCGTAAATGGCCGTGAGAGAGGCATCTTTGAGCACGTCGATGGACGCGATGTCGGTTGGTGGGATGTCGTTGATATTGTCTGTCTGGAATCCGTCCACGATATAGAGCGGGTCGTTGCTCTGGGTAACGGAGGTGCCCCCGCGCACGCGGATGTTGATGTCGGCACCAGGGGCGCCGTCGACAGTGGTCACCTGGACGCCGGCCACCTTGCCCTGGAGGGCCACGGCCGCAGAAGTCACAGGGACGGCTGCCAATTTGGTCCCGGAGACGGACCCGACGGATCCCGTGAGGTCGCGGCGGGACATTATACCGCCATAACCGATGACGACAGCATCCTGCAGGAACTCGGAATCCTCTTCAAGGACGCAATCCGCCGTCTTCTGCCCTGCGCTGATGGTCATCTCCTTCTCGGAATAACCGATACAGGACACGACGATTGTGGATTTTGCGGGGACGGAAAGCGTCCACTTGCCGTCAATATCAGTCATGGTGCCGTTGGTGGTGCCTTTCACGGCGACAGAAGCGCCTATGACAGGTTCACCATTGACATCCTTGACCGTTCCCGAGACTTTCTGCTGTGCAAACGCCGCTCCTCCTGCCATGAAAAGGGCGAGGATAGTGAGCACAGTCACTCTTAGATGTTTTTTCATCATTTAGGAAAACTGATTAAATTAAATAGTGTTACTGGTATCGGCATATGGGTCGTGGTTAGTGGTTCAACTTGAACTTTTGCCGATTTCGGTGCAAGTTACGGATTATTTTTAAATTTTCAACAGAGCAATCTGGATTTTCTTTATTTATGCCTGCCCGCCATGCAGCATCGCAGCAGGAATAGCAGCTGTCCTGTGAAGAAAGTGAAAAATTTTTGTTAGATTTGCAGTTTGTAACAAATAACACAATTCCTATATGCCCAAAATCATCACTTTCGGAGAGATAATGCTCCGACTGTCAACGCCGGGATACCTCAGGTTCAGCCAGGCGAAGCAGTTTGATGCCACCTTCGGTGGCGGCGAGGCCAATGTGGCCGTATCACTTGCAAACTACGGAATGGACGCCAAGTTCGTCACAAGGCTTCCCGAGAACGATATAGCAAAGGCCTGCCTCAAGGACCTCCGCTCTTACGGGGTGGACACAAGTTCCATCATCTACGGCGGCGACCGCCTCGGAATCTATTTCCTTGAGACCGGGGCCGTGGCACGCCCGAGCAAGGTCGTATATGACCGGGCCAATTCATCAATCGCCACCATCAAGCCGGGCGACATCGACTGGGCCGAAGTCCTCAAGGGAGCTGACTGGTTCCACTGGACAGGCATCACCCCGGCCCTGAGCCAGGGTGCCGCCGATGTATGTCTTGAGGCCATCAAGGCTGCCAATGCGATGGGCATAACCGTGTCTTGCGACCTCAACTACCGCAAGAACCTCTGGAAATACGGCAAGAAGGCATCAGAGGTCATGCCCGCCCTCGTGGAGGGAAGCGATGTCATCCTCGGCAACGAGGAGGATGCCGACAAGGTATTCGGCATCAAGCCGGAGGGATTCGATGTGACCAGCACAGGCGGCCAGATCGACCAGCGCAGATTCCAGAGCGTGGGCGAGCAGCTCATGAAGAAGTTCCCGCGCGCGAAGAAGGTCATCATCACCCTGCGCGGCTCCATCAACGCCAACCACAACACCTGGGGCGGTGTGCTCTGGGACGGCAAGACCCTCTACCAGTCACCACGCTACGACATCACCCACATTGTTGACCGCGTGGGCGGCGGAGACTCCTTCATGGGCGGCCTCATCTATGGACTCCTCACCTACACCGGCGACGACCAGAAAGCGCTCAACTTCGCAGTTGCGGCATCTTGCCTGAAACACACCATCTTCGGAGACTACAACCAGGTCACCGTGGCCGAGGTGGAGAATCTCATGAAAGGCGACGCCTCGGGGCGCGTGTCAAGATAAAATCCTTTGAATCATGGCAAAATACAATAAACTCCAAGTCCTTCAGACCATGAAGGAGACCGGTATCGTGCCGGTGTTCTACAATGCTGACATCGAGGTCAGCAAGAATGTCCTGAAAGCCTGCTACGAAGGCGGTATCCGCGCATTTGAGTTCACCAACCGCGGCGACTTCGCCCAGGAGGTGTTCGCCGAGCTCGTGAAGTTCGCAAACAAAGAGCTCCCGGGGATGATCATGGGTGTCGGCTCAGTCGTTGACCCGGGCACCGCAGCCCTCTATATCCAGCTCGGTGCAAACTTCGTCGTCGGCCCAGTGTTCAATCCGGCAGTCGCCCCGGTCTGCAACCGCAGGCTCATCCCTTACTGCCCGGGCTGCGGCTCCGTGACAGAGGTCAGCACCGCACAGGAGGCGGGCTGCGATGTCTGCAAGGTGTTCCCCGGAGATGTGCTCGGGCCTGCGTTCGTCAAGGATCTGCGCGGACCGATGCCTTGGAGCCAGATCATGGTGACCGGCGGCGTGAAGCCGGAGAAGGCTAACCTCGAAGGCTGGTTCAAGGCAGGTGTCACCTGCGTCGGAATGGGCTCAAACCTCTTCCCTAAGGATGTCATCGCAGCCGGAGAGTGGTCGAAGATCACCGGGCTCTGCCGCGACGCCCTCGCTATCGTGAAAGAAGTAAGATAATCTCATATTTATGTCAACACAGAAGAAACTGATGACCAACTGGCGCTGGTGGATGGTGATGTTGCTCTTCCTTGCAACCACCGTCAACTATATGGACCGCCAGGTGCTGTCCCTGACGTGGAAGGACTTCATCGCTCCTGAATTCCATTGGACAGACAACGACTACGGTACAATCACCGCCATCTTCTCCATCATCTATGCCGTCTGCATGCTTTTTGCCGGCAAGTTCGTGGACTGGATGGGCACAAAGAAAGGCTACCTCTGGGCTATCGGAATATGGTCCACCGGCGCTTGCCTCCACGCAGCCTGCGGCTGGGCGACCTGCCACATCGAGGGCTTCGAGAGCATCAAGGCCATGCAGGCCGTACAGAACGGCTCAGCGGCTGCCCTTGCGATAGCTTCGACAAGCGTATGGCTCTTCGTCGCGGCCCGTGCCGTGCTCGCACTCGGTGAGGCCGGCAACTTCCCCGCCGCCATCAAGACCACCGCAGAGTATTTCCCTAAGAAGGACCGCGCATTCGCGACCTCAATCTTCAATGCCGGCGCTTCAGTAGGCGCCCTCATCGCTCCCGCGACCATTCCGCTCCTCGCCCAGTTCTTCAAGAACAAGGGCATCGGCGGCGGCTGGGAGATGGCCTTCATCATCATAGGCGCCATCGGTTATGTCTGGATGGCTCTCTGGGTGTTCATGTACGAAAAGCCTGAGAAGTGCAAGCATGTCAACGAGGCCGAGCTTGAGTACATCCACCAGGATGACGGCGCCGAGGGCGAGAAGGCCATCGACAGGGCCGAGAAGAAGGAGGACAAGCAGATCTCCCTCTGGAAGTGCTTCACTTTCAAGCAGACCTGGGCTTTCATCACCGGCAAGTTCTTTACTGACGGCGTGTGGTGGTTCTTCCTGTTCTGGGCTCCCGCCTATTTCTCAGACCAGTTCGGCTACACTTCTTCATCCGGCATGGGCGTTGCGCTCATCACCACCCTTTATGCCATCGTGACGGTGCTCTCCATCTTCGGAGGTTACCTTCCGCGCATCTTCGTGGACAAGAGGGGCATGAATCCTTATGCCGGACGTATGCTCGCGATGCTTCTCTTCGCGTTCTTCCCGCTTTTCGCCCTGTTCGCACAGCCGATGGGTGTGCATTCAGCGTGGTGGCCGGCGATCTTCATCGGTCTTGCCGGTGCCGGACATCAGGCCTGGTCCGCCAACCTCTTCAGCACCATCGGTGACATGTTCCCTAAGGGGGCCATCGCCACCATCACAGGTATCGGGGGAATGGCCGGCGGTATCGGCTCGTTCTTCATCCAGAAGGCTGCCGGTCTGCTCTTCACCAAGACTGCCGAGCTCGGCTCCGCTTTCACCTTCCTCGGATTCGAAGGAAAGCAGGGAGGATATTTCATCATGTTCTGCTTCTGCGGCATCGCTTATGTGCTCGCATGGAGCATCATGAAGGCTCTCGTGCCGAAGTACAAGCCTATCGTGCTGAAGTAATCGGATTTCAAAAAGAAATCCATCCTCGAGAATCTGCGGCAACTTTTTTTGCCGCTTACTTAAAAGAGGCTGGCCTTGACGGTCAGCCTCTTTTGTGCATCTGCTTTTCACCGGCGCAAGCAATTCTTGATTATTTTCACTAACTTGCACCCAATATGAACTCTTTGGAATCACTTCAGGCCAGAGGCCTGTACTCACAGGACTGGGAACACGATGCATGCGGCGTCGGTCTGGTCGTCAACATCAACGGAACCAAATACCACGACATCATCGAGAAAGGACTTTCGGTCCTGGAGAACATGGCCCACCGCGGTGCAGAGGGCGGCGACCCGAACACTGGCGACGGTGCCGGGATAATGGTCCAGATTCCGCACGAGTTCATCCTGCTCCACGGCATCCCCGTACCGGAGAAAGGCCGATACGGAGTCGGGATGGTCTTCTTCCCGAAAGACAGGAGCGATGCTGAGGCATTTCTGGAGATAATAAAAGAGTGCGCCGAAGCTAACTCCTTGAGTATAATGCACATAAGAGAAGTACCCGTCAACTCTGAAGTACTCGGCAGTAAGGCAAGGGAGAGCGAACCCGACATCAGACAGCTCTTCATAGAGGGCTGCGACAACCAGGAAGAACTTGAAAACAAGCTCTACCTCATCCGGAAAGAAGCGGAGCGCCGGCTGGCAGGCTCATCAATCAAGGACAAGAAGTCCTGCTACTTCGCCAGCCTCTCCACCAGAACCATGATCTACAAGGGGATGCTCACCTCCGGTCAGCTGCGGCACTATTTCACCGACCTGAGCGATAAATATTTCACTTCAGCTATCGCCCTTGTGCACTCGCGTTTCTCCACCAACACCTTCCCGACATGGAGTCTGGCACAGCCGTTCCGCATGATCGGGCACAACGGGGAGATCAACACCATCCGCGGCAACCGCCTCTGGATCAAGGCACGCGAGAGCCTTCTCCACACTGACAGGCTCGGGAAGATCACCGAAAACATCAGCCCGATAGTCGAGCCAGGCATGAGCGACAGCGCCTCGTTCGACAACGTGCTGGAGTTCTTCACCCGCGCCGGATACTCGATTCCGCACGCCCTGGCCATGCTTGTCCCGGAAAGCTACAAGGAAGGCAACCCCTTGAGCCACAAGCTCAAGAGTTTCTACGAATACCATTCCATCTTCATGGAACCGTGGGACGGCCCGGCCACGATAATATTCTCCGACGGCAGATATGCCGGAGGCATGCTGGACCGCAACGGGCTGCGTCCGTGCCGATATTTCGTCACCAAGGGAGGGATGCTGGTAATGGCTTCGGAGACGGGAGTCTGTGATGTCCCGCCGGAGGAGATCGCCTCCAAAGGAAGGCTGCGCCCCGGCAAGATAATGATGGTGGACACCCTCAAGGGCAAGATTCTCCGCGATGAGGAAATCAAGGCCGCGCTCAGCGACGCCCACCCGTATGCCGACTGGCTGCACAGCGGGCGCATCGTGCTCAAGGACATCCGCAGCGGCCGCAAGGTGGAGCACTCCGTCCCTGATTACCAAAGGCTTCTCAAGGCATTCAACTACAGCAAGGAAGACATCGACCGCATCATCATCCCGATGACGGTGGACAGTTCCGAGCCTCTCTATGCCATGGGAGACGACACACCTCTGTCCGTGCTTTCCGAAAAGCCGCAGCGCTTTTTCAACTACTTCAAACAAAAATTCGCCCAGGTCACCAACCCTCCCATCGACTCCATAAGGGAGAGCACAGTGATGTCACTGACGAGCTACATCGGAGCTGTAAAGGGGGACATCCTCACCCCTTCATCAGATCTGTGCAAAGTGGTCCGGCTCAACTCCCCTATCCTCTCCGATGCCGAGCTGGAGACACTCAAAAACCTGAGATACAAGGGATTCAAGACCATCACCCTGCCTATGCTCTTCGAGGCTGAAGGCGGGGCAGGAGCCATGGAAGCGGCCCTTTCCAGACTCTGCAAGGATGCCATCAAGGCTGTTGACGCAGGATACAACTATATCATAATCAGCGACCGCAATGTGGACGAGAAGCATGCCGCCATCCCGTCCCTGCTCGCCACGGCCGCAGTGCATCACCACCTCATCCACAACATGAAACGTTCGCAGACCGCCATCATAGTGGAGTCCGCAGAAGTATGCGAAGTTATGCACGTGGCGCTGCTCGCCGGATACGGGGCCAGTGCGGTCAACCCCTATATGACATTTGCCATCCTTGATGAACTGGTCAAGTCCAAGTCCGTCCAGCTCGACTATCCGGCAGCGGAAGAGCACTACATCAAGGCCGTCAACAAGGGCATGCTCAAGATCCTCTCCAAGATGGGAATCTCCACCATACGCAGCTACAGGGGCGCTTCCCTCTTCGAAAACCTGGGGGTCAGCCAGGAAGTGCTGGACAATTATCTGGGAGGCGGCGTTTCCCAGATAGGAGGAGTCACCCTCGAAGATATTGCATCCGACGTGCTCGCGGCCCACAAGGCGGCGTTCGCGCCGGAGCAGCCTGACGCACCGGAAGACTACGGGTTCTACTCTTACCGCAAAGGCGGGGAATTCCATGCCTGGGAACCGTCCCGCGTCAGACTCCTGCACAAGGCGGTGAGAGAGCGGGACTACGAGGCATTCCGCCAATTCAGTGACATCGCCGCCAACCGCACCGCACCGATGTACCTGCGCGACCTGATGGAGATAGAAAGCGACCGCAAGCCTATAGACATAAGCGAAGTCGAGAGCGAGGAAGCGCTGATGAAGCGCTTCGTCACGGAAGCTATCTCATTCGGCGCCATCAGCAAAGAGGCCCACGAGACGATCGCCCTGGCGATGAACGCCATCGGCGGCCAGAGCAACACCGGCGAAGGCGGCGAGGATCCATCACGCAACAACCCCCTTCCTGACGGAAGCTCGATGCGCAGCGCGGTGAAACAGGTAGCCTCGGGCAGGTTCGGGGTGGACGCGCAGTACCTTGTCAACGCTGACGAGATACAGATCAAAGTGGCCCAGGGCGCCAAGCCCGGAGAGGGAGGACAGCTGCCGGGCTTCAAGGTAGACGAACTCATCGCACGCACACGCCACTCCGTGCCGGGCATCACCCTCATCTCTCCCCCACCCCACCACGACATCTACTCGATCGAGGACTTGGCCCAATTGATCTATGACCTCAAGAACATCAACTCTTCGGCACGCATCAGCGTAAAACTGGTCTCCGAGGCAGGTGTAGGCACGATTGCAGCCGGCGTGGCAAAGGCCAAGGCCGACGTCATCCTGATAAGCGGGGGCGATGGTGGAACGGGAGCGAGCCCGGCAAGCTCTGTCAAACACACCGGCAGCCCGGCGGAGACGGGCCTTGCACAGGTGCAGCAGACCCTCGTGGTCAACAACCTCCGTGGACGTGTCCGCCTCCAGGTGGACGGCGGTCTGAAGACCGCCCGCGACGTGCTGTTCATGGCCATGCTCGGGGCAGAGGAATTCGGTTTCGGCACCGCTTCGCTGGTTTCACTCGGCTGCCTTGTCTGCCGCCGGTGCAACACCAACACCTGCCCGGTCGGCATCGCCACCCAAGATCCCGCCCTGCGGGCGAAATTCTCCGGGCGCAAGGAGCATCTAGAAACATATTTCCGATTCATCGCCAAACAGTTGCGCGAATACCTGGCCCAGATGGGATACCGCTCCCTGCAGGAGGTCATAGGCCGTGCGGACCTGCTGCACAAGAGAAGTTTCGCGGATGGTTCGAAAGCCGGCAAAGTCACCCTGGACAGAGTCCTGTACATCCCTGACGAGGCCAAGGACAATGCACGTGTCTGCACTTCCGGCCAAGTTGATGCTCTGCTCTGCGCCAAGGATAGGGAGGTGATCGAGATGGTATGGCCGGCTGTGGAATCGCGGCGCAAAGTCAGTCTCGGAGTACAGATCCGCAACACGGACCGCAGCGTCGGGGCCATGCTGAGCGGCAAGGTGACGTCCCTATATGGCGGTACCGGCCTGCCGGAAGACTGCATCACGGTAACATTCACCGGTTCGGCAGGACAGAGTTTCGGCGCATTCCTCTGCCCGGGCTTGACTTTCCGGCTTGAGGGCGATGCCAACGACTACCTCGGCAAGGGCCTCTCCGGCGGCAAGATCATCGTCACACCTTCACAGGAGTCACTCTTCAGCGCAGAAGACAACATTATAGCCGGCAACACCATAGGCTACGGGGCCACCGGAGGGCAGATGTTCATCAACGGCCAGGTCGGTGAGCGCTTCTGTGTCCGCAACAGCGGTGCAACAGCCGTTGTGGAAGGTGTCGGAGACCACTGCTGCGAATACATGACCGGGGGACGGGTTGTCGTGCTCGGAAAGACCGGCCGCAATTTCGCCGCCGGTATGAGCGGCGGTATCGCATACATCCTCAACAGCGCGGGGGACTTTGACTACTACTGCAACATGGACATGGTCGAGCTCTCCCTGCTGGAGACAGATGAGGACCGCCACGAGGTAATGTCCCTCATCAAGGCGCACTACACCCATACCGGCAGCCCTCTCGCCGCGCGCATCCTCTCCGAATGGGACTCCTGTGCCGCCCGCTTCATCAAAGTGATGCCGGTGGAGTACAAGAAGCTGCTGTAAAACAAAAGTCGCGGGTCCATTTTAGGACCCGCGACTTTTCACTTATGGACTCAATCAGTTTTCCTTGTACTTGTCAGGCATGGAGTCATAGTCGCTCAAGCCTGTACAGCCTGCAAACGTGCCCTTGGCATCCTTGTTCGGAATCTTGGTGAAAACATCGAGGTGGTCGTTCCTCTCATAGAGGTGTACCTTGACTCCGTCAACCACGGTGTATGGTGATTCTCCAGTGAGGCCGGTACAGCCCATGAACATATACTGGGTGATGTTGATCTTCTTGCAGTTGTCGAACAGTGCCGCAGGGATGGACGTGAGCGCGGTGCAGTTGAGGAAAGTGCTCTGGAATCTCGTTGCCCCGGAGAGTTTGTCAAACAGGCCGGAAGGAATCTCCTTGAGCTTCTCGCATCCCGCGAAGACGGTGATCATCATCTTGATGTTCTCCCCGAAATCGAAGAACCCGACCGGAATGGTCTCAAGTCCCGAATAAGAGAAGAGGGCTGAAACAAGATAGATGTCCCTGTTGGACTTGAACAGGCCTTCAGGCACTGCGGTGAGGGCCTGGCAGTTGTAGAACATGTTGGATACGTCCTCGAGTGCAGGCATATTGGCGAAGAGATTTTCCGGCACATCCACAAGTGCCTTGCAATTGTAGAACAGGCGGGACGCATCGGTCACATTGACCGCAGTGTCGAAGAATCCTTCAGGAGCTGCGGTGAGCGAGGCCATGTTCTCGAATGCGCCGGACACGCTCTCCACATCGGCGAAGAGACCCGGCTCCTCCGGGAGAGGAATCTGCGTCATGGATGTACCCTTGAAAGCCTCCTCAAGGGAGTTGATCTTCACAGCTCCCCATGAGCGGACAGCCTTGAAGTAAGCGGTGATGTCGCTGTCATCGGAGTTGAACTCGTCCACCGTTCCGGAGATGGATACGGTATATGTGCCGGCCTTGGCATACTGATGCTCAATCCTTGAGTAGCTGGAAACTCTCCCTTTGACCGTGATCTCATCACTCCCGTCGCCCCAGTCAATTGTGCAGTCCACATCGTAGCCGCATACTGGCAGCGCCGCAGTCTTGCCGTCTTCAGGGATTACGTATTCGAGCTGCATACGTCCGTTGCCCTGCTTGAAAGCGTACTCGGCCACGGCTGCCTCGGAGCCGCTGACTGCGGACACGACAAGCGTGGCGTGCATCTCCTCGCCGGTGATGTTCTTCCCCGCTTTGAGGGTGATGAGGCTGCCGTCCACAGAGCAGGAAACCCAGTTGAGATCCATGTCATGCAGTTCCACCTTATAGGTCGGGACGTTGCTGGAGACGTTGATCTTGAGTTCTCCGCCCTTGTATGAAATGTATGGGCTGCCGTCTGATGTAAGGGTGATGTGCGGTTTTGCGGATGCGCTCTGCGTCAGGTTGATGACCGCGCTGGCCCGGCCTCCCTCGAGGATCAGCACCTTGGCGGTACGGCTCCCCTGGTCATCCGAGGCATAATCGTCCACAGCGAGGGTAAGTTTGTCGTTGACCTGATATGCGTGACACCACTCGCCCGCGTTGCTGCAGACGACCGCCTCCCAGCCATAAGCACTGCTGAGGGTGAACGGGACGCGCCCGCCTTCTGAGGTCAGCTCGACTGCGGCTTCATTGTCAGCGCTCAGCGTCACCGCCGGACTTTCCGAATAAAGTTTGAGAGCCTTGTCCGCGTTGTCTTTAGAGCATCCGGCCAAAGCCAGAACACTCAGGGCCATGGCAAGGATGGTCCTTGATATAGGTGATTTCATCTTTCTTCTGTATTATCAGTTCCACGCATAAGGAATGTTATCATAGTCGGACAGTTTCTCGCATCCGTAGAAGCAGTACGAGTAAGCGTACGGCGCGGTGAACACATCCGGATACAGCTCACGCTCATAGAGATGGATCTTCTTGAGGACTTTGCTGACACTGCCGTCCTCGGCTGTGACATCCACCTCGACCTCCGCATACGGAGACTCCCCTGTCAGCCTCCTGCACTCATCGAAGGTGCACTGGAAAGAGAACGCCTTCTTGTTGTAGGCGAAACTGTGGGCAGGAATCCTCTCGAGCGCGGAACAGTTCTGGAACACGTACCCGAAGTCCGTAGCATCCGGGGCATATTTGAATATGCATCCGTCAGCATCATCCGGATTACCTACGGTGACAAGGTTTTCACAGTTCCTGAAAGCGTACTGGAAACTGGTGACCTTTGTGTTGTCCTTGAACAGTTCTGCCGGTACGGTGACGATGGACGTGCAACCCTCGAAGACGTTGTCGAACTTGGTCACCTCAGAAAGGCCGCTGAATATGCCCTCCGGAATCTCAGAAAGGGACGAACAGCTGTTGAAAGCTGACGAAAGGTTCACTGTTGACGCAGGGAAAATGTTGCTCCCCAAGGTCTTGATACCCGTGCAGCCGGCGAACACGTTTGAAAAGTCCGTCACAGAAGAGCAGGCGGCAAAGAGATTGTCCGGCACTGATTCGATATTCACGCAATCCTCGAACAGACTCTGGAGCGAAGTCACCTTGGTGAGCTTGTCGAGAACCCCCGCAGGAATCTCCGAAATTCCGGTGTCCTTGAAACACATGGCCACATCCTCCACCAGAGGACAGTGGTCGAAGAGGCCGGATGGCACTGCTGTCAGAGAGACACAGTGGTTGAAGGTCTGGTTGAAACTGGTGACGCTCACGCACTTGTCGAACAGGCCCGCAGGGACGGAAGACAGGCTTTCGCAACTGTAGAATGTTGACTTGAAACTTTTCGCATTGACGGCACTGTCAAACAGCCCGGCAGGTATTTCACTGACGGCGGTGCGGTTGAATGCGGACTCGAAAGTCTCCACTTTCTTGCTGGCAGAGAAAAGGCCGGCAGGAATCACCTCCAGGGCGCTTTCATAGAAGACTGAGTCGAAATCCGTCACTTCCGTGTTGGTGGAGAACAGCCCTGCGGGCACGGTCTTGAGGCCGGTGCCGGAGAATGTGGAGTTGAACGAGGTGACCTTGGTGTTGTTCTTGAAGAGCCCTTCCGGGACGCTCTCAAGGTATTGGCAATCGGCGAAAGTGCTCTCGAAACACTCCACCTCCGCATTCTTGTCAAACAGCCCCGCCGGGACAGTCCCGATTCCGGTTCCCTTGAATGTGGAGACAAAAGAAGTCACGGCTGTGTTCTTGTCAAACAGGCCGGCAGGAATCTCCGTCAAGGATGAGCAGCCGAAGAAGACGCTGTTGAAGTCCACAGCTTTCATCTCACTGAAAAGGTCTGCCGGTACTGACTCAAGATTTGAGCATTCCATGAAAAGAGACCTGACATCGGTAACCTGATCAAGGGCATGATATGTATCAGGCGCTACTGTCTTGAGGCCGGCGCCGTAGAATGCGGATGTCAGCAGTGAGAACTTCTCCTTGCCCCATGACTTCACGGCTGTTATCTTGCGCATATACTTGCTGTCCATCAGCACATTGTCAAGATAGGCGGTGATGATTGGGACATGGCCGTGTACCGTGACATCGTATTCTCCGCCATCCTTGTAGGTATAACTCAGATACTCCACCATGGTGCTGACGGAAGCTATCGTGCCCTGAATGTGATACGGGTCGAAGAGTTCACCCTCGCCCCAGTCGATCTTGAGGTCCATGTCCTTGCCCGCAAGCGGAAGGGCGATCTTGTCTCCGGCACCGACCGTGACCGTGAACGTCAGGCACGGGCCCCACTGCTCCACAGGGAGACTCTCGGAAGCGAGCACTTCCCCGTCCTGCTTGCAGGAGAAGGTCAGTTGCGCGCTGCGGTCCGCCCCGGTGGCGTTGGCATCCGAGGTGACAGTGACGGTGTTAGCCTCATAGTCCGGGGTGACGCTCAACCAGGAGGCATCACCTGGAGCTGAGACTTCCCACGATGAAGTATTGGTGAGGACTGAGAATGTCACACTCCGCCCCGCTTCCGGGAAGACAAGCGACTCATGCTCAAGTTTGAGCTTAGGCTCCTCGGACTTGCCGGACTGCCTGACCGCCACACTCGCCATGGCCTCTTCTCCGCTTGCTATAGTCACGGTCGCGGAGCGCTCCTTGAAACTTTCGTTGGTCTGCACCAAGATGCGGACACCACCACCGACGGCCTCCGCCTGACACCAAGATGCAGCCTCTTCATTGACGATGCAGTCCCAGTCCAGTACTGTCTCGACATCGACCATTGCAAAAGAACTGTAGGATGAAAACTCGACCGAAGCGGTCTTGCGGTCCTTCTCGACCGTCACCGGGGTCCCGCCCTTCTTGGAAGCGGAGAGATACAGTCCCTCCTCTTCCGGCGCAGGCCCGTTCTTCTCTGTACAAGCCGCAAAACCGAACAGGGCGGCCACAGAGCACAATAACAGGAATTTGTACTTCATTGTATTTGGAATATTAACCGGATATCTAAAGAAATACCGTTTTCTTTTTTTACTAACCGCGACAAATATAGAAAACTTTTTCATTCCCTGTCATGTGCTGCGGCATATTTTTTACAAGCCACATAAAAACCTCTAAACCACTCTTGATATGATCATCCACAGTGAAACGACAATCATCACCCCCGCTACGATTTTCTTGTAGAAGTCTTTGTTGACATTGCGTATGAAGCGCATGGCGATGAAGTTGCCGAGCATCATTGTAAGAGGCTTGTGCGGAAGCTTCATCTTCCCCGTCAGTTTCAAGATGGCGAATATGATAAGAAACACGCATAGCACGATGGCCATCGGGCCCTTGGGAACCTTGGCAAACCCGAACGCGCCCAATGCGGTGAACGGCACGGCAAGGAGCAGAAAAGCTGCCACAGCCCTCCAGTTGACAGATTTCCAACCGATTGCCACCCTTGAAAGATTGTTCATCAACTGGGCTATGGTGGAAAACGGCAGCAGGATCATGCTCCCGCCAAAACCTACCGCTCCGGAAAGCAGCCCGGCCACAAGGCCCACAACAGCCAAAGTAACGAACATCATCCCTCAAAAAAACAAAAAGTCCAACGCTACGCGCTGGACTTCAATACCTTGCGGAGAGTGAGGGATTCGAACCCCCGAACCCGTTAAGGTCAACAGTTTTCAAGACTGCCGCCATCAACCACTCGGCCAACTCTCCTTCCCGTATGGGACTGCAAATTTAGATATTTTCCGATTATTTGCAAAAAATATCTTTAAAAATCACTTCGCCTCCTTTTTCTTGTCCTCCCCGGAGAAGAACTTCCACTGGAAGAGCAGGAGATAGAACGCCCCGACAGTCACGCATGAATCAGCGAAATTGAACACCGGGCTGAAGAAGATCACCTTCTCCCCGCTGCAGATGAGCGGAAAATAGAACATGTCCACCACCTTCCCGAACATGAACGGAGCATAGCCCCAGATCAGCCCGTAGAAAAGGCAATCGATGATATTTCCTATCGCCCCGGCCGTAATCAAGGTCAAGCCGACAAGCACTCCGGTCGGCGCAGTCCCCTTCTTGAGCAGAGAATGTATCCACCAGATAAGCGCTCCGCTCAGGCAGATGCGGAAAAGCGAAAGCAGGAACTTCCCCACTGCCCCACCGAAAGCCATGCCGAACGCCATCCCCTCGTTCTCGACGAAGCATATCCGGAACCACTGGCCGATCACATATATCTGCTCACCCAGATCCATGTTGGTCTTGACGATCACCTTGATGATCTGGTCGATGACCACGAGAGCGACCCCCAGAAGCAGGAGCCACAGCCCTTTTCTGGAACCTCCGGCTCCCGCGGCTGAAACATTGGCCGGCACTAATTCTTGCCCTCCTTGGCAAGCTTTTCCTTTGCTTCCACGGTCAGGGTGGCGTGAGGAACCCTGATCAGTCTCTCCTTTGGGATGAGTTTCCCGGTAGAGCGGCAGATCCCGTAAGTCTTGTTCTCGATACGTGCAAGCGCAGCCTCAAGGTTCTTGATGAACTTATACTGCCTCTGGGCAAGCTGGCTCGCCTCCTCTTTGGAGCGCTGGTTGGCCCCGTCGTCCTCAACTGTCTTGAATGAAGGCGAGGTATCTTCTATATCGTTGGTGCCATTGTGCAGCACAACCTCGCGGAGAGTATTGTACTCAGCCTTGGCCTGGGCAAGTTTCTCTTCGATAATAGCCTTGAACTCCGCCAGTTCAGCATCGGAATAGCGGGTCTTCTCCGTCACAGGAGCATCTTTCTTAACATCTGACATAATAGGCTTATTTTAAATGTTTCTCCACTGATATCTTAATCGAGCCTTCCCCCCACTCCACCGGTGAGGCTTCGTCCGGAGCCTCATCCATTTTCTTGAGAGAAAGTGACAGGGACAGGGTCTGAGCCGCCACATATTCGGAATACTCCTTGAGTGCATCGCTTATCTCGCCATACGCCTCACCGCCGGCATATATCACCGTGTCGATCCTGTCCGTCACTTCGAACCCGCTCTCCTTGCGCAAGTTCTGGATCGGATGGATGAGCTCCCGGGCGACTCCTTCCCGGAGAAGATCAGGAGTCTGCACGATGTCGAGCGCGATGGTGAGCGTCCCCTCCGTGGCCACGAGCCAGCCCGGCATGTCCTCGGAGCTGATCTCGTAGTCAGACTTGCCGAGGGTGACATCCCCGTCAGGAAGATGCAGCACGTAATCCGCACCGGCACGCTCGATATCCGCGATCTGCTCCTGGGTAAGGATGGCGAAAGCGGCGGCTATCTCCTTCATCCTCTTGCCATAGACCTTTCCGAGCGTCTTGAAATTAGGCTTGATCTTCTTCGTGATTATGCCTGTAGTGTCATGCAGGAACTCTATCTCCTTGACATTAACCTCAGTAAGGAAGATGTCACTCACCTTCTGGATATGCTCCTTGACGGTATCGTCAAGCACCGGCACAAGCACCTTGGCGAGAGGCTTGCGGACATTGATGCCCACCTTCTTGCGTAGGGCCAGCACCATAGAGGATGCCTTCTGCGCAAAACTCATGCTCTCCTCGAGATCCTTGTCCACCAGAGAACTGTCGGCCACAGGCATGCTCTCGAAATGCACCGACTCCGAGCCCGGTACAAGATCCGTCCATAGCCTGTCCATAAAGAACGGCGCTATAGGAGCTGAGATGAGGGCGACGGTGCGGAGCACCTCATAAAGAGTCTGATACGCGGAAAGTTTGTCCGCTGTCATTCCGGAACCCCAGAGGCGCTTCTTGTTGAGACGGATATACCAGTTGCTCAGGTCGTCGCAGACAAAATCCTGCACAAGACGGCCGGCGGAAGTGAGGTCATAATCCTCGTATGCCGCCTCGACCGACTTCACAAGCGTGTTCATGCGGCTGATTATCCAGCGGTCGAACATCGGCCTCTCCCCATAAGGGACCTTCTCCGCAGACGGGTCGAATTTGTCTATATTGGCATAGAGCGCAAATACGGAATACGAGTTGTACAGCGTGCCGAAGAACTTGCGGCGCACCTCTTCCACGCCGGATTCGTCAAACTTCAGATTGTCCCACGGCTGGGCGTTGGTGAGCATATACCAGCGCAGCGCGTCAGGGCCGAACTTGTCGAGCGCCTTGAACGGGTCAACTGCATTGCCGAGACGTTTGCTCATCTTGTCCCCGTTCTTGTCGAGCACCAGCCCGTTGGAGATCACGCGGCGGAAAGCCGGCGTGCCGCTGACCATGGTATGGATGGCATGCAGGGTGTAGAACCAGCCTCTGGTCTGATCCACGCCTTCGGCGATGAAGTCCGCCGTACAACCGAAATCCGGAGTGCCGATGCCCCTCAGCCCGGTCTGGGCATAAGGCATCGAGCCGGAATCGAACCACACGTCTATAAGGTCCGTCTCGCGTGTCATCTTCTTCCCCGAAGGGCTCACAAGGAAGATGTTGTCCACATAAGGGCGGTGCAGGTCAATCCTGTCATAGTTCTCCTTGCCCATGTCTTCCGGGTCGAAGCCAAGGTCGCGGAGAGGGTTGGTCTTCATCACTCCGGCCTCCACGGCCCTGTCGAGCTCGGCATAGAGCTCCTTCAGCGAGCCGATGCACTTCTCCTCCCGGCCGTCCTCGGTCCTCCATATCGGGAGAGGCGTGCCCCAGTAGCGGCTGCGGCTGAGGTTCCAGTCCTGGATGTTCTCCAGCCACTTCCCGAAACGTCCGGTCCCGGTGGACTCAGGCTTCCAGATGATGCCGTTGTTGAGCTCTATCATCTTGTCCCTCACGGCTGTGGTCCTGATGAACCAGCTGTTGAGTGGGTAGTAGAGCACAGGCTTGTCGGTGCGCCAGCAGTGTGGATACGAGTGGACTTTCTTCTCGATGCGGAAAGCCTTTCCCTCACGCTTGAGCATCACGCAGATGTCCACGTCCAGAGTCGGAGCGTCCGCCGGGAGGGAGTCATCGTAGGCATTCTTGACATAACGCCCCGCCCACTCCTTATAATCAGGGGAAACCCTCTCGGCCACATACTTCGGGTCCATGTCCTCGATGCGGTAGAAACGCCCCTTGAGGTCAACCTGGGCCTGGGGCGCGCCGTCCGCGTCGATCACCATGAGCGCCGGCACCCCGGCAGCCTTGGCCACCTTGGCATCATCCGCACCGAAGGTCGGAGCTATATGCACGATGCCGGTACCCTCCTCCGTGGAGACATAGTCCCCGCTGATCACCCTGAACGCACCCTCATCCGGGCGGAACCACGGAATCAGCTGCTCGTAGCGCATGCCAACGAGCGTGGATCCCTTGAAACTGCCGGGCAGCACCTCATACGGAATCTTGTCGTTAAAAAGGGAACCTACCAGAGCCTCGGCCACGATGTATGTAGCAGGCTTGCCGGTGTACGGATTGGAAGACTTCACCTTGACATAATCGATGTTCGGGCCCACGCAGAGAGCGGTATTGGACGGCAGAGTCCACGGGGTGGTTGTCCAGGCGAGGAAATAGAGATCATCCTCCCCCACAACCTTGAACTGCACGGTGCAGGTGGTGTCCTTGACGTCACGGTAGCAGCCCGGCTGGTTGAGTTCGTGGCTGCTCAGCCCCGTGCCGGCAGCCGGAGAATACGGCTGGATGCTCTTGCCCTTGTAGAGCAGGCCCTTGCCGTAGATATCCTTGAGAAGCCACCAGAGGGTCTCGATATAGCGATTGTCATAAGTCACATAAGGGTCGTCCATATCAACCCAGTAGCCGATGCGCTCCGTGAGAGTGCGCCACTCGGCGGTATATTTCATCACTTCAGCGCGGCAGGTGCGGTTGTACTCTTCTACGCTGATCTTCTTGCCTATGTCATCTTTGGTGATGCCGAGTTTCTTCTCCACCCCGAGCTCCACAGGCAGACCATGGGTGTCCCATCCGGCGCGGCGGCGCACCTTGTAGCCGGACTGGGTCTTGTAGCGGCAGACGGCATCCTTGATGGAGCGGGCCATGACATGGTGGATGCCCGGCATACCGTTGGCGGAAGGCGGCCCCTCAAAAAATATGAATTCCGGAGCCCCGTCACGGAGCCGGAGAGATTTGCCGAAGGCATCAATGCCCTTCCACTTCTTCAGTACCTCGTCGGCCGCGGCCACGAGATCAAGTCCGCCATACTCTTTGAATATCATATTTTTTACTAATTTTGCGTTTACGCTCGTCCGCTCCGGGCTTCCGGACGCAGACTGAACAATTTGCAAAGTTAAGAAATTGTTTTGAATTCATGGCAATCATAGATATAGTACTGCTTATATGTTTCGTCCCCGCCATCGTCTACGGGATCCGCAAGGGTTTCGTCAAGCAGGTGGTCGAACTCGTCTCCATAATCGTTGGGGTGTGGGCGGCATTCTATTTCTCATCTTCGCTGAGCATCTGGCTCGCACAATACATCAGCATCGACAAGGTCATCCTGCACATCGTCAGTTTCATACTGATCGTTGTGCTGGTGGTATTCCTCATGGGGCTTCTGGGTTCACTGTTGACAAGGCTTCTGAAGATAGTGTTTCTCGGGTGGATCAACGGCCTGCTCGGCCTGGTGATAGGGGTCTTCAAGGTGGCGGTCGTGCTGGGCCTGCTGATATTGCTCTTCGAGAGCGTCAACGCATCGGCCCACATCGTGGACCCGTCCAGCCTTGACAACGCCACAGTCTACCACGCCCTGAGGGACCTTGCAGGAAAGGTTTTCCCGTACATCAAGAATTATGTGACCGGACTCGGACAGACAGCATATATGATATGAGCAGAATCATACTTATAGAAACCTCGACTTCCCTGTGCTCCGTGGCTCTGGAGCAGGACGGGAAGATCATCGCTTCAAGGGAGAGTGACGCACCCAAAGCCCATGCGGCCATGACGGCCCCGTTCATAGGGCAGGTGCTGGAAGAAACGGGACTGACGGTCAAGGACTGCGATGCAGTGTGCGTCAGCGCCGGCCCAGGCTCCTACACCGGGCTCAGGGTGGGGGTGTCCACCGCCAAGGGGCTGTGCTTTGCAGCCGGGCTTCCGCTTCTGGCCGTCGGGACTCTCGACATCCTCGCCAGACAGGCCATGGAAGAAGGCATCCCCGAGAACATCAGGCATATAATCCCCATGGTGGATGCCCGCAGAATGGAGGTCTACACAGCCATATACTCCACTGACGGCAAGCGTCTCACAGAAGTGGAACCGAAGGTGGTGGACGGGGAGACTTTCAGGGAAGTCCTCTCCGGAGGGCCGGCTGTCTTCATCGGGGACGGGGCGCTGAAGTGCATGGAAGCGATCGCATCCCCCGAGTCAGTCTTCGTGCAGACCTGCCCCAAGGCATCCGCAATGGCCTCCCTCGCGGAAGAAGCATTCAAAGCGGGCGAATTCAAGGACTGCGCGTACTTCGAGCCGTTCTATCTCAAGCAGTTCATAGCCACGACAAGCAAGAAGAAATTATTCTGATGATATGGAAGGTTTTCTCATAACTGTCCTGATGTTCTCCGTCCCGGTGCTGGCGGCGATCATCGACAAGAGGCTCAAGGCCGCAAGGAAAGCACGCCCCATGGTCCATGCCGAGCCCGTAATTTTCGAGGACGAAGAGGAGGAGGAAGAAAAACCGGCACGTGCAGTAGTGCGTGAGCTTTCCGAAGACCCTTGGAAAACAGACGACGGGCCACAGGTGGTCGCAGCACAGCCTGCAATGCCGCAGCCTGCAGCAGCCATGACACCGGCCGCCACAGTCGCAGCGGCACCATCACCGGCGGCACCGGTAGCGAAGACGCAACACAACAAGCCCTCACGGAAAACCATAAAGAAAAGGGACACAGAACATTATCCCACAGCGGAAGAAATCCGCCGGGACAGGCGCAAGCTGATCCTCTACAAAGAGATAATGACTCCTAAATTCGACAGCGAATAGGCGGCAGAATTTGTTTTTCGTCAGGCTTTGACTATCTTTGCACAAGACAAGGGTTCCGCCCCACAGGCGGGACTCCTTGTTTTTTGACATTTGCTTAATTAACAAACTATTACTATGGCAGAAGTACACTATATGAGCCAGGAAGGGCTCGACAAAATCAAGAAAGAGCTGGCGGAGGCGTTGGCCCAGAGGCCTGTCATCTCGGCAGCCATCGGTGAGGCCCGTGAGAAGGGCGACCTTTCTGAAAACGCGGAATATGAATCAGCCCGGGAGGCCCAGGGCCTGCTCGAACTCAAGATAGCCAATCTCCAGAACATGATCGTCAACGCCAAAGTTCTGGACAGCTCCCAGCTCAGCACCGATAAAGTGCAGATGCTCAACAAGGTGAAAGTCAAGAACCTCAACAACGGCCGCGAGATGGAGTTCACCATCGTGGGCGAGAGCGAGGCCGACTTCTCCAAAGGCAAGCTCGCCGCCACCACCCCTATCGCCAAAGCCCTGCTTGGACACGGCAAAGGCGAGACCGTGGAAGCCAAGGCCCCGTCAGGCATCATCAAGTTTGAAATTCTCGACATCTCACTCTGATGGCTACTCTCTTCACAAAAATCGCGATGGGGCTCATCCCGTCCTACAAGGTGGCGGAGAACGAGGATTTCTACGCCTTCCTTGACATCAGCCCGCTCACCCTCGGGCATACCCTCGTCATCCCGAAGAAGGTGGAGGACGACTACATCTTCAACCTTGACCCTGTGACTTACCAGGGCCTGTGGAACTTTGCCCGCGAGGTCGCCACAGCCCTCAAGGCCGCAGTGCCGTGCAAGAGGGTGGGAGTGGCCGTGCTCGGCATGGAAGTGCCTCACACGCACATACACCTCATCCCGCTCCAGACCGAGGGGGATATGGATTTCCGCAAGACACGCCCTTCATTCACAAAAGAAGAGATGCAGCAGACAGCAGATGCGATACTCGCTGAATATGAGAAGTTATAAGATATTCGCCGCAGCCGCTGCGGCATTTGCGCTTGCCTCCTGCGCACAGCAGGCAAGCATAAGCGGCAGGATCGAGGGTGCAGCCGGCAGCCAGATAGAAGTCCGCCAGCTGGATGTCAACGTCTACACCGTCCTCGACACCATCAGGACCGGAGCTGACGGCTCATTCAAGTACAAGGTAAAGGTCAAAAAAGGCCAGCCGGAGTTTATCTACCTTTTCAAGGGGGACAAACGCCTCGCGGCCCTGCTGCTGGAGACCGGGGAGAAAGCGGTAGTGGACGCCGATACTCTCGGCAATTACAGCATCACCGGCTCTGAAGGCTCTGCAAAGCTGGCCGAGGTGGACAAGGCCTACGCGGACTTCATCAAGTCCATGCTCGCCGCCAGCGGAAACGGCCCCGAGATGGCCAAGGCCTATCTTGACCACTACAGGGCAAGCGTCAAGTACGTGATGAGCAACCCCTACTCCATGACCACCATCCCGGTGCTCTATGAGAATATCGGAGAGGGCACTTCCGTCTTCAACCAGCCTACAGATGCGCTGTTCTTCCGCGCAGCGGCGGACTCGCTCAAGACCGTATACCCTGATTCCCGCTATGTCAAGGCACTCGACAAGGAAGCTTCCCGCAGGATGAAGATCCTCGAACTTGACGGGATGATACGCACCGCCGAGCAGCGCGGCTATCCGGACATCACCCTTCCAGACATCAAGGGAGAAAAGCGCGCCCTCAGTTCCGTGGACGCGAAAGTGGTGATGCTCCATTTCTGGGATGCTTCCGATGCCGCTCAGAAGATGCTCAACATCGACACACTCCTCCCGGTATGGAAGGAATACCATGACAGGGGGTTTGAGATATACGCCGTCTGCGTCTCACCTGACAAGGCAGCCTGGGGCTCCATCGTCAACTCACAGAAACTTCCGTGGATCAACCTCAATGATGGTCTCGGCACAGCTTCTCCGGCAGTGGTCACCTATGGCGTGACCTCACTGCCGAATTCACTGCTGATAATCAACGGAGAGCTCAGCACCGAACCTGTCAAAGGCGCGGCAGGCCTTCGCAAAGTTCTCGACAGAGAGCTCGGTCGCAAGTAAGCTGGGCCTTCAGCTCATCCACAGAACTCAAGCGCTTCCCGTCACGGAGGCGCTTTTTGAATTTCACAGTGATGTCAAGCCCGTATATATATTCCGAAAAGTCGAAAATATTGGTCTCGATGATGTCCCCGACATTGGTCATGCCATAGAAACGGCATCCCACCGTATCGACTTCGGATAGGTACACTCCGCGCTTCGGGATCATCTTGAGAGGCTCGTAAAGCTGCATATTGGCGGTAGGGAAACCGATGGTGCGCCCCAGCTGCTTGCCGCCCACCACGACTCCGCTCAACGGGTATTCGTAGCCGAGCATGGCCGCCGCATCCTCCACATGCCCTTCCGACAAGGCCGCACGGATCTTTGTGGAGCTCACAATCAGCCCCGACCCCAGACGGGCCGGGGGCACCACTATGACATCAAGTCCAAGCCGCTCCGCCAAAGGGCGCAACTGCTCGGGAGAGAGAAGATCGGAGCCGAGAGTATTGTCATAGCCCATAAGCACGGCGGTGCCGCCGAAGCGGTCACGCACCATGCCGGACAGATATTCTTCAGCCGTCATGCGTGCGAAATCCCTGGTGAACTCCAGCACCTCCACCCTGTCCACCCCGAGTTCTTCAAGCATCCTCACCTTCTCCGCCGGAGAAGACAAGAGCCTGAGAGTCCTTGCATCCTGCTGGAGCACGGCACGCGGGTGTGTGGAGAATGTAACGACAATCGCCTCCTCACCCCTTTGACGGGCCGAGGAGACGAGCGAACTTATGACCTGACGGTGCCCAAGATGGACACCGTCAAAAAAACCTGTGGCTACTACAGCCATTTCACGAGAGGGAAGTCCTGCCTGTGCGGAAGACGCGGGTTCTTCGGGTAGATACGGGTACCCACCTGATACATTCCGGTCCTCTCCGGCAGCACTTCAGCCTGATAGGTGACCTTGCCGTCGGCGACGGAGACGACCGCAAGTTCGCAGACATTCTGGATGTGCAGTTCTCCCTTGGCATCGGAAGAGGTGAATATCATCTCCACTCCGATGTCCTCCGGCTTGAGACGGCCGAGATCGAGCACGACCTCACACTTAAGCTTGTTCTCAGGGGAAAGCACATAGGAGGCGTCAGGCTGGGTGTAGGATACGATGCGGATATTGTTCCACTCATCGCTGACCAGCTGCTTCCATGCGGCAATCTCCTTGGCCACCTTGGCTCCGTCAGCAGCCAGTTCCCCGAAGCGGACGCTCTGCGGGTCATAATACTGACGGCAGTAGTCGCTCAGCATGCGGTTGGTCGTGAAGTTGCAGGCAACTTCGGCGATGGTGTTCTTGATATACGTGATCCACTTCGGAGAAAGCCCGGTAGCGGGATCGGTCTCGTAGTATGACGGGGCTATGTCGTTCTCGATGGTGGAATAGATGGTGGCGGCATCGAGCTCGTTCTGGTAGTTCTGGTCATCGTATGTCCTCTCCTGCGGAAGTGCCCAACCGGCTCCCGGCTTGTAGCCCTCGACCCACCAGCCGTCAAGCACGGAGAAATGCATGACACCGTTCATCGCGGCCTTCTCTCCGGACGTGCCGGACGCCTCAAGAGGACGTGTAGGGTTGTTGAGCCATACGTCCACACCCTGGACGAGCCTCTTGGCGAGCGTGATGTCGTAGCCCGGGACGAAGACGATCTTCCCGAGGAACCTTTCCTGCTTGGAAATCTCGATAATGTCCTTGATGAGATCCTGGCCGGCACCGTCAGCCGGGTGCGCCTTGCCGGCGAATATGAACTGCACGGGACGCTTAGGATTGTTGACTATCGCATCAAGCCTGTCAAGGTCGCTGAAAAGGAGGGTCGCACGCTTGTAGGTGGCGAAACGGCGGGCGAAGCCTATTGTGAGCACATCGTCCCTGAGCTGTTCCTTGATCGTAACGATCTGGCTCGGGGTGTAATGCGCGCTCTGCTGAGGATCGGAAAGCCTCTCGCGGATGGCCCCGATAAGCTCCTTTTTGAGAGACTTGCGTGTATCCCACACCTGCTTGTCCGGCACATTATATATGCCCTCGAAGCAACTTATGTCATAGTGGTGGGTCTTGAACTCCTCACCGAACACGTCAGCGTGGACAATCTTCCAGTCTCTGGCAGCCCAGGTAGGATAATGCACACCATTGGTCACATAACTGATATACAGTTCTTCCGGAAGATATCCCGGATACATCCTGGAGAATATCTCGCGGCTCACCTTGCCATGGAGCATGGAGACGCCGTTGACGTTCTGCGACATGTTCGCTGCGAGGAAACTCATGGAGAACTCCTCGTTGTGATCGTCAGGGTTGACCTTGCCGAGACTCATCATCGTCCTCCAGTCGATGCCGATAGTTTGAGGATAATAGCCTATGTAGCGGCCGAGGAGCTCTTCTGTAAATGCATCGTGGCCGGCCGGTACAGGGGTGTGGGTCGTGAACAGGCCGGATGCCCGGATAAGTTCCATTGACTCGGAGAACGACAGCTGCTGCTCGCGCATGCACTCGCGGAGCCTCTCCAGACCGGCGAACGCGGCGTGTCCCTCATTGTAATGGTAAATGGTAGGGTGAAGTCCGAGGGCCCTCAGAGCCCTCACGCCGCCGATGCCGAGCAGAATCTCCTGCTTGAGACGGTTCTCCCAATCTCCACCATAAAGCTGGTGGGTGACCTGCCTGTCTTCAGGGATGTTGTCCTCGTAGTCCGTATCCAGCAGGTAGAGGTCGGTGCGCCCGACAGCCACTTTCCATATCCTGGCATGAAGATCACGACCGGCGATGGACACCTTGACGGTCTTCCACACGCCGTTCTCGTCAAATACCGGCTCAGCAGGGATTTTCATGAAATCCTGAGCCTGATACTCGGCCACCTGGTTGCCCTGCGGGGTGAGCCTCTGCGTGAAGTATCCGTAACGATACAGGAGACCTACAGCAACGAGGTTTACGTTCATGTCACTGGTCTCCTTGAGGTAGTCACCGGCCAAGATGCCGAGTCCCCCAGAATAGATCTTGAGCGATGTGTCGAGACCATATTCCATACAGAAATAGCCGATGGACGGCTCCTTGCGCTCGGATTTCTTGGCCATATAGGAGTTGAACTCGGCCATAACCTCTCCGAGGCGGGCGATGAAGACATCATCCTGCGCCAGCTCCATGTATCTCTTCAGGCTGACCTTGTCAAGAATTTCCATAGGATTATGTCCTGACTTGTGCCAGATATCGTAATCCACACTCTTGAAAAGTGCCTTGGCGTTGTCGTTCCAGCACCACCAGAGATTCTTGCACAGGGTCTCAAGCCCCGAGAGCTTCTCCGGCAAGTGTCGGGTCACCATCACACTTTTCCAGGACGGCACCCCCATTTCATTGATATTCATACACTACTGATGTTTTTCTGCTACTGCATTGTTAACTCTTATTGTAAAATCGCTGAGGACATTCATATAGTTGATGAATGCCTCGTACGGTGTCGCATACGGGTTGAAGCGGCTGTGCACCTCCCCATCGGAGAAGAATTTGGTGCACATATAATATAGGTGATCGCTCTCCTGGAGATGTCCGAAATCAGCCCAGAGGGCAGCATCATCCACCAGGGAAAGCTTCTCCTGGAGCGCATAAAGCTTGCGGAACGCATCCTGCTGGAGCTCGTTGCCGAGCCATGCGGAAAGGTCGCGCTCCTCATCCGCCCAGGAAATAGGCTCCGGCACGGAAAGATCGCCCACGGACTTGTACTTGGCCACGGCACGGGCAGGGGTGACGAAGTCGAGTTCCGGATCCTTGAGAGCCTGCTTTACGAAAGCCTCCATAAAGTCGAAGATCCCGCAATCGGCACCCTGATGTTCCCCGAAGGTCTCATAGTCCATGAAGAGGTTGACGATGTCGCCCTCGGACGCCTTGATCCATCCGGTGTACTTCTCCGCGGTCAGCGGCCACTCGGACCAGTTGCGGTTGGAGAAGCGGAAAGCGATGTCGTCGCTGAGCGCATAGTTGCGCAGGAGCAGTTTGAGACCGCTCTTGAACTCGTTGTTGTAGACATAATCAGGGCTCATCCAGCCCATTATGTGGCGTGCGCCCTCGGTGAGCATGGCCTTGAAACCGAGATCATATACGTCCTTGCCGATACTGTCGGAATAGATGAGCTCGGTGTTGCGGAAAGTCTTAGGAGTGACGCCGAAATACTGCTCTACCGCCGCCTTGTGCTTGAGCACCTGGTGTTCAAACTCCTGACGGGACGCCAGTGAGGCGAGCGAATGGTAATAGGTCTCGCAGAGGAACTCCACACAGCCGGTGTCGGCAAGCGCCTTGAAGCTCCCGGTAACCTCCGGCGCATAGCGCTCGAACTGCTCGAGCGCGGATCCGGATATGGAGAAGGCCAACTTGAGTTTTCCCTTGCTCTCCTTGATGAGTTCAAGGAGCATCTTGTTCATAGGGAGGTAGCACTTGGTGGCGACCCTCTTGAGGATGGTCCTGTTGGTGAAATCGTCGTAGTAATGTGAGTCCTTGCCGATGTCGAAGAAACGGTAGAGACGGAGCCTTGTCGGCTGATGCACCTGGAAATACAGGCAGATAGACTTCTTCATATTATTCTTTTACCAGAGATTCGTAAATATTCTTGAGTTTCGCGGTGGCGTTGTTCCACTTGAGGGCGTTGACTTCCTCGTAGCCCTGCTTTGCCGCGAAATCAGAGAGCGCAGGATACTTGAGAAGCGCGTAGATGTCGTCAGCCATTGCGTCCACATCCCAGAAATCCACTTTCAGCGCATATTTGAGCACTTCCGCAGCACCGGACTGATACGATATGACTGTCGGGACGTTGGACCTCATGGCCTCAAGCGGAGAAATTCCGAACGGTTCCGACACGGAAGGCATTATATACACATCCGAGAGTGCGAACATCTCCTGTACCTCACCTCCGCGCAGGAAGCCGGTGAAGTGGAAGCGGTCCGAAATCCCGAGACGGGCCACCTGGCGGATCGCGCGGTTCATCATGTCCCCACTTCCGGCCATCACGAAGCGCACGTTGTCCATACGCTTGAGGACCTTGGATGCCGCCTCGATGAAGTACTCGGGGCCTTTCTGATAGGTGATGCGCCCCAGGAAGGTGACGACCTTGTCCTTCACCCCCCTATCGACCTCGACATTGTCCCTGCCGCTGAAATCCACGGCATTGTGGACCGTGATGACCTTGGCGGGATCTATGCCGTATTTGTTGATGACTATGTTTCTGGTCAGGTCGCTCACCGTCACCACGCGGTCGGCCGCCTCCATGCCCCTTTTCTCTATGGCATATACTCTGGAGTCCACCATATCATCTGTACCGCGGTCGAAGGATGTGGCGTGCACATGCACCACCAGAGGCTTTCCGCTGACTTCCTTGGCGGCTATGCCGGCAAGATATGTGAGCCAGTCGTGTGCATGGATGACATCAAACTGCCCGGCGTACCGCATCGCTATCGTCGCGGCCACCTGGGCATAGCGGGACACCTCCTCCAGAAGGTTGGCCCCGTACTTGCCGGAGAACTTGAACTTCTGCCCGAAGCCCACGGTGGTCTCGTTGAGCTTCTTCTTCTTCATCTCCTCGATGGCCTCGAAATACTCTTCCGGGTCCACATAAGGGACTATGCTGGAGTCCACATTGATGAACTTGACCTTTTCAAGAAACTCGTCCACGCTGTCGCAGACATTGTTCACCGCCACGTCGCTGGCGCTAATGATCTTAGCGCAGCTCTGATCCTCATCACCCGAGGCCGACGGCATCACGAAAAGCACCTTGACCCCGTTGTGGGCCAAGCCCTTGACTATTCCCTCGCAGGCCGTCCCGAGACCGCCGGCGATATGGGGAGGAAACTCCCAGCCGAACATCAATACTGTCATTTGCCTTTCTCTCTATATTTGTCCAACATGTTCTCTACTGAAAGCAGGGCCGCCGTGCTGAGCGCCGAAGAAATGGCCCCGTGCGGCTCATGAGGAGGGTCTCCGTCATAAAGTTCGGAGAACGCCCCGACACCATGTTTGCTGAGGTCATCATAGAAGCCCTCGACCAGCCACTCGGCCTTTTTGACGAACGCCGCGCCCCTAACTCTCAGGCATACCCTCACATAATACTCAAGGAGGAACGGACGGGTGCTGCCCTGATGGTAGGCAAGGTCACGCTCCACCTGCGTCCCCTCGTAAACTCCCTTGTACTTGCTGTCGCGAGGCGACAAGGTGCGGATTCCACGGGAGGTGACAAGCTCGTTCTCGACCACCCTGAGGATGGACGGGACGAGATCTTCGTCAATCGGGGAATAGTCACACCAGAAGGAGGCGAGCTGATTCGGCCTTATGTCCATGTTCTGCCCCGAATTGTCCACATAGTCGGCAAGACAGCCGTACTCCGGATTCCAGAACACTTTCTGGTAGTTCGCCCTCACAAGGTCGCGTATGGCGGACCACTTTGAGACGAATGTGCTCTTCTTGGAGCCGTAGCGGGACTCCATATCCACGGCGAAGCAGATGGCGTTGTACCAGAACGCATTGGTCTCAACCTGATATCCGGCACGCTCGGTGACAGGATGTCCGCCGGCGTAGGCGTTCATCCATGAGAGGGCCACACCGTCCTTCTGCTCCCAGAGCAGGCCGTTGGGCTGCATGGCCACTTCGGCGCGCTCCCCGGGAAGATAGCTTTCGAGCACTCCGCGCAGGATTATGCCGTACTTTTTCCATACCGCCTTCGGGTCAGCCCCGTAGTCCATATAGCTCTGGAGGCAGGAGGCGATAAGAAGCGGGGCCTCCACCTGAGTGGTCCTGCGGAAAAGCCTCTCCTGCTGGTCGGCTATCAGATTGTCGAGCACCTCCTCGAAAGTCCTGGCGCTGTCCAGACCGCATAAGGCAAGACCAGGCAGGGCGAGCAGCGACTCGCGGAGAAGCCCGGTGTACATCCAGGAATAACCGGCCTCTATCTTCTTGCGTCCGTTGTGCTCGGTGATGAGAGAGTCTGCGCAGCGGCGCAGCTGGTCGCGATAACCGGTGATCTCCCCGGCGGCCTTGACCCCGGATGCGAACTTACGCTTGAACTCTGACGGATCCTCCTGCATCACCGATGCGGAGAACACCACGGACCCGCCCGGCCTGAGAGTAGTCTCGAAGCAGCCCGGGACAAGCAGATCCTCACGGCAGTCGAAGCCGCGGCGGTATTCGTCAGAATAGGTGACATTCAGGTTCCAGGCCGGAGCGGCGGTGTACTTGGCACGGGCATCGCTCAACTGGAGATTGAGGTCAGGGAAATTCGGATACATCCTGAATGACATGCCGCCCTGGATGGCGGAACCCTCCGTGCAGGCCTCAGGGTTCTGATGAGTGAGATCATGGATGTTGCGGAAAGCCAAGTACGGACGGAGCTGGAGCTTCACCGGTGCCGGGGAGGACAGCAGTTCGTACTTTATCATCACCTGGTCCCTCTCATGGGACAGGAGGATGGTCTTGCGGAAAAGGACCTCGCCCACCTTGTAGGTGATCTGAGGTACAGAATCCGCGCAGAAATCCACAATATACTTGTGGCCGCGCGGCTCGTAGATGTCTCCATAGCAATGGATGCCGAGGTTGAACTGCTTGCCGTCCACAATGAGGCTTTCGTCCAAAGCGGAAAGAAGCAGATAGCGGTCTCCCCCGAAACGGTCCAGGGTAACTGCCAGAAGCCCGTGATAGCGCCGGGTATTGCAAGTGATGATGGTAGTGTTGCAATATGCCCCGGTCTTGTTCGCACAGATGATCTCTCTCTTGAGCGAATAGGCTAGATTGACCAGTTCAGACTTGTTGAATTTTAAGATTGCCATCTTCTTTTTATAATTTTTTCAGCACGACCGCCACTCTGCTCGGGAGATACAGGGAGAGCTGCCCGTCCACGGTGGAATGCCTCTCATCCCTCTCCAGACGCGAGAATCCATCGAACTCGGTTTCGTCAGAATCCAGCGCCAGGACATATTCTCCGTCGGGTGCCCCGAACCTGAAATCCCGGTATGAGGCAGCCGGACTGAAATTGAATGCAAATATACTATTTCCTCGCTTGAATATCAAGACTTTCCTATCTTCGTCCACATACAGCTGACGCGGGACGTCATCAAGCACCTTTTCTTTCTTGACATAATGTATCATGGCGGAGTCGAAGCGCTGCAGCGGAGCATAGCGCAAGGCGGGGTTGTCGGCGAGCGACCATTGACGCCTGGCATACTTGTAGGACCAGCCGTTGCCCTCGCGCGGGAAGTCTATCCACTCCGGGTGGCCAAACTCGTTGCCCATGAAGTTGAGGTAGCCTCCCCCGCAGGTGGCGAGAGTCACCAGGCGGATCATCTTGTGAAGCGCGATCCCCCGGTCCACTGTCATGTTCTGCGAACCGAGCTCCATCCCGTAGTACATCTCCTTGTCCATAAGGCGGAAGATGATGGTCTTGTCCCCCACAAGAGCCTGGTCGTGACACTCGGCATAGGATATGGTCTTCTCATCGGAACGCTTGTTGGTGAGTTCCCACCAGATCGCACCCATACTCCACTGCTCGTCGCGCAGCTCCTTTATCCACTTGATCCAGTGGTCTGCTATCCCCATCGCCATTCGGAAATCAAAACCCACACCACCGGACTTGAACGGGGCGGCCAGACCGGCCATCCCGCTTACGTCCTCGGCTATGGTGAGGGCATCCGGGTTGATCTCGTGGATGAGCATGTTGGCAAGCGCCAGATAGCTTATGGCGTTCTCGTCCACGCCCCGGTCGAAATACAGGGAATAATCCCCGAAAGCCTTGCCAAGCCCGTGATCCCAGTAAATCATGCTTGTCACCCCGTCGAAGCGGAACCCGTCAATATGGTATTCCTCCATCCAGTACTTGCAGTTGGACAGGAGGAAATATTTGACCTCATCCTTGCCATAGTCGAAACATCTTGAACCCCAGGCGGGATGGTGCCCCTGCGGGCCGGAGTAGAAATACAGGTCGTCCCTGCCGTCCAGACGACTGAGCCCCTCGGCCTCGTTGTCCACGGCGTGCGAGTGGACTATGTCCATCACCACGGCTATGCCGAGACGGTGGGCCTCATCGACCAGATGCTTGAACTCCTCCGGCGTGCCGAAGCGCGAACTGAGGGCGAAGAAGTTGGACACCTGATAGCCGAACGAACCGTAGTAGGGGTGCTCCTGCAGAGCCATGATCTGGAGCACATTGTACCCAAGAGCCTTGACACGCGGCAGCACGGTGCGCCTGAACTCATCGAAGGTGGACACTTTCTCCTGCTCGGAGCTCATCCCGATATGGCACTCATAGATGAGTGGGTGCGGCCTGCGCCCGGGTTTGCGGCTTTTCCACACATATCCCTGCGGCGGCGTCCAGACCTGGGCCGAAAAGATCTTCGTGTCGGGGTCCTGCACCACGCGGGTCACATAGGCCGGGAGCCTCTCACCGCCGCCTCCGGGCCATTCGATCCAGAGTTTGTACAGTTCCCCGTGCCGCAGAAACATCTCCGGCAGGCGCAGTTCCCAGTTGCCCTCGCCCACAGGGGAAAAGGCATAGCCTTCGGTACGCTTCCAGTTGTTGCACTCCCCTATAAGATAGATTCTTGTGGCATTGGGGGCCCATTCCCTTATCACCCATGTCTCCCCTTCCTTGTGGAGCGGATAGTAGAGGTGGTTGTTGACGGCATCGGTGAGTCTGCCGCCCCGGGAGAGTTTCTCCAGATCGGAGAGGATGTGCTTGTGCCTGGCGTCTATCGCCCCCCTGTAGGGCTCAAGCCAGGGATCCGTCTCGTAGATTTGTTTACAGGCTGTCATAGATCATCAGTTATGGTTTTCATCGTCCTGAGGTATTCCCGGCACTGCGCGATGAGTTCATCGGAGCGCCGTATGTATTTTTCAATGTCCCCCAAGGCCGTGGAAGGGTCTTCCACCTTCCCGGCTATAAGTTCAAGTTCGGCCATGGCCTTGGAGTAGTCAAAGTTCTCTTCCATATACTGTCGCGTTGATTGTACCGTCCTCAAAGAGGACGCTTATCCTGTCTCCCTCCCTGATGGACGCGGCGGATTTGAGCACCACGCCCCGCGCATCGGCGACAAGGGTGTAGCCCCTTGCGAGCACGGCTCTCGGGTCGGCGGAACGTATTCTTGCCGCCATCATCTCCAGCGCCGCCCCCATCGTGGAGATTCTTGATGAAAAGGCTAGACGGAGCCTGGTGCTGTATGAGCTGATGCGTTCGTCTTCGGATGCCAGAGCATCTATGAACCTGTCCGCGAGAGCCGTCGGGGTCTTGACGAAATCATGCGCGACCATGTCTGCAACATGGTAGTCCCGCTCATGTCCGATGGCCGTAAACACAGGCAACGGGCAATTCGCTATGGTGAACGCCAGCCCGTAGTCATCGAAACATGAGAGGTCAAACGAAGAACCGCCACCCCGCAGAATGAGTATCGCATCGTACGGCACTGCTGCCGTCTCGGCCACTGAGATGGCGTCACATATAGATGCCGGAGCCCCCTCCCCCTGCATGGTAGCCTCCAGAAGATGGACATCGAAGGCGAAGCCGAACTCATTGTCCTCCAGATGCCTTTTGAAATCCCCGTATCCGGCCGCATCGCGGGCCGATATGACCGCAAGACGCCGGGGGAGTTCGGGCAGGGAGAGGCTCTTCTGCCTGTCGAGCAGCCCTTCGGCGGCGAGACGGTCTATGGTCTGCCGCCGCAGCAGTTCAGCCGCCCCCACTGTGAAGCAAGGCTCAATGTCATCTACTGTCAGGGTGAGGCCGTAGAGTTCGCTGTAGCTCACCATGACCTGCACCAGCACCTCAATGCCCGGTCTGATGTCCTCCCCGGTCGCCTCGCGGAACTTGGCGGAGAGCGGGAGGAAGCGGCTGCGCCAGATCACTGCCTTGGCACGGGCCACGACCCGGCCGTCCTCGCTGCCGGCAAGATCCATGTAGCAGTGCCCGTTGGCCTTGGCCTGCACGGACGAGAGTTCGGCGCGCACCCATATCTTCCCGGGGAAGAGTTCCCCGATGCCCTCACGCATCATGTGCTGAAGCTCTATTAATTCCACATAGTCCATCTCAGGCAAAAATAAGAAAAATGGCAAAGAATTGCTATATTTGCAGCCGTCAAGATAGCAGTATTCTTTTTTATGAAAATCTCCGAGGCCAAGTTCGTCGGTAGCAGCACAAGAGTCTCAGGCAAGCCGGAGAGGAGCTTGCCCGAATTCGCGTTCATAGGGCGGTCCAATGTAGGGAAATCGTCCCTTATCAACATGCTGTGCAACAACCGCAAACTAGCCATGACATCCGCAACCCCCGGGAAAACCAGGCTCATCAACCATTTCCTCATCAACGACAGCTGGTATCTTGTCGATCTTCCGGGCTACGGCTACGCCAAGACTGACAGGGCGGGACGCGAGGCCATCGCGGAGGTGATAAGAGACTACATCATGAACTCCGCCCAACTGGTTTCTCTCTTCGTGCTGATCGACTCCAGATACGACATCACCCACATCGACACGGACTTCATCGCGGAACTCGGGGAACACGGGATACCTTTTTCCCTGATAATGACCAAGTGCGACAAGAAAGGCCCGGTCGCCCTCGCAGCACAAGTGGAGAAAGACAGGCAGATCCTGCTTCAGGACTGGGAAGAGCTTCCGGAGATAGTCTGCAGCTCATCGCAGACCGGGCTCGGGAGGGAGGAGATTCTCGGGCACATCGGGAAAATACTGGACACACTTTAATTGATATATAGTTATGCTACATTCACACAGACTGGAACTGTTTGCCTGCCGGGCATCCGAGGATTTCGCCCGCAAAGTCCTCGACAACTTCAACCAGCTGAGGAATCCGGACGAGCCGGAGCTGCACCTTGGCAAGATTGAAGTGACACCTTTCAGTGACGGAGAGTTCCAGCCGCAGTTCACCGAGAGCGTCCGCGGCGCGGCGGTCTATATCCTGCAGTCCACTATCCCGCCTGCAGACAACCTGATGGAGCTCCTGCTCACCATCGACGCCGCCAAGAGGGCCTCAGCCGACAAGGTGATCGCGGTGATGCCATACTTCGGATGGGCACGCCAGGACCGCAAGGACCGTCCGCGCGTGGCCATCGGAGCCAAGCTCGTGGCCAACCTCCTGCGTGCCGCCGGCGCCGACAGGGTGATGGCCTGCGACCTTCACGCTGAGCAGATCCAGGGATTCTTCGACTTCCCGCTCGACCACATCTACGCCAGCAGGGTGTTCATCCCGTACATCCAGAGCCTGGGCATCGAGAACCTCGCGATAGCAGCACCTGACATGGGCGGGGCCAAGAGGGCCAACACCTACGCCAAGGAGCTTGACGCATCGGTGATCATCTGTCACAAGACCAGGGAAAAGGCCAATGTGGTCGGCTCCATCACGGCCATCGGCGATGTGGAGGGCAAGAACATCATCATAGTCGATGACATGATCGACACCGCCGGAACCCTGTGCAAGGCTGCCGAGGTGCTGATGGGCAAGGGGGCGGCGAGCGTGTGCGCCTGCGCCACCCACGGAATCTTCTCCGGCAGCGCCATCGAGCGCATCCACAACTCCGCGCTCAAGGAGGTCTTCGTCACAGACACGATTCCGCATCCGGAACTCGTGGACGACCCCAAAATCAGGATCGTGACTATGACCAAGGTGTTTGCCGACATGATCCACAAGGTCTACAACTACGAGTCCATCAGCAAAGATTTCGTATTTTAGGTAATCATGGCGGTGTTTCTCCTGACGGCAGCGGTGCTGCTCCTTTGCGTGGTGGGGCTGTGCTTCAACATCCTCTTCCGCAAGAAGGACTTCCCGCATTATGATGTGGGCTCCAACGAGGAGATGCGCAGGAGAGGCATCCGCTGCTATAAAGATGAAGATGCCGCCCTGCAGCGCAGGTCCTGCGTCGGCACAGAGACGGAAGCCTGCAAAGAATGTAAATTATATGAGCATAGTAGCGATAGTAGGAAGGCCTAACGTAGGCAAATCGACACTCTTCAACCGCCTTGTCGGAATGCGCAAGGCCATCGTGGACGACACTGCCGGTGTGACACGTGACCGTCACTACGGTCGCTGTGACTGGTGCGGCCGCGAGTTCTCAGTGGTGGACACCGGCGGCTACACCACCAACTCGGACGATGTCTTCGAGAGCGCGATCCGCTCCCAGGTCCAGATAGCCATCGACGAGGCCGACCTGATCATCTTCATGGTAGAGGCCGCCACCGGCATCACCGACTACGACGCCGAGATTGCCGACATCCTGCGCCGGACCCGCAAGCCCGTGATCCTCTGCGTCAACAAGGTGGACACCGGGGACAAGATGTTCGACGCCTACCAGTTCTATTCTCTCGGGCTCGGGGAGATCTACAGCATCTCCGCAGCCAACGGAAGCGGCACCGGTGACCTTCTGGATGTCGTCTGCGCAGCGCTTCCCAAGGAGGAGGAGACTCCCGACCCGTATGCCGGGCTGCCGCGCATCACAATAGTGGGCAAGCCGAACGTGGGCAAATCATCCCTTACCAACGCCCTCCTGGGGCAGGAAAGGAACATCGTCACCCCGGTGGCCGGCACAACGCGCGACTCAATCGAGACCCATTACAACAAGTTCGGATTCGAGTTCATGCTCGTGGACACGGCCGGCATACGCCGCAAGGCCAAGGTCCACGAAGACCTGGAGTTCTACTCCGTGATGAGGTCCATCCGCGCCATCGAGAACTCCGACGTCTGCATCCTGATGATCGATGCCACGAGCGGCATGGAGGCCCAGGACATGAACATCTTCAACCTCATCGTCCGCAACCGCAAGGGCTGCGTGGTCGTGGTCAACAAGTGGGATCTCTTCACCAAGGACTCCAACACGATGAAAGAGTACCGCCAGGCCCTTCAGGAGCGTCTGGCCCCGTTCAACGATGTACCGGTGATCTTCACCTCAGTGCTTAACATGCAGCGCATCCAGGATGTGCTCAGTGCCGCGACCGAGGTCTATGCCAACTACAGCCGCAAGATTCCTACAGCACGACTCAACGAGGCGCTGCTCCCTATAGTGGAGGAGACACCGCCGCCGGCATGGAAGGGGAAATACGTGAAAATCAAATACATCACCCAGCTGCCTACACGCTTCCCGGCATTCGCTTTCTTCTGCAACCTCCCGCAATATGTAAAGGAGCCGTACAGGCGCTTTGTCGAGAACCAACTGCGCAAATGTTTCAGCCTCACCGGCTGTCCTGTCCAGATCTACTTCAGGCAGAAATAAGGGTCCGAACGGGCTTACGCTCCCCCGTCCGTCAAGATAGTCTATCATATTGAGGACAAGATAGTTCCAGTTCTGGAAACCTTTGTTGATTATAGGCTCTCCGCTGTCTGGATCGTAATATTCGTGGAGCGCCCCGCAACTCTCAAGATCCCGGCCGAACAGCCGCACCATGGCCTCGGCAAGATCCTTTGCCTCCCTGTCGAATCCGTAGTTGAGCAGGCCGCAGAAAGTCAGGTAGTTTGATATGCCCCAGACCGGCCCACATCGCCATGAATCCCGACCAGACTCCAAACCTCTGTATCAGACATGGATACGCACGCGGCGCTCCCTTGTGAAGGATCATGGAATGTCCGAATATTATCTGAGGCTTGAGATCCACTGGACGGAGATTGAGATCAACCGAATAATAGAACCCGTCCTTTTCGTCCCAGCACCATGTTCTCACGGCTTCCGCGAGGGATTCGGCCATGTCGTCATATTTCCCCTTGTCCAGTCCGAGCTGCCCGGCGTGAGGAAAGGATGGATAAATGCGCCACGGCCACCTTCACGGTACATCTGCTTATAGTCAGCATATATATGGTCCCGGCAGAGCGACTTGTAGTTCTCGAGCCCGGCATCGCGGGAGCAGCCGGCCAGCGCTGCGGCGGACAGGGCGATGAGCGTCAGTTTATTTATGGCTTTCATTTTATTCGGCCCAGAGAGTCTGTGGTTTTACTCCCGGACAATCCTTACAAAATAATAAAATCACCGAAAAGGGCGTTACGAACCATAATGAACCACGAAAGATTTGTTTTCCTCGGAAATAATTTTAAAATTTGCACCCGGAATTGGAAAACAAGCAAGAAGTCCTATGACTAATAGCCTCTCACATAGGCTGGCAAGGACATGCAGGGGCATTCTGACCGCATTGACTTTGATGACCACAGCCCTCTGCGTCTACGCACAGCCCGATCTTGAGAAATCCGATGTGGTTTACTTCCGTCTCGGCTCGTCTGTGTACGAACCGGAGTTCAAGGAGAACGGTGCACGTCTGGAGGCTTTTCTGCGTGACATAGAGGAAGACAGGCAGTCAGGACTATGGGAGATAGTCGCCGTGGACTTCAGCGCCGGCGCCTCTCCGGACGGGCCTTCGTGGATCAACACCCGCCTCGCCAAGGCAAGGCTCGCCACAATGACAGAATTACTCCGGGGCAGACTCTCTCCCACATCTTCCCGCTCCACAGCTTTCGACTGGAAATCACTTTCCGATACTGTTTCGCGCGACAGCGCTTTCCCCGGACGGGATGAAGTTCTCGCCATCATGGGCTCAAGCTCTCTCGGAGCGCGCGGCAAGGAAGCCGCTCTCAAGCGCATAGGGGGGGTAGAGCATGGAAATATCTAGAACTTAAGTATTTACCAGACCAGCGGGCTTTCCGGATCAGCGTCAGGAGAAGAGCTTCCAAGCTCCCGGGACTCTCTGACTCACAGTTTCCGGCAGACGTGGCCGAGTTTTCCTCATCCCGGGATCTGGCCAATTCCGGTTCCGGGTCTGCACCCCGTTCCGGCCCGCAGGAAGGGAGGTTTTTCCGTCTCAAGACCAACATCCCCGAACTCTTCCTGCTCAGCGGCAATGTGGCTGCGGAGATTGACCTTTTCGGACCGGTTTCCCTGCATTTTCCTGTACACTATACCGCCCTTGACTGGTTCAGAAATACCGTCAAGTTCCGCAACTTCGCCATCCAGCCGGAGCTACGATACAATTTCTCCCGTGTCCGGGGGCTTTTCGCCGGGGCGCACTTCGGCCTCGCATGGTTCAACGTGGCCACGGGCGGCGACTGGCGTTATCAGGACAAAGACGGGCACTCCCCTCTCATGGGAGGCGGGCTCGGCATAGGCTACAGGCTTCCACTGGGGAGCGGTTCGCGCTGGGAACTCGAATTTTCGCTCGGCGCGGGCGTTTACTCCATTGATTATGACCGTTTCTACAACGAGCCGGGCGGTGCCTGGGCAGGAAGCGGCAGCACCACATGGGCCGGCTTGGACAACGCCTGCATTTCAATCACTTATAAATTTCCGCTGAGATGAGAAGTTTATTGAAACAAGTTCTGCTTCTCGTCCCGGTGATGCTTGCCCTGTCGGCTTGCAGCGTGCACGAGTGGCCGGACAGCGACCCGGCCGGAGTCACCGTCGTTCTGGATCTCGACCTCTCGGGCTTCGGGGATTACAAGACCATTGAATACAGCACCAAAGGCGGCTCGCGGGAAGAACGGCTTGTCCGCTATACCGTCAGGGCATACAGGCTTCTGCCGGACGGATCGTCCGAACAGACACCGCGCTACAGCCAGACTTTCCTGCGCGGGACGCAGTTCGAGAAGAGGATGGAGTTCAGGCTCAGCATCCCGGATGGCAGGTACATGTTCGCCGTCTGGGCCGACTTTTCCGGAGCCGACGGGACGGGGGCTTTCTATGACATAGATGATTTCTCGGACATACGCCTGGACTGCAGCGAACGCGGGTGCACCGACTACAAGGACGCGTTCCGGGGCACGGCCGAGGCCTCTGTCGCACGGGGCAGGTCCGGCGCGCGGACGGTCGTGCCGGTCAGGCTCGAGAGGCCTCTTGCCAAAGTGCGCTTCATCTCCACCGACCTCGAGGACTTCATAACAAAGGTGATGGAGGCACGCAAATCAGAAGTCGGAAGACCTGAGGCCACGGACATCGACTTCTCCGCCTACCGGGTATACCTACGCTACACCGGGTATCTCCCGTCAGCGTACAACATCTTCACAGCCAAACCGTTCGACTCATCGGTCGGAGTCAGCCTCACCTCGGAAATCACCCCGTCCGGGGAAAACGAAGCCCTGCTCGGATTCGACTATGTGCTCACAAACGGGACCGAAGCCTCGGTGATGATGGCCGTGGAACTCCAGAACCTCTCCGGGGAAACCCTTTCACGCAGCGGCTCGATCGAAGTGCCGCTCAAGAGGGCGCACCTCACCACGGTGCGGGGCCGTTTCCTCACGCAGGAAGTGGGCGGCGGCATCGGGGTGGACCCGGGCTTCGACGGGAACTTCGACATCAGGATAGAATAATTATCAACAACTTTAATAACAACAATTTATGAAGAACATTTTTAAACTTCTTGCAGTGACGGCCCTCGCTGGACTCGCAGCCGCCTCCTGCACAAAGGACCTGAACGGGACGGCCGAAGGCAATGAGGCTACCGTCAGCTTCAGCGTCACCTCGCCGCTCATCGGCACCAAGGCGGTCATCGCAGACGGCAACACCGTGGACAAGGTCGCCTGCTACATCTATGATGCAGACGGCAACCATATTACGGCCCTTGACAAGGTTGAGAACATGAATGGAGGCAAGGCCACCTTCTCCGCCACGCTCGTCACCGGCAAGACCTATCAGTTCCTCTTCTGGGCGTATAATGATGAGGTTACCGGATATACGGTTGATGCTGCCAATAAGACTCTGACTGTGGATTACTCTAATGTTTCCGCCAACGATGAGAACCGCGATGCGTTCTACAACTATGTGGCGTCATATGAGGTCACAGGAGACAAGACAGAGGAAATAAAGCTCAAAAGGCCGTTCGCGCAGATTAACTTCGGGGTGACGGAAGCTGAGTGGAATGCATTTAAAACAGCTGGTGGGACTATCGATAAAACCGGCATCAAGGTCAGCGGAGCGGCGACGAAACTCGACTTTACAAACGGAGAAGCTAGCGAGCCTGCCACTGCCGTTATTGAATTCAAGGCCAACAACATCCCTGATGCCTCAAAGGAGGCTCTTGTAATCGGCACCGATTCATACCGTTACCTCGCCACAACTTACGTGCTTGCAGGCAAGGACAAGTCATCCATCCACAACATCACACTGACCAAGTACGGTCTCCCGGATGCTGACATCGTTGTGCCTAACGCCCCTCTCCAGGCCAACTGGCGCACCAACATCTACGGCAATCTCCTCACCTCTACCCAGAACTTCAACATCACCGTTGAACCGGGATTTGATGGAAATGATCCTACCAAGACAGTCACAACTGTAGCGGAATTGCAGAAAGTACTCAACGAGGCGGCAAAAGCAGATGCCGGGAACAGCATCATCTGGATTAATAATGACATGAGCCTCGGAGAGAGTGAAACATGGACCCCGGCCAATGTTGACGGATATTTCGGTGCTGGCATCATTACGATTTACGGCAACGGACACACCATCTCAGGACTTGATGCCCCACTTTTCCTTGGCGGCTTCGCCGGAAAGTCTGGTATAGTTATCAAGGATCTTACACTTGACAAATCCAACATAACTATAGATGATTCATTCCTTAAAAAACACGATCCTAAAAGTATTATGCAAGGCTTTGGCGCATTCATAGGCAGTGTTGACTCAATGACTAAAATCGAGCTTGACAACTGCCATCTTAAAAACTCCAAGATAACATCAAGCAATAAAGCCCGCATAGGCGGCCTTATCGGCTGGACATCCGGATACAATAAAACTAATGACGGACCAGTCGATACCTATGTAGACATAAAGGGCTGCTCAGTTGTGGATTGTGAAATCACTGCCGGAACTCACGGTTCAGTAGGCGGAATAATCGGCCACGCAGGAGCAAATCCTGCAACCTTCCACACAATCGAGAGCAATACCGTCACCGGCTGCACACTTAATTCTACTTTCGTGGGTACTGTTGTAGGTACAGCAAATGTCGGCGTGGTAACCATCAACAAAACAAAACCTTCAAATATTACCATCAACGGCCAAAAAAGTGAAAACTTCTATGGCCGCTTTGTCCCTGGCAAAACCGGCAAACTCACCATTAACGGTACGGAAATCAATTAGCATATAGCGCTATTTCATGGAATGGGGCTGCCGTTTGCGCGGGCAGCCCTTCTTGCGTCTCTTAAGATGCTGCTCCATTCCGCAGCACGAATGCCGCGCACCTTTCGCCCGCAGCGCAGTCCAGGTTCTAGCCATTCCACGGCCTTCACCCTATAACCTGCGCCACAAAATGCCACAGGACAACGTTTTACAAGCCGGGTTATAGCATTTCCCCACTGTTCCACTCTAACCTGCACCCGGATCTCCCGCCGTACAGAAAAAGGCCTTCTGCTGTACGGCATGCCTTTGCAGGACCGCGCGGTACAGAAAACCGATCTCTTTCTGTACGCGAGGCACTTGCAAGACCGTCCGGTACAGAAAACGGCGCTGTGGTGTACGGGAGACCTGCTTGATGGCCAGCGTCCGCCAAAGGTTGGGGAGGAAATCGCAGAAAACACCCCAACCTTCAGCAGCGTGGTGCCGCAGGGTGCCGTACATGGCCTGTGCCCCCGAAAGGTTGGGGAGGAAATCGCAGAAAACACCCCAACCTTCAGCAGCGTGGTGTCACAGAGCGCTGCAAACGGCCGGTGTGCTCCTGTTGGAAAGGGGCGTTGGCCGACGGCGAAGGGACAGGGGTGGCAGAGGTGGCAGGGGCTCAACACAAAAGCCTCGCCCCTGCCACCTCTGTCCAGCGCGCAAATCCCTTGCGAATGGCGGTGAACCCCGTGCGCACGAAGTCAATCCCGTGCATGGGAAAGCCTCTGGTGCGCACTCTCCAGTTCCGCAAATAGTCGTATTTACGCCAACTTCATGACATCCTCTTCACTTAGTCCGGAGTATTTTGCCACGGTCTCCGCCGGGACACCGTCCTCCAGCATCCGCCGGGCGATGGCGGATTTTTCTCTTGCCTCCCCGATGGCTTCGCCTTCCGCCCGCGCATAGTCGTATTGCAGTGCCAAATCAAGTTCTGTAACCATATCTTTCTCGTATAAAATCCTCTTGTCGACGGAGAAGCCAGCTATCTCGCAGGCATCGGTGACGCCCTCGGCTAAGCTGCTGTGCCTCAGCTCCTCCGGCAGTTCCTCCATCACCCCGCTGTGGCGGAACAGCCAGAACAGCGCATCCCTGTCGTCCACGCACTCGGCAGCACTCTTGTTGAACCTCTCCAACTCCGCAAATATACACAAAATAGTGTCGGGCGCAACTTCTCCCGTGCGGCTCTCGATGAAGCGGTAGCAGGAGACTATGTTGAAGTCCTGTATGGTAGACTCCGGCGCCGTAGTACACGCATCTCTCGAAGAAGGCGTTCTCGGGCCTGCGCTGCATCTCCACTATGAAGGTCCTGCTGTCCTCTCCCCGGCAGACGAGGTCCATTCTCGTGGACTTGCCGTCAAGAAAGTCCGACCCCGTCTCGCGGTCGAGATACTCGACGATGTCCTTGACCCTGGCCTCCGGCGGCAGAATCCTTCTTGAAGTCTTTCATCACATTTAGTTTTTACCCCGCAATGATAGCGCATTCCCGGCTTCCGCGCAACAAAGAAACTTCAAAAGTGATAAGAAACAGAAAAATCTGCGCCGGGCGTGAAAAGTGGTCTGGTGTCCACAGCACCGATTCACTATGGCGTCTGGAAAAGGTTATAGAGAAATATTGCAGAAACGCTATAACCTTGCGCCGAAATTGCTTTCTATCGGCATATTGGTGTTTAGGTTAGAGCACCGGAGCCTCAAAACTCTATAACCTTGAGGCGATTCTCCGTCCAGTACAGAAAAGAGCCCTCTCCTGTACGCGAGCCGCTTTCAGGCACGTCCGGTACAGAAAAAGGCCCCCTGCTGTACGGGAGGCACCTGCAAGACCGTCCGGAGGTAGGGGAGAAAATAGCGAAAAATACCCATACCTTTGCCGGTGGGATGCCGCAGAAAGCCGTGCAGGGACAGTGTCCCCCGAAGGTAGGGGAAGAAAGTGCGAAAAACACCCCAACCTTCAGCAGCGTGGTGTCACAGAGCGCTGCAAACGGCCGGTGTGCTCCTGTTGGAAAGGGGCGTTGGCCGACGGCGAAGGGACAGGGGTGGCAGAGGTGTCAGGGGCTCAACAAAAAAGCCTCGCCCCTGCCACCTCTGGCCTGCGCGCAACAATTTTCCGTCCGCGAGTGAACCTCGTTCCGTACGCAGGCTCAGACTCTGTCCCAGGACTTCAGACCGCCGCCCCGTGCGCACGGGACAGAGAAAATACACAGAGCCCCCCTACGGCAACCTCTTAGGATACGTTATCGTAAAGCATGCGCCGCCAAGCGAGAAGGAGCGGCTGTAGACTATGCTCGCCCCGCACCTCTCCAGAATGCTGCGGCTGATGGCCAGCCCCAAGCCGGAGCCGCCGTTCTTGGTGGTGAAATTCGGCGTGAAAAGCTTTCCGACATTCTCCTCGGACACCCCGGGCCCGTTGTCCTCGAAGACTATGTCATAATACCCATCACGCATCGAATTGCGCAGGGACACTATGATCCTCCCGTCCGGACGGTCCCCCACGGCCTGTACCGCGTTGTTGATAAGGTTTACGAACACGCGGGTCAGCTGCGGCTTAGGCCCCGTCACCATCACCTCGCTCAAACCGAGGTAGTCAAACCGGATATTGTCCTTGCTGTCAAACATCGCGATCTCCTCCTGCAGCACGAGGTCAAGCGCAATCTCCGTCGGCTCCTCCGTATAGAGCTTCGCGAAAGTCGAAAACTCGTTGGCCGTATCAGTCAGGATGTCGATGTGGTCGAGGAGCACCTTGCTCGCCTCGTCGAAGCGGGCCTGCCATGACGGATCACCCTTCTGCTTAAGCCTTATTATCCTCTGTATCTGGAGTTTCATCGGCGTGAGAGGGTTCTTGATCTCATGCGCCACCTGCCGCGCCATCTCGCTCCACGCCTTGTCGCGCTCCGCCTGTGCAAGTTTCTTGGTGCTCTCGGAGAGTTCCGTCACCATCCTGTTGTAGGCCTGCACGATGGAACTGATCTCATCCTCCCTGTCATAACTGATGTATTCCAGACTCTCCAAGCCGGCGCTGTCCATCTTGCGGCTCATCTCGCTCAGCGGCTTGAACATCCTGTCGACCACCCTGGACACCATAAGCAGCGCTATGAGCAGCAGGACTATGAAAAGAGAAACTATGGTCATGGAATGCGTCACGGCATCCTCCTCGAAATCATAGTTGTCCTCATTGTACGGAGAGCATATTATCGCTATCATCTCCCCGTCGTCATTCATTATCGGGGCGTACATGCTGTAGAACTTCACTCTCCCCACACTCTCCTGCTGGATGCAGTACCGCCTATGCTCGTAGACAATCTGCCCGTAAGCATCCCCGTTGATACGCTCGTCGAGGAACTGCCGTTCGAACACCACCGGCACAGTGGAGACGAGCATCTTGCCTGAAAGGGAATAAAGTGTGATGTCGGAATAAGTGTCATTGCCGACCTGCTCGACCAGCCGGCGGACCGCCCGGCGGCTGAACCCGTGCGCATCATGCGTCCCGGCCTCTATCATCGAGGTGATGGAGCCAATCTTGTCCGACATCACAGTGTGCATGTTGCTGTCGTTGCGCGAATACACGAAAAACACGCTCACCGAAGCCATGGCAACAAGCGTCAGCACCAGTGACAGAAGCAGCACCCCGTAGATCCGCGAACGGAAATAGCCATGCGCGAATGCCGCCCCCCTGCGCTTTCCGGACACCACAAGGGAGAGGACAAGAAAAGCGAGCAGCCCGACAAACACAGAGGAAACCCCGTAAGTGACCGGCGTCACCCTCGGACGGGAAAGGACGATCATCTCCTTGTCCCCGATCACCGTAAAGAAATGCGTATAACCCTCCCCGTTCATGGTTCGCAGCCGCCGGGAGTATATCCTTTCGCCACGGTCCCTGTCTATCCTGGTCGGGTATGCATAACTGCCGCGATAAGACTTGAGGACATCTCCCTCGTAGCGGGCATAGGAATACCCGGCCGGAAGGGTCACCTTGCCCGGAGGAGTTATGCCGAAAATGCCGGCGTAACCCTTGTTGCCTCTCGTATCCTTGGACTCCAGCCTCACCAGGACCCTTGACAGTCCGCTGCCCTCGATTAGATAAAGGAACACCCCGATATAGTACGAGTGTCCCCCCTCCCTCTTGACATAGAGGAAACGTGAGTTGTCCGCTATCGGCACACCGTCCTTTATGAGGTCACTGTACTGCGCAGCGGCAGCCTTGCTGTTGTTGCTGTCGTTGAAGACGTACGCCGTGACCGTGTAATCCTGGTCGTTGCGGGAGAAATAATAGTCGGTGATGCGGTTCTGTATGGTGGATTCGGTGTTGTTGAACACCGAAAGGGCGGAGATCACCATGTCATCCGCAATCTGCGCCTCTATGCTCTTGAGCCTCAACTCCAAAGAAATGTCCCGGTCAAAAGCTATACGGTTGGCCAGCACCTCCATCCTGTCCCTCTCCTTGCGGAAGCCTATCACCGAAGACGAGCCGATCAGGAAAGCCGCTATGACGACCGAGAATATGAGCCTGCTGTTGAGGGAAAAGGCATCGAAACTGAGACCGAAGACCCTGCGCGCAAGCGGTTGCGAAGACTGGAGAAGCAGCGGGACGCTCACGAGCATCGTGATGAACGAAGCATAGATGAGTACCCCGAAAGACGAGAGATCCGAGAACTTGTACAGTTCCAGTGAGATGCCGGAATTGAGAATGATGCTTCTGAGCGTGGCCTGGGTATAGAAAAGTATCCCCGCCACGGCGGCGGACGACAGCAGCAGCCATACCACTGCCGGAACCTTTCCCCTTGCCCTTGAAGTCAAGGCCTCCCGGCACATATACACGCACAGCGCGAATACCAGGATCCAGAGATTGATTATGAAAACCGCCGCCAGGGAATACAGCACATTGCCTCCGGCATAAAGGACAGGCGAGAACATGGCAAAACTCCCCCTCAGCGACAGGCCCCAGAAGTAGAACGCCAGCATCACAGCCGACAGGGACAGGAGTACCGGCACAAAGCGTCGCGCAGACCGCTCGGCGGACAGGAAAACCAGCCCGGATGATATCAGGAGAAGCAGGGCTATGAACAGGTTCAACGGATCAACCGGCGCCGGAGTCCGGAGGGTCTCCATAAGCAGTTCGAACTGCGGCCTGCCTCCAAGTGAAACCACAGCCCCGCCTCCGGACGAAAGCGGCAGCACACTGAACTCGGACGGCAGGTGCAGGGCCGGATTGACCCCGTTCCTGGACACCGGGTTCTGCATATCCACAATCTCCAGACCCGCGATGACCTTTACTTCACCGCGCGATGCCGATTTGGCAAGATACCATTTGAATCCTAGATTCACATACCGCAGAGAATCCTCGACCTGCAGCAGAGGCGAGGCCGGCATGCGCCTCGGATCAGAGATGAACGGGACATAGAAACGGTTGCGTATGTCATCGTTGGAGACCGGAAACTGATTGCACCAGGACTGGAGCGTATCGCGGCAATAACGGTATATCACCACATCCTGCGGCAGCCCTCCAAGATCCAGCCACTTGTCCGGAGCCGTGTCGAGGGCCTTTTCCACATAGGCGTCAAGTCCGGAAATCCGGCTCTCCAGAACATGGGACAGCCGCCGTGCCGCCGCATCTCCGCTGGCTCCCGCCCGGGACTCCAGAACCGAAGATACGAACACCACAGCGCCGGCAAGAAACAGCGCGGCGCTGACCAGAGAACGTATCTTCCTATCGAATCTCATTCGTGATGGTACGGCTCTCCCCGCATTATGGTGAAAGCGCGGTATAGTTGTTCTGCAAAAATCGTTCTCACCATCTGGTGGGAGAAAGTCATGCGGGAAAGCGACAGCTTCCTGTCCGCCCTGCCGTATACATCCGGGCTGAACCCGTAAGCCCCGCCTATGGCGAATACTATATCCTTGCCGCCGTGAGACAGCATATCCGAAAGTTCAGAAGCGAACTCAAGCGACCGCAGTTCCCTCCCGTGCTCATCCAGTAGCACAAGACAGTCCGAAGCCTTTACATTCTTGAGCAGAAGCTCACCTTCCCGGGACTTGATATTTCCGAGGGAGAGAGCCGACACATTCTTAAGCTCCGGTATCTCGACAAGCGAGAAACGCACATAATGCTCAAGCCTGGAGACATAGGTCTGAAGCCCCTCACGGACCCAAGGGATGTCGGTTCTCCCCATTGTGAGAAGAGTTATCTTCATTGCTTGGGCATATAGGGTTTTGCCCAGTACATGACTTCGATTGCGTTCAGCAGCCACTGCGTGGTGGAGGGCGTGTGGCGCTGCCATCCGGCTGTCTGCCCCCGGAAATCAGGCTCCCCGACAGGCTTGACAATATACGGAGTGGCCACCTTGTCCCCGAGAGGGTGCCGTACCACCTTCGTGCCGTCGCTTTCCGTTGCGGTGAAGCCATTGTCCAGCAAGTTCTTCCATGCAAGCGCGCCCATAGCGGCATCCTTGCGCGAATCAGCCACCCACGCGGCAGCCCTCGGACCGGTCATGTTGCCTCCCTTCGAAGCGGAGACATCAGCGAGGAAGTTGTCAGCAAGCTTCCAGAATTCAGGCATGTCCACAGTCATCCGCATATCCGAAAGCAGTTCCGGAGAGCCGAAGAGCAGGCCGAAAGTATCGCCCCTTACATTTGAGAGCCTGTAGCCGACTATTTTCTCAAGTTTTCTCCTGCCCAGGCTGGAAGCCGGCACGAAATCGCTCTTGGGCGCATCCACGAATCCCTTGTATGAAGGATCCTCCTTGAGATACACCATGAAGCGGCCGGTTTCCGTATCGAAGTAATCAAAAACAAGGCGCCCGCTCAAGCTCCCGAGGGCAACAATGTCCTTCATAGAGTTCAAGAGCCTGTCGCGATAATATGTGCTGCCGGTGCGCTCCCACTCAAGCATCCAGTTGCTGGCGTAATACGCCCAGTCGTTGAGGCTGCCCTTGAGGTATGTGCCGGAAACGGCACCCCATGTGCTTACGCGGCGTGCATATTCGTAGGCTTTCTCCGAGCCGATCTGCTCGGTCATACGCTCTCCCGTCAAGGCATCGCCGCCTGTGAGATAATAGAGATAGCGCTTCATCGCAGCATACTCGATACGCGGCTGCTTGCATCCGTCGCCCCAATGCTTGACATTGTGTCGCGAGCCGAGCGGGGCGAAACGCCCGATATGGTGCACGTCCACTTCGCTTGCATGCTTCTCCATAGCCTCGGCCATAGTCCAGATGTCCTCTCTTCCAGTACGCAGGAAACAGGTCCAAAGCAGGACATTCGGCGCGAGCTCGACATTGTTCCACGCCCAGCCGCCTATGTCATATCGCCAGTCGTGACGGGTGAAATCATAGTTGTGCATCACATCTCCATAGTTCCAGAAGCCGTACCATGAACGCTCGTCCACCTGCTCCTTATAGAACTCCAACATGTCGTCAAGCTGCTTCTCTATGCCGGCGGTAAGCAGGTTGGAGAGATCCGGCAGCCCCCAATATGCGCCGAAAGCGTTGACGGAGCTGAAATACTCAGGAGTACAGCTGTACTGCACCGGTTTCTGCACAGCCTTGGCCACAGCGAGCAGTTCATCTCCAGACGGGATGCTATCGAATAGCCTGATTTCCAATGTAGAACGATGCCCGACCCCGTAAGGGGACTCCCATCCTTCCTTGAAATCCTCATAATTTATCTTGAGGTCATGGCCTTCAGTATCATAATGACGCATGTCCATCGCCTCACCGTCAGGAGCCCAGAGCCAGGCCGTAAGATGGCCCTCATCTTCACCGGCCCCGTCCACATGAAGCGCTGAAGGGCAGCTCTGCCAGAAATCCTTGACCCCGACAAACACGCTGCCGCCGGTATCACCAAGGAGCGCACCGCCGAGTGAACGTCCGCCGTCTGTGACATGCACCCAGGAACTCTTGTCAGCAGTACGTTTATCTATCGAGAAACCGTTAGGCCCGGACTGCACCAGACGCATGTCACCCCATACAGGGCAGGTGAGAAGGGCACTCCGCTCCCTCTCTCCGAGTTCTTCAAGAGACGGAAGCTTTTTGCCGCGCAGATATTCCGCATAATTGTCCGAGAATACCCTGCCGGCAGACGGACGGTACCCCGGAGCCAGACGCACAGGCTGGCACCAGAAGCCCGCACCACCCCTGCCGTCTCCGGCAAACCTGACATGCCTGTTGTGGGCCTCATCACGGAAAGGCACATCGAACCGGACTCCGATTCCTTTTATGAAATCCTGCCTGCCGTCGCTGTCAAACAGAAACGAATGGGTAAGGCTGACTGTGGGCATATCCTTGTACATCACGCAGAAAAGCTTGAACGGCAGCCACTCGCGGCTTCCTGTCAGGGACTTGTGTCTACCTTCTACCTTGACCACTGCCCGCAGCGGACTGTTCTGGACAAGGCTCACCGAAGAGACCGAACTCTCGAAATCCTCATATTCCACCATCCGGCCTTCACGCTTTTCGAGCATGGCCACAAGGACGGCCCCGGACACCACAGTGCCGTCTCCAAGTTTCATATCTCTCATGAAGTTGACACCTGACGCCGGGAAAAGGCACGACATCGCGCCGGTGTTGACCCTGATGCCCTCAGGCGTCTGTTCCGCGATTCCGGCAGACTCGCCGGCAGACTCCGTCCCGCGGCGTTTCTTCGGAGACGGCTTCACGCTCAGCATGAGCGAATCCATCCCCGGCTCCGATAGAGTGGCGAGTCCGAGCCATTTCAGCGACCCGTCAGGCCAATATGCCAACGGCCAGGTGGAGACAGGGACAGAAATCCCTCCGGAGGAGAGTTCAAACACGGCATCCGGACGTGCCGCACCTTTCTCAAAAGGAACTCCCCATGAACTTCCCTGCCTCACGGCGGCCCCACGGCCGGACAGGTTGACAATCTCTATCTGCTCCGCAGACAGACTGGACAGCGCCGACAGCGCAAGCAAAAACGTCAAAACCGGTTTCTTCATATAGAATGTCATTGTCTTCAGCGTATTGCAAATATATACACGTGGCTTGATATTTGCAACATTGCCGCTCCGTGCGAGTAATCACCAAAATAGCGGCAATGTTCCTGCCTGTCCTGCTTTGCGGACAGATGCAGGCGCAGACGGAGCGCAACGATGTCTTCACACCCATAAGCAAGTACATGGTCAAGGGAGACGCCGAATGCCTCTCCGCCTGGTTCGACGACAATCTCGAGATCAGCGTGGCCTCACAGGAAAGCAATGCCAGCAGAGCCCAGGCGCGACAGATTCTCAAGACTTTCTTTGAAGCCTACACCCCGCGCTCCTTCAATATCACGCATACGGCAGAGAGGGCCAACATGAAATATGCTCTCGGAACCCTGAGCGCAGGAGGAGAGACATTCTCAGTCACGATATTCGTGAGCGCCAAGGACGACGGCTACAAGATACAACAGATAAAAATAGAGCGCCTGTGATGACAGACGCTCTTTTCTTTTTGTCCCGACACCGGTCCTTATACCCTCTGGCCGTATGAGCGGTCGGAGGTGTTGACGGTGATCTTCTCCCCCGTCTCGATAAAGAGAGGAACCATGATCTTGGCCCCTGTCTCGAGGGTCACCTCCTTGAGAGCCGAAGTGGATGCGGTGTTGCCCTTGACGGCAGGCTCTGAATATGTCACTTCGAGGGTCACGTAGGTAGGAAGCTCGCAGGTGAGGCACTTCTCCTCGCCCACCACGAACATCATCTCCACATGCTGGCCCTCCTTCATCAGGTCGGCGTTCTCCACGACATCCTTCGGGAGAAGGATCTGCTCGTAGGTCTCCTCGTGCATGAAGTTGAATCCGTCCTCCTCGGCATAGAGGAACTGATATGGACGACGCTCCACATCGATGGTCTCGATCTTTGCGCCGGCGGTGAAAGTGTTCTCGAGAATACGTCCGTTCTCAAGATTGCGAAGCTTGGTCTTCACGAAAGCAGGACCCTTGCCCGGCTTCACGTGCTGGAACCACACGATCTGGCAAGGCTTGTCGTTGAACTTGAGATAAAGGCCGTTTTTGAAATCAGCTGTTGTTGCCATAAAATATTGTAGTATTGTATTGATTTCGCGAATTGTGCGGCAAATTTAGTCAAATGCCGCAACTATTGCAAATTTTCCGCAGCACACGCCACATGCTCCAGCAGCCATTTGGGCGTGGAAGTAGCCCCGCACACCCCGACACTTTCCGCCCCCTCCAGCCACTCCGGCCTGAGATCCGCGGCGCTGCCGATATGATAAGAACGGGGATTGACGCCCCGGCAGAGTTCGAAGAGCACCTTGCCGTTTGAGCTGGCGTTGCCGGAGACGAACAGTATCACGTCATGGCTGCCGGCGAAGCCGGCAAGCTCCCTGTGGCGGGATGCCACCTGCGAGCATATCGTGTCGTGCACGTTCAAGTGTGCGCCGTCTGTCATACGGGAAGCGAGGATCTCCGAGGCACGATGGTATTCCGAAGGGCTCATGGTGGTCTGGGAAAACAGCTCAATATCGTGCCACGGGCGGACAGCGCCACCAGAAATCAGACCGGCGAGCTCCTCAGGAGTCTGAAAGACAGTGACGTCCCCCTCCACCTGCCCGACAAGCCCCAGAACCTCCGGATGCCCGCTCTTGCCGAACAAGAGCAGCTGACCGCCTTTGAGACGCACGTCAGCATAGGCGTCACGGATCATCTTCTGAAGTTTCAACACAACCGGGCAGGTGCAGTCAATGACATCGAGCCCCAGCCGCCCGGCCTCGGCATACACCGCCGGCGGCTCCCCATGGGCACGGATTAGCAGAGGGCTTCCATGAGGTCTGGACGCCATCTGCGCTATGCTGCCGACCGTCTCAAGCCCCATACCGTGAAGCCTTGAGAGTTCCTCTTCATTGTGGACTATGGCCCCGAGCGAGAAAAGCGGAGAACCCTTGCCGCGCAGGTATGCCTCAGCGGTGCTGATGGCACGGATCACACCGCCGCAGAAACCCGAGTTCGGGTCAACCTCAACCTTCCTGATCATATATGGTGAACCTCCCCCTTATGAGCCCTTCAATCCAGACCAGTTCATCTTCAAGGCTCATCGCGGAGTTGTCGAGCTCAAACGAGTCCCCGGCACGCCGGAGCGGGGAAGCCTCGCGGTGCGAATCTATATAATCCCGTTCCTGAAGGTTGCGGAGCACTTCTTCGAGCACCGGCTCCTGCCCCTTGGCCCTGAGTTCATCATAACGGCGCCGCGCCCGCACCTGAACGCTGGCTGTCATGAATATCTTGAGTTGCGCCTGGGGAAATACAGTCGTGCCTATGTCACGTCCGTCCATAACAACCCTGCCTTCCTCGGCAAAAGAGTGCAGGCACGCGTCCACATATCTACGGACATAAGGCACCGCCGCGACAGGGCTGACCTGAGAAGAGACCTTCATGGTCCGTATTTCCTTTTCTATGCATCTCTCCCCCATATATGTCCCTTCCTCTCCGAAGTGGAGGTCAAGACTCCCGAGGGCTTCCTCAAGTGAAGGCAGGATCACGTTGTCCGGCGAGATGAGACCGTTCTCCTGCGCGTACAGGGTCACGCCGCGGTACAACGCCCCGGAGTCCAGATACCGGAAGGAGAATCTCTTTGCGACAAGTCTGGCGAAAGTGCTTTTGCCTGTGGATGAATATCCGTCCACGGCTATTATTATATCGGGAACTCTCATATCTTCACATCCTCCTCTTCCACCACCCTGGTACGCAGCACAGCCTGATGTTCATCAAAAGCACGCTGTACGGAGACGGATCTCTTGAGCACAAAGCCCGAACCGAGGTACTTGGTGCGGACATCCTCGTCGGCTGCGAGCTGCTGCGGGGTGCCCTCCTGGAGGATGGTGCCCTCGTATAGCAGGTAGGCCCTGTCGGTGATGGCAAGGGTCTCGCCCACGTTGTGGTCGGTGATGATCACCCCTATGTTGCGGTATTTCAACTTGGCTATGATATACTGGATATCCTCCACCGCGATCGGGTCCACACCGGCGAACGGCTCATCCAGCAGGATGAATTTCGGGTCGATGGCCAGAGCCCTGGCTATCTCGCAGCGTCGGCGTTCACCCCCGGAGAGCTGTATTCCCAAGGACTTGCGCACTTTGGAGAGGTTGAACTCGTCTATCAGGGCTTCGGTGCGCTTCTCACGCTCAGCCTTGGGTATGCCCTTCATCTCCATAACGGAGACTATGTTGTCCTCGACGGACATCTTGCGGAACACCGAGGCGTCCTGCGGCAGATATCCTACACCCTTCTGGGCACGCTTGTACATAGGCAGTCCGGTTATGTCCTCGTCATCGAGGTAGACCTTACCGCCGTTGGGGACTATCTGCCCCGTTATCATGTAGAAACTCGTGGTCTTCCCGGCCCCGTTAGGCCCCAGAAACCCCACGATCTCCCCCTGGTTGACTTCCATGGACACGCCCTTGACGACCGTGCGGAGTCCGTATTTCTTTATGAGATTTTCGCAGCGAAGCTTCATTTCAAATCACTTTACATCCAGAGAAAGGTCCATCACAAGGTTTCTGACCTCCTCGTTCTTGCCCATAAGGTCTTCGGCCTTCTCCGCGGGCATATATTTTATCTCTTCCTTCTGTTCGTCGGGCAGCACGGACAGCGAGAGCCTTATGGCAGAGCTGCCGACAAGCTCACAGTATTTCATCTCGAGTTCGCGCAGAACCCTCTCCTCCACCCAACGCTTCTGGGCCTCGTTGGTCACAGTAAATTCCACAAGTTTGCGGCCATCTTCCTCCGAAATCTTCGGTACAGACCCCGCAAGCAGACTCGTAAGGCGGGGTTTGTCCGGATATGCCGCGGCAAGTTCAGTCCATTTTGCACGCAGCAGCTCCTCATCCGGAAGAGCACCCTCCACTTCCTTCTCCTCCGCAGGCCCCCGCTGCACCTCCCCGCTCATCAGAGAGGAGAACGAAAGGCTCGAGGCGGACTTGGCTGGGCGGCGGCGGGAAGGAGCGGCCGCGGCCTGCACCGGTACAGCCCCGGGAGCCGCCGGTTCCGTCTTTGGCGGGACAGCAGGCTGCTTGACTGCAGGAGCCGCAACGGTACGGTCAGGAGCAGGTGCCGTCTCCGCTTCCGGTCGGGCGACAGGCTGACTTGCTGATGGAGCGGCAGCCACGGAAGGAGCCGCACAGAGAAACGACAGCCTCATCAGAGCAAACTCAATGTGGAGTCTCTGGTTGGTCGATGCCCTGTAGCCGGCATCGCACTGGGTGGTGATGCCGAGAGCGTCATAGATGAACTTCACAGAACACCTCGACGCCTGCTCGGCATAGCGCCGCCTCAAAGAGTCAGGCAGGTCGAGAAGCGCCTCCAGCCCGCCTGTCCTGCTGACGAGAAGATCCCTCAGATGCGAACTCAGGGCAGCCACGAAATGCTGGGCGTTGAAGCCCTTTGAGAGCACCTCGTCAAAGATCAGGAGTGCCGTGGCATAATCCCCCGCAAGGAAAGCGTCCACGAGGCGGAAACTGTACTCATAGTCAAGGACATTGAGATTGCGCATCACATCCTCGCACCTGACATCGGTACCGCAGAACGCCACCGTCTGGTCGAAGATGGTCAGAGCATCACGCATGGCCCCGTCAGCCTTGTGGGCTATGATATGCAGGGACTCGTCGTCTATCGTAATCCCCTCCTTGCCCGCTATGTCCTTGAGGTTGCGGACTATGTCAGGGATGCTTATGCGGTTGAAATCGTAGGTCTGGCAACGGCTGAGGATCGTCGGGATGATCTTGTGCTTCTCCGTGGTGGCCAGAATGAATATCGCGTGCGCCGGCGGCTCCTCAAGGGTCTTGAGGAAAGCGTTGAACGCCGACTGCGTCAGCATGTGGACCTCATCGATGATGTACACCGAATACTTCCCTACCTGAGGGGGTATCTGCACCTGGTCCATCAGGGCCTTGATATCGTCCACTCCGTTGTTGGACGCCGCATCAAGCTCATGTATGCAGTAGGACCTGCCCTCCTGGAACGAACGGCACGAGTCACACTCCCCGCAAGGATCCATGTCCGGAGTGGGGTGGGCGCAGTTGATGGTCTTGGCGAATATGCGGGCCGCCGTAGTCTTGCCAACTCCCCTCGGGCCACAGAACAGATAGGCGTGCGCTAACTGTCCCCTACGTATGGAGTTCTTGAGCGTACGGGCTATATTATCCTGACCTATAAGTGATTCGAAGCTGTCCGGACGGTATTTTCGGGCTGATACGATATAATCTGACATAAAGTACAAAAATAGTAAAAATAAATTTTACTTTTTCCGTATGAGAGACAGTCCGTCACGCAGCGGGAGCATCACGACCTCAACCCGGGGGTCCGAAGCCACAAACCCGTTGAACTCCAGCAGGGCGCGCGTCTGCGCATCTGAGGAAGGCGTGTCCGCATAGACCTTGCCGTCCCAAAGCACATCATCCGCCACCATCAGCCCACCATGGCGCAGCAGAGGCAGTACAAGTTCGTAATATTCAAGATACTGGCGTTTGTTGGCATCGACAAAGACGAAATCATACTCCCCGCCCAGGCTTTCAAGGGTCTGGAGGGCGTCACCGATGTGCAGGCTTATCCTGTCCTGCACGCCGGCCCTCTCCCATCCCTCACGCATCAGCTCCTCCAGCTCGTCATTGAGTTCAAGGGCATCGATGTGCCCTCCTTCCGGAAGCCCGAGGGCCATGCAGGTGCTTGAATACCCTGTAAAAGTACCTATCTCGAGCACCCGTCGCGCTCCGGAGATCTCCACAAGCATCTTCAGAAGCTCGCCCTGCACAGGTCCGGACAGCATCCGCGGGTAATTGGTGCGGATGTTGGTCTGCTTCTCAATCCAGAGCAGGGCTTCGGACGGGAGAGAACTATGTTTCCTGATATACCGGTTGAGAGCTGACTCCATTTCTCTTGTTGATCTTCTTGATCTCCCGTTCCGTGAACTCCCTGTCGCGCGGGCCGCTGTACTTCGAGGAGCTGAAATAATAAAGTTCGTGGGTATCAGCCGATATCACCATCTTGTAGCACCTGCTCCCGAATGAGACGAGTGTCGGAGCTATGCAGATGCCGACCAGGGCGCCCTCCTCACTTGAGAGATACTTCTCATCCACGAGGTCAGGATCGTTGAGGTAGATCCTCCTGCCCGAGAACTTTCTTGAATTATACCATTTGAGACCCGAGTACGCGGCCTTGTCGGAGACCATGGCATCTTCCACGAAAGCCTGGAGAATATCGACAAACGCCCCCATGAACATCAGTTCCTTGCCGCTCGGGTCGTCAATGCTGGCAATAGGCACGCGTATCACCTCGAAAGGCTTTTTGAGATTGTCCTTCTCATCCTCCCTGCCGCCTTTGGACAGAAGAATGAAAGCCACCCCCTCGTCAGAGACTATCCTCAGGAAATAAAGGGAGTTGTCGGACTTCAGTGACTCATACTCAGCAGGGGAGCAGAACTCATACGGGGAAATCCTCCATCGGGTCGTGATCTCTTCGCGGAAAGACAGGTCCAGAAAAGATTCGCCCCCGACTACGACCTTGATGGTCCTCGTCGGGAAGTCCTCAAGCCTGGCCTTGCGCGTATAGAGCTTTCCTTGCGCCGAAGCCCCGAGGCAGAACAGGACGGCGAGAAGTGAAATGGCGAGAAAACGTCTCATGCTTCTACAGATTTACATAATCCCTGACATTCTGGGCTGATATCACCTCGTCACCAAGTATAAGAAGCCTGTCCACGACATTGTCCAGTTCGCGGATGTTGCCAGGCCAGCTCTTGTGGACAAGCAGATCCACTGCTTCCGGAGAAAAGCTCCTGGCCTTGCCGCCGTCGGTATATTTCTCCAGGAAATGCTGTATCAGCATCGGGATGTCGTCCTTGCGCTCGTCAAGGGACGGAACCCTGATGAGTATGACGCTGAGCCTGTGGTAGAGATCTTCGCGGAAATTACCGGCGGCTATCTCCTTCTGCAGATCCTTGTTGGTGGCGGCTATCACGCGCACATCCACCTCGATGTCCTTGTCGGACCCCACACGGGAGAGCTTCTTCTCCTGAAGCACACGCAGGACCTTCGCCTGGGCGGCCAGACTCATGTCTCCAATCTCATCCAGGAAGAGCGTCCCCCCGTCAGCCTGCTCAAACTTGCCCTTGTGCTGCTTGATGGCCGATGTGAACGAACCTTTCTCGTGGCCGAAGAGCTCACTCTCTATGAGCTCGCCCGGAATGGCGGCACAGTTGACCTCGACAAAAGGCATGGCGCTCCTGCGGCTCTGCTGGTGCAGGTTGCGCGCCACAAGCTCCTTGCCGGAGCCGTTGGGCCCGGTGATGAGCACGCGCGCATCGGTCGGGGCCACCTTGTCTATCATCTCCCGGATGCGCTGCATCGGAGCGGACTGCCCTATCATGTCCGCGCCGTAGACCTTCTTCTTGAGCACCTTGTTCTGGCTGGCCAGGGTCTGGCGCTCGGATGCGTTCTTGACGGTGATAAGGATCCTGTTGAGGTCAAGCGGCTTCTGGACGAAGTCAAAGGCCCCTTTCTTTATGCACTCCACCGCCGTGTCGATGTCCCCGTGGCCGGAGATCATGACCACCGCCGCGTCAACCCCCATCTCCACAAGCTTGTCCAGCACCTCGATGCCGTCCATTCCCGGCATCTTGATGTCGCAGAAGATCACATCAAACTTCTCTTTCTCCACCTTACGCAATGCGTCGGCCCCGTCTTCGGCAGTCTCGGCATCGTATCCTTCATCGGTGAGTATCTCTTTGAGAGAGTTGCGGATGGCTCTCTCGTCATCAACTATCAATATCTTCATTTCTATATCTTTTAGCCTATCTCCGCCCCATTGGCAAGCGCCTCCTGCGGAGTGATGAAACGCATCTTCCCGTCGCCCTGACGTGCCATCAGGATCATGCCCTTGCTTTCGATCCCCTTGATGGTGCGCGGCTTGAGGTTGGCGAGTATGCAGATCTGCCTGCCCACCATGTCCTGCGGACTGTAATATTCGGCGATGCCGGACACTATCACGCGGCGGTCGAGACCCGTGTCGATGGTGAGTTTGAGGAGTTTGTCGGTCTTCGGCACCCTTTCGGCCTCAAGGACCGTGGCGGTGCGTATGTCCATCTTGTCAAAGTCCTCGAAGCTGCACTCGGCTTTCTGCGGAGCGACCTGCCTTGCGGCCTCGGCCCTGGCTGCGGCCTCCCTCTCGGCGCGGATCCTGTCAAGCCTTGCAAGCTGCTCGTTGATGGCCTCATCCTCTATCTTTGCGAAGAGGAGTTCGGCCTCCCCTATCTGATGTCCGGCAGGGAGAATCTGCTGGCTTCCGAAGACTTCCCAGTCGAGTTTGAGAAGCGCGCCTTCTTCCGCTGCGGAACCTTCCAGCACGGTATGCATTGCAGTCCCGTCCCTCTGCGGCCTGTGGTCGGTGCCGGCCTTCAGGCCCACACCCAGCATACGGCGCAGCCTTTCCGCTGCGAAAGGGGTGAACGGCTCGAAAGCTATGGCCAGGTCGGCGCATATCTGCAAGGATATGTTCAGTATGGTGGCGGTGCGGTCAAGGTCGGTCTTGGCAACCTTCCACGGCTCGCTGTCGGAGATGTACTTGTTGCCCAGACGCGCCAAGGACATGGCATCCTTGAGAGCCTCGCGGAAATGGTACTCTTCCACATTCTTCTCCAGGGACGCCTTCAGCATCGGAATCCGGGCAAGGACCTCCCTGTCCATCTCCTGGAGCGGGCCGCACGGCGGCACCCTGCCGCCGAAGTACTTGTGGGTCAGCACCACGGCACGGTTGACGAAGTTGCCGAAGACGGCCACCAGCTCGCTGTTGTTGCGCTGCTGGAAATCTTTCCAGCTGAAGTCGTTGTCCTTGGTCTCCGGGGCGTTGGCCGTGAGCACGTAGCGGAGCACGTCCTCCTTGCCCGGGAAATCCCTGAGGTATTCGTGGGCCCATACCGCCCAGTTGCGGGATGTGGAGATCTTGTCACCCTCAAGGTTGAGGAACTCGTTGGCCGGGACGTTCTCCGGCAGGATGTAACCGTCGCCGTAGGCTTTGAGCATGGATGGGAAGACGATGCAGTGGAAGACTATGTTGTCCTTGCCGATGAAGTGCACCAGCTTGGTGTCAGGGGACTTCCACCACTTCTCCCAGCTGTCGGGGAGGAGCTCCCGGGTGTTGGAGATATAGCCTATCGGGGCATCGAACCAGACATAGAGCACCTTGCCCTCGGCACCCTTGAGCGGTACTGGCACGCCCCAGTCGAGGTCGCGGGTGACGGCACGCGGCTGGAGTCCCCCGTCGAGCCAGCTCTTGACCTGACCGTAGACGTTGCTGCGCCACTCCTTGTGACCGTCAAGTATCCACTCGCGGAGCCACTGCTCATAGTCCTGCAGAGGCAGATACCAGTGGGTTGTCTTCTTTTTGATCGGGACGGCCCCGCTGAGCTTGCTCTTGGGGTTGATCAGTTCCTCGGGGCTCAGCGTGCTGCCGCACTTCTCGCACTGGTCTCCATAGGCACCTTCCGCCCCGCATTTCGGGCAGGTGCCCACTATGTATCGGTCGGCAAGGAAGCACTTGGCCTCGGGGTCATAGTACTGCTCGCTCTCGCGGGTGATGAACTTGCCGTCGTTGTAGAGCTTGAGGAAGAAGTCCGATGCGTTCTTCTCGTGCACCTTGGAGGTGGTGCGGCCGTAGATGTCGAAGTTGATGCCCAGCCCCCTGAATGACTCGCTGATTATGGCGTCGTACTTGTCCACTATGTCCTGCGGGGAACAGCCCTGCTGGCGGGCCTTGATTGTGATGGGCACCCCGTGCTCATCGGACCCGCAGACGTAGAGCACATCCCGGCCCCGCATCCTGAGGTATCTCACATAAATGTCGGCCGGCACATACACTCCGGCAAGATGTCCAATGTGCACGGGGCCGTTGGCGTACGGCAACGCACATGTGACAAGCGTCCTCTTGAAATTCTTTTCCATATATTGTTTACTTTTCTCTTCCTGTCTTTTTCTTTATGCGCAGCTGCGCGTCCCTGAGCCTTTTCATCTCCTGCAGAAGCTGTATCTGCTCCTGCTCATCGGCATCCGGCAGGGCTTTGCGTATGATGTTGATCCTGTCCTGGATACGGCGCTCGGCGTAGAGCATTATAGCCTTGGGCAGCTGGGCCACAAGCCACGAGGGAACCGTGGTCATCGCATCCTTGAGCGCGCTCACCGAGATCTTGTACTTCTCCTCGGAGAGGGCGGCGGTGACGGCAGCCACTGTGCGGTTCGGCGAATCCAGCAGCGTCTTCACTATCACGTCCTGCGGAAGCCCGCGGTCATAGAGTGAGGTGTAGGCGTCATAGACTGCCGCGTATGCGCTGTTTGCCATTTTCGTGCCGTCACTCTCAAGCGCGTCCCTGATGAAGTCGCAGACCGTGGGCTTGCAGCCTTCGTCACCGCTGTAGTACTCGGAGTCGCTCTCGAAATCAAGTTCGTCACACCCGTGGGTCAGAAGGAAATACAGCAGGTCCTTCTCCGCAGCGGCGAGAGTCCTGTTCTCCTCAGTCCACGGCTGCGCGCCGGCGGCCACTGGGGATTCCGCAGCCACGGGACGGTCCGGCAACTCCCGGCGCCGGCCTTCCCGGGACTCTTCCCGGGCCTTCTCCTCCAGCATCTTGCGTCTGGTGGCCACGATGCGGTCGAAGAGGATCGAGGACTCCACCTTGAATTTGTCTGCGGTGGCAGCCACGTAGGTGGACCGCTTCACCGGATCGGGGATTGCGGCGATGGTGTCGGCGATGTCATTGATGAGGTTCGCCCTCTTGAGCGGGTCGTCTCCGGCCTGCTTGAGCAGGAGCTCGGATTTGAACGAGATGAAGTCCTGACCTGATGACGCCATGAACTCCCTTACCTGATCAAGTGTGTGCTTGCGGCAGAACGAATCGGGATCGTCCCCGTCAGGCAGAAGCACCACCTTGACGTTCATCCCTTCGGAAAGCACCATGGTGATGCCCCTCAGGGCCGCGTGTATCCCGGCGGAATCCCCGTCGTACATGATGGTGACGTTCTCGGTGAACTTGCGTATCAGACGGATCTGCTCTACGGTAAGTGATGTTCCGCAGGAGGCCACGACATTGCGTATGCCCAGCTGGTGCATCATCACCATGTCGATGTTGCCCTCCACCAGTATGCACTCGTCAAGGCGTGAAATCTCGGATTTGGCGAAGAAGATCCCGAGCAGGTTGCGGCTCTTTATGTAGATCTCCGTCTCCGGGGAGTTGACATATTTGGCAGGATTGTCCGAGCGGAGCGTGCGTCCGCTGAATGCGATCACCCTTCCGCTCACGGAATGTATCGGAAACATCACCCTCTCGCGGAACTTGTCCGTGACTCCCCCGTCCTCATGCTGGACGGCAACCCCGGCGGCGAGGAGGTATTCCGTCTTGTAACCTGCGGCAAGCGCCGCGTCAACGAGAGCGGTCCTCCCGGATGGAGCCCACCCCAGGCCGAACTTCCGCACAGTCTCGTCCTCGAGCCCGCGCTTTCGGAAATATGCCCGCCCCACAGCACGGCCCTCTTCGGTGTCAAGCTGGGAGACGAAGAACTTCTCGGCGAACTCCGACACCAGAAGCAGACTTTCGCTGCGCTGCCTCCTGGCGATATCCTCCGCGCTCTCCTCCTCTTCCTGTATCTCTATGTGATATTTCTTCGCAAGATAACGCAGGGCCTCGACATACGAGCAGTGCTCCTCCTCCATCACGAAGCCGACGGCAGTACCGGACTTGCCGCAGCCGAAGCATTTGTATATGCCCTTGGACGGGGAAACGTAGAACGAGGGCGTCTTCTCGTTGTGGAAGGGACAGCAGGCCACATAATTGGCCCCGCGGCGCTTCAGCGTCACGTAATCCCCGACCACATCCTCTATCTTGGCGGTGTCGAGTATCAGGCTGACTGTCTCCTGGGGTATCACGATGCTATCTCACAGAGGAATTTTATACGCACAAGGCGGATCTCTTCTTCATAATAGTCGGGGCCGAGCGCATCCATGGCTGCCTGCACGTCATCAGAGGTGGCGTCCTCCTTGAAATAGCGGTATATGTCATCCACTATCTCCGGGTCAAGCTTCTCTTCTATATAATAGTCAAGGTTGAGCTTCATCCCGCTGGCGACGATGGACTCGATCTCACCCATCAGCTCCTCCATGTCCAGGTTCCGGGCCTCGGCTATGTCCTCAAGAGACATCCTGCGGTCGATGCTCTGGATGATGAACGGCTTGTCGGCCGATTTGCTCGGGGTGGTCTTGACCACAAAGTCATCGGGACGGACTATTTCGTTCTCCTCTACATATCTCTTTATCAAGCTGATGAACTCGGCTCCGAATTTGCGTGCTTTGCCTTCGCCGACCCCCTGGCAGTTCTTGAGTTCTTCAAATGTCACCGGATACAGGATGGACATGTCCTCAAGCGAAGGGTCGCCGAAGATGATCCACGGCTGAAGTTTGAGACGGCGGGAGAGGTCTTTGCGCAGGTCCTTGAGCATCGAGAGCAGCACCGGATCGCCACCGCCGCCCGGCCGCACGGCGGAGGCAGCCGTGTCTTCACCCTCTTCTTCCTCTGAGTCACCGTCTCCGGAGAATACCCTGTCCTCGACGAGCTCGATTTTCCACGGGTTCCGCGCGAACTCCCGTCCAAGTTCGGTGACATATATAAGGCCATAGGTCTCTATCTCCTTGCCGAGGAGCCTAGCTATCAGGCCCTGATGGATCACCGCGCACCAGAATTTCACGGAATGGGACGACCCGGCCCCGAAGAATTTGAGTTCGTCATGGCGGTAGGACTTTATGATGGCATTGGACTCCCCGGCAAGAATATTGGCAAGATGGTCGATCTTGAAATGCTCCGGCAAAGACTCTATCAAGTCTATGACAAGATTCATCTCGGCACGCCCGTCAAAGGTCGGCTTCGGATGCAGACAGTTGTCGCAGCAACCGCAGCTGTCTTTTTTATACTCCTCACCGAAATAGTTGAGCAGCAGTTTCCTGCGGCATTGGCCGGACTCCGCGTAGGCGACGACTTCGGAGAGTAGCTGGCGGCTTATCTCCTGCTCGGATACCGGCTTTCCTTGCATGAACTTCTCCAGCTTATGGACGTCTTTGTTGCTGTAATAGGCTATGCAGTTGCCTTCCTGCCCGTCGCGCCCGGCCCGGCCCGTCTCCTGATAGTAGCTCTCTATGCTCTTCGGGATGTCATAATGTATCACGAAGCGCACATCGGGTTTGTCGATGCCCATGCCGAACGCTATCGTGGCCACTATCACATCCACGTCCTCCATGAGGAAGCGGTCCTGGTTTTCAGCCCTGGTCTTTGCGTCCAGCCCGGCATGGTACGGCAGGGCCTTTACCCCGTTGATGTTGAGCAGCCGGGCAAGTTCTTCGACCTTCTTGCGGCTGAGACAATATATTATCCCGGACTTTCCCGGATTCTGGCGGATATACTTGATGATGTCCTTCTCCGGCTCGACCTTATCCCGCACCTCATAGTAGAGGTTGGGACGGTTGAACGAGGACTTGAACACCGTGGCGTCAGGGATGCCGAGATTCTTGAGGATGTCGCTCTGCACCTTTGGGGTGGCGGTGGCGGTGAGGGCGATTATCGGTGCCCTGCCGATCTGGTCCACAAGCGAGCGTATACGCCTGTACTCGGGGCGGAAGTCATGGCCCCACTCGGAGATGCAGTGCGCCTCGTCCACGGCATAAAAGGATATCTTCACCTCGCGCAGCAGAGCCACATTATCCTCCTTGGTCAGGGACTCCGGGGCCACATACAGCAGCTTGGTCCTCCCGGCCAGAAGGTCCTCCCGGACCGTGTCCATCTGCTGACGGGAGAGGGAGGAGTTAAGAAAATGGGCGATGCTCCCCGACCCGGCCTCGAATCCGCGCAGCAGATCGACCTGGTTCTTCATCAGCGCGATCAGCGGAGATATCACAATGGCCGTCCCGTCCATCATGATGGCCGGGAGCTGGTAGCAGAGGGACTTCCCCCCGCCCGTAGGCATGAGCACGAAAGCGTCTCCGCCACCCATCAGATGCCGGATGATCGCTTCCTGATCGCCCTTGAAAGTGTCATAGCCGAAGAACTCCTTGAGAGTCTTGTGTATCTGCGCCGAATCAGGTTTCATAATTGTCAGTCCAAAGTGTGTATGGCAAGGCCGGACCGGAGCTTCGGCTCGAACCAGGTGGTCTTCGGCGGCATGATCATGCCGCTGTCGGCTATGTTGATCAACTGCTTCATGGACACGGGGTAGAGAGCGAAGGCCACCTTCATCTCTCCGCTGTCCACTCTTCTCTTCAGCTCTCCGAGACCTCTGATCCCTCCCACGAAATCAATCCGCTTGTCCGTGCGCAGATCCTTGATGCCCAGAAGCTTGTCAAGCACCAGATTCGAGAGCACTGTCACATCCAGCACCCCGATCGGGTCGGAATCATCATAGCGTCCTGGCTTGGCAGTGAGAGAATACCACTTGCCCCCGAGGTACATGGAGAAATTGTGCAAACGCTCAGGCCGGTATTCCTCTTCACCCTTCAGGGCAACATCAAAATCTCCGGACAGCCTGTCCAGGAACTCCTCCGGGGTCATCCCGTTGAGATCCTTTACCACACGGTTGTAATCTATTATCTTGAGCTGGCTCTCCGGGAAGCAGACTGCCATGAAATAATTGTATTCCTCATTCCCCGTATGGTGGGGATTTTGCGCCTTCTTCTCCGCTCCCACGCGCGCTGCAGCGGCGGTGCGGTGATGTCCGTCCGCCACATAGAAGGCATCTATGTCCTTTGAGAATATTTCCGATATGCGGGAGATCACCGCATCATCGTCTATGACCCAGAACTCGTGTCCGAACCCGTTTTCATCCGTAAACTTGTACTCGGACGGGACCGCCACAGCCTTGGTGACGATGTCAGCAAGTTCGGAATTATCCTTATATGAGAAGAACACCGGCTCGATGTTGGCGTTCTGGATGCGTACATGCACCATCCTGTCGTCCTCCTTGTCCTTGCGGGTGAGCTCATGTTTCTTGATCCGCCCGGAGGCATAGTCATCGGTATGCGCGCAGAGCACGAGTCCGTACTGTGTACGTCCGCCCATTGTCTGCGCGTACACATAATAGCAAGGCTTCGGGTCCCGGACCAGCCAGCCCCGCTTCTGCCACTCGCGGAAATTCTTGACTGCCTCGTCATAGACGCGCGGGTCGTGGTCCTGGAGGATCGGGTCGAAATCAATTTCAGGCTTCGTGATGTGCAGCAGGGACTTCTCCCCGGCCATCTTTGCCGCTTCCTGAGAATTGAGGACATCATAAGGAGGGGCCGCCACCTGAGTGACGATGTCTTTTGGCGGGCGCAATGCCGCGAAAGGTTTAACACGTACCATAAGCGATTCGTTGGATAATATTACCGAAGATAGTAACAATTTGCCACAAAACCAAACCTTGGACATTTGATATTCTTACGAAACTTCGTATAATTGCCGCAAATTTTGAATGCTATGAATCTGAAAGTTTTTGCCGCCATAGCCGCGGCAGCCTCTCTGCTTATGGCAGTCTCCTGCAACAAGGAGAACAACGCAGACAACAGCTGGAAAGAACTTCCAACCGGAGAAATCAGTCACGAGAGCGGCAACGCCGCGCTGAGCGTCAACGGAGTCACGAGTTCCAGGGGTACGGTCCAACTCACCGCCAGCGCCTCTGACAAGGCCAGCCTGAAACTTGACAATTTCATCCCGGGATACGGGGAAGTGGTGCTCCCTGTGGAGATGACCAAAGCCGAAGACGGGGAATCCTATGATTTCTACGGAACCTCCGCCCTCGCCGCACCGAAAATCAATCTCACCAAGAACAATCAAGTCCCGGCCGTATACTTCCTTACTGCGGAAGGCAATGTCACGCTCGACGGCAAGATCACCGTCAACGTGGCCACGTCCGTATCGGAAGATTACCAAGGAGGCCTGACCGGCAAGTGGGACATCCTGCGCAAGTCCGGTGTCAACGAAGACGAAACCCTTGCCACATCCCCGCTCGTGCTGAAATGGACCGTTCCGGGAAAAGAGGAGAAAATGGTCACTGTCGAGGGTCTCGCCAAAATATTCGGCGGCTCCGCCATAGCCAACCTGCTGGACAGGATTTCATTCCTTGAGGACGGCAACTTCACCGCAAAATACTATAGCGGTGACGGCGTCCCTGAAATCAACGTACCGGAAGAAGTAGAGGACGGTTACGAGTTCAAAGCCAGCCACAACACCTGGGCTGAGCTGCCGGCCATAGGATGCGCGCTCTGGTATGCATGTGACGGATATCTTCACCTGGTTCCTGACCCGGCCACGATAGCCGCAGTCGCAGGCGATGACACGGAAGTCGTGAGTCTGGAGGAACTTATGGGCGAACTCAATGACCTCAAGCAATACGGGGTTGATACCCAGAAGCTTGCCGCCGTGCTGATTGACATCATGAACAACGGCGTCGCTCTCAAATACGAGGTGGCGGAAGGCGGGCTGTCAGTCACTGCCGACAAGGCCATCCTTGACCCTGCGATGCAGGCGTTCATCCCGGCTCTCCCGACCCTTGACAAGGTGGTGGAAGGCATACTTCAGGATCCGGAGCAGAAGGCAACGGCGGAATTAATCAACTATGCTTTCCATTTCCTGGGCATCAGCAAGCCGTCCGAACTCGCTACGCTCTGGAACTCCACCACGGAGTTCAGCGTGACGCTCAATTTCACCGCAGGGAAGTAGTTGCGGCACTCATGTCTTTATCCGCAGACGGTTTCTTCCGCCTGCGGATTTTTTTGTCCGGAGTCAGCATTCGGCAGTTTTTTCTTATATTTGCGCCAACCGCTAATAAAAGTAGTGTATAATGAAAATCACCGCGCTTAATTCGCGCCGCTGTCCGGTATTGCCGGGCATGCTGGCATTTATTCTCGCATCCTCCATACTTGCCGGATGTGACAAAAAAGAGACCGATCCGGAGACGGAACTCCCTCTTGAGACAGTTCTTTCCGACAATGGCTTCCTCGCCGGAAACGGGGAAAAGGTCGGCACAAGAAGTTTCACCGCAGGCGATCAGGCCGGAGTGTTCCTGCTCCGGGACGGTCAGGCCGTGGCCGAAAACATCCCTCTGACCTACGACGGCCAGAGTTGGACCAGCGAGAAGACGGTCAGGGTGAACGGAGAAGAAACATGCTTCGTCTACACCCCATACAGACAGAACGCCTCCGCTGTGGTGGACTATACCGCTGACAATGCAGCCGACTTCTTCCTCCCTCTGCTCGGCTCCGGCAAATATGTCTTCGACCAGAGCGACCATGCTTCTGTACGCATGAACGACATCTGCTTCGCCGAGGTTTATCCTATCAAGACTGATGCCGCGCTCAAAATCGACACGGCTCTCGACCATCTCCTCGCGATTGCAATGTGGGAATTGACCGACGGGACGCGCTACACCACCGCCGACGGCTTCAGTTACAATACCCCGTCAAGCTATACCGGCATCAAGGCCACTCTGGACGGACAGGAAGTGAAGCCGTGCGGAGTGTCATCATACAAGGCATTCTACTATGTGCCAAAAAGTGACGGCTCAAAAATCACAGTAAGTTACACCGATGCCGGCGAGAGCAAATCATTTGAAGTGGCCCTCAACGGGAAGAGCGGCACCGCAAGCCTCGTCAAGGCCGGCAAGGGTGCCGTGGACGGTGGCACACGCGAGCTGAGCATCGGCGACATAGTCTACAGCGACGGCAGCATACTCCCGGCAGAGGCAGCATCAAGCCTTGAAGACGGCAAAGCCCCGGCAGGAGCCGCCGGCATCATATTCCAGACAGACAAGTCACGCATCTCCGACGCCGAGAAGGCACTCCTTTGCAATGTGCACGCCCTCGTGCTCTCCGCCAAAATGCCGCGATACAAGAACGACACCGACATGAAGTGGTTCGACGACTACCCTGAGGGCAAGGACAACGGCAACCGCAACGAGAACGAGGAAGACCCGAATTACCCGGGGATGACACTGCCGTTCGTGGTGGACAAGGAGAGTTACGCCAACTCATTCAAACTCAACGATGCTGACATCAACGGATACCAGAACAACGTGGTAATCCGCACCCGCAGGGCCGAAGACATCAAGAAAGGCTGGTATCCGGCATTCGCCGCTGCCGCAGACTTCGCCAACACGACAGCCCTGCCTTCCTTCCCGAACTCAGGATGGTATCTTCCTTCTGTGGGACAGCTGATGGATGTGTTCCGCAACCTCGGAAAGGCCGGCATCACTGTCGATAATGCCGCCGACTTCAATGGAGGCGGAGACTTTGAGGTAAGCTCCGACCACTGCGGCACCATGATCGCCAATCTTGACGCGCTGCTGTCCAAACTGCCGGAGCCAGACAGGGATCTTCACGCCCCGTCCAACAACGCCCTCTGGTCCTCATCATTCAGTTGGGCATATTTTTCCAACGGCTCCATTTCATACGCAGCAAGGCAGGTGCTGACATACGGAAGCTTCTCCGTAATCAGCTACAGCACCTTCGGCCTTTCAGACACCAGAGCGGTGTTCTGCTTCTAGAAACTTCAAACACAATATCATTATGAAGAAAACAGTTTATTCAGCACTGGCCACACTGGCTGTAGCCGCAGTATTCACCGGCTGCAGCAAAGAAGAGGCCGCCACAGAGGTAAGCGCCGCCCTCGAGAGCGCGGAGAGCAAATCTCTCACATTCACAATCAACCCGTCAAACGCCTACAAATGCTCCTACGTCCTCTATGCTTCTGACGCGGAAGTCGCCACGGCAGAAGAGATTCTCCTCAACGGCACTCCGGCGCACGCCAACGAAGCATCGACCGTGACGGTAAGCGGACTTGAGCCGAACACCGAGTACCAGTTCGCCGTAGCGGCTCAGGGCAACAACGGAGTGTCTCTCTTCGTGGAGAAGGCCACCACAGCCGACATCCCGGCAGTGCAGTTCGATGCCGACCGCGCATCAGGCCGTCAGTATGGCGGGGCGACCCCTAACTTCAGCGTGACCTTGCGTACCGAAGAGAACGGTCAGGACTATGAACTCTCTCTGGACATCTACGACTTTGTCAACACAACGGCTACATACCTCCAGCCGGGCACATACACCGTTACCGATGAGCAGGCAGGCCAGACCATCGGAACGATGTACAGTTACTTCTACTACAACAACAAGACTAACAAACTCGTCTCCGGCAAGATGACTGTAGCCGTAAACGATGACAAGACCTACACCATCGATGTCCGTCTCAAAATCGATGACGGGACCGATTTCCACGGAGCCTTCACCGGAAAAATCGACGGGTTGGAAGTAAAGTAAACCGCCACCCGACTGGATAAAAAAATGTCCGGCAGAACAGCATTCTGCCGGACAAAAACTATCCCGTCACTCGGCATCCTGCTCCTGGACGCAGCGGACAGCCCCACCGTGAGCCCGGTACATCCCGTAGCTTGCATCGGCATAGGTGCCGCCGAGGGTGTAGAAACAGGCCGCATTGGTGCCGCACATGTTGGTGGTACGCATCCAGCTGATCAGCTGGCCGCCATTCTCGGCCTGATAAACATATCCGAGCCGGCCCGCATCCTTGTCTCCCCAGCGTGTACCGCACAGAGGCCACCAGAACACTTCGCCGGCAGCGGTGGTGTGGGTCTTGCCCCCGTCACCCTTATCAAAGATATTGTAGTAGCCGGTACCCTCCCAGGCATCGTCGTCAGGGACACGGTACCCCGCCGGACACGGGTCGTAGGCCGTCTTGGCGCCGGTGCTCTTGGCTGACCACAAGTAACTGTTTCTCACCCACATCCAATCACGCACATCAGCATCGTCACCATAGATTTCGGGCGTGGTGTAGATAAATGCAGAAGGGTGTTTCACGGCATAATCCACAGTACCGGTCTGTGCACTGCAAAGCACCGTGGACCACTCCCGGCCAAGAGAGGGGTTGAACACGGTATAACCTTTAGCCCTGTCGAATGCCTGATAGATGTAATTTCCGCTGTCATCCCTGTCCGTCTCGTTGGCGGCACCGCCATAGAAGGGGTCCTTGCGGCCCCACTGGTACTTCAGCCCGTAAGTTGCAGCCCCATCAGAAGGCTTGGAGGCCGTCGCCCCAAGATTGCGGTCCATGAAGACCGTGCCGTTGTCCATGGTCTGCAAAGACGGCTGCTCCGTCATCCAGATATGCCAGCTCCAGACTATCTCACCATCAGCATCAAGAGCGGCGACAAGGGCGTTGCCGCGTCCTGAAGAAGCCGTGAACCTGATACGTCCATCTGAATAAGAGACATCCTGCACAAGCGCCGCAGCGGCTGAGCCGCCTTCAGACCAGAGCCAGTCCGCCGAGGCGATGCCGGAAACCTCCGTCCCGTCAGGACGGAAAGCCGCGAAATCATAAGTCCCGGCCTGAGAGACGATAAAACAATTTGCATACTTACCCTCCGCAGTCAGGTCGACCGCAGGAATCTGCGGCTCCGGAGGAGTCACCGGTTCATCCTTATGTGAATCACATGAGCATAGGACAGCGAGCAGTACCGCGGCCGCCCCGAAAAGTTTTTTTATACACATACCAACTTCAAAATGAGGCCGCCCGGACTATCCGGACGGCCTCATAAAGGTACAAAGAATTTTTATTTGTTGAGCTGGAACTTGCGGACTCCGTCCTTGAGGAAGGAGACGATCTGCCGGGCGGCGGCGAGACCGGCATTGATGTTGGCTTCAGCGGTCTGGGCACCCATCTTCTTAGGTGTGGCAAAGACTCTCAGACCGAACTTCTCCTTGAGAACGGCGATATTGTCCGGAGCCACATCGGTGACGTATTTCAGATCCGGCCTGTCTTCAAGAGCCTTCTCAAGTCCCGCTTCATCCATGACTTCCTTGCGGGCCGTGTTGACGAGGGTCGCCCCTTTCGGCATGCGGCTGATCAGGTCATATCCGATGGAGCCGACAGTCTGCGGCGTGGCCGGGATGTGGACACTTACATAATCGCAGCTCCCATAGAGTTCTTCGAGACTTGACACGGGTTCAGCACCGCCGGCTGCAATCTGCTCCGGGGTCATGAACGGGTCCAAAGCCTTGACTTTCATCCCTAGAGCCACCCCCTTGGCACCGACAAGCCTTCCGACATTGCCGAAAGCCTGGATGCCGAGGGTCTTGCCCATTATCTCGGAGCCTGTCACCGGGGTGAACTGGCAACGGGCCATGTAGATCATCATCGCGACGGCAAGTTCGGCCACCGCGTTGGAGTTCTGTCCCGGCGTGTTCATCGCCACCACTCCATGGGCGGTGCAGGCGTCAAGGTCCAGATTGTCATACCCCGCTCCGGCACGCACCACGATCTTGAGCTTCTTCGCGGCCTCGACCACCTCGGCAGTCACCTTGTCAGAACGCACGATGAGGGCATCGGCATCTGCCGCTGCGACGACGAGCTCCTGCTGATCCGCATATTTTTCGAGAACAGCAAGCTGATAACCGGCCTCTTCGACTATCCCTCTGATACCCGCCACAGCTGCTGCGGCAAAGGGCTTCTGAGTTGCAAGAAGGACTTTCATGGCTTACTTGTGCTGGGCTTCAAACTCTTTCATGCAGGCCACAAGGGCTTCGACATCCTCCTGGGTGCAGGCGTTGTAGATGGATGCGCGGAAGCCTCCCACGGAGCGGTGTCCCTTGATGCCGACGATGTCACGGGCCTTGGAGAACTCAAGGAACTCGTCCTGCAGAGCCTCGTAGCCCGGGGCCATCACGAAGCAAACGTTCATTATCGAACGGTCCTCCTTGGCGGCGGTGCCGACGAAGAGAGGGTTGCGGTCGATCTCGGCATAGAGTGTCTCAGCCTTCTTGACATCAAGCTTGTGGATGGCGTCGATGCCGCCCACGCTCTTGAGCCACTTGAGGGTCTCGTTCATCACGAATATCGGGAACACCGGCGGGGTGTTGAACATGGACTTCTTTTCGATGTGGACACGATAGTCAAGCATCGTAGGGATGTAGCGGCTGACCTTGCCGAGAGAGTCCTTTCGGATGATGGCGAATGCGACGCCGGCAGGCCCGGCATTCTTCTGTGCTCCGCCGTAGATGAGGGCGTACCTGCTCACGTCCACCCTGCGGGTGAGGATGTCGGATGACATGTCGGCGATGAGAGGCACCGGACAGTCGATGTCCTCGCGGATCTCGGTACCGTAGATAGTATTGTTGGTGGTGATATGGAAATAGTCCAAGTCGGAAGGGATCTCGTATCCCTTGGGGATATAGGAATAGTTCTTGTCAGCGGAGCAGGCCACCGCCACGGCATTGCCCAGACCCTGGGCCTCCTTGAGGGCCTTGTGCGCCCAGACACCGGTGTCAAGATAGCCGGCCTTATGTTCGAGATAGTTCATCGCCACATAGAGGAACTCCATGCTGGCACCGCCACCGAGGAAGACGACCTCGTGCGTGTCAGGCATTCCCAGGAGCTCCTTCCACAGGGCGCGGCACTCGTCCATGGTCTCTTCCCAGCCCTTGGTGCGGTGAGAGATTGATATAAGGGAGACGCCCGTGCCTTTGAAATCCTTGAGAGCCTCGATAGCGTTGTCGATGGCCACCTGCGGAAGCAGGCAAGGACCGGCGTTGAAGATATGCAATTTGCTCATGTCTGATATTAGTTTTTAATGTTCGTCAAATATATCCATTTTTTTGATTCTTTCACCAAAGTCCGGCAAAAGGGAGAGACGGACGAACACCTCCAGCGAGCATCGCTCCATAAATGACTGCCTGCGCTGGGGCAGATCAAGATCCTTTACCATCTTCATGACTGCCGGAAGTGACGAGTACGGGAACTGAAGAGTATGCCATTCGCCTGCGATTTTCTCTTTCACGACGGCGGAAGCGAGGGCCTCGGCCGTGGAAGTCTTATATGCCCTGATCAGCCCCGGGATACCTAGCTTGATGCCGCCGAAATAGCGCACCACCACGACCAGCACATCACTAAGGCCAGCCGAATCTATCTGGCCCAAGATCGGACGCCCAGCCGAACCTGATGGTTCCCCGTCATCGTTGGCCCTCCACTGCTGGCCGTCCTTGCCGATGCGGTAGGCGTAGCAGTGGTGCCTCGCATCATGATACTCCTTCTTCAGGGAGGCGACAATCTGCTTGACCTGCTCCTCGCCATCTACCGGATAGGCGAATGCCAGGAAACGGCTGCCTTTGTCCCGGAACTGCCCCCGGGACTGCTCTGCTATGCTCTTGTATGTATCATTTGAGGGCACGACAAACCAAAATTAGCGATTATTTAGTATCTTCGCAACATGGTTTACAAATATAGAATCACCCTGCAGGGGATAAAGGGCTTTTATCGGGTGTATCTGGTCAACGGTGAGAATACTCTCTACACATTCCACAAGCAGATACGCTCCGATCTGGAGTTTCCGGTCGATCAGCCCATCCTCTTCAAGGCACTGGACAACGAGGGGCAGGTGGTGGCCAGATATGCCCTGGTTGACATCGGACACGGAGCAGTGGACGCTGTCACAATCGCCGACACTATCAAGGCAGGCGCCACAAGTTTCATATATTTCTACGACATACAGGCAAAAAAGAGCGTCATAATCACCCTTGAGGGCGAGGAAAAAGACGCCAAGGTGCAGTCCCCTAAGCTGATCGACTCCAAAGGTCCGATACCGCAGGAATTCGAGAACGGATACGTGGCCTTCGAAGACCTCCCGGCAGAACGCCGCAGGCTCCCTGGCGAATCACCATCTGATGATGACGACGATGAGGATGACGATGACGAGGACGATGATGATGAGGACGACAAGGACGAGGAGGAGATAGTATACGAAGAAGAGGAGGCTTAAGGGCCTCCTCTCTTCTTTTTTTATGATCCGCTTTTTACTTTTTCTCCGCAGGAGTCTCGGCGGCAGCTGCCTTGCCGACCTTATCGAGTTTTACGTCAAACACGAGGGTGGAGTACGGAGGGATGCCGTTGTTGCCCTGTTCGCCGTATCCGAGAGCTGAAGGGACATAGAGTTTGATATGTCCGCCCTCGCCTACGAGTTGAAGGCCCTCACGCCATCCCGCGACAACACCTGAAAGAGGGAAGCTGATAGGGTCAACCTCCTCAGTGACCTCGTCGAAGGTGGTGCCATCGGTGAAGGTCCCCTTGTAGTGAACCCAGACTGTGTCGGCATCGCCCGGCTTGACATCGTTGCCGGCCTCGATGATTTCATACTGAAGTCCTGACTCCGTCTTCTGCACACCGGCCTTCTTTGCGTTTTCAGCAAGGAACTTCTCCTCTTTCTCCTTGTTGACAAGGGTGGTGTACTGGTTTCTGTTCTCCAGATATGAGTTGAACACACTGTTCATGCTGTTCGGGTCATACTTGAACTGCTTGGTGAAATCTTCTGAACGGAAATCACCCTCAGCCTTCATGAAATCCTTCATTCCCTTGATGATGGTGTTGTAGTCAAGGTCATCACCGAAGTTGTAGTTCTTCATGAAGCTGCCGAAATTGATGCCGAGAAGGTAGCTTACCGAATCCTTCTGGGCCTTGGAAGGAAGATAATCCTTGGCCGTCTTTGCGGCAGGAACCCCGTCCTCAGTCTTTGCTGCGGGTGCTGAACCGTTGCAGGCCACTACCGCACCGCCCAGAATAAGGGCGGCAAAAAGTTTGTACATTTTCATCTTATTACACTAAAAACTTAAAAAAGTCACTACAATTCCCAGGCCAGTGCCGATGCGCCAAGTATCGCCGCGTCGGACTCCCTGAGCTGTGAGAACACTATCTTTACCTGACCACGCCAATGCGGCATCAGGTTATCCTCCATCGCCTGTAATGTCGGCTCATAGAGGAACTCCTTGGCCCTGGCCAGCCCTCCGAAGAGGACAATGGCCTCAGGAGAACTGAAAAGCACGAAGTCGGCAAGGCTGTGCCCGAGCATCCGGCCAGTGTATTCAAGCACCCTGCGGGCAAGGGCATCCCCTTCTTTGGCAGCTTCATAGACAGCCTTGGAAGTTATGTCATCAACAAGGCGCAGGGAGGAAGGTTCAGAACTTGCTTCGAGCCACTCTCGGGCAGTCCTGGTGACACCGGTCGCGGAGCAGTAAGTCTCCAGACAGCCGGTCTTGCCGCAGCCGCACGGGCGGCCGTTGTAACGGACGGCGCAGGTGTGTCCGAGTTCACCGGCATTGCCGTCATGTCCGTAGACCACCTTGCCGTCGATCACAATGCCGCTGCCGACTCCGGTGCCGAGAGTGATCATGATGAAATCCTTCATCCCCCGTGCAGCCCCGTAGGTCATCTCGCCCACCGCCGCCGCGTTGGCGTCATTGGTCAGGGAAACGGGAATCCCGCCGAGGCACTCGCTCAGCATCCTGGAGAAATCAACCTCGTTTTTGGCTGCCCACGCGATGTTGGGAGCATAAGAAATCCTGCCGGTATAATAGTTGCCGTTCGGAGCCCCGACACCGATGCCGCGGATCTCACCGCTCTTTCCACTTTCCTCCACGCAGGCCTTGATGGCCTGCGCGAGGGCATATATATAGGCGGCGTAATCTTCGCCAAAAGTGTCCGTCCGTATCACGGACTGGGACAGAACATCCCCGCGGGCATTTACGACCCCTATTTTGGAAGTCTGCCCCCCGACATCCACACCGACTACAAACTGCTTGTCCATGACTAGTCTACGGAGATTTCAGGGTTGACATTCTTGCAGCCGAACAGGGCATAGTAGAGAATGTAGCAGAGCATAGCGATCACGAGCCAGTAGCTGGCCATGTAACCCACGTTCTTCGCAATCACATCCTGGAGGAGAGGCATGATGCCGCCGCCGACAACCATCATCATGAAGATGCCTGAAGCCTGCTCGGTGTACTTGCCAAGACCCTCGGTGGAGAGGTTGAAGATACCGCCCCACATCACAGAGGTGCAGAGTCCGCACAGCACAAGGAAAAGGGCGCTAGCCGGAACCTGGAACATCTCGAAACCGTTGGCCGCACTATAGCCAGGCATTGAGACGGTAAGTGTCTTAGGCAGGAATATCGCTATAAGGATGAATACGATGGCGGCGGCACTCACGACTATGATCTGGGTGCGTGTGCTGACCTTGCCGGAGATGGCTGAGCTCAAGGCGCGTCCAACCATCATGAGCAGCCAGTATACTGCGGCGATGGCTCCGCCGATGGCAGCTCCGCCGATGGCGATGCCGGCTCCCTTGGCAGAAGCGTCGGAGAGGTAGAAGTTGAGCTGGGCCGGGATGCCGATCTCTATACCGACATAGAAGAATATGGCCACGACTCCAAGCGCGCAATGACGGAACATCCAGGCGCTTGACTCAAGCTTGGTGCTCTTGCGGGAAGCGGCCGGTTCAGGGATGTTGACAAATGAAATGATGATGAATGCTATGGCGAACACAGCCATGGCTATATACAGGAGAGGCTCCACATCGACCATCTTGGTGTCCTCGGTCACCGTGCCGATCAGCACGCCCACAAGGAGCGGGGTGAGAGTGGCGGTCAGGGAGTTCATGGTGCCGCCTATCTGTATGTACTGGTTGCCCTTGTTGCCGCCGCCGCCGAGGATGTTGAGCATCGGATTGACGACAGTGTTGAGCATGCAGACGCAGAAGCCGCAGATGAAGGCCCCGAGCAGATAGACATAGATAGCCGATCCGCCGAGGAAGGTGCGGCTAGAGAGCCACTGGACAACGATGCCTAAGAATCCGACAGCCAGCGCGACCAGGGTGGTCTTCTTGTAGCCGATCTTGACCAGCATCTTACCGGCGGGGATACCCATGAAAAGGTATGCGGCAAAGTTCATCATGTTGCCCATCATGCCGGCCCAGCTGTAGTTGTGTTTCCAGATGTTGCCGAACGGAGCGGCCATGTTCGTGACGAAAGAAATCATTGCAAATATGAAGCACATCGTCACAATGGCCACCATATTACGTTTTTTTTCCATAATAGAAGATGAATGATAAAAAGGTTATAGTTTTACTCTTTTGTGTTATTCCAGTGATTTGAGGTTCCTGTCGTTGAAGAGCTGCTTGCCCTCCGGGGTCATGGCATACTCGATGCGGTCGGCGTAGAATTTCTCCACCTTGCCGCGCACCATCTTGGCCGTGGTGTTGAGCATGCCGTTCTGCTCCGTGAACGGAGTGTCGCAGACTATGATGGCGGCAGGAAGCCATTTCTCCGGGAAAAGGCCGGCATGGCGTCCGCCCGGGCGGTATGAATCGACCTCGCCCTGAAGAATCTGAAGCTGTGCTTTACGGCCCTCGACGCTCTGCGGGTCAAGGCCCTGCTTCTGCACGGCATCGGCAAGGGCCTGCTTGTTCGGCACCACGAGCACTACCGTATAAGGGCTCTGGTTGTTGTACAGGACGGATGCTTCTATATATTTGGAGCCGTCGGCAAGACTGTCCTCGAAGCCTTCAGGAGAGTATTTCTCGCCGTCCGAGGAGATGAGCAGGCTCTTGAAACGCCCTGTCACATATAGATACCTCGGATCCTCCTTGCACAGGTAGCCACGGTCTCCGGTGTGAAGCCACCCGTCTACAATGGTCTTGGCTGTGGACTCGGGATTCTTCCAGTACCCTGCCATGACGTTCTCTCCGCGGATGACGATCTCTCCGGTCTCCCCCACAGGAAGGGAATTGCCCTCTTCATCGCATATCTTGAGGTCCAGAGGCTGGACTATGCGGCCGGATGAGCCGAAACGGGCATGTCCCATGGAATTGGCGCAGATGACAGGTGTGGCCTCCGAGAGACCGTAACCCTGGAAAATCGGCATGCCGATGGCGCAGAAATATCTCTGGAGTTCGATGTCAAGAAGGGCGCCCCCTCCCACGAAGAACTTCAGCCTGCCGCCGAAGCCTTCACGTATCTTGGAGAACACAAGCTTGTCAAGAACGGACTTTATCGGCTTGCGCCACCAGAGTTTCCACCATGGCCTGCCGGCATTGTAGTATTCGCGGTTATAGGCTATCGCGTTCTTGAGGCCGATTTCGTAGAGTTTCTCCACGGTCGGGCCTTTCTTCCTGATGGCGGTCTCGAAACTCTTGCGGAAGCTTCTTGACAGTGCCGGGACTGAAAGCATAACCTCCGGACGCACCTCATTGATGGCGATCGGGATGTTCTTGAGCATCGTCACTGCGTTCTTCCCTCCTGGCACGGTGGCTATGCTGCCGCCGTAACTCATCATCACATAGAATCCCGCAACATGCGCGAAGCAGTGGTCAAGCGGTAGGATGATGAGCATTGTCCAGCCCTCATCGATCTTGACCACGGAGCGGCACTGCTCCACATTGGCGGTGTAGTTGCGGTGAGTGAGAAGTATGCCTTTAGGGTCGGCTGTAGTACCTGATGTGTAACTGATGTTGGCATAATCGTCAGGGCCCACAGAAGCGATGCGCTCCTCAAGCTCGGCTGAGCGGTCCTTAAGGAACTCGTCTCCCATCGCATATATGTCCTTGAGGTGCATCTCGTTGTCCTGAAGGTCGATATCGTCTATCACTATCACCTTCTCCACCTCAGGGCATCTGTCTATGACCCTGCGGACCTTGGAAATCTGGCTCTCGGAGGCTATGACAAAGCGGGAATCGGAGTGGTTGATGCGGAAAAGCAGGTCCTGATCGGATTCCAGCTTGAACGAAAGAGGCACATTGACAGCGCCGGCATGAAGGATACCCAGTTCACAGAAAATCCACTCGTTGCGTCCCTCGGAAATCAGGGCAACCTTGTCCCCCTTTCCGAGGCCCAGGGCCATGAACCCGGCCGCAAGCCGGCGTCCGCGCTCGCGGGTCGTCGTGAATGATGTCTCGGTCCAGACCCCGTCCACCTTTTCGCGAAGGAAGGTCGAGTCTGCGTATTTTGCCGTGTTTGCATTGACAAAGTCAATGATTGTCGGTCTTTTGCTGTCTGCTGCCATATTGATCGTGATTATTTTTCGGTTGAGGGGAAAAGGCCGTAGAGCTGCGCATCTATCATGTCGGTGACCTTGTCGAAGTCCTCCGGACGGCTCGCGAAGTCTATATTGTCGGCGTCGATGACCAGTAGATTGCCCTTGTAGTCCTTTATCCAGTCTTCATATTTGTCGTTGAGGCCTGTAAGATAGTCTATGCGGATGCTCTTCTCATAGTCGCGTCCGCGCTTCTGGATCTTCGATATCAGCGCCGGGACGGAAGACTTGAGGTAGATCAGAAGGTCAGGCGTGCCCACAAGCGACATCATCAGGTCGAAGAGGTCGGAGTAGTTCTCGAAGTCGCGGCTGCTCATCAGCCCCATGTCGTGCAGGTTCGGGGCGAAGATGCGGGCATCCTCATAGATGGTCCGGTCCTGCACTATGACCGCATCTCCCTTGGCGATCTCGACCACATCTTTGAAACGCTTGTTGAGGAAATAGATCTGCAGATTGAACGACCATCTGGCCATGTCTTCGTAGAAATCCGCAAGATATGGATTGAAATCGACCGACTCGTACTTGGGAGTCCAGCCGTAATGGGCGGCGAGCATCTTTGTGAGAGTGGTCTTGCCGCTGCCTATGTTGCCTGCTATTGCGATATGCATATTATTCTGACTAACAGCCTACAAATTTAATAAATTACCTGAAGAGTCCATAGAGGCGGGAGTCAATCTTGTCGGTGACAGTCTCAAAATCCTCCGGACGCCCTGCGAAATCGAGGCTGTCGGCATCTATGACAAGAAGGTTTCCGCTGTACCCCGCGATCCACTGCTCATACTTCTCGTTGAGCCTGCTGAGGTACTCCAGACTCATGGTCTGCTCGTAGTCACGCCCCCGCTTCTGTATCTGCGAGACAAGGTGCGGCACCGAGCACCGGAGGTATATCAGCAGATCCGGCGGACGGACCATGGACATCATCAGGCGGAAAAGCTGCATATAGGTGTCGTAGTCACGGGCCGAGAGGTTGCCCATCTCAAGGTTGTTGGTCACGAAGATATGCACGCCCTCCAGTATGGTGCGGTCCTGGACTATCACCTCCTTGGAACGCGCTATCTCCAGTACATCCTTGAAACGCTGCGCAAGGAAGTAAGTCTCCAGATTGTAGGACCAGCGCGGTATATCTTTGTAGTAATCTTCGAGATAAGGATTGAATGTGACGGACTCGTATTTCGGAGTCCAACCGTAATGCGCGGCAAGCATCCCGGTGAGGGTGGTCTTGCCACTGCCTATGTTACCTGCTATTCCTATATGCATGAGACAAAATTAGGCATTATTTCGTATTTTTGGAGGCTGAACGACAAAGAAATGCTTAACATAGTACAATTCGACTTCAACCTTTTCGGGGAAAAGGCCTACATAGTCTGGAAGAAAGAGGGCCGCTGCGCCATCGTGGACCCCGGGTTCTGCTGCGAAGAGGAAAAGAAAGCGGTGCTCGACACCCTTACGGAAAAATCCCTCAAGCCGGAGGCCATACTGCTGACCCACGCGCACTTCGACCACATCTACGGGGTCAAGGCCCTTCAGGACATATACGGCATGCCCGTCTATATGAACCCGGCAGACAAGGTGATACTTGAATACGACAAGGAGATGACATCCCGCTTCGGCCTGCCGGCCCCCGATTGCAGCTTCACCACGACGGACATCTCGGACGGGGAGAAGATCAGCGCCGCAGGGCTTGAATTTGAGGTCATCACCACTCCGGGCCACACCCCGGGAGGGGTTTGCTATCTGGACAGGGAAGACAGTGTCATGTTTACCGGGGACACGCTCTTCGCCGGCGCGATAGGCCGCACGGACTTCAAGTACGGGGAATACGATGACGAGATCAGCTCCATCATGGAAAAACTGATTTTCCTGGATCCCGGCATCAGAGTCCTGCCGGGGCATGGCCCGGATACGACCATAGGCAAGGAAAGGACGGGCAACCCTTTCCTAGAGCCCTTCAACGAGCCGGAGGAAACAGACTCCGAGGCCGAACCGGTATCAATCAGATCTTCAGGCAATTAAACGATAACGCCGTTACGGGTGGCAGCAGAGCGATATTTTGTGTTGAGCTCTGCTGCCACCCGCAACGTGCGTTGAATGCAAAAATGCTTAGTTCTTCAAATAATAGGTGACGGAGGTCACGACGCGGACCTTCTTGATGTAAGGGGTGTTGCTGTCGCGGTTCTCGATGGAGAACACGCCCTGACTGGCGGTCTTGATCTTGCCGAGGCGGCTGCCGGAATCGCTTGCGAACTTCTGTGCGACCTCGCGTGCGTTCTTGGTGGCTTCCTCAACCATCTCGGGCTTCAGAGCGTTGAGAGCTTCATAACGGAACTCCACAGGGTTCTCCCAATTGCTGCCGACTACGACGACTCCTTTGCGCAGGAGTTCGGACTGCCGGTTCATCAGGGCAAGGACGCTGTCCACCTTGTCAGTGCAGACGGTGACGACATTGGTGGCAATGTAGCGGTAAGTGCGGTCGTTGCTGCCGTATTCGTTGGCATACTTATCTGAAATCTGCGGCACGGAGACGCTGATCTCGCTCTCCGGGATGCCGCCCGACTTGAGGAACTCCAGGATCTTGGCGTTGCCGCTGTCCGTCATGTCGTAGATAGACTGGACATCATTGGCCACAACCTTGTAGGAGATCGGCCAGATGACCTTGTCGGCTTTGACCTCCCTTTCACAAAGGCCCTTGACATTGACAGTACGGTCGAAGGAGCGGAACTCCCTGACTGCCTTCGGGAACATCGCCCCGAGGATGATGAGGCCCGCCATTATGGCAAGGCCTGAATAGAATCTGCTTTTATCCATAGTATTATAAAGTTTGTCCACCGATGAATTCACGCATGATCGAAGTCGGAGGTATGGCCGCTATCTCCGCCGGCTTGAGCGGGGTGACCATGGCCACGAACTCCAGAAGCTCCTGCGCCTTGGCGTAGGCCGGAGAGGACTCGCTTATGCCGCAGAGAAGCGGCTCGGCGTAGTATTTCAGAAGCGGCAGGTCGTAGAGGGTGGAGGAGTTGAAGACGAGGTTGGCGTTCTCCTCGAAAGGGAAGATGTACTTCACCTCGCCGCGACGCACTGACGGCCAGCGCAGGATGTTCTGCTCCGGGGAGATGCCGCGTGTGCGGTTGTCCCTGACGATACGGCGCAGAAGCCGCTTGTCGGTGGTGGAATTGTGGTCCTTGGTGCCTCCCGGCAGAGCGGAAAGCGCCGAGATGTAGATGCGAAATATCTTATCCTGCGGGATGGCCGGGGTTAGGGCCGGGTTGAGGGCATGGATGCCTTCCATGAACAGGATGTCGTTGTCCCGAAGGGAGAGGCGGTTGCCTGAAGGGCGGCGGCAGCCGGCGGCGAAGTCGAACTTCGGAATCTCTATCTCCTCGCCCCGAAGCAGGGCGGTGAGCTGTTCGTTAAGATACTTCACATCCATGGCTTCAAGGGCCTCGAAATCGTATTCTCCGTTCTCGTCCCGTGGAGTTTTGTCCCTGTCCACGAAATAGTTGTCCAGTTCTATGACTTTCGGGTTGAGCCCGAGAACTCTGGCCTGCTGCGCTATGCGCAGGGAGGAACTCGTCTTGCCGCTGGAAGACGGGCCCGACATCATCACGATGCGGCAGCTGCGGCGGTTCCAGAATATCTGGTCGGCAGCGTCGGCGTATTTGCGCTCCTGACGCGCCTCGCAGAGGTTGATGAGTTCTATCCCCTTCCCCAGGAAGAGGGCTTCGTTGAGTTTCTCGATTGTGTCGATGCCCACTGCGTGGCACCAGTCCATGTATTCCTGCCTTGCGGCTTCGATTTTTGTCATAATATTTCTTTAAGATATTGTCCTGTCACGGATGACGGGTTGCAGGCGAGCTGCTCCGAGGTGCCTTCTGCAATAATCCTGCCGCCCCGCGCACCCCCGTCGGGGCCCATGTCGATGATGTAGTCCATGCTCTTGAGCACATCGAGGTTGTGCTCTATGACCATGACTGTGTTGCCCTGGTCAACGAGGCGTTCCAGTACTCCCAATAGAACCTTGATGTCTTCGGGATGCAGGCCGGTGGTGGGTTCATCGAGCATGTAGAGCGTGCTACCCGTGGCTTTGCGGGACAGTTCGGTGGCAAGCTTCATCCTCTGGCTCTCGCCCCCGGAAAGGGTCACGGCGGACTGGCCGAGGCGGACATACCCGAGCCCCACGTCCACGAGGGCCTTGAGCTTGGGGGCGATCTTCGGGAAAGGCTTGAAGAACTCATAAGCTTCACTGATGGACATGTCCAGCACCTGGCTGATGTCCTTGCCACGGTATTTGACGGCCAGGGTGTCCTCTTTGTAACGGCGGCCGCCGCAGGCATCGCAGACCACGTTGACCGAAGGCAGGAAGTTCATCTCTATCACCTTGATACCGGCACCCTTGCACTCTTCGCAGCGGCCGCCGGAGACGTTGAACGAGAACCTGCCGGCCTTGAACCCGCGCACCTTGGCGTCCGGGGTGTCCTCGAAGAGTTTGCGGATGTCGTCGAACACTCCGGTGTATGTGGCCGGGTTGGAGCGCGGCGTACGGCCTATCGGGCTCTGGTCTATCTCGATCACCTTGTCGATGTTCTCCACCCCATCCAGTGACTTGTACGGCAACGGCTTCTGTTTCAGACGGGTAAACTTCCCCTTCAAGGCAGGCATCAGGGTCTCGTTGACAAGGGTTGACTTGCCGCTGCCGCTCACACCGCTGATGCCAACCAACATCCCGAGCGGGATGGTGACATCTATGTCCTTGAGGTTGTTGCCGCTGGCCCCGTGTATCGTGAGGAACTTGCCGCTCCCGGCTCGTCGCGTCTGAGGGGTCATGTTGGGGTTGTGCAGGGGGCGGGCCGGGCCGCTGTAGATGATGTTTCCCCCGTTCTCCCCCGCCCCGGGCCCGACTTCCACGGTCCAGTCGGCGGAGTTGACCGTCTCCTCGTCGTGCTCCACGACCATCACGGTATTGCCCTCATCGCGGAGTTTCTTGAGGGAAGCTATCAGTTTGCGGTTGTCCCTCTGGTGCAGGCCGATGCTCGGTTCGTCGAGTATGTATATGACATTGACCAGCTTGGAACCGATCTGGGTGGCAAGGCGGATGCGTTGGCCCTCGCCCCCGGAAAGGGTCGCGGAGGGGCGGTCCAGACTGAGGTAGTCAAGTCCCACGTCGAGCAGGAACTGCACCCTGTCCCCGAGTTCGCGGATGATGTCCCGGGCTATGGCCTGTTCTCTTAGGCCGAGTTTGGAGGGAAGTGTCTTGAGCCACTCCGACAAGGCGGAAATCTCCATTGCGCTGACTTCAGAAATATCTTTGCCATCGATACGGAAACACTTCGTCTGCTCATTGAGACGGGTGCCGTGACAGACGGGGCAGACTATCTTGTCCTCGGTGTCCCCGACCACGCCGGACCAGTTGACCATCTCGGCCATGGTGCCCTCCCCTATCCGGAAGAACTCGTCCGAGCCGTAGATGAGCAGCGACACCACATCATCCGGAAGGGTGCCTATGGGGTCATAGATGGAGAAGGAATGCTTGCGGGCAATGGCCTTGACAATATCATATTTGCGGCCGTTGCGGACAGGCCCCAAAGGGACTATGGCCCCGTCGGCTATCGACCGGCTGCGGTCGGGGATGATGGCGTCGATGTTGTCGTCCGGCACCGTGCCAAGTCCCTTGCAGTGCGGGCAGTAGCCTTCCGGCGAGTTGAACGAGAATGAGTGCGGAGCCGGCTCCTGGAGGGAAATCCCGGTCTCCGGGTCAACCAGATGACGGGAATAATGGTGCAGGCTGCCGCTCTGCGCGTCCAGCACAGCAAGCGAACCTTTGCCCAGGGAAAGGGCTGTCTGGACAGATGTCCTGATCCGTTTGTCATCGCCGTCTTCGGGCTTGAGCTTGTCCACGACAAGCTCGATGAAATGGGCCTTGTAGCGGTCGAGGGCATCGGCTTCCTGAAGAGAGACTGTCTCCCCGTCTATACGGATTTCCGTATAGCCTTTTTTGCGCATCTGCTCGAAGAGCTCCTTGTAGCTGCCCTTGCGTCCGCGCACCAACGGGGCGAGCAGCAGGCATTTCTTGCCATGGTATTCTTTCATGATCAAGTCCACGATGGCTGCATCGGTGTATCGTACCATCGGCTTGCCGGTCACCGGAGAATATGCGGTCGAAGCTCTGGCGAAGAGAAGGCGGAGAAAATCGGAGATTTCGGTTATGGTGCCCACTGTGGAGCGGGGATTGTTGCCGGTGGTCTTCTGCTCGATCGCTATGACCGGGCTCAGGCCCGTGATGCTCTCCACCGCCGGTTTTTCAAGAACTCCCACAAAGTGCTTGGCGTAGGGGGAAAGGGTGTTCATATAGCGGCGCTGACCCTCGGCGTAGATGGTGTCGAAGGCGAGAGAAGACTTGCCGCTGCCGCTCAATCCCGTGATTACGACAAGTTTGCCGCGCGGTATGTCTACATCGATGTTCTTCAGGTTGTTTGCCCTGGCTCCGCGCACTTCAATGAATCTGTCCTTATCCATAAGCGGCGGCAAAGTTACGAATTTATTGTATCTTTGACCCCCGTTTTTAGACTTGTACATCCTTATGTGGGTTTGGTTATCCGTTTGTTCCGCCTTCCTGCTCGGCATCTATGATGTGGAGAAGAAGCAGGCTCTCAAAAAGAACAGTGTCCTGTGGGTCCTGCTGGGCGCCACCGCCATGTCGGCGCTGTTTCTCTGTCCCTTCCTGTCAAGCGGTCCGCTTGAGGATCACCTGAGTCTGGTGTTCAAGGCTTTTCTGGTGACATCTTCATGGGTCTCGGGGCTGGTCGCACTCAAGCTTCTGCCGCTTACGACGGCAAGCACGATCAAGGCGTCGCGACCGATGTTCGTGGTGATTTTTTCCATAATCCTGTTCGGCGAAAGGCTGAGTCTGCTTCAGTGGGCCGGCGTTGCTCTGGTGATGGCGGCGCTCCTGCTGCTGGCGCGCTCCAGCAAGAAGGAGGGAATCTCGTTCACCTCTGACAAGGGCATCGCATGGATGGTGGTGTCGGTGCTCACCGGAGCAGCCAGCGCGCTGTATGACAAGCATATACTGGGCCATCTCCAGCCGATGTTCGTGCAGAGCTGGACCAATGTGTACATAACCGGCGTGCTGGCGCTGCTGGTTTTGGCACAATATCTTAAGGCACGGAAGGGGCAGGCGGCTGCTTCGGGGATTGCCAAGGGCGCTGCGGACGGTTCGGGGGCCAGGCCTGCTTCGGGGGTTGATGCAGGTGCGACTCCGGGCTTCCAGAAGTTCCGCTGGGACTGGAGGCTGGTGCTCATAGCGGTGCTGATCACCATATCCGATGCGTTCTACTTTTACGCGGTCAAGGACGAGGGGGCGCTGCTCTCCGTCATCTCGATGATACGGCGCAGCAGTGTCGTCATCACCTTCATCTTCGGGGCGCTGCTTTTCAAGGAAAACCACATCAAAGACAAGGCCGTGGACCTCGCGATATTGCTCGCCGGTCTTGCTCTGCTGCTCTTCGCTTCGCGGTAGGGGACGGAGACGGGGACGAGAACAGAGCCGGCAGTCGGAGAACTTCACCGCCAGAGTTCCCGCAAAACTGCAAGGGAACGGATGTTGAGCCGGCAGTCGGAGTGGTAGCCGATATATTGTAGGAGGATCTCCGCTATCTCATTGCGGGTCAGCCCGTTTAGCGGAATGAGCATGGACTGTCCGAAATCGCTTTCAAGCAGGGCGCGGACATCGGCGAGGTGTTCACCGGCGAACGGGGCAAGGTCAGGAAGCGACGGAGAGAAGCCGAGCGCGACGGCGAACTCCAGGAGGAAACGCAGATGAAAGTTGCTGAAGTCACTCTGCAGGGCGTCAAGAGTCATGATTGACCGTTTGCACCAGTCGAAAAGGCCCTCCTCCAAAGCCCCGTCACGCACAGTCCGGTACAGGACTTCGCTCATAAAAAGAGTGATGGAGTTTTTGCTGACGCTGGAACGGATTCCGCCAAGCGGGCTGACGGCCGTCAGATGACGCACTCTCCACAGATCCGAACGCGGGTTCTCACTGACTTCCCCCTCCAGGATGTTGAGCGGCAGGAACAGGGCCATCCCCCCTCCTGACGGGACGGATGCAATGAAACTCCGCCGCCCCAAAGAAGGTGTCAAACAATGCACGACCAGACTCTTCTCTCCGAGTTTGGTCGTGCTGAGAACTATAAGTTCCGTACTGAATGTCATCAATACTGCTGTATCCTCGGGCTGCGCAAAGCCTCCTTGAGGGCATCATCGTAGCGGATGCGGATCTTGACGCCGGCCTGTTGGAAATAATAGCGGACCACTATCTCCTCCTCTATGAAAGGGACGATCTCGTCTTTCTTGAGACGCAGGAACTCCTCCTTCTCCATGTCAATGGCCTTGTCGAGCGCCTCTATCTGAGGTGCGAGAGTTTCCTTAAGACCGTCTTTTTCAAGCTCTTCTTTGACCTTGTCGAAATATGTCTTTGCTGAGGAGCGGTAGTCGAACTCTTTGCCGCAGGCGAATTTCACGAAATCATCATAGTCCGCATCGCTGAGGTGGAACTCGTCCACCGGGGGTATGCTGTCGTGTGCCCTGACATATTCCAGAGCATAGTATTCCATTATCCCGTATGCCACAAGGGCATAGGTCAGGCGGCTGTAGTTCTTCTCTGCGAGTTTGACATCGGGGGTGATGCCGCCGCCGTCGCGCACCGTGCGCCCGTGGGCGGTCTTGAACTCGCGGGTGAGCGAGTCCGGAATCTGGCTGACGCTTCCGTCCTCGTTGCGGTGGCTGTAGTCAAGCGCCTGGACGCAACGTCCGGAAGGGGTGTAATATTTGGCCGTCGTGACCTTTAGCTCTCCCCCGTAAGGGAGGGATTTGATGCTCTGCACGAGGCCCTTGCCGAAGGTGCGCTGCCCCATTATCGTTGCCCTGTCCATGTCCTGAAGCGCACCCGACACTATCTCGGAAGATGATGCCGAGCCGGAATCCACAAGCACGATCAGAGGCATCTCGGTATCTACAGGATCGCGCCGGGTGCGGAGTTCGTAGTTGGAGTCCGCCTCGCGGCCTTTGGCCGACACGACAAGGGAGCCTTTCGGGACGAAGATTGACACGATCTCGGCCGCTTCGTTCATGAGGCCACCACCGTTGCCACGAAGATCCAGGACAAGGGTCTGCATGCCCTCTTTCTTGAGCCTAATGACAGCTTCCCTCATCTCCTTGCCGACGCCCTCGGTGAACCCGGTCTGGGAGATGTACCCCACTCCGTCACCGATCAGCCCCGCGAACTCGATGTCCGGGATGCGTATCTTCTCGCGCAGCACCGTCACCTCGGTAATCTCGCCGCCGCGGATTTTCTTGACCTTGAACTTGACCGTCGTTCCCGGGTCGCCGCGCATCTTCTCGCTGCATTGCTGGGATGTGAGCCCGACCACGGTCTGCCCGTCTATTTCCATTATCTCGTCCCCGCACACAAGTCCGCTCTTCGAGGCGGGGCTTCCCTCATACGGTTCGTTGATGATGACGTTGCCAGAGGTCTCGGGTTTGTAGATCACTGCCCCCACGCCTCCATAAGTTTTGTGGATGAGCATCTGGAGGTCTTCATTCTCCTCTTCGGGAATATAGACCGTATACGGATCGAGCCCGGAGAGCATGGCATCAACCCCGCGGCGCTCTATTTTGTCCACGGGAAGAGAGTCCACGTAGGATCTGGAAAGTTCCTTGAGGAGTGCGGCGTGGATCTCGGTCCACTTGCCGAGTGTGAAGTTGCCGGACTGCGCCCCGGCACAGAGGCTGAGGCAGAGGAGGGCTATAAGTGATAAGGTTCGTTTCATAGGTGCAAATATAATAATTGTTCCGGACTGTATTCCCGGCATGACGCCACGCCGCGTCCGGGCGGAGACTTGCAGATGAGCAGGGATTTTCATAGATTTGCAGTAAGCGGCAATTCTAGAAGAACGCTGCACCAATGACCATTTTCACTACTATACCATGACAGGCAAGGAACTTCATCAGCGATACCTTGCGACCTCCCCCGGGCAGGCCGCCAAATTCATCAACACCATCTGGAACGCCCCGATTCCTCCGCTGGAACTCATCTCCGTGCTGGGCAACATCCTCGACTCCGAAATCCAGTGCCGCAGGGCCATGGCCCGCAAAGGATCACAGATGAGCAGCGACGAGCGGGCCGCCATGGAGTTCTCAGCCAAACTCACCGCCTGCCTGCTCATCCTGCTGTGTGACACACGCTCTTATAGGGAAGCCAGCACCCGGGCACTGCTCTTCCTCGAATATGCCTCATACCTGAGCCGCTCCAACTATGACATAGTAAAACTGGCCGTGGACTGCGGTTCATATCCCATGACCGCCCCAGGATTCACCCGCTCCATGGTAGAAAAGGCCATCGGCACAGACCTCCTTGTCTTCAAGATGCTGGAAGGCGCCGCATTCGACAGGAGCACCCCATTCGCCGCCTCCGACTGTCACAGCCTGAGACTTGGAGGAGGCAAACTCACCGTCCGCTCATCAGTCTCCGCAGAGACCAAAGCATTCGATGCTCACCATGGAAGGGTCGAAGTGCTGAGCCGCAACCACAAGGACGAGAAGCTCAAGGAAGGAAGGGCGGACGACTGCGAATCACTGGAATCATTTGCCGACGCATTCATGAGAGCGCAGGCTGACGAATCCAGCCCTGATGCTTCGCCATTGGACAGGACATACACTATAGAATACAAAGAAGGCGATGAAGACTACATCAGCTGCTCTCCGCTCAAAGCATTCTACGACGGCCCGGGGGAGATCAAGGACGAAGAACTTCTGAAAGGCATCACCACCGGCGAACTGGCCCATTTCCTGTATGACGGTGACTGCATAGAGGGAGCAGTGCTCGAGGATGAAAGCGAACCGCCGCTCTTTTCCATCAAGAAAGCCTATCTGGACTTCGCCCTCCCCCTGGCGAAGAACGACAGACGCACACGCAGAGTCCACGAATCACTGGTGCTCAGCGTTTTCCATGGCATCACCCCGGACAAGGACAGGCTCAGGCTCATCTCCGACAACGGCTACGCATGCCTCATGCGGGACTCGGGGAAATACCAGCCGGGAGACATCATCACCACATATACGCAATCCATAAATACCATAAACGGGGAAACCTACATCAACCTGGATGAACCGTCCTCCTATAGCGAAGAGCCCGAAAAATTCGATGCGGAGCATGTCCTGGACGGGTTCATCCTGAGCCGGGAGGAAGCTCAGGCCCGGCTCGACAAGCCGGCTGCACGGGCGGAAAACAGCCGTGACGGGGTTTTCCGGAGCATTGCAGCCATGCTTTCCCGTTCCAGAGATAAAAGTTCAACCGGGAGGCTGCGGGATCTGTTGACATCGGCGTTCATCTTCAACGCCCTCGGGGACGATGAATCAAGGGATGAGGTCCTCTCCGGGGCACGTTTTCTCATTGAATGCCTACGGCTGGCAGAGGGGCACAAGGTCCGCGCCCGCTCCGGGCCGGGATTGATGCGGGAACGCGAACAGCGCATCATCGGAGTGCTCGCAAATCCCGATCAGATGAGAGGCGACTCTGACCTCAGCCCGGAGGAAAAGGAAATTCTGGACCTGCTCGATGCGTGTGCGCTCGCAAAAAGATACCCCGACGAGATCTCGGCATCCCCTGCCGTCATACGCCGCCGGATCTGCCGCATACTCGGAGTAGAAGACCATTTCCGGGAGACGGAAGATCGTGGAGGAGGGAAATACGGACTCGGGGAACTCGCCGACGTGGAGTTCAAGTCCTCGTATGTATTCAGCAACCGTGACGGCAAGCCAGACATCTACCAACAGGGGCGGGGCCAAGTGTGGGAGGCAGTCTGCGGCTTCCTCAACCGTGACGGCGGGACGGTTTATCTGGGCGTCAACGACCACGGAGACCCGATCTTGAACGAATCCTACGGACTGGGAGCCGACCTGTCCTGGTTCCGCAGCAACTTCACCACGCTCGCGAACGAACGCCTTAAGCAGCTCGGCCACCCCGTCCCGCAGCCGAAGGACCTGGACAGCTATTGCCGCTTCCTCAACGATGAGATGGAACTGTATTTCAAGCCGGCAATCAGAAGATGCATTACGGTCACCCCGACAAAAGACCAGGACGCAATCATGATAATCGCGAAGCCGTCCGAATTTGAAATCGCAAAACTCTACACCGGCAACGACTGGAAAGACGGGACCGTCTATATCCGCAACGGCGAGGAGACCGTCCCGATGAGCATACATGCCCAAGAGCAGAGGCTCATGGAGCTCCGCTCCGTCGGGAAAGTGGAAAAATTCATCATCGCCCTGGAGGAAGCCATCGACCAGCAGAGAAAAGTCATGCTGAAAGGCTATGCTAGCTCCAACAGCAACGAGATCCGGGACCGCCTTGTAGTCCCGGTCAATCTCGTCTGCGACAATGAGAACCTCTGGGCATACGACCTGCAAGACAAGGCGTTGAAAGAATTCAGGCTGGCACGTATCGGCAGCATCGAGACGAATATCGACGATCCGGAATATCCGCACGCCTTCCCGAAAGGCGAGGCCGACGTCTTCAGATGGATCAACCCCAAAGTCAACCTGCACATCAGACTGGAGATGACCATCGCAGCCCTCAACAGTCTACGCGAGGAATACCATGACGCCTGCAAACTTCCTCCGGAAGAACTATACCAGACAGAAGCCGGAACATGGATTCTGGACACCCGGCTCCATGGTCTCGGTGCCGCACGGCGTTTCTGCATCGGCCTTGCCGACCAGGTCAAGATCCTCGATTCGGAAAACGCTGATGCCTTGAGGGATGACATCCGGAAGTTCGTCACAATGCATCTGGGGGAGGGGGCAGGCGATGAGGGGAAGCGGCGGAGATGAGCGATGACGGTGGCGGGCGGTGAGCAGTGGCGGGCGGCGAGCGATGACGATGCGAGCGATGACGATGCGAGCGACGACGATGGCGCGCGGTGGCGAATAACACTCTGATAATCAAGCAAAAGAGCTTTTAGCCTACCTGAATATTGACGGAGGCCTTTATGCGAACAATCTGACTATCAAGGCATTATCCGCCACCTCATCTCAACCATCTCAACCATCTCAAAGATATAGCCCAACCTGTTCGGCGTGACAGTTCACCGTTTCGAAGGCACACCCTTCCCTCTACCCCAAACCAGCGGCTTTGCCGTTAGAATTATTCTGTGTATTTTCACAGCTATTTCAACCAATTTGCGGACACAGAGGTCAAAATGAATGATAGCATGAAGGCAAAATTTACAGACAAGGCCTGCACAGGTGGGAGAATAGTAAAAGTATCGGATGCCGAATGGGGCATCAGGGGGATGTTGTACGTTCCCGGGCGCTATAAGGAACCGGCTTGTCGGGCAAGCGGTTTATTAGACGACTTCTCCCGTCTGGCGGACAAATATGATTACGCTTACGATTCCGAGATTTTGAATCTTCGGTACATCACGGAGGACGTATTCCATACCGACTGGAAATGCTTCTATAACTTGCCGAATCTCGACAGGGATAGACAGTGCCGGAAATGGAGTGAATTCTATATGAGAATCTGGGAGAAGTTCGATACAGGCAGACCGTGGCCGGAATACGGCGCCATTCTGGTCCCGGATTTCGAGAGGAGAGACCTGATCTTCGAGTTCAGCAATTCATCGGCTGAAGACTGGCTTACAGGATTTGAGGAGATGCTGAGGGGTGTGCGGGAGGAGGTGGAGCAAGCAAAGTCGGACATAGACGATTACGTGTTTCATACCGATTTCAGCGGAGAAGTCTCATCAATCCACATAGAGATACCAGAAAAAGATCCTAGGGACTTCGCCGATGACGAGTTCAGCTCTGAAGTCCGCAGGCTCACCGCTGAAATCGAGAACAGAGTCAAGAAACTTCGGGCATACGGTCTGGAAGAAAAAATCATAGAATCTATTTTCCTCCAGAAACCGGAATTGAGCAGGCTTGTGGTGACGGAAGACTTCCGCATCCTGCTTCCGGACTACAACGGGCTGGAAATCAAGATGGAACCGCTGCCGAGAGCGGTGTATCTGCTATTCCTGCGCCACCCGAAGGGAATAATGTTCAAGCACCTGCCGGGGTACAGAACTGAGTTCGAATCCATCTACATGGCTATTACCAAGCGGGGAGACGACATCGCGATACAGCAGAGCATCGACAGGGTGCTTGACCCGACCAACAACTCCATCAACGAGAAATGCGCACGCATCCGCGCCGCTTTCATCTCACGCTTCGACGACAGACTGGCGAAAGAATACTACATCACAGGTTATGCCGGCAATTCCAAGAGAATAGAGCTCGACCAGAGCCTTGTCAGAATGGAATGTATCATCCCTTACGATGACCGGAATCTTTGACCCGTCGGGATCCGAGGGTTTCTCAAGGAGCGGCGAAGGCTTCAGGCGGCCAATTCGGCAAGCGTTTTTGCGTCCCCGTGGTGCGTGCCATGGATGCAGGCACCGTTTAGGTTATAGCAAATCCTTGCGGTTAGGTACTGTTTCAAAAAGTGTGTCTGGACACAGGCCCATCAACTTCTAAGATTCTG
>ERZ808240.25-NODE-25-length-184700-cov-25.546866_pt1 | contig 184700 bp, 141 predicted proteins | sample MGYA00521084_ERZ808240 | MGnify/ENA primary metagenome ERZ808240 (study PRJEB31516, sample SAMN03275571) | gut metagenome | biome: mammalia-associated habitat; material: feces | host: Papio cynocephalus | place: Kenya | collected 2012-08-06 ...
GTTATTGACCTTTCTTCTTTTTATCTATCCAGACACACTTTTTGGGACACTATCTCGACATCCGCTACACTTCACTCAAGACATTGCATGATACAACCGAAACCGTCAAAGGATTCACGGCGGTGATTTTTCAGCACGAATGTGACCATCTGGACGGAATCCTCTACACAGACTATCTTAATGACGGCACAGACTACCGGACAAAATGAAGATCATCCATACATCAGACTGGCATCCGGGGCATGCCCTCTACAATTTCAGCCATGTCGAGGAACTCAAAGAGCAGATCCGTCCGCAACGAAGTGGAGCCGGCGGGCAACGGACTGAGCCGGGTAAATGACCCGGAATAAGGCGTCACGGCAGCAATTTTCGCTTAAAGCCTGAATGAGAGGCCGGCTGAGACATAGCCGGTGTCGTGGCCGCCTTCAATCCACAGGCCGGCTTTCTCGCTGAAATACCAGCGCAGCCCCGCCGTAGCTATGAAGCCCATCTTGGTGTCCATCTTGTTGAAGGTGGAACTGGCCTCTTCCCCGCTTTCATGCTCGGTGGTGTGCTCTCCGATGATCCCGGCATCGATCATAGCACGCGCATAGAGTTCGAGGCGGCGGCAGAGTGTCAGATGATAACTCAGACCCGCAGCAAGATCTATACGGTTGCAGAAGGTGTCCATCTGCTCATCACCGTAGCCGTTGTCAAGCATCCAGTTGTATCCATAACGCGTGAACTCTCCCCCGACAGTCCATCCCAGACTGCCGAAACGCCCGAAATCCATGAAGCAGATATCGGAATACACCATCACAGGGGGCACCACCATCTTGAAAGAAGACGCGTCTCCGTCTCCGGCATGCTTCATCACCCTTGCCCAAGGGGCGACAACCGGTGAGACCCCGACCTGGAGGGTCCGTGTGTATTTCGGGAAAACAATTTCAGTGGAAGTACGTTTCCAGTCCACATCCTTGAGAGCATCTGCAGCGGCAATCCCCGACTGTACGGAAATCTGGTCAGCCTTGAACTTCCCCTCCACGCGGCGGGCGGTGCCAGCATAAGAAGCTTCCCATGCATGGATGACATCCATGAAAGTGTCGAACTCCCCCGCTTTTATCCTTGCGGCGAACTCCGGATAGTCATAGATTTCTCCGAAGTACTCCTTCAGCATCGCGGCTGCCATGGATGGTTCCGTCCTGTCGAAGATGTTGTCACGTGTGTCGGTGCCCATCATTATCGCCATGTCGTCTGCGATGCTCAGATACCATCCGCGCAGCGGACGCACGATCGTCACGTTATTGATTTTCTCCGATTCGACCGTGAAAAGAGAATACAGGTCAATGCCCCCGCCTCTGTATTCCTCCCGGACCCATTCCACGGACGGGGCCCCTCCGAGAAAACCGTAGACCTTGAGCAGCCTCTTCACATACTTGTCGCTACCCTTCAGGAGGAGAGAGTCGACGTCCTCGTTGAGGTATCTTGTCCTTTCGCCATCCGGAGTCAGGCTGAATTCAATATGGTCTGGCCTGTTTACCAGAGCCGAACGCAGATAGCCGTCAAGCACGCGATTCTCACCTTTGTTGAGCCAGATACGCGCCTGCACGTCAGAGTCGGACTGTGCAAACGCACTGGCCCCGGCAAGCAAAAGAGCCGCCGAGGCCAGAAAAAACTTCATCGCCTTCATCGCCTATTTCTTGTCTGCGGAGAAACTGAGGGCGAAATTGCCGCCTGAGAACGCGCCTGTGAAAGCATAGACCATGTCTCCGACCGTCTTGCGATATATGTGTGAGCTCTCGCTTTTGGTGAAGCCGGCAGGGCCGAACTTGGCGTAATATGTGGTTGACACGGATTCCTCGCATTTGTAGTCGAAGAACATCACCGTCTCCATGCCGCTGAGTTCACGGTATTGGCAATTCTCTATCTCCCCGTCAAAAGTCGGGAAATTGGAGAGGAACGGGTACTCTTTGACAAGTGATGCCCAGGTGACCTTGTCTCCAGGATTGTCACCGTTGCCTGAATTTTCCTTGTTGCAGCCGCAGACAAGCACAGCTGCCGCGCATAGAAGAGCAAAAATAAACTTTTTCATTGTGTGAATCATTTTGATTGCAAAGATAATCATCCCCCCCCCGAAAAACAAAAAAATCGGAGAGTTTCATGCTGTGCTACACCAGAGAGTTTATCAGGCGTTCGAGTTCTTCGCGGAATCTGGCGATGTGGATGCCGTCAATGATCCTGTGGTTGACATCCACTGTGATGTTCAGGACTTTCCGTCCTTCTTTCCCGGAATATTTCCCCCAGGAGATTCTGGTGAAATAGTCATCGGGATTGGTGTCGTGCTCGTTGCTGATCGCGGTGGTGCTCATCCATGGGATGCAGCTCAGGAAAAGAAGATTCTCCGAGTCTTCCTCCGAAAGCAACGTCGTCTGCTCACGGCATTTCCGTGCCGCATTCTCAAGGAACGTCTCGAGGTCAGGGCCCAGCGGACAGTTCACGATCTTGAACAAATCCTCGCCCGGTTTCATCGCGGTGAAACTCGGAACAAGTTCATCCAGCAGTACAACCTGGTCCCCCTTGACTCTGTAGCGGAAATTCCGCACACTGCACGCAGCTTTCGTCACAAGCCATATCATCGTGTGATAAAATGACTTGTGGCCGGAATGCGCATACTTGTACACCCCGGTCACATCAATGTCGAATGCCACGAAATAGAAAGGCAGCCTTGAGCCTTCAAACAGCCGGAATATTTCCTTCCTTTCCCAGTCCTCGAAGTTTATTATTTCCATAATGCTCGCATTCAAGCCTTTCCCCACGAAAACGGATCAGTCCACCGGGCTGAACTCGTCCTTGCCTACTCCGCAGACCGGACAGGTGAAATCATCAGGGAGGTCTTCAAAAGCGGTCCCGGGAGCTATTCCGTTGTCAGGGTCTCCGACGGCCGGGTCATACTCCCAGCCGCAGACATTGCATACATACTTTTTCATTTTTATCTACAATTTTAACGTGTCCGCAAATGTAGCACTTTTTTGAATTTCCTGTCCGGGCCGCATTGCATGTTTGCAAAAATCGCCCGAAATCATTAAGTTTGAGGCATGAATTACCATAAATCCAAGATTCTTGCCGTAATCGATGTCCAGAGAGACTTCTTCGACCCGTCCGGCTCGCTTTACGTGAATGGAAGCGAGACTCTCCCTTCCAAGATTGCCGGCATCTCCAGCAAGTACGACGCTGTCATATTCACACTCGACTGGCACCCTGCGGACCACTGCTCATTCACGGAACACGGCGGGCTTTGGCCGTCTCACTGCGTAACTTATACCCAGGGCGCGGGGCTTCCGGACCTGTTTTCCCTCATCATGGAAAGAGGCGAAGAAGACGTATGCCTGCATTTGAAAGGCCAGGACAGAAAGCGTGAGCAATACGGGGCATTTGAGAATCTCTCCCCGGACAGCACCGAATACCGCTGGCTGACATCCTGCGCGAACGTGGACGTCTGCGGCATCGCCGGAGACTTCTGTGTCAAGGCAAGCACGGCCAACATCCTGAGGATCGTCCCGGCGCAGAAAGTCGGCATCATCATGGACTGCGTGCGCAGCATAGACGGCGGCGCAGCCCTTGAGGAGTTCATAACAGAAAACCGAATAACAAAAAAATAACTCATGAACACACGTGCAATTCTCCTCCTCTGCCTCGCTGTCCTCTCGGCAAGCCCTGCCGTATCGGCGCAGTCGCTGAGGGAGAGCCTCAAAAAAGCTGCCGAGAAAGTCGGCAAGCAGGTAGAGCAGGAAGTATCAAAGAAAGTCCCTGTAAAGAAAGGGCAGCAGACGAAAAAAGCCGGCGCCAAATCCAGCAGGGACGCAGAGCTTGAAAAGCAGTACGAGGCCATGCTCGGCCCCGGCGTCGGCAATGCCGAGGACGAAGCTCCGACCGTAAGGCTTCCGGAGAGCCATACAGCCCTTTTCGCCCCGCTCGGCTACCCGATCGAGGCCTCATACGGAATGAAGAAAGCAAAGCCTCAGCTGCCTCCGAAGCAGGCGGAGAAGCAGGTCGATTGGACAGAAAAGCAGCCTTATATTTATGAGCTTGACAACCAGAGCCTTGTGGATGAGTACATACAACTCGACCAATGCGTCGAGGACGGGTATATCAAAAATCTCACCCCGGCCATGGCCAGATATGACAACGTCAAAGGCGAGGTTTACGCCCGTGCCGAAGCCCTCAACGGGATGGTGGAGCAATACAACGAAGCCAAAGACGAATACAAGATGGATGACACTTACCAGTGGGTCATAAACGGCATCCACCGCAAGCTTGCCGACATTCTGGATTCCAGGGAATACAAGACTGTGGTCCGCACCTCGCTGACTCCCCTCTTCACCTTGAAAGACAACTTCGTGAACGAAAAGACAAAAGAATACTTCAATGCATATGGAGGATACGAGAATGCCACAAATGTCAAGATGACCGTCTGGAACCCTCAGCCCGAGAAGAAAAGCATCGGTACTTCCGAAGATGGCCAGAGCGGCAAGGTCGTGGACGAAAATGCCTCCGGGGCGACAGTGGATATCGGAGGGGTGATTTATGTGCTTCACAACACCAACAGCGGAAAGGCCGGCCGGGCGTTCATTTCGGAAGCCGTCAAGACGGCCGTAGCCGGCAAGGACATAGTGATCCCTGACTACGTCAACTACAACGGCAAGAAATATCCGGTGAGAGACATGCGTGCCGATCTTTTCTGGGGCGCAAACATCAAATCCGTAAAACTTCCGTCCACATTGACTGAAATCTCAAACGCCGCCTTCCGTGAGACCCCGATCACAGAAATCGTCATTCCGGCTTCCGTCAAGAAGATCCAGGGTTCGGCCTTCTACGGGTGCAAGAACCTATCGAAAGTCGTCTTCGAGGGCGATTCGATGGAAGAGCTGCACGGATGCTTCCAGAAGTGCACAAGCCTTAAGAGCGTCAAGTTCCCTCGCCGGGTCGGCCTGATGAGCTACGACATGTTCGAGGGCTGCACCAACCTCACCGAAGTGATACTCCCGGAGAATCTCAAAGAGATCTACTCTTCCATGTTCCAAGGCTGCAAGAAACTCACAAAACTGGATGTCCCTCCGACCGTCACAAAGGTCGGCATGCACGCATTCGGGGACAGCGGCATCACCGAACTGGACCTCTCACATGTCAAGGAGTTTGAGGGCTTCTGCTTCTCCGGATGCAAGGCGCTCAAGACCGTCAAGCTCAGTTCAAGCCTAAAGGAGGACTTCCTCATGGAGACCTATGATGAATTCATGGAATGCCCGCTTCTTGAAGTCAAATATGTCAACAATGAGTATGTTTTCCCAGCAGGATTCATATTCGTGGATACCGACTAATGCCATGAGAACAAGAAGATTGCTGACGTTCATGTTTGCGGCGCTTCTGCCGCTGCTTAGCCTTGCCCAGAGCAAGCCTAAGATAAAGTCCGTGGATCTGACGTTACCCGTCCCCTCCCCCGGAACGTCACTTTTTGACGCGAGGGAATACCAGTTCACCTCGGCCAGGACAGAATACGGAGACCTTGCCACCACAGGCGGGATAACGGTGCAGGAGCTCGACTGGATCGGGGATTTCCGCGAAGACGATGAAGGCGACATGTTCTTCAAGGACGGGTTCACATACAAAGTCCAGCTCAAGTTTCTCGTGGACCCGTCAGGCAAGTATGATACCGACTACATATTCAAGAACAACGAGTACTACATCGACGGCACCCGCATCAGCGCCACGGTCAACGGAATCAAGGCCAAAGTCGAGCGCAGCGCACCATACGTCATCAGCGTTGAATTTTCATTGCCTGTCGGTACCGGAGGCTCCGGCTCGGAGCGGGATCTTGCGCAGAGCAAGCCTACAGACTACGAGCTCAACAAGGATTCATACCGCGCCTCCCAGAAAGCTTATTCAATAGCCGAGGCAGACGCCGCCTGCCCGGATATAAGCCCGCTTGATGTCATCACCATCAACGATGATTACCATCCGTACTTCTCCGCCAACGGCCATGGCATCGACCACAAGGAGTACATGGGGCAGAAAGCCATGCTTGTCACCAGAATAGTGGTGGATACCGACAATGAATTCATCTGTAGCCATACTGCAGCAGATGTCAACAACACAATACAAGGAACATACAACATCCGTGAAGTGTGGCTGAGCGACAAAGTGGACGTGGTGAAATTCATCCGTACCATCTTCGAATCGATGAGTGGTTTTGACGATTATGATGACAACATCTACTACCCGTACACGAGTGTCCTCTTCCATGCACGGCGCGCAACCCTTTTTATCCCTGAGAGCGCCAAAGAGGATGTGATGGCGATATTCAGCCGTTCCACCTGGAACCATCACGTGCTGTTCACCATCAAGACCTACACCGGGGACGTGTTCTTCGCGCAGAGAGCCGGGGCGGCGGAAGCAAAACCATTCTGTACAGACCACAAGTTCACCGACAAGGTGGCCGCCGCTGACAAGATCTACCGCTATGAGACATGCAGCAACTGGCCGGAATATTATTATTCCTGCCGGATCTGCGGAGAGAACGAACATGACCCGAAACATATCTTCAGCCCTTCAAGGCCGAAATGGGAAGTCATGGTGCACCAATATGACATGCCTCTTGCCGATGATGCGGCTTATATAGGGGTCAACGCCGCCGGTCAGCATGTATGGTGGAACAGTTGCATCTGGTGCGGCCAGTCGCACGGCTACGGTGAGAAGCATGTGACCAAAGGTGAGTGGAAAGCCAGCGGCAACGAGGCGACTTATGATCAGTTCCGCAAGGCCATGGCAGATCAGGCCGTGGCGTTCGAGGAAGACGCGCTTCTGACCACGACTGCCCAGCCGGGCACGTTCATACTGAAGAAGAAGTCCGAAGCCAAGATGAGTCCGAAGTATCAGAGCAGCGTCAACTACGCGCTCAATGACAACCTCCTTGATGACAGCATCTTGGGGACAGACTATACTCTTCCGCTCAATCATGGCCAGCTCCGTTCGCTGTCAGTCCGTCTGGTTGAAGAACTTATTGGAGGAGAAGTCAAGCCGGGACGGAAATCGCGAGGCAAGTCCGATGTCTCAAAATCATCCATAATCGGGCTGGACTCTATATTCGGAGGGGAAAGCCGTCAGGATGAGTCACCTGCCACACGTCAGGAAATGGCATCGGTGCTCTATCGGGCCCTCCGTTATATAGAAGAGTGCAAGGTTTACTCGTACACCGAGTTCACTTCCGGACTTGACAAATACTCCGACAGCGGCAGCATCGCCCCTTGGGCGACCGAGGCCATGGCATTCATGGAGGCGCTCGGGCTTATGGAGGGAACGGCGGACGGCAAAATCTTCCCGGAGAAGACATGTACCATCGAAGAAGCCATAGACCTCGCGGAGAAGTGCACGCATGCCCAGCAACTCGGCTGGTATCAGGCCAGGTCCTGGGGAGAAGGGAACGGGAGATCCTACTTCGGGAATGCCTGCTATGTCCCTGACGGGGCCTTGAGTACATGGCGTATCTTTGCCCCGGGAGAAAGGGTCTGGGTCACCGGCCCGCGTGCCGGCGGAGATTCGAAGTTCCTCCCGATAATCGAGCCGTATAGCGGACAGACAATGTACGTGGATGCCGAATGGTTCCGTCCGATCCGCAAATTTGTCTACACATCAAAACGGACAATCACCGGGCCGCTCATCTTCCAGGACTACTACGAAGGAGTCAAAATGCTCTGATAAATAATTATAATTGAAAGACGGAGGTGCTGCGCGATACTTTTGTGTTGAGCGCAGCACCTCCGTCTTTCAGTTACAATGAATGCCGTTTGCTTGAGATCCGTATTATTGCAGTCTTTTCAAGTCAGCGTATCTGAGGAAGTCAAGGACCGTCCTGTTGAAGAGTTCCGGCCGTTCCATGTTTGACATGTGTCCGCAGTCAGGAAGCTCAACCTGCCCGCTGTCAGGTAGATAATCAAGCATCTTCATGTGCCCCTTGTGCTCGGTCTCGCCGGAGAGGTACATGGTCGGCACGGACGGACGTCTGCTCTTGAGACGGTCAAAAGCCTCATGGCCATAATACAACCTTGATTCGAGATGAGTGAGCTGGAAACCGTCCCAGTCCATCACCATCTCAGTGACTGCCGTCCGTATACGCCAGGCCCGTGAGCCGCCTCCATATACGAGCTTGTCGATCCATTCATATTTCCACCGCTCAACTCCGAGAGCTTGCACATCGGCGATAGATGCGCGCTTACGCTCCAGTTCCTCTGCTGTCATGGGTTCCGACGGACTCTTGTAGTTCGTCTTCATCGCACCGCTGCACATCACGCAGCTCAGCATCCTCTCGGGGTACATCCCGACCATGTCGCCTGCGATGAAACCTCCCATGGAAAGACCCACGATGTGGGCCTTGTCGATGCGGAGCGAATCCATCAATGTGACGAGGTCGTCCACGTGTGTGAACTTCATCCCTTCCTTCTGGCTTGAGGATTTGCCGTATCCGCGGAAATCCGGCACAATGACACGATAACGCGCCGCGAAGTCCTTGAGCTGCCCCGTCCACATGCGGCGGTCAAGCGTATGCCCGTGGAGCAGGATCACCGGCACGCCCTCACCATACGACTCATAGTAGATGCGCCCTCCCCCGGATACGGGGACATAGCCGGACTCTCGGGTTGGACCGACGGCAATCTCCTTGACAAACGGCTTCAGGAACCCCTCGACATAGACGAGCACGCGGGCAAGTCCGCATTCGGAAGTGGACTGGACTCTGATGAGTCCTTCCCCGAAGTATGTGTCCATCTCCGTAGTTCTCCAGGACTCCTCCCTCCGCAAGTCCCCGGTCTCAACACCGAGAAGACGCAGCGGCCCTTCGACTTCGACGCGGAATCGCCTCGGCTCCATCTGCTGGAGTCTTCCCAGACTGTCGACGAGACTCAATCGTATGTGAGATACCGTGGAAGTCATTCCGCGAGGGATGTAATCGCCATTTAAAGGATCCAGCAGATCGTAATCAGCGTCAAGTCTGACACCAGCCACAGGACCGTGGTTGACAAGCGAGTCACGCATGACCTCCTTCCCTCCCTTGTAGCCGATTGCGAGGATTTTCCCCCTCTTGGCAGGAAGCTGTACCTTGATGCAATGATCAGGATAGTCAGCAGTGACACGCGTTTTCAGAGGCATCTGCGGATTGCTCCACATCGGGAAATAAAATTTTACAGAATCGCAGGTAGTGTAGCAGCGGACCTCGACACAGCGCTCGTCAATATACGGAAGATCCCAGGTGTCGTCCATAGGCGGATACTGCCAGTGGTCCTTGCCGGCCGGCTGGTCGAAGCAGTTGTCGCGGACGACAAGCTTAAGGTAATCTCTGTCCGGAGTCCATGCCGGGTGATAGAATGCAGCTTGCGGCTTCTCCTTCATCGTGATGTCGAAAGGAGAAGAACACCAGCCCTTGGCGGGCCATGGGGCGGATTCCCCGAGGTAGTCCACTCCGGCCCAGACAAATGAGCCCACGATGAAAGGGTTGTCCTCCACGAAGTTCCACGGATTCAGCTCCACAAAATCCCTGACATTGTCCACTCTCAGACCAGAATAATAAGGGAAGGCCTCCGTTACGAGCATTTTCCTCTCAGGGTGACGTTTATGATCCTCTATCATCCTCGGTTCCATATAGTTGTACCCCACAAGATCCGTCACGTCTCCGAACTTGTCCGCGAACTTGCTCTGGCAGGCGACCAGCGTAGGACGTGTCGGGTCGAGAGTCTTGACTATATCATTAAGGAAGCGGGCTCTCTCCACTCCCTCGTCGCTTTCAAGCAGTGCTTCCGTGACCTCGTTTCCGATGCTCCACACGATTACAGACGGATGGTTGCGGTCACGGAGAACCATATCTGTGATGTCCTGCCTGGCGCGTTCATCAAAAGAAGCCTCATAATAGCCGGACTTCCATTTGTCAAAAGCCTCATCTATCACCAGAAATCCCAGCTCGTCGCAAAGATCGAGGAACTCCGGCGAAGGCGGGTTGTGAGAACAGCGCACAGCGTTGCAGCCTATCTCCTTGAGTGTTCTCAGTCGGCGAGCCCAAACTTCATCCGGCACGGCGACACCCAGACTGCCGGCATCCTGATGCAGGCAGACTCCCTTGAGCTTGATGTTGGTGCCGTTGAGCCAGAATCCGGTAGCAGCCTCGAAGCGTGCGTCACGGAAACCGAACCTGGTCACAACTTCATCTGACGGTTTCCCCGAAGCATCATAGACCACGGTCTTGAGTGAATAAAGAATAGGCGAATCAGGACTCCACAGCTGCGGATTCTCAACTTTCAGCGAGTTGTTCCCCGTGTTGGCAACCAGTTCCCCGTCAGGGCCATAGACTGTATGTTCGAGCCGGTAGCGTCTACCACCGTCCACTTGAGTTGTGATCTCCACATTCCCGTCAGCCGACGGCCTCACCCACAGGCCATTGTGTCGGATATGCACCTTACCGGAAGTCTTGAGCCACACGTGGCGATAGATACCGGCACCCGTGTACCAGCGCGACTGCTGTTCCATGTCCACAAAGACGGCAAGGCGGTTCACCCCCTTGCGCTTCAGGTGTCTGGACAGGTCAAACGTGAAATCTGTATAACCATAGTCATGCCTGCCGAGCTCATGCCCGTTCAGCCACACCGTGGCTTTGTGATATACTCCGTCGAAGACGATGCTTATCCTGCTGGCATCTGCAATTGATGCCGGAAGTGTGAACTCCTTGACATACAGGCCCAACCCGCCTGGCAGATAGCCGGCGGCTCCGCCTGCCTTCGTATCGAAAGGAAGCTCGACGCTCCAGTCGTGCGGAATCTGTACAGGACGGAAATCCGCCCCGCCGGATGATTTCACAAGAGACTGGACTTCGTCTCTGTCGGTGCACAGCCGGAACTCCCATCCCTGGTCGAATGTGTACTGCCTCTCAGGGTTCTGCGGAGCAGAAGCATAAGCGGCTGTCCCCGCAACAAGCAGGGACAGCGCGCACAGGATGCCTTTGAATCTCATATATGCTGATGTGCTAAAGTGTAAGTCTTATTGAATGGTCGCCCTCACCGTACTCCGCCGGAGCACTGCCGTCAGGCAGGGATACTGTGGCGGTGCAGCCTTGAGGTATGGTGAAGTCCCATATCCAGGTCTCCCCTTCATATTTCCATTCGCTGCGGATCAGGCCGGAGGCGGATTTGTACTCGGCTTTGAGATGTCCGAGCCTGCGGTCCGGGACAGGTTTCATCAATATGTGCTTGAAGCCCGGTTCTGCCGTGTCTGCCTCGATGCCGGCAGCCGTGTTCCAAAGCCACTCGCACACGCAGCCGTAGGCGTAATGGTTGAAACTGTTCATGTCCTTCGGGCCCATCCCGTCGCTGAGGGTGTAACTGTTCCAACGTTCCCAGATTGTAGTTGCGCCGTTGTCTACAGAATACAGCCAGCTCGGGTTCTTCCGCTGGAAGAGAAGCTCATAGGCGATGTCGGCCATGCCGTTGTCCGTCAGTGTGGACATCAGGATGGAAGTGCCGAGAAAGCCTGTCTGAAGGCAGTTGCCGTGGTCCTCGAAGTTCCTGCGGAGCCGTGCGATCATGTTCTCTCTGGCCTCGCCGTCCACAAGCGAGTTCTTGAGGGCGAACAGGGCCGGTGTCTGCATGGTGTTGAAAATCGCTGTCTTGAAATTGCCCTTGCCGTCAAGGAAACGCTCTTTGAGGTAAGACTTGGCTTTGGCAGCCATGATCTCGTAGTCTCCGGAAGGACGGCCCGTCGCCCTTGCCATGTCAGCCATCATCCCGGCATCCATAGCCCAGTAGCAGGCTCCCAGGTAGTTCCAATATTCTATGGCTTCCTTGCGGAGGATCTTCTTGCTGTTGTCACCATTCTCGTAGATGCCGAACCCGCGGCTTTCGAGTGGCTCGTAGCTGAGCCAGTCACCCCATTGGTAATTGCCGTTTTCGCCACTGAGGGCAACATGGTCGTAGCGGGTCTCGTTGACATGGTGCATATACTTGACCATTGCATCCCAGTTCTCATCGATGATCCGGCTGTCTGCGAACTGCCTCCAGATGACCCACGGCACGATCACTCCGGCATCGGCCCAGCCGAGCCTCATCATCTCGTGGCTGCTTGCTCCGTACTGGGCAAGCGGTGCCACTCCCGGATATGCCCCCGTCGGAGATTGGGTATCACGCAGGTCACGAGTCCACTTGTGGAAGAAACTGTCCGTGTTTGCGAAGAATGTTCCCGTCTCAGCAAACACTTGAGTATCAGCCGTCCACCCGAGTCTCTCGTTGCGCTGAGGGCAGTCGGTAGGCACAGAGAGATAGTTTGATCTCTCACCCCAGAGAGTGTTGGAAATGAGTTTGTTGACGAGTTCGTTGCCGGTGGTGATCTGTCCGGTCTCCATCTCCTGTGTGATGGAACTTACCGGGAGAGTCACGACTGAGCGTATCTTGACTTCGGCGGTCGCGCTCACCGAAGCGTAGCGGTAGCCGAAGAAGGTGCAGGAAGGATGATAAACTGCGTAAGATTTCTGAGGGCCGAAGGTGTAGACAAGTCTCATGCCGCTCTCCGGGGTGCGCAGGTTGGTACGGTGAACACTACCCTCAGGGCCGTCCATTCCACGGGAAAGGGCTCCATTGCCGTCGTTCAGGAGTTCCGCCGGGAGGAAAGTGAGCACCGTCCCCTCGGCGGCGGAGAACTCGAATTCCGGCACACCGGCACAGTTCTGTCCGAAGTCGATGACAAGGTTCTCGCCAGGTGTGACAGTCATCTCCTCTCCTGGTTTGTACGTTCTGGAGATCACGACCTTGCCGTATTCCTTGTCTTTGGCTCCGGAGACTTCACTCCAGATATAAGCCTGCTGCGGCTTGAGGGTAAGGTCGCGGCGCAGGTAGACTTCGGCTCCGTCGGACGGGATAATCTCTCCATGGAACTCGGTATTCGGCTCCGGAACCGATAATTTCTCCGGGGTCAGGTAGCCCTGCGGTATGCGGGCATCGTACTCCTCTCCGTCGAATATGTCGGCATGTGTGACAGGACCGGCTATGCCCGCTTTCCAGTCTTTGCAGTTTGTAACGAAAAATTCCGTGCTGCCGTCGGAATATGTGAGTTTCAGCACTCCCCGGAACGCGGTCTTGCGCCCCACCATGCCCTCATGGTATTTAGGAGTGACAATCTTGTCGGCCCACCACCCCGGGGTGAGTTGGGCGGAAAGTTGGTTGACTTCTCCACTGCCTTTCTTGAAAGCATCGGTGATATCGTAGGTGAAAGACAACTTGGTCTTCTGATAGTGGGTGAAGCCCGGTTTGAGGATCTCCTCCCCGATTTCAGCCCCGTTAAGGAATATCCGGTAAACCCCGAGTCCGCTCGTCATCCAGACGGCACGCGTCACTTTTTTCGGATTGGTCACTTCGCTTACGAACCAACTGGCCCCGTCTGCGGCCCTTTCTGTGGCGCCGTTGGTGACTATCCTGTCCACCACCGGAGCATCGGCGGCCGAAATCCATTGTGAACTATCCCAAAGAGAGCTGTCAAGCGCATCAGTACGTGTGCCGACAGGACCGCTTTGTTCACGGGTGCAGGCCGCGAACGCCGAGATGGCAAGTGCGGCCACGATCAAGTGTTTTTTCATTATGTGAGTGTTTTTAACTCACAAAAATAATGAATATTATCTAGAATGCCATGTTCCAGGCGGCCTCCTGAGCCCGGCGGCTGTGGGCGGCGTTCATCTTGCCGAAATTCCACTTGACTCCGAACATGGCGTATCTGCCGGTGATCAGACGGTAGCTGTCTTCCACATAGTTGGAGTTGACGGTATGGGAGAGGTTGCGTGCACTGTCAAGGATGTCATGCACTGTAAGGTCCAGGGTGAATGCGCCTATGTTCTTGGATATTCCGATGTTCCATCTCCACTCCGGCTCCCCGTAGCCATCGGCGTAGCCGCTGTAGAAAGTGTAGCTGACATCGCTGCTGAACTCGAACTCGTGCCTGGTCGTGTAAGAGCCCCGGGCGTTGATGTCGGTATCCAGTGTCTTCAGGCTGATCTCCGGATAAAGTGAGTAATGTGAAATCCGCCCGGAACTGCCTGCTCCGAGGCTGAATGAAAATCTCTCGCGGTTGTACTTGACGGAAATGCGCGCGTCCGGCCCGAAAGTGCTGGTCCTGTTCTCCTTGAACCCGCTCTGCCCGCCGTAAAAACAGTCTCCGTCCGGGCTGCCCCAGAACTTCTCCATGAACGAAGAATAGTCAAAACTGTCCTTATCCAGCCCCTCCAGCGCACCGCTCGCTTGATATCCTGTCGAAGAGGAATACGTCCCGGATAGGCCAAGGGTGAGCGACCATACCCTGTCCTTGTCAAGCGGGGTCGTATAGCTGCCGTTGAACTGCGTGACAAGGCTCGGACGGCGTGAGTTCACAGGGATCGAGTACAGGATGCCGGAGGCATCATACCACTGGGCTGAAGTAAGCGGTGACGAGCCGAGGTTGCCGAACCAGTAGATCATAAGGGTGGAGAAACGCTCCCGGTTGTTGACACTCCAGCTTCCACTGGCGGAAGTGGTGAACGAGGGGCGCATGTAGACGTTGCCGACTCGCAGGCTTGAAGGGTTGGAGATGTCCAGGGCAGGGCGCATGTTGGAGGATGAAGGCCTCTGGTTGTAGCCGTAGATGGAGAAATACAGGCGGCTGCTCCCCCGGCTGAACTGGAAATTCATGGTCGGAGCCACGAACCAGTTCCACTCCCCTTCTCCGGTCACGGCATCGATCCCGTAGCTTCGGGACCGGGTCTCGTTGAGCATTCCACTGGCCTTGGCACCCAGCGACAGGAAACTGCGCCCGCTGAAAGTATACTGTGCCGTCAGGTCGTAGTTCTGGGCTATGTATTTTGAATTGGAACTGGACGAATAGTAGTCGTTGCGGCCTGCTGCGTCCGATGCGTCACGCTTGCTGCTGCGTCTGGAGAGGTTGAGCTGGGCAGATGCTGTGATTTTCCACTTCGTGCCGAGCGGCTCGACATATCGCAGAGAACCGCCTGCGGAGTATGTCTTCTCGTCGTTGATGTACCCGAGATTGCGGCTTTCCTCACCGGAGGCGGATTTGAGCACGGAGTTCTCGTAGCTCTCCCCACCCTCGTCAGAATAGTCGCCTGTGAGATAGAGGCGGAGCGAACGGCCTTTTGCCCCGAAAAGGTTGCGGAACGTCACATCGGAGCTTAGCGCTGCGCTGCGGCTGGTTGAGAAATCACGGGTGCTGCCTTCGGAATTGTTGAGTCTCTGGTCTCCGATGCCGGTCGAGGAAGATGTCTGTCCGAATGTATCGGTCTTGCCGTATTTTATCTGCGGGCTGACGTGGAACCAGACATCCCCCTTTTCCTTTTTCATCTCGGCATTGGCTGTGAAGGACTGGTTGTACTGCTTGCCGCTGTTTTCCTGGAGGCTCACGATGTCCCCGTCCTGCTGGAAGGTGGTACGTTCCCGCCTGCTGCCGGAGTCAATGTCGGCATATTTGTAGTTCGCTGCCACAGTGGTCTCCACATCTTTGATGCGTGAGGTGTTGGCATTGACTCCAAGCTGTGCTGAAGTGGACAGGCCCTGGTTCGGCGACGAGGTGGTACCGTCGGAACTGACGAACACGATGGTGGCGTTGGAATCATTGACATTCTGGGCATTGCCGATCACGGTGATCTGGTCTTTCTCGTTATAGGCTGAAGCGAGGGCGTTGCTGCTGAAGAGCATGCCGCGCTTGTCTCTCAAGGGCTCATCCTGCCCTGCGGAGAGCGTCGTGCCGCCTATGAGACCGACATTGCCGAACCAGCCCTGCTCGTATTCTTTTTTGAGGGCTACATCCAGGACCTTTTCCCGCGAGCCGTCCTCCACTCCCGTGGCGCGCGATGCTTCGGAAGCGCGGTCGATCACACGGATCTTGTCTACCACGGCTGCCGGGAGGTTGTTGAGTGCTGTTGACTGGTCGTTGAAGAAGAAAGTGCGTCCGCCAACGGTAAGCTTGTCTATCTCCTCACCGTTGAACTTCACTTTGCCGTTCTCGGTTATCTCCATGCCCGGCATGCGGCGGATGAGATCCTTGAGCATGGCGTTGGTGCCGACCTGGTAGGAGGCTGCGTTGAACTCCACGGTGTCTTTCTTGACCACGATGGGATTGCCGACATCTGAGACCACGGCGGCCTTGAGGAAGGCCTCGTCCTGCCGGAGGCGCACCTGCCCGAGATCCATTGTCCTGTCCCTGAAATACAGCTGCTTGACGTACGGCTTGTAGCCCATCATCTCGATGTGGAAGGTGTAACTGCCGAACGGCACTTCTTCCAGTTTCGCGGCCCCCTTGTCGTCCGTAAGGGTGAAGTTGGTGATGGTAGTGTCCTTGGCTGGAATCACGTAGACTGAGGCAAAGGCCACCGGCTCGTTTGTCAAGGAGTCAAGGACTGCTACCTTGACTTCAGTCATTCGGGCGGAGAGCAGATTGTCGTTGAGGATGACAACTTGCGAGCGTGCGGAAATGGCGGAAATGACGGTCAGCGCAAGAGCAAAAAACAATTTTTTCATTGGACAGCGTTTTTGACTTTGCAAGATAGGGATTATCTGCCGGATAAGCAAGGGTGATGCCGGCTGGAATTTCAGGATCTTTGCCAAGCGTTTTTTCACACAGACAAAAAAATCCTTATATTTGACAAACTATCGAAACATTATGATCAATACGGCTATCACCCTTATCATCCCTTTCATCTGTGCTGCCCTGACGCTTTGGGGAAGCGTTTTTCACGAAAAAGAAGGCTGGCGCAAGGCGGCCCGCTTCTTTGTCCTGTTGGTCGCATCCGCCGGACTGGCATTGTCCGTCAGCAAGATGATGCCGATGCTGAGGGAGTTGTGCTCCAGCGAGATGCTGGATGAGAGCATCCTCAAATATTCCTTGGCTCTGGTCTACACGGGGATATTGTCCTCGATGGTTCTGGCATCGTTTTATCTGCTGGTCATCGACGGCTTGCTCGGGGGTCCGATAGGCTGGTTATCGGTGGTAGGCTGCATAATTACTGGCCTGCTGCTCGCCGTCCCGACATTCAGCCTCGGCATTTTCGTCATAAAGCATTTCTGGTGGCTCGCACTTGCTGTCCTGGCTGTGCTTGCTCTAATAGGTGCTATTGTCGGGGGAGCATCCTCACAAGGAGTCAGCGCATCCTCGCAGGGGGATATCTTTGTGGACAGGTATGGCAACGAATATATCAGGACTACAGACCAGACCCGTATATTCTCCGGAAATGAGACATGGAACACTACCAAGGAATACCACATAAAAGGCCAGAGCGGCAGTTTCTACAGAAAAATCAAATAGCCATCCGCGGCATCCGCAACTTTTTGTTACTTTTGCGCAACAAATGGACAACAGAATCAGCCGGGATGCGGTCGAGTCGGCCTACTGCATCTTTCATCAGAAATACAGGGTCTACGAATATTCAACCAGCCCCACTCAGCGGGACGAGATAGAATCGGCCGTGGCCTCGTATGCGATGGAGATGAACAAGGACCTATACCGCGCGCTGTCCGGCGGGAAAGAGGGGTTCCTCATGGAGCACACAAACTTCAAAGCCGACCTGCAGTCCGCCATAGACAAACTTGAAACAATGATGCAAGATGGACCATCTTCCGCAGAATGACATGCCGATGCTCGTCTCGGCGATCAATTTCCTCCTGAGGGACAACATGTTCGACAGCCTTGACGCCGTCTGTGACTACTATCACGAGGACAAGGCCGCTCTCGAAGCCAAACTCAAAGCAGCCGGATACACATATTCCGAAGAACAGAAAAGATTTATCTGATCCTTTCGAGCAAGATGCAGTCGATTGGAGGAATAAGGGTGAGAGGGCTGTAGAGCCTGAGTGTGTTCAATCCCCTATTGAGAGTTATTACAAATTCAACTGTCTTCAGTGGGGCGGTTTTCTCATCAAAGCGCTGCCGGCCTGTACTGAATGAGCCGGCCACCTCCCCGTTCACTTCCAATGTAGCCGTCAGGCGCTGTGCTTCCTGGTAGCACTTTCAGCAGAATTTGCTCTAACCTGACCGCAGCGGCAAGCCTCCCGATACAATAAAATTCCTATCTTCGCATCCGGATATGGAAAATAAGAAGTTGTTTTGATTTATGTTGAAAATTCTTTTATTTGCTTTTTCGCCATAGTTTTCCCTGGCTTTTTCAGTCAGATAGTTCTACTATCTTTCTCAAAATCCTGAAAAAACTCTGGCAGAATAATCTTCATAAAATTTATGACAAATAACTTCAAAACAACTTCTAAGCCTGACAAGATACTGGTCCGCGGAGCGCGGGTCCACAACCTCAAAAATATTGACGTCGATGTCCCTCTCGGGGAGATAGTCGGGATAGCCGGAGTGTCTGGCTCCGGCAAATCATCCCTTGCTCTCGGGGTGCTGTATGCTGAAGGGTCGCGCCGCTATCTGGAATCACTCTCCACCTATACAAGACGCCGCATGACACAGGCTCCCAAGGCTGATGTGGACGAGGTCCTATACGTCCCTGCTGCGCTCGCTCTGCACCAGAGACCGGGCATCCCGGGAATCAGGAGCACTTTCGGCACCGGCACCGAGCTTCTCAACAGCCTCAGGCTGATGTTCTCCCGTCTCGCGAGCCACCGCTGCCCCAACGGGCACTATCTCCCTCCTACCCTGCTCGTAGCAGCCGGAAAGGAACTGGTCTGCCCGGAGTGTGGAGCGCATTTCTATGCCCCGTCCGCCGAGGAACTCTCCTTCAACGGGCAGGGGGCATGCCGCAAGTGCGACGGCACCGGGACAGTGCGCACAGTGGATGAATCGACCCTCATCCCGGACGAGAACCTCACCATCGACCAGGGCGCCGTAGCCCCGTGGAACACCCTGATGTGGTCGCTGATGAAAGATGTCTGCCGCGCCATGGGAGTGCGCACCGACGTCCCGTACAAAGACCTCACTGACAAGGAGAAGGACATAGTCCTGCACGGCCCGGCAATCAAAAAGCACATCCTCTACAAGGCCAAGGGCTCCAACGATGCCGCCGAGCTGGACTTCACTTACTATAATGCCACTTATACGGTAGAGAACGCCCTCGCGAAAGTCAAGGACGAGAAGGGCATGAAGCGCGTGGAACGTTTCCTCAAGACCGGCATCTGCCCCGACTGCCATGGTACAAGACTTTCCGATGCCGCACGTGCCCCGCTCATCATGGGTAAAAACCTTGCCGATGTGTGCACACTGACCCTCAGACAGGCTGTGGGATGGGTGAAAAACGTGCCGGCTTCGCTTCCCGAGGAGATGCGCCCCATGGGAGAGAACATCTGCGCATCCTTCATGGACTGTTCCAAGAGGCTGCTTGACCTGGGCGTGGGCTACCTTACCCTCGACCGCTCCGCCTCCACCCTCTCCACAGGAGAAAGGCAGCGCATGCAGCTCTCCAGGGCCGTGCGCAACCGCACCAGTGGGGTGCTCTATGTGCTTGACGAACCGTCCATAGGCCTGCATCCGGCCAACCTTGAAGGCCTGTGCGGTGTCATGGATGACCTCATCGCCGATGGCAATTCCGTGATACTTGTGGACCATGACACACAGATCCTTTCCCGCGCCGACTGGATGATCGAGATGGGACCCGGTGCCGGTTCTGAAGGCGGAAAAGTCATCGCCCAGGGCAGCATCCCCGACATAGAAGGCAACCCCTCCTCGAGAATCGGGCCATATCTGGCCGGACGCGTCCAGATTCCGCTCCAACGCAGAGATGAAAGTGAGACGTTCAAATACGGGACAATCTCCATGTCCACGGGCCCTGTCCACACCGTGCAGCCGCTGGAGGTCAGAATCCCCAAAGGACGCCTGACCGTGGTGACTGGAGTCTCAGGCTCCGGCAAGACGACCATGGTGCTTGAAAGCCTCATCCCCGCCCTGCAGGCCAACATCTCCGGCGGCAAACTCCCCTCTCATGTCAAAAGCGTCGAGGCCGAAGGCATCAGGCAGGTCAAGCTCATCGACGCCTCCCCAATCGGCATCAACGTCCGCTCCACCGTCGCCACCTATGCCAACATCCATGACGAACTGCGCAAAGTCTTCGCCGCCACCCCGGATGCCAAGGCCCGCGGCCTCAAGGACGGGGACTTCTCCTACAACACGGGACGCCTGCGCTGCCCGACCTGTGACGGCACGGGGTCAATAAGCCTTGATGTTCAGTTCCTCCCGGATGTGGACATAACCTGCCCCGACTGCCACGGTTCCAGATATTGCCGCGCGGCGTACAGCATCAGGCGGGAGAACTCCGCGGGCGAATTCCACTCCCTTCCGGAACTGATGGACATGGATGTCAATTCGGCCCTCAATGCCTGCGGCGACCTGCGTCTGGTAAGCCAGAGACTGAAGGTCCTCCATGACCTCGGACTGGGATACCTCACTCTTGGAGAACAGACGCCAAGCCTCTCAGGCGGTGAGGCGCAGAGGCTCAAACTCGCCAGCGAGATGGGCCGCGGGCAGCAGGATTCCGTCTTCGTGTTCGACGAGCCTACCATCGGGCTGCACCCTTCTGATGTACGTACGCTTCTGGACGTATTCAGAAGCCTCATAGACCACGGAGCTACCGTCATTGTGATCGAGCACGACCTCGATGTGATCCGAAGCGCCGACTACATCATCGACATGGGCCCCGGCGGCGGCGCGGAAGGCGGCCGGATAGTCGCACAAGGCTGTCCGTACGAAATCAGCCGCACTTCTGGGAGTGTGACAGGGAAATACCTGTAACCTTACATGACCGTATCACGAAACGGAACTTTTCGTATATTTGCCGGGATGAACCGGTGGCTCAAAATACTCGTTGTATGCATCCTGATGCTCTCGTGTCGCGAAAGCGTCGTGATGGATCATGCCACACGTCCGTCAAAGCAGGCCATTCCTACAGGGGAAATCAAGCAGGACAAGGGCACGAGCGCCAAAGATATTGAGTCTCGGGACTTCTGTCTCTGCGCCCAAGGCTGTGAGTATGCGCCAGTCGAGCACAGTTCTCAATCCGCCCGTATACGTGGCAGCAATGTAAGACGGACAAGCGCCGGCACCAAAGTTTTCATCAAGGCAGGAAGTCTGATAAACATCTCTTCACCGTCAGGCTTCGTTCCGGAAAGGAGCCGCTTTGTCTCCGGGCTGCTTTCGACATCTTCGCATTTCATTCTCTTGAGAAAATTCAGGCTCTGATTGCCCGATACATGGCAGCAACAGCTGTCCTACGCATGAGACCGCCCGCACAGGACGGCCGTACACTAACGTATCAACAATCAGACAACTATAATCATGAACAAAGAATTTTCTCGCACACGCAGTGCGAATGACATCATCATATCCGTAATACTTATTGTTGCAGGTCTGGCCTGCGTGCTTTTCAAAACACCTGTCGGGATCAACATCCTCGGATGCTGCGCCATCATTCTGGGGATTGTCCTCTTCTGCATGCTCAAGTCATGCCGCAAGGACAGGGATACCGGCATCTGCTATAAGATGAAAATCAAATACTACCCGGCCAAACGTCAGGACGAGATACTCAACGCCCTCAAGACTGATCCTTCGGGCATCGACTGGACAGAAAGCGGCAGCGAGGAAGGCATCCGTGTGGACATATTCTATTCCAAGGCCGGCAACAAAGCCTTCGTGCAATGCTATAAGTACGTACCCTATGAATACCAGGTGCTCTCCGACTGGTTCGAACTTCCGCTTGACAAGACCGGCAACCTGATAGGGTAACGGCAACCACGCCAAAGACAACGGGGTCAATGTGGTCACGGGTCGATAAAGAATGTCTCCCAACCACTTCGGCCCCGTTTGTCATATACAAGAGCATCAGTATGACCTGACACGGTAGTCTGTTCCGGGCGTGGAGTATTGCGAATAATTTCGGTTCATCGGAGTTTTTTCGTACTTTTGAACAATGCACCTCGCATGCGGTACTTAGGCTGAGGGCCGACTACAAATTATTGGGGAATGGAAAAGTTGAATATGCATACTCAAGATATGGCGGATATCAATATTGAGAGGATCGGCAAGTTGTTTCCGAATTGCCTAACGGAGAGGATTGTGGGGAAGGGCAAGGACGGGAAGGACATTATCGGTAAAGGGATTGACTTCGAAAAACTTAAGCAGGAACTGTCAAAGAGCATTGTCGATGGGGCTCAAGAAAGGTATCAGTTCACTTGGCCGGGGAAACGCGAGGCTATTCGGATCGCCAACACTCCGACCAATATGACTCTTCGTCCGGACATGGAGAGCAGCGTGGACTTTGACAACACTGGGAATCTCTACATCGAGGGCGACAATCTTGAGGTGCTCAAACTTCTTCGGGAGGACTACCTCGGAAAGGTGAAGATGATCTACATCGATCCTCCGTACAACACGGGCAATGACTTTGTCTATGAGGATGATTTCAGCCAGACCGCTGGTGAGTTCAAGGACAAGAGCGGGATGTTCGATGAGGACGGGAATATGGTCTTGCAGAACTACGAGGTCAATTCCGAAAGCAACGGTCGGTTCCACACGGATTGGCTGAATATGATCTACCCGAGGTTGACGGTCGCTAAAGATTTGCTGACCGAGGACGGAGTCATATTCATTTCGATTGATGACAATGAGGTGGAGAATCTCAGGAAGGTTTGCGATGAGGTGTTCGGGGAAAGGAATCATATTGCAAGTATTATTTGGCAACGAAGGACATCTCCTGATATGCGCAAATTAGTAAGTACTGCGCACGATTACATATTGCTATATTCAAAAGACATCAATCTTTTAGATTCAGCCATAAATAAAGTTCAATTAAGCCAAAAAGACGCTGCCAATTATTCTAATCCAGACAACGACCCGAGAGGTCCATGGGCATCAAGTGACTTTACAGCCCAAGGATTCAGGCCAAATCAAATGTATGAGATTATAACTCCAGGAGGAGCAAAATACCTGCCACCAGAAGGGAAATGTTGGAAAAATGTTGAAAGCGAGTTTTTGAAACAATGCGAGGACGGCCGTTTTTGGTTTGGAAAAGACGGGAAGGGTGTTCCACGCCGAAAAACTTTTTTATTTGAAAAGGAGGGTAAAAACATTTGGACTTGGTGGCCAAACACAGAAGTTGGACACACCCAAGAGGCAACTCAAGAGGTAAAGAAAATCTTTGAGGGGCATACTTTCTTTGATTATCCAAAACCATTACGGTTATTATCAAAGATTGTACAGATAGGGACAAAAAAAGACTCCATAATCCTCGATTTCTTCTCCGGTTCCGCCACTACCGCCCACGCTGTGATGCAACTTAATGCGGAAGATGGAGGAAACCGCAAGTATATTATGGTACAGTTGCCGGAATTGACAGACGAGAAAAGCGAAGCATGCAAATCTGGCTACAGCACAATCTGCGAAATCGGCAAGGAACGCATTCGCCGAGCCGGCAAGAAAATTCTGGAAGAGCAGACTGCGAAAGAAACTGAAAGCGGGTTGTTCGACAATAAGACAAAACGTCCAAGACTCGACGTGGGTTTCCGTGTCCTGAAGCTTGACACTTCAAATATGCAGGATGTCTATTACACTCCGGAAGAATCCTCCGCCGCCACTCTGTTCGATGACAACGTGAAGCCTGACCGCACACCGGAAGATCTCCTATTCCAGGTGATGCTTGAGTGCAACCTTCCGCTCTCGGCGAAAATCGAAAGAAAGACAATCGCCGGCAAGGAAGTGTTCAGTGTGAACAATGATTACCTGATCGCCTGCTTCGATGATGACGTGAACGAGACCGTGATCACCGAAGTCGCCAAACGCAAGCCATACTACTTTATAATGCGCGATAGTTCCCTCTCCTCCGATCAGGTCGCCGACAATTTCGAGCAGATATTCAATGCCTACAGCAAGGACACGCTCCGCAGAATCATATAAGTTATTAAGAAAAACTTAACAACTGCTTATAATCGACAAGAATGAAAGAGATTAAGGATAATGGCCAGAATGTGGATCAACAGGCAGACATCATAATATATAATACTGATGATGGTCTTTCTTCCGTTGTCTTGATCAGTACGGACGGAATGGTTTGGCTAAGTCAGATGCAGATCGCAAAACTTTTTGCCACCTCTAAGCAAGCCGTCAGCTATCATATAGCCAATATATTAAAGGAGAATGAATTACAAAAAAAAGCAGTTGTCAAAGAAATTTTGACAACTGCAGCCGACGGAAAGTCTTATCCGGTAGAACACTATTCTCTGGATATGGTGCTAGCCATCGGATACCGCATAAAAGGGATACGCGGTACGCAGTTCAGACAATGGGCGACCAGAAATCTATCCGAATATATGGTAAAAGGTTTTGTCATTGACACCGAACGACTTAAGAATCCGGATGGAAGACCTGACTATTTCGATGAATTGCTAGCGAAAATTCGTGACATACGCGCATCCGAGAAGAGATTTTACCAAAAATTGAGAGACCTTTTCAAATTAAGCAGTGACTATGTCGCTGAAGACAAGTCAACGCAGATGTTCTTTGCAGAAACACAAAACAAGTTACTGTATGCCGTAACACACCACACAGCGGCAGAAATTGTGATGGAAAGGGCAGATGCTCAAAAGCAGAATATGGGACTGACTTCATGGAAAGGGTGTATTGTCCGCAAACAAGATGTTATCATTGCAAAGAACTACCTATCTAATGAAGAGCTTGATAAATTGAACAGGTTAGTTACAATCTTTCTGGAATCTGCCGAATTACGTGTCAAGGAACGAAAAGATCTTACAATTGATTTCTGGAGAAAAAATGTTGACTCCATGCTATCGTTTCAGGGACAAGATGTTTTATCTGGAAAAGGAAGCATTTCCAATCAACAGATGGAAAAACAAGTTTTGCGGATTTATGATAAATTCGATAAAAGACGTAAAGCATTTGATGCCGCAGAAGCAGACAGACAAGATATGTTGGAACTTAGTGAATTAGAAGAAAGTATTAAACACCGTTAGTATTCGGCAAATGAAATTCAACTTCAAGATACAGCAGTACCAGACTGATGCGGTGGAGAGTACGGTGGCGGTTTTTGCGGGACAGCCGTCTCAGGATGGGTTTCTGTACCACAGGGATTTGGGAAAGAATGCCGCCGGGCAGATCACTTACGAGGAAGACTACGCGGGGTTTCGAAACGCAGACATAGAGCTCACAGACCATGATATTCTCGCGAGCATCCGCGATATTCAGGAATCCAATAACATTCCTCTGTCAAAGACTCTTTCGCACGATCTCGGAAGAGTCGGCCTTGACATTGAGATGGAGACCGGAACAGGCAAGACTTACGTTTACATCAAGACGATGTTTGAGCTGAATAAGCGTTACGGCTGGAGCAAGTTCATTGTCGTGGTGCCGAGCATCGCCATCAGAGAGGGTGTGGCCAAAAGTTTCGGAATGCTTGAGGATCACTTTATGGAACACTACGGTAAAAAAGCAAGATATTTCATCTACAACAGCGCCAACCTTCAGCAGCTCGACTCCTTCTCTGGCGATGCCGGCATCAATGTGATGATAATCAACACTCAGGCTTTCACATCGTCACTGAAAGAAGGTGCCAATAGTAAGGAGAGCCGCATCATATATTCGGAAAGAGATGATTTCGGCAGCAGGAAACCAATTGATGTGATAGCGGCAAACAGGCCGATCATCATTATGGATGAACCACAAAAAATGGAAGGCGCGGCCACACAGGCGGCACTGAGGAGATTCAGGCCGCTGTTTGTTTTGTATTACTCCGCCACCCATAAGACCAGTCATAACTGCATCTACGCCCTCGACGCCCTCGATGCCTACAAACAGAAACTTGTCAAGAAAATTCAGGTGAAAGGCTTTGAAGTGAAGAATCTGAGAGGGACTAGTTCCTACCTGTACCTTGACAGCATTATCCTGTCGAAGAACAAGCCGCCGGTCGCCAAGATTGAACTGGAAATGAAAGGTACGACCAGCATCAGGAAAGAATCCAGAAAGTTCAGTCTTAACGACAGTCTTTACACAGTGTCAGGGCTTCGTGAATACGAAGGGTTCAACATTTCTGACATAAACGCATACAAAGACTCTGTCACTTTCACCAATGGCATTACTCTTCACAAAGGCGAAGTCTATGGCGACAGCAGTCAGGAGACTATGCAAAGAGTCCAGCTCCGAGAGACGATAGCCTCACATTTCGAAAAAGAACAAGAACTCTTCAGCAAAGGGATCAAGACCTTGTCTCTTTTCTTCCTTGACGAAGTCGCAAATTACAAAAGCTACAATGAGGCCGGCGAGGAGGTAAAGGGAAAATTCTGGAGGATTTTCGAGGAAGAATACAACAAGTACCTGAATGATAACCTATCGCTGTTTGATGATGCTTATCAACGATATCTGAGAAGATTTGAGGTGTCACAGGTGCACAGAGGTTACTTCTCCATTGACAAGAAGACCGGACGCAGCATTGACAGCAAGCCAAGGAGAGGCAGCGATATGTCCGACGATATTTCGGCTTATGATCTGATCCTTAAGAACAAGGAGCGGCTGTTGAGTTTTGATGAGCCTTGCCGCTTCATTTTCTCACATTCCGCTCTACGCGAAGGATGGGACAATCCGAATGTGTTTCAGATTTGTACCCTTCGTCACGCAAGTTCAGAGATCGCAAAGCGTCAAGAAGTTGGACGTGGACTTCGTCTTTGCGTTGACCAGCAAGGAAACAGGATGGATCAGCAGGAACTCGGCGAAGATGTTCAAGAAGTCAACAAGCTGACTGTCATCGCCAATGAGAGTTATTCAGATTTTGTGGACGGACTTCAGAAAGAGACAAGGGAATCGCTCCGTGAAAGGCCGACCAAAGCTGATATCAATTTCTTTGAAGGGAAAGTTGTCACCAGGGCCGATGGTGCCAGACAGACCCTTAACGGACAGGATGCTCTGATGATTGTCGGTTACCTGCTTGGCTGCGGGTACATAGATGAGAGCAACAACATCACCCAGAAATACAAAGATGATCAGAAAAACGGAACCATTATGCCAATGTTCCCTGGACTTCAGCCTGTGGAAAAAGAAGTGCACAAACTGATTCATTCACTCTACGATGAAAACTATGAACTTACAGATATGGTCGAAAACGGCTACAGCACGAAGACCCCAGACAATGCTCTCAATGTAAACTTCAGCAGGAAAGAGTTCCAGGAACTCTGGAAACTGATCAACCACAAGTACGCATATACCGTTCACTACGACAGCAAGGAATTGATCGAACACGCTATACGCTCAATCAACGCCAATCTTTTCGTCTCCGCGCCAAGGTATGTGATGACCATTGGAGATCAGAAGGGCGTGGACAGTTTCGACGGAGAGCAGACCACGACAAAAAGCATAACGACTGTCAGCACATCGACAGTTCCTTACGATCTTGTCGGGGAAATCGCAAAGAGGAGCACACTGACAAGAAAGACTGCGGCGGCGATTCTTCGAGGCATCAGTCCCGAGAGGCTGTCAATGTTCCGAAGCAATCCGGAAGAGTTCATTGCCAAAGTCAGCCGACTGGTAAAAGACGAAAAGGCAACCATCATCGTAGAGCATATCAAGTATAACAAGCTCGATGAGACATACGACAGCAGCATATTTACAAAAGAGAAACGCAATCAAGATATACGCAAGGCATATCTGGCGACAAAGAGCATTCAAGACTATGTTTTTACCGATGGTGCCGCTGATGACAACAATGAGAAGAAGTTCGCAAGATCACTCGATCATGCCACAGAGGTTTGCGTCTATGCCAAACTGCCGCGCGGTTTCCAGATTCCGACCCCTGTCGGCAATTACTCGCCGGACTGGGCTATAGCATTCAACAGGGGAACGGTGAAGCACATCTTCTTCATCGCTGAAACAAAAGGAGATATGAGTACTATGGAACTCAGGCCGATCGAAAAGGCAAAGATAGATTGCGCCAAGACCCTGTTCAACAATCTTGACGGAGCGAATGTACGCTACCATAACGTGAAAGACTACGACTTGCTTCTCGACGTGATGAAAGGTCTCAATTAAAGAAAAAAACAGACAATATGTCACTCAAAAACATAGGAGAATTCGGGCTGATCGCTGAAATCAGTGACGCATTCAAGGACGGGATGCCGGACTTGGACCGGCCTTATGAAGACAAAAGCAGCGAAGCCATAAAGGGCATCGGCGATGACTGCGCCGTGCTTTCTCAACACGACGGGATGGTCACCCTGGTCAGCACAGACATGCTGGTCGAGGGTGATCATTTTCTGTTGGACGACATCAGTCCATATCAGCTCGGCTGGAAGTCGGCTGCCGTCAACATCAGCGACATAGCCGCCATGGGAGGAAGGCCGACGGCGACATTCCTCGCCCTGGCTCTGACGGCCAAACTGGACAACGCCTGGATGAAAGAATTCATCCGGGGCTACCGCGACATCTCCCTGAAGTTCAGCTGTCCGCTGCTCGGGGGTGACACAACTTCCAGCCCGGATGGTCTCAGCATCTGCGTCACCGTCCTCGGGCAGTGCCGCAGGGGCGCGGAGCGCTGCCGTGACATGGCGCGCGAGGGGGATCTTGTCTGCGTCACCGGAAATCTGGGTGACTCAGCGGCGGGTCTCAGGATCATACTTGATAATAAGCCGCGCGACACGGATGCCGCACAGCTTATAGAAAAACACTACCTGCCCATGCCGCGTGTGGAAGAGGGGCTCAAGATTGCCGCCACCCCGGGCGTGCACGCCATGATGGACATCTCCGACGGGATAGGCTCGGATCTTCGCCACATCCTCAAGGCCTCCGGAAAAGGTGCAGAGATAGATGTCAAGTCTCTGCCATTATCCGTAGAACTCAAAAGGGTCTGCGCCCGCGAGGGATGGGATCCGGTGGAGCTGGCCACCTGCGGCGGCGAGGACTACGAACTCCTATTCACAATAACTCCGGAAGCGGAATCCGGGCTGGATGTGGAGCACCACATCATCGGACGGATCACTTCCGGAGATAGTCTGGAGTGGGTCGGATCAGACCGCGACTACTTGGGATTCAGGCACTTCTAACTGTTGTAGGCTGTCTCTCCGTGCTCGTAGATGTCCAGTCCCTCCTCTTCGATACGAGGCGCGACACGGATACCCATAATCTTGTCAAGAATCTTCATGGCCACAAAGCCGATGACGAATGACCAGGTGCAGACACAGAGCGAACCGAGGGCCTGAACCCCGAGGAAATGCCAGCCTCCGCCATAGAAGAGACCGCCGTCCACGGCGAACAGTCCGGTGCAGAGCGTACCCAGGATTCCGCAGGCCCCATGTACCGAAACGGCTCCGACAGGGTCGTCAATATGCAGGGTCTTGTCAATGAACGACACGGACAGGGTCATCACCACTCCACTGAGTGCACCGATCACGGCTGAACCGCCGAGCGAAACCAGATCACAGCCGGCAGTGATTCCCACAAGTCCGGCCAGGATACCGTTGCACATAAGGGAGAGGGACGGTTTGCCATAGAGAATCCAAGTCAACGCCATTGTGCTGACCCCGCCCATTACGGCAGCCATGTTGGTGGTGCAGAACACATGTGAGATGGCGGTGGCGTTAGCCGCACCCTCAGCGCTCAGCTGAGAACCAGGATTGAAGCCGAACCAGCCGAACCAGAGGATGAACACCCCGAGCGTACCGATGGTCAGGTTGTGTCCAGGGATCGCCACAGACTTGCCGTCCTTGGTATATTTCCCGATACGCGGGCCGAGCACCATGGCCCCGGCAAGGGCTATCACACCGCCGCAGGAGTGCACCACCGTTGACCCGGCAAAGTCGTGGAAGCCGAGCTTGCTGAGCCAGCCGCCTCCCCATACCCAGTGGCCCTCAACCGGATAGATGAGCAGGGATATGATTATGGAGATGATGATATAGGCGGAAAACTTGGTCCTCTCGGCCATAGCGCCGGAGACTATCGTGGCCGCCGTGGCGCAGAACATCGTCTGGAACGCCAGAAAGCACTCTTTCGGGATGTTGGTGTCAGGATAGAAAGAGAAACTGAAAAGATGCGGTGTGCCGATGAATCCGTTGCCGGAGGCATGCATAAGGGAGAAGCCCAGCATCCAGAAGAAGAATGTGCCTATCATGAAGTCTATGAAATTCTTCATCAGGATGTTGGCCGTGTTCTTGGAACGGGTGAATCCGGCCTCCACCAGAGAGAAGCCAGGTTGCATAAAGAAAACAAGCATGGATGCCAGGAGCACCCATACGGTGTCCAGGCCGCTGATCGTAGTCATGATTTTTGGATTTTGGAAATGAAACTATTTTCTGTCTGCGAGCACCGTGTCCCCGTGCTCCCCTGTCCTGATGGACCAGGTGTCGTCAACCGGGCTGACGAATATGCGCCCGTCCCCCACCTCACCGGTACGCGCCGCCTTCATGATGGCGTCTATTGCGGGCTGCACGAACTGGTCGCGGCACACTATCGTGATTTCGATACGGGAGATGATGTCCGTGCTGTACATCACGCCGCGGTAGATGCGGTCCTCCCTGTCCTGGCCGATGGCCTTTACTTCAGAATAGGAAAACCAGTTGATGTCGGCGGCAAAAAGTGCGGCCTTGACCTCCTCAAAGTGGGTTTTCCTGACAATTGCTTCGATTTTTTTCATAAGGAATACACTGTAAATTTCTGTGGAATAAAACAAAATCCCCTCCGGCGGCCTCTTGCAAGGCCGCCGCGCTTATGGTATTTCAGGGGATTTATAGGAAAAAACTAGCTGATGAACAGCATCTCACGGTACTTAGGAAGAGGCCAGGTGCGGTTGTCTACGATCTCTTCGAGCTTGTCGATAGGCTTGCGCAGATCATAGAGCGCATCGGCGATCTTGTGGTATGCCACGGCCTTCTCGTACTCGTCGGTGATGGCGTTGGCTGCTTTGCGCGCCTCCTTCATCGCTGCGGCCTTGAGGCGGATGTCCTCCACATAGCCTGAAATCTTGGTGATGAGCTCAAGCTCGGCTGCGCAGTTGTCCGTACCTCCGAATACCTCCTTGCACAGGGCAACTTCCTTGAGCAGGCGTGACTTGTAGTCCAGCACCGCCGGGATGATGTGGTTGATGGCCATGCGGACGAGCACGCGGGACTCGATCTGGACCTTCTTGGAGTAGGTCTCCCACTTCACCTCGTTTCGTGCGACAAGCTCCTTCTCGCTGTATACCCCGGTGGATGTGAACATCTTGACTGAATCCGGGCGTGTGAAGACCTTGATCATCTCAGGGACGCTTGTCTCCACGTCAAGTCCGCGCTTCGCGGCTTCAGCCTTCCACTCCTCGCTGTAGCCGTTGCCGTCGAAGCATACGACATCAAGCACGGAGGCGATGATCGGCTTGAGGGTGTCCATGACGGCCACATTGACGCTCTTGCCCTTGGCTATCTCCTTGTCCACGTCGGCCTTGAATGCGGTGAGCTGCTCGGCCACGGCGGCATTGAGAGTCGTCATGGCGCCGGCGCAGTTGGCAGATGAACCTACAGCCCTGAACTCGAAGCGGTTGCCGGTAAATGCAAACGGTGAAGTGCGGTTGCGGTCGGTGTTGTCCAGGAAGATCTCCGGGATTTCCACGAGTCCCACGCTCTTGCCCTTCTTGCCGGCGATCTCGATAGGAGTGTCGGACGGCACTGTAAGGAGTTTGTGGAGCACATCTGTCATGGTCTTGCCGAGGAAGGCTGAGACGATTGCAGGAGGTGCCTCGTTTGCCCCGAGACGATGTGCGTTGGTTGCGGTGGCTATGGATGCCTTGAGCAGGGCGTTGTGCTTCTGGACAGCTGCAAGGGTGTTGACGAAGAAGGTGATGAACTGGAGATTGCCGGTGGCATCCTTGCCAGGGGCGAAGAGGAGGGTGCCGGTGTCGGTGCCGAGTGACCAGTTGTTGTGCTTGCCTGAACCGTTGACCCCGTCAAACGGCTTCTCGTGGAAGAGCACCACGAAACCATGCTTGCGGGCAAGCTTGTTCATCAAGTTCATGATTATCTGGTTCTGGTCGTTGGAGAGGTTGGTCTCCCCGAAGATCGGCGCCAACTCGAACTGGTTAGGCGCCACCTCGTTGTGCCTTGTCTTGAGTGGAATGCCGAGCCTGTGGCCCTCTATCTCAAGATCTCTCATGAACGCCGCCACACGGGACGGGATGGCTCCGAAATAGTGGTCGTCGAGCTGCTGGTTCTTGGATGAATTGTGCCCCATCAGGGTGCGGCCGGTGATCATAAGATCTGGACGGGCGGAATAGAGAGACTCGTCCACGAGGAAGTATTCCTGCTCCCAGCCGAGGTAAGAATAGACTTTGTTGACAGAAGGATCGAAGAGCCTGCACACCGGCACTGCTGCATCGGAAACTGCCTTGAGAGCCTTTTTGAGAGGGGTCTTGTAATCCAGAGCCTCCCCTGTGTAGGAAATGAAAACTGTAGGGATGCAGAGGGTGTCGCCCTGAATGAATACCGGAGAAGTCGGGTCCCAGGCCGTGTAGCCGCGGGCTTCAAAAGTGGCGCGGATGCCGCCGCTCGGGAATGATGAGGCGTCAGGCTCCTGCTGTGCCAGAGATTTGCCGTCGAAGGTCTCGATGACACCGCCCTTGCCGTCATAGTCGATGAGCGAATCGTGCTTCTCGGCTGTGCCTTCTGTGAGAGGCTGGAACCAGTGGGTGATATGGGTCACATTGTGCTCCATCGCCCATTCTTTCATGCCTTTGGCAACCCCGTCCGCCGTCTTGCGGTCAAGCGCCACTCCCTTGTCGATGCACTCAAGAAGTGCTTTGAGGGTGTCGGCATCGAGGTACTTGCACATCTTTGCCCTGTCGAAGACGAGCTCTCCGTAGTAGTCGGAAGTCTTACCTGCCGGCACTTCCACCGGTACGGCCTTCTTCTCGAAGGACTCCTTTACCAGATCTGTTCTGTCAATACTCATAATACTATAAGGTTATAACTAAATCTCTTACTTTAAAAAGCGAAAGCCGGACCTCTTGCAGGCCCGGCTTTCTTAAACCACTTAATAATACATATTATGTTTACCTACACCCGGGCAACGGAAAACACAATGAACTGCAGAACCTGCTGACGCTGGCCCTGCTGCTGGAACTGCTGCTGCTCATTCAATGGTGTAGAGTAAAGCACTTTCGTTTTCGATTTTAAATCGGGCTCAAATTTACGCATTAATTTTGGAAACGCAAGAAAAAATTCACATTTTTGGTCTCTGAATTATGATCCATAAAATGAAAAGTTCATTCCTGCTTCGCATCTCGCTTCTTTGCCTCGGCATTTTTTCTTTTGCTGCTTCTTTAGATTCAAGGACTTACACAGCTCGAACCAAGGCCGGAGAGTATCGTCCGAGGTTCGTCTATGATGTGGAGTTTGCCATGAACTTCGACAACCGCGAATACGGCGGAGAGGCTTTCTCCCCGTCAGGCACAATCTTCGGTGCCAGGCTCGCCCCGTCCGTCGGCTTCGTCAAGGGAACTTACAATTCACGGCACCGGCTCATGGCGGGGGCTGAGTTCATGAAAGATTTCGGAGATGTCCGCGCCGACGGGACCGCGCTCTCCAGGGAAGCGTTCTTTTATTATGGATATGAGAAATTGTTTGAGAACGCAACCTTTTCCCTCACCGCAGGCATTTTCCCGCGCAGCATGGGCCAGGAGAAATGGTCCACGGCCTTTTTCTCGGAGAATTATCTGTGGTACAATCCATATATGGAGGGGATGCTGATGGGCTACGACTGGAGAAATGGTCATGTCGAGCTCGGTTGCGACTGGATAGGGATGCACGGGGCCTCGCATGATGTCAAGGAGCAGTTCCTGCTTTTTTCTGCCGGGCACATCGAGCCGGTGCACCGCCTTAAACTCGGGTACAGCACATATATGATGCATCTTGCCAACTCCGCCGCAGCCCCGGGAGTGGCGGACAATTTCCTTGGGGAAGCATACGCGGAGATAGAACTCAGTGGCCTGTTGGGGCTCTTCAACGAATTCACGCTCCGGGCAGGTTACATTCAGTCTCTTCAGCGCGACCGTGAAGCCTCTTCGGATTTCGAGACCCCGGGGCTCGGTGAAGCTACTGTGAGGGTATCCAGAAGCGGGTTTGGCCTTGCAAACTCGCTATATTACGGCAGGGACATCATGCCGCTGTATGGCCGCAGCGACACAGCCGGCGAATTGTACGGCGGCAGACTATATCTCAACGACCCGTTTTTCCGCATCCGAACTGACGGCAGCTCCGCTCCGGGAAGTTACGACCGGCTTGAGGTATTCTTCACACCGCAGACAGGCAGAAGCCTGCAGCTGAAATTCTCCGCCGTCTTCCATTTCAACAACCTCTCATACAGCGGCTGCCAGCAGCTCATAACCTTGAGTTACAATCTTTTGTAGTCACTTCGCGCGCCTCACTCCCCTGACCGCCTCCGCTGCCAGAGGGTCGTCAGGCCATGAATGCTTCGGATAGCGGCGACGCAGTTCCTTGCGCACCTCGAAATAGGTTCCGCCCCAGAAACTCCGCAGATCCGAAGTGAGCTGGACCGGCTTGTAGCCGGGAGACAGAAGCTCCATCAGCACCGGCACGCGACCTCCGTCCACCCTCGGGGTGTCCGTCAGACCGAAACATTCCTGAAGACGCACACGGAGCACCGGGGCCTCCGCTCCCTGGCGGTATTCGAGCCGTATCCTGCTGCCGGTCGGGACTTCCAGATGGGACGGGGCCAGACGGTCCACAGCCTCCTGCTGACTGTATGAGAGCAGAGAGCGGAGCACCTGTACCATATCTATCTTCTTGAGTTCCACCGCCGAACTTGCACGCCCGGCAAATGCCGGAAGCCACTCCTCCACCATCCCCAGCACAGAAGCAGTGTCAAGTTCCGGCAATTCTAGCTCGGGATGCCGCGAAGCGACGAATGCCACACGACGCTGATAGTCGAGAACATCTTCCGAGAAATCAAACATGCTCTGTCCCTCTTTCTGTGCGGCCTCACATATTATAGACAACACTCTTTCGCGCGGCACGCCATTTAGCGGTTTTTCCGCCAGCACAAGAGAGCCGATGCGCATCTGTGAACTTGCCACGACAGCCTTGCGGGACGAGTTCCATGACAGGTTGTCATATTGACGAGCAAGCGGCAGCAGATCATCCGGATGTACAGGGGCCGCCAGAAATATGCGACCGGCGCGCTCTTTGGATGAGTTCATCGAAGCTACAGCCAGATACTCGCAAGAGGCGAGCGGGTCGGTTCGTTCGACAAAGGCCCTTCCGCCACCGGCGAGGGCTAATTCACCGAGAGAACCCGGCACCGCTTTCGCAACCCTTTCCGGATATGCTGCAGCAATCAGAGCACCTGCGGAATACGGATCTTGCGATGGGCTGGCCTTCCCTGCACCAGCAAGACGCCTGTACTGCTCGGCGGCCCGACAGATACGCGTCCACCTTGCTCCACGGGCTGAATACAAGGCCGCGAGCCTGAGATTTATATCCGCACCCGCTTCCGGAAGCGGGTCCTTATCCTCAAGAAGAGCGGCGATATCAGCTGCCAGGGCCTTGTCTTCGGAGGAAGCGGCCCGCAGGAACATGTTTGCAAGACGGGGATGACATGGATATGCGGCCATTTTCCTGCCATACTGGGTTAGTTTTCCGTCTGCATCCACAGCACCCAGCGTCTCAAGCAATCTCGACGCCTGCTCCACACCGTAGGCAGGAGGCGCGGTCAACCAGGGAAGTTCCCCAATCCCGGCACCGCCCCATGAGAGGATATCAAGCAGCAGCGGCGCGAGGTCAGCCTCAAGAATCTCCGGCCTGCGGTTCTCGGCCATCAGTTTTTCTGTGGCAAGACTCCATAGCCTGTAGCAGACACCGGGAGCTACGCGGCCAGCACGCCCGGAGCGCTGGGAAGCCATGTCCTTGCTTATCCTTACCGTCTCCAGGCGGCTCAGCCCGCTCTGCGGGTCATACACCATCTTCCGGCACAGTCCAGAATCAACTACGACACGCACCCCTTCTATGGTGATGGACGTCTCGGCGATCGGGGTAGCCAGCACCACCTTTCTCTCCCCCTCACGGCTCGGGGCAATAGCAGAGCGCTGCTCATCAGGTGAAAGCATCCCGTACAGGGGCAAAACACGTGTCGTTCCCAACGCCGAGCCGAGAATCTCCGCACAGCGCCGTATGTCCGCCTCTCCGGGAAGGAAAGCCAGAATATCGCCCTCGTGCCTTGAATGCGCCGCCCTGACCGCCGCCGCGACAGCCTCTGCCGCATTGCGTTCATCCGCATCCGTCCTGGAATGGACGATTTCCACAGGGAACATCCGGCCTTCACTCTCCACAAGGTCAGCACCGAGTCCGGAGCAGATTTCCCGGGCATCGATGGTGGCGGACATGACCACTATCTTCAAATCGGGCCGCAGCACATCCCGGGTATGCCGGACAAGTGCGAGAGCCTCGTCCGCGACAAGGCTCCTTTCATGGAACTCATCGAATATTACAGCCCCAACCCCATCAAGTGTGGGGTCGTCTATGATCATCCTGCTGAGAATCCCTTCTGTGAGAACTTCTATCCTGGTCTGTGGGGAAACCCTGCTTTCGAAGCGCATCCTGTAACCGACCGTCCCTCCGGGCTTCTCTCCGGCAAGGAAAGCCATCCGCTCCGCCACCTGCCGTGCCGCTATCCTGCGCGGCTCAAGCATCAGGACCTTCTCCCCCTGCGGGACGGCGTCCAGAACCGCAAAAGGGAGGACCGTTGACTTGCCCGCCCCTGGCGGGGCGCAGACCACCAGACATCCCTCATTCTCCAGACGCTCTGTCACCTGCCCAGCTATGGCCGCTGCCGGAAGCGATGAGGCAAGAGCCTTGTTTTCTATCAATTTCACGCCACGAAGTTACGAAGTTTCGGTGCTTTCATCAAAAAATCCCTATTTTTGCGGCATCAAGACAATGTTATGAAAGACAACTACGGATATATAAGGGTTGCGGCGGCGATGCCGAGAGTTCATGTGGCTAACCCGATGAGCAACTGTGAAGAAATGGCCGACCTGGCCATGGAGACAAGCGAAAGCGGTGCTTCCGTCGTGGTGTTCCCGGAACTGGGCATCACCGGCTACACCTGCGCCGACCTTTTCGGGCAGCGCAAACTCCTCTCGGACGCACAACTCGCCTCGAAGGAATTCCTCTCACGCACCGCCGCACTTGAGCCGCTTCTGGTCTTCGGCGCACCTGTCGAATTCCGTGGCAGGCTCTTCAACTGCGCCGTAGTGGCCCGCCGGGGAAAGATCCTCGGCATAGTTCCGAAGACCTACCTCGCCGGCAACAACGAATTCTACGAGCCGCGCTGGTTCGAGTCTGCAAGGGTGCTGGACGGCAAATGTTTTGAGATGGACTACGCCGGACAGACGGGCATACGCTTCGGCGTGCGACAGCTCTTCCGCATCGGAGAAGCCACACTGGGAGTTGAGATCTGCCAGGACCTCTGGTCGCCGGTGCCTCCTTCCACCTGGGCGGCCCTGTCCGGAGCGCAAATCCTGGTCAATCTCTCCGCAAGCAACGAGGTGCTGATGAAGCACGAATACCGCAAGCAGCTCGTATCCGCCACAGCATCAAGGCTTTTCGCCGCTTACATCTACAGTTCCTCCGGTTACGGTGAGTCAACCCAGGATCTCGTATGGGCAGGCTCATCCCTTATATGCGAGGGTGGAACCATCCTGCAGGAAAGCGAGCGCTACAAAAGGGAGTCCCACTACATCATGGCGGACGTGGACATAGAGAAGCTGGACATTCTCCGTGCCAAGGAATCCACTTTCCGATTTGAGGGCAATACCGGGGATTTCCTGCTGACCGATGCCGGAGATGCCTCCCATGCCGATTTCGACACGACACTTTTGAGATACATCGAGCCGCACCCTTTCGTCCCGCAGGGAGAAGGGCTGAACGTAAGATGCCGGGAAATCCTGTCCGAGCAGGTGGCTGGCCTGACCACCAGAATGGAGCACATCCGCTGCCGCAAGGCCGTGATCGGGATCTCCGGAGGGCTCGACTCCACCCTCGCCCTGCTCGTGACCGCCCTCGCATTCGATGAGATGGGACTGGACCGCAAGGGAATCGTGTGTGTCACCATGCCGGGCTTCGGCACTACCGGTCGAACATACAACAACTCCCTTGCCCTCATGCGTCTGCTTGGCGTAACCGCCCGCGAGATTTCCATCGTTCCTGCCACCAGACAGCATTTCACGGACATCGGCCACGATGAAAGCATACACGACCTCACCTACGAAAACAGCCAGGCCCGTGAGCGGACCCAGATCCTTATGGACATCGCAGGCCAGGAGGGAGGGATCGTGATCGGGACAGGAGACCTTTCCGAACTCGCGCTCGGATGGTGCACCTACAACGGAGACCACATGTCGATGTACGCGGTCAACGTCAGCATTCCGAAAACTCTTGTGAAGACTCTTGTCATCTGGGCTGCTGACAACAAGTTCGGCGACGAGGCAAGGCATGTCCTGCTTGACGTGGCCGATACTCCGATCAGTCCGGAACTTATCCCGGCCGATGAGAAGGGCGAGATCAAGCAGAAGACCGAAGACCTCGTGGGGCCTTATGAACTGCACGACTTCTATCTCTACCACTTTTTCCGCTTCGGTTACAGGCCGGAGAAGCTGCTATTCCTTGCCCGCAAGGCGTTCGACGGCGTTTACGACGTGAGCACCCTGAGCCACTGGCTGGAGACTTTCCTGCGAAGGTTCTTCACCCAGCAGTTCAAGCGCTCCTGCATCCCTGACGGGCCTAAAGTCGGCTCGGTATCCCTCTCCCCCCGCGGCGACTGGAGGATGCCTTCCGACATCGAGTCCCCGTGGGGACTCTAATATCCATAGCGGGGGCGGAAACGTGCAAGCATCACTGCACAAAGCACCAGATTGCCCGCCTCCGCCACAATCACCGAGTACCATATACCGTCGGGGCCGAATATGGCCGGCATCAGAAACACGCAGCCCATTTCAAAGACTATTGAACGGGTAAAAGCAAGCACAGCTGAGACCATACCGTTGCCAAGGCCGGTAAACCAGGCCGAAGTGAAGAGTGTCACACCGGTCAACACGAAACTGAGCATATATATCCTCTCCGCGTGGACCGTAAGTGCGAACATCCCCGGGTCGTATCCGACGAACAGTCTCGCAGCCGGGGCAGCCAATACCTCGGCAAGAAGAGCAAGCAAAACACCGAGAGCGAAAAGCAGACGCAGGCTCTTGCAAAGAAGACTGTGCAGCTCATCACGCTTTCCGGCGCCATAATTATATGCCGCTACAGGCGCAACAGTAAGATTGTATCCGGAAAACATGGCCACGAACACGTATCCTATATACATGATTACAGAATAGGCGGCGACCCCGCCCTCTCCATAGAGACGCATCAACTGGAGATTGTAGCACATGCTCACAAGGCTGAAAGCTATGTTTCCGACATATTCGGAACTTCCGTTGGTGCATGCTTCCACGAGCACGGGCCTTTCGAACTTCACAGACGTGAGCCGCAACCGCCCCTCTTCCCTGCGGCGGAGAAAATACCACAGAGGGAAAAGACCTCCGACACAGCAGGCCAATATCGAAGCGAGAGCAGCACCGAAAAGACCCATCTTAAAAACGACCATGAACGTGGCATCAAGCACCATGTTCGTCACCCCGCAGGCGAGCGAGACCGCCGTGCCGAGTTCAGGCTTCTCCGCCACCATGAAGAAAGGCTGGAAGGCCGTCTGCAACATGAAGGCCGGCATCCCCACGGCAAAGACACGGCCGTACAGGACAGCATTGCGTATCAGTTCGTCACCAGTGGCACCGAGCAGCAGGACAATCCTCGGCATTAGCAAAAACATCAGTGCACCGAAAAAAACGGCAAGCAGAATGCAGAATGCCACCAGTGAGGTGAATGTGCGGCAGGCGCGGTCCATATTGCCCTGCCCCAACATCCTCGACACGATAGCGCTTCCTCCCGAACCGATCATCAACCCGAGAGCTCCGACGACCATTATGGCCGGCCATACAAGATTGAGACCCGCAAAGGGGGTGATTCCCACACAGTTAGACACGAAAAGCCCGTCAACTATACTGTAAAGGCTCCCTATTATCATCATCGCCATCCCCGGAAGAGATGACACAATCAGTCTTCTGTAGCCGTAATGGCCCCCAAGTTCTATCTTCACTTTATGCTAAAGAATGAACGGCTCCAGCAGAGCGCCGAGAACTTCGTGTTCGATGAGGAATCCGTCATGTCCGAAAGAAGAACTCATCTCGTGATACTCCGCCCCGGCTATCATGGACGCCGTCTGCCGCCCGGGCTGCGGCGGAAACAGGTTGTCGCTGTCAATATTGATTACAAGACTCCTGGCCTTTATACGCGACAGGGCCGCCTCGACACCTCCCCTGCCACGTCCGATATTGTGGCTGTCAAGGGCACAGGTCAGGTACCAATAGCTGTACGCATCGAAACGGTCGGCAAGTTTCTTCCCCTGATAACGCTGATATGAAGCGGCCCTGTCGGCGAACAGGACATCGGGATCCGCCTCGGACTGGGTGAGGTTGTACCCATCGAAAGTCCTGTAAGAGAGCATGGCTATAGAGCGCGCGCAGACAAGACCGTCCCTGCCTCCGGACAATGAAGCCGCTTCCATAAAAGTCGGATCGGCAAGCATGGCAAGCCTCTGGGCCTCATTGAATGCGGTCATATAAGGGGTGCACCTGTCGGTGGTGGCGAGAAAAACGGCCTTGAGTATCACATCCGGCTCCGTCACGGCCCATTCATAAGCCTGAAATCCGCCGATCGACGGGCCTATCAGGACATCGATCCCGTCTATGCCAAGATGCTTCCTGACCAGGATGTTGCCGGCGACAATGTCCCTTATGGTCGTCTTCGGAAAGGACATCATATAGGGCCTTCCCGTCTCCGGATTGACTGAAGCCGGTCCGGAAGAGCCATAAGGAGAACAAAGCATATTGACGCAGACTACGTAGCACTTTTTCGGGTCTATAAGTTTCCCAGGGCCTACCATCTGCGGCCACCACTCTTCCGGATCAGAATTCGCGGTAAGGGCATGGCAGATCCACACCACCTTCTCGCCCTTGCGATACTCCCTGTCAGAGCGGTGATAGACAAGTTCGAGACCGGGAAGACTTCCTCCGGCCTCGAACCCGAAAGCTCCTGTATTCAGGACACAGCGTCTCAACATACTTCTGTGCACCAGCCATGAATATCCTCCTCAATGCCATCCTGGATACCGCGTATCCTGTTGTAGAGGGCATGGCTCTTCTTTCCGCAGGCACTTCCTGACGGGATGTCCCATCTTCGGCTGATGGCAGAGCCTTCAAGCACCGGCTTGTCAGCGATCGAAGATATCGGAGTGATCACCACGGCAGTGCCGCAGGCGTTGACCTCATCGAACTCTGAAATCTCCTCCAGCGGGACCGGCCTCATCTCCACCTTCATCCCGAGATCCTCGGCAATCACCCGGAGCGACTTGTTGGTGATGGACGGAAGCACACTGTCCGAAAGCGGGGTCACGTAAGTGTCGCCCTTGATTCCGATGAAATTGGACGAACCGAACTCGTCAATTCTGGTCTTGGTGGCCGGATCAAGGAAGAGCAACTCGGTATAGCCCTGCGAGTGTGCCAGATTATACGGGTGGAGCGACATGGCATAGTTGGCGCCTATCTTATAGGACCCTGTACCGTTCGGGGCGGCCCTGTCATAATTGCGGGAAATGACGGCGGACACAGGAGCGAGAGCACCTGCCTTGGCATAGGTGCCGACGGGCACGCACATCACGGCAAAAAGGACTTCGCTTGAAGAGACAATGCTTATCTGCGGATCTATTCCCTCAAGCACGGGTCTCAGGTAGAGCGAGGCGTTGTGCCCATAAGGCGGAAGAAAATCCAGGTTGGCCTTCACGCACATGAGACACATCTTCAGGAACATTTCCTCGGATGGACATGCCATAGAGAGGCGGGCGGCACTGCGCTGCAGACGCCGTGCGTTCTCTTCCGGCCGGAAAAGACGGACTTTCCCGTCCCTGCCCCTGAATGCCTTGAGCCCCTCAAAGCAGGAGTTTCCGTAATGGAAAACTCCGGCAAAGGCATTGAAGTGAAAATCAAAATCGCCGGTCATCTCCGGTTCGGACCACTGGCCGTCGCGGAAACGGCTATAGACAATGGCATTCGTCTTCCTATAGTGAAAGCCCAGACTTTCCCATTCAAGATTGTTCATATCAAAATTTATTTAAACATTATTTTCTATCAATTCCGCCACCTTGTCTCCAACTTCGGATGTCCCGAGAGGACGCGCCCCCTCGGGTGCAAGATCCTCGGTAACAAAGCCTCTCTCTATGCTCTCTGCAACCGCTTTACGGATTGCGACTCCTTCTTCCTTAAGGCCGAACGCATACTCAAACATCATCGCAGCAGAAAGGATCGCCGCAAGAGGATTGGCTATATTGCGCCCGGCTGCCTGCGGATAGGAACCGTGTATAGGCTCATATACGCCGGTATGTTCCCCTAGCGAAGCGGACGCGAGCAGCCCCATAGAACCTGAAATGCAACTCGCCTCATCTGTGAGTATGTCTCCAAAAGTATTCTCAGTGACGAGGACATCGAAGAAGCGCGGCCCCGTGATGAGTTTCATGGCGGCGTTGTCCACATACATGAAGTCAGTCTCGACTTCCGGGTATTCCCGCGCCATCTCCTTGGCCACCTGCCTCCAGAGCCTTGAGGACTCCAGCACATTGGCCTTGTCCACTACCGTCAGATGCCGCCGGCGGATCATGGCAAGAGAATATGCCTTGCGCAGGATGCGTTCCACCTCGTAGCGATGATATATATTGGTGTCATAAGCGGTGTCACCTCCGTCAAGACGGCCTTTGTCCCCAAAATACATTCCTCCAGTAAGTTCCCGTACACAGACGAAATCCGTCCCGGAAGCGATTTCCGGCCTGAGCGGGGAACGGTCAAGCAGACTCCGGAACGTCTCCACCGGCCTGATGTTGGCATAAAGTCCCAATTCGCGTCTCATGGCAAGCAGCCCCTGCTCCGGGCGCACTTTCGCTGAAGGGTCATTGTCATATTTCGGATCTCCTACGGCCCCGAACAGCACGGCGTCACTGCCAAGACATATCTTCAACGTCTCCTCCGGGAATGGAGAGCCGAACTTGTCAATTGCGCAGGCTCCAATATATGCTGGCACGTACTCTACCTCATGCCCGAATCTGCGGCATACCGCGTCTATGGCCTTGACGGCCTGCTCCACCACCTCCGGCCCTATTCCGTCACCTGGCAATTTTGCAATGCTGAGCTTCATATCTTTCAATTCTATCTTTATGCGCAAGCAGATAATCTATATCGTCCAGCGCGTTTTCAAAGCAGTACTTCTTGTAAGCGCTTATCTCGAAATGCTCGGAACTCCCGTCCGAAAGAAGCGTCACCTCCTGCGCAGGAAGGTCGATTCGGAGCTTCACGGACGGATCAGCTCCGATGGCCGCGAAAATTTTCTTCAGGAAAGCCCCGCTCACCTGTACGGGCAGCACGAAACTGTTGAGCTCGTTGTTGCGGTGTATGTCGGCGAAGGAACTCGAGACCACAGCCCTGAAGCCATAGCCGGCCAAGGCCCAGGCCGCGTGCTCACGGCTTGACCCGGAGCCGAAATTGGCCCCGGCCACGAGGATGCATCCACTGTAGCGGGGATCGTTGAGCACAAAGTCTTTTTTTAGGCTTCCATCCGATGCATACCTCCAGTCGCAGAACAGGTTCTCCCCGAAAAACTTCTCGTCTCGCGTGGTCGCTTTCAGGAAGCGTGCCGGGATAATCTGATCCGTATCCACATTCTCAATTGGCAGGGGGATGCAGGAGCTCTCTATTATGTTGAATTTCTGTTTCATATCATTTCTCTCGGATCTGTGACACAGCCGGTCACCGCAGCTGCGGCCGCCGTCAGCGGACTGGCGAGCATCGTGCGCGAGCCCGGCCCCTGCCGTCCCTCAAAATTGCGGTTGCTGGTGGAGACTGCATATTTGCCCGAAGGGATCCTGTCGGCGTTCATGGCAAGGCAGGCGGAGCAGCCCGGTTTGCGGACTTCAAATCCTGCATCCTCAAGGACTTTCCCGATCCCCTCCTCTTCTATCTGCCTGCGGACAGCCCACGAACCCGGCACGAGCCAGGCTGTGACCCTTTCAGCCTTGCGGCGGCCGCGCACCATGGAGGCGAAAGCCCGGAAATCCTCTATCCTGCCGTTGGTGCAGGCTCCGAGGAACACATAGTCAACCTTGTGCCCGAGCAGTCTCTCCCCGGCCTTGAAACCCATGTAGTCAAGGGCGCGCTGAGCGGCATCGGCAGGGATCGCTCCGTCCACGGGCATCCCCATACCGGGATTTGTCCCATACGTAATCATCGGGCTTATCTCAGATGCGTCAAATACATATTCCCGGTCAAACACAGCATCATCTTCGCTGTGCAGCGTCTTCCAATACTCGACAGCCCTGTCCCAATCTTCCCCTTTTGGGGAATGCTCCCTGCCTTTCAGATACTCAAAAGTGACCTCGTCAGGGGCGATCAGGCCTCCGCGCGCCCCCATCTCAATGGAAAGGTTGCACAGCGTGAGACGCCCTTCCATTGAGAGGCCCCTTATCGCAGAACCCGCATATTCCACAAAATGACCGGTACCTCCGGAAGTGGTGAGTTTCATCATGAGATAAAGAGCGACATCCTTGGCAGTGACACACTTTCTGAGTTCACCCTCGACCCTGATCCGCATGGTGCGGGGCTTTTGCTGGAGTATGCATTCCGAGGCCATGACCATCTCAACTTCGCTCGTCCCGATTCCGAAAGCAACCGCCCCGACGGCTCCGTGGGTGGAGGTATGCGAGTCTCCACAGACAATCGTCATGCCCGGCAGGGAGAGTCCCTTCTCCGGCCCGACGACGTGGACGATACCGTTGTCGGGGCTCATCATAGGGTAATGTACAAGTCCGAACTCAGCCGCATTGCGCTCCAGAGCCTCCACCTGCCTGCGGCAGACATCATCGGCGAAGGCCGTCCCGTCGGTCGGGACATCGTGATCCGGCATACAGAAAATTCTTCCCGGACGCAATATGCCACATCCGCGGCTGCGTATACCGTCAAAGGCCTGCGGACTGGTCACTTCATGGCAATAGAGCCTGTCTATATACAGTTGGTCGGGCCCGCCGTCGATCACGGACACGATGTGGTTGTCCCATATCTTGTCGAAGAGCGTGTTCATCTGAGGCTGCTGTTTACTTGTCCGACGGCACCGGCGAGCACGAGCAGATCATCGTCACCGACCTGCTTCTTCCTGTCTGCGAGTTTGAGGAACTCGTTATAGAAGGCATCAAGTTCCTCTCCGTCCATCTTGATGCCGAGCACTTCAAGGCGGTATTTGAGGGCCGCATGGCCGCTGCGGGCGGTGAGGACTATGTCGTTGTCGTCAATCCCGACTTCCCTGGGGTCGATTATCTCGTAGGTGCTGACATTCTTGAGTACCCCGTCCTGGTGGATTCCCGAAGAGTGCGCGAAAGCGTTGCGGCCGACTATGGCCTTGTTGGCCTGTACAGGCATGTTCATCAGACTTGAGACCATCCTGCTTACGGGGGCGATTTCAGCGGTGTTGATGCCGGTCTCGAGAGGAATGTCGCCGTGGCTCTTTATGATCATGGCAATCTCCTCCAGGGCCGTGTTCCCGGCACGCTCCCCCACACCGTTGACCGTGACCTCGCACTGGCGCGCCCCGGCAAGGAGGCCCGATATGGTGTTGGCTGTGGCCATGCCGAGATCGTTGTGGCAGTGGGTGGAGAGTATGGCCCTGTCCATCCCATCCACATTATCCATAAGGTACTTGATCTTGGCGGCGTACTCTGTCGGAAGGCAGTAGCCTGTGGTATCGGGGATGTTCACCACCGTGGCGCCGGCTTTGATGACGGCCTCGACCACGTGGGCAAGGTATTCATTGTCCGTACGTCCCGCGTCCTCGGCATAGAACTCCACATCTTCCACATGCTTTTTTGCATATTTCACCGCGCTTACAGCCCACTCGAGAATCTCCTCGCGGGTGGAGTTGAACTTGTACCTGATATGGGAGTCCGAGGTGCCGATACCCGTGTGTATCCTCTTGTGTCTGGCGTATTTGAGCGCCTCTGCCGCCACGTCTATGTCTTTCTGGACGGCTCGTGTGAGAGCGCATATCACAGGTCCGGTGACGGCCTTGGAAATCTCCAGCACGGAATTGAAATCCCCTGGGCTGGATATCGGAAAACCGGCCTCGATGACATCGACGCCCAAGCCTTCAAGCGCCCTTGCGACCTGGATCTTCTCAACGGTGTTCAGCTGACAGCCGGGCACCTGCTCGCCGTCACGCAAAGTAGTATCAAAAATGTAGACTCTGTCTGGACTCATTTCAATGCGGCAATAAAAAACTAACCGCTTGCTAAGTTCGTGTTCTATTCTGTAAAAAGCAAGATTTGGCATGGTTTTTTTGCCACTATGCCAATAATGTCTAAATTTGGGCCGCAAATCATAATATATGAAAGTCCTCAAATTCGGCGGCACCTCCGTGGGCACACCAGAGAGTCTCCGCCTTGTCAAAAATATTGTCACCTCGCGTCAAGGACGCGTAATCGTGGTAGTCTCTGCTCTGGGAGGCGTCACAGACAGCCTCGTCAAAGCCTCTTCCTTGGCGGAGAACGGTGACGCCTCATTCACCGGGATGCTCGACAACATCAGGGAGCGCCACCTTCTGATGTGCGATGAGCTGCTCGGAAACGGCGAAGCCCTCCGCATACTTAAAGAAAAGATCAATGCCCTCTGCGACAGGCTCGACGAGATCTGCCGCGGGGTCTACATGCTTGGAGTTCTGCCGCGCAAGACTAGGGACGAGATACTGAGCTTCGGAGAGAGGCTGTCTTCCCTGATAGTGACCGAGGTGATACCCGGAGCCTGCCTCTACGACTCCATGCAGTTCATACGCACCCGCCGCTCTGGAAAATCGGACACTGCGGACATCCAGACGAGTTATCCGCTCATACGCGAAGCGTTCACCGGATATGAAATGTCAGATGAAGTGGCAGTCGTGCCCGGCTTCATCTCCACCGATTCCGTCAGCGGCGAGATCACCAACCTCGGACGCGGAGGCTCAGATTATAGCGCAAGCCTGATAGCCGCAGCGCTTGATGCGGAGCAGCTTGAGATCTGGACGGACGTGGACGGGTTCATGACAGCCGACCCTCGCATTATCAAGACGTCTTACGTAATTGACGAGATGAGCTATGACGAGGCCATGGAGCTCTGCAATTTCGGCGCCAAGGTCATATATCCCCCGACCCTCTATGCCGTATGCCGCAAGGAGATCCCCATAATAGTCAAGAACACCTTCAACCCCTCCGCGCCCGGTACGACAATCCGCAGGCGCCGGACAAAGGCTGACAGCCGCCTGATCTGCGGAATATCCTCCATCGACGACATCTGCCTTCTGACCCTGAGCGGAACATCCATGGTAGGGCTCGTCGGGGTGGACAGCCGGATTTTCTCAGCGCTCGCCGCCGAAAGCATCAGCGCCTTCATGGTGACCCAGTCCGCATCCGAGACAGGCATCTCAATAGGCGTCAGCAAAGATGACGCGCAGCCGGCACGCGATGCCCTCGACGCTGAATTCAGCGCGGAGATAGCGAGCGGGGCCATCGAGCCTGTCAAGATAGAGAACGGCCTCGCCGCCGTGGCTGTGGTCGGAGAGAACCTGAAGCACGGCATAGGAATAGCCGGCAAACTCTTCGGCACGCTCGGACGCAACGGCATCAGTGTTGTAGCCTGCGCCCAAGGATCCTCCGCCACCAACATCTCCCTTGTGGTGGACCGCAACTACCTGCGCAAGACGCTCAACGTCATCCATGACTCTTTCTTCCTCTCCGAGTACCGGGAAATCAACATTTTCCTATGCGGGACAGGCACTGTGGGCAGCCAGCTTCTCGACCAGATCGCGCACCAGAGGGAGAAACTGATGAAGGAGCGCAACCTCAAAATCAACATGGTCGGCGTGGCCCGCAGCACCAAGGGGGTATTCTCCCGTGACGGTATAGACCCCTCATATTGGAAAGAGCCTCTGGAAAACGGCATCAGCATCGATCCAGGCAAGCTGAGGGACGAGATCATCAAGATGAACATCTTCAACTCCGTCTTCGTGGACTGCACCGCAAGCCCTCAGGTCGCCGCCCTGTACAAAGAATTCTTCGAGCACGGCATTTCCGTAGTGGCGGCCAACAAAATAGCAGCATCGTCAGACTACGCCACCTACCTTGATCTCAAGCAGACCGCCCTCCATCGCGGAGTCAAGTTCCTCTTCGAGACCAACGTGGGAGCCGGGCTTCCGATAATCAATACGATCAACGACCTGCGCGACAGCGGAGACCATATCCTCAGGCTACAGGCTGTGCTGAGCGGAACCTTGAACTTCATATTCAACACCATCTCGGAGGATGTCCCGTTCAGTCTGGCCGTCAAGATGGCCAAGGAGCAGGGATTCTCAGAACCGGACCCGAGAGTGGACCTCTCCGGGCTGGATGTTGTACGCAAGCTGGTGATACTGGCCAGGGAGTCTGGATATGAGGTGAACAGGGAAGATGTCGAGAAGCAGCTATTCATTCCTCAGGATTTTTTCGAGTGCAGCCTCGAGGAATTCTGGGAAAAACTTCCGTCACTTGACGAAGATTTCGAGCGCCGCCGTTCAAGACTTGAGAGCAAAGGTCTCCGCTGGCGTTTCGTGGCCAGGATGGACAAAGGCAGATGCAAGGTCTCCCTTGAAGAACTCGGCCAAGACAGCCCAGCCTGGAAACTGGACGGCTCGAACAACATAATCCTTCTCACCACAGACAGATACGACAAGCATCCTATGCTCATCCAGGGCTATGGTGCCGGAGCGGGAGTGACAGCCGCGGGAGTATTCGCGGACATAATGAGAACAGCAAATATATGAGAACAGCAATAGTAGGCGCCAGCGGCGCAGTCGGGCAAGAACTCCTCCGCCTGCTTGAAGAGAGGAATTTTCCTGTAGATGAACTTCTGCTTTTCGGCTCGGAACGCAGCGCCGGAAGCAAATACAGTTTCAAGGGCAAGGAGCTGGAAGTCAAACTCCTCCAGGACAACGACGATTTCAAGGACGTGGATTATGTCTTCGCATCAGCCGGCGCCGGCACTTCGAAAAAATTCGCCGGCACCATCACCCGATACGGAGCGACCATGATCGACAACTCCAGCGCTTTCCGCATGGACTCCGACGTGCCTCTCGTGGTGCCGGAGTGCAATGCCGAGGACGCGCTTGACGCCCCAAGGCACATTATCGCCAACCCTAACTGCACCACCATAATGATGGTCGTGGTGCTCAAGCCGATAGAGACTCTCTCCCACATACGCAGGGTACGCGTAGCCAGCTACCAGTCCGCATCCGGAGCCGGTGCGCAGGCCATGGCCGAACTCGAAGAGCAATACCGGGAAGTGCTTTCCGGCAGACAGGCCACAGTGAGCAGGTTCCAGTACCAGCTCGCATACAACGTGATCCCGCAGATCGATGTTTTTCAGGACAACGGCTACACCAAGGAGGAGATGAAGATGTTCAACGAGACACGCAAGATCCTCCACTCGGACATCAGGTGCTCGGCGACCTGCGTGAGAGTTCCGGCACTGCGCTCACATTCCGAAGCCGTGTGGATAGAAACGGAGAAGCCGCTGGACGTCAAGCAAGTACAGGCAGCTCTCGCAGCGGCTCCAGGTGTCACCCTGTGCGATGACCCGGCACAGCTAAAATATCCGATGCCGCTCTACACCGCAGGCAAGGACGACGTTTACGTGGGCCGGATCCGCAAGGACATAAGCGACGAGTGCAGCATGACCCTGTGGCTGTCGGCTGACCAGATCCGCAAAGGGGCCGCGCTCAACGCCATCCAGATTGCAGAATATCTTATAAGAAAGAGGGCCTAAAAGCCCTCTTTCTGCAAACTCACTATCGCCCGGCTCTCGCGCCCGTCGGCACAGACAAGCAGTTCGTCATCAAAGCGCACATGTCGCACGAACTCGCTCTCATATACAGCGTCAAGAGAGTCAAGAAAATCCGTATCGCACAACTCTCCCGGACGGGCGTAAGAATTGACATTGACGTATCCGGCATTGAACGAAGTCATGTTCTGGAAGAAATGTGTACCCTGGCTCGGGTCTATCCTGAAATTGTCAAGACAGCACTCCACGATCAGCTTGGCCTCGGAAATGTCGCTCCAGCTGACCGGCACACCGAGTGAAGGTATGCTTGAGCCCCAACGCCCATAGCCTATCAGGATATAATTCCTCTTTTCAGCACGCATATTGAGATTCACTGCAGTGACCTCCTCTGCCATCTGACGGGTCTTGAGCACATCGAAAGCGTCCTTGCGGAGATACACGATATCCTTTATCCCGCCGATGCGTCCAGGGCCTATGGCGCTGCCCGAGCGGATGAAAGCCTGGCGCTCGTCCACCATGCTCCAGTCCATACGGCAATACATCCCGTCTACCGAAATAGGTCTTATCTGAAGGACGTTGAATATGTCGAAAGTTCTCTTGCTCCCGCTCCTGTCAAGATTTGCCGCAAACTCTATCTCCACTCCGCACTTGACTTCTTTCTGCGTAATCTCAAGGAGTTCATTGAGAATGTCCGCAAGCGGGAAGGTATTGTATTTGAGGATATGGGCGAAGGTGATGAATTTCGGCCCCTGCGGCACAGGAGAATCCACTATCCTCTGGTTCTCAAAATCCCAGGTGGATACGACCTTCGACAGGGCACGGAAGCCTCCGCAATCCGAGACCGGTATCCGCTCTATGTTGACAGCGTCATCAACGGAAGTCTTGAACCTGTCCGGCTGCAGATTGAGGGCATACATCGCCTGCTGAGTCTCCCGCATGGTGAGTTCAGGAGTCGAGGTCTGCAGGACATTGCGCGGGTACTTAGGGGAGAAGCGCAGAACCTGGTCCCCGTCCACCACGGCCTTTCCCAAACCGAAAGCCAGTTTGACAACCCCGTCCTCAGGCCTTTCATACCCGATCGGATAGAAGTTGAGAGAACGTGCGACACCGGAAAACGTCGGAAAATAGTAGCCTCCATCCTCACTTCCGCAGATCTCCTGAAGCACTATGGCCATCTTCTCCTCCGAAATGACATTCGACGTAGAGATGATATAGCCTCTGGACGATGCGAAGTAGACGGAGGCATAGACACTCTTGATGGCTTTGGAGAGAAGGCGCAACTCCTGGTCCTCATTTTCGGTATGAGGAATCATATAAGTCGAATACACTCCCGCAAACGGCTGATAATAAGAATCTTCAAGCTTGGAGGACGAGCGTACGGCGAGCGGCTTGCGCACATTGCGGATAAATACCCTGAGATCCTCCATCAGCTCCGACGGCAGGGTGGAAGCGACAAATTCCGACAATATCTCCGCGTCCGAAAGATCCGAATTGATGACATATTGGAGACCGTTCTCAATGATGAAGCGGTCAAAATACTCTGTCGTGACCACGAGCGTGCGCGGCACCAGCACCCTCACATCCTCCCACTTGTCATAGAGGTCGTACTTCTGGAGAATGTGGTTAAGAAAGGCAAGTCCTCTGGCCTTTCCCCCGAGCGAGCCGTCTCCCACACGTGCGAACCAGATCGCGTCATTGTAGGTGGCGCGGTCAAAACGGGCAACGACACCGAGGCCCTGATTGATCCGGTAGTCGTGGATCTTTCTCAGGTTCATCTCCCTTACCTGCTCCACATCGGCGTCAGTCCCGATACGTATAGGCCGGAAGAGGTCACCGATGGAGAACAGCCCCCGGCCATACAGCCAGCGCGAGATATAGTTCTTGTCCGCGAAGTAGCGCAGCGCGCTGTCGGACATGGTCGCTATGACCTTTTCGAACTCGTAAAGGTCTCGGGCGCGGGCTATCTCCTGCCCGGTCTCCGGATCCGTGACGATGAAGTCGCCGAAACCGAACTCCCTGCCTATATACTCGCTGACCTCGTGGGTAAGGGTCTTGGATGTCTTGCGTACAAAGCCTACTCCTAGCTGCTCCGCCACGCTGCGCATGCTCTCCTGCGAGGACTGCATCAGGAAAGGCATCGTGGGGTTGTCTTCCCGTATGAGCCGGCACAGGTTGACCCCGGCATCGCTTTTCTCATTCTCCGGCTTGTCCCCCTTGTGTACTACGAAGCCGACGTCTGATATGACGCCTATTATATTGGACTTGTAGCGCTCGTATAGAGAGACGGCGTCATCGTAATTGGTCGCCATGAGGATTTTAGGCCTTGAGCGTTTGCGCATGACCTGTTGCTCCTCGTTGAGAGCATCACGTACAGCCTCGCTGTTCTGCTGGAGGACAAGTTTGTAAAGCAGAGGCAGATACGTGGAATAATAACGCACAGAGTCTTCCACAAGAAGAATCGCCCGGGCCCCCATCTCCAATATGTCCTGCTCGGCGTTGAGCTTGTCTTCGAGCAGCTTGACTATGGCTATGATGATGTCGGTGCTGCTGTTCCAGCAGAAAACATAGTCTATGCAGGAACGGTCGCTGCTTTCGATGTTGCGGTAGATTTCACGCGAGAAGGCGCTCAGCAGCACTATCGGGGTCTCCGGCCTCAGTGCTTTGGCCTGCCGGGAAAACCCGAACACGTCAAGTTCCCCGACATTGTACATGGTAATGATGAGGTCGAACTGCCCGTCATCCCCTTTCAGCACCTCCAGGGCGTCGATTGTGGATTCGGCCCGGAGGATGGACGGAGGGTTGCTCAGGTTGAGCTCAGAATATTCCCGGCTGATCTGCTCCTCGATATGCCCGTCCTCTTCAAGGGAAAAACTGTCGTAGTTGTTGCATACAAGAAGAATACGGCGTATCCTTCTTGTCATGAGTCTGGTGTAGTCCTGCTGACTGCTCATACTGTTTTAAAGTCGCTATATGCACAAACTTACATAAAAAATCCGGAATTATCGTTATCTTTGTGGGGATGGGGCGGAATAAGACATTTTCTCTGTGCTTCTGCATGCTGGCATTCATCGTAGTGTTCGCCCACTCGGTCATACCCCACGAGCACCACTGCCATACCGCCGTAGAGAAGCATATACACCACTTCCAGCACTGCGAGGGGCTCAACACCTATATCATGAAAAGCACAGCCGCATCTGCGGCACCGGCCCTTTTCTGCACCCCTCTCCATTTCGGGATGCTCTCCGCCCCCGTTCCTTGCCCGCCGCGTCTTCCGGGCGCACTGATTTTCGACCTGAGCGACCATTTCAGGCGAAAATCCACACCGGACATACCTCACGGGGCGCTTCGAGGCCCCCCTGTCGTCTGATTGTTTTTTCTCGCAGTGCAATGCCACGCACTGCGCCCTTTCCGAAGTCGTCACAACGGCTCCCGTTAACAATCAGACAATTACAAAAATGAAGAGAATATTAGCGTTGGCAGCAGCGCTTGCAGTAGTGTGCACTGCCTGCCACAACGAGGCTCATCACGAAGACGAGCACGATCACGAGACACACAGCCACACCCACGAGGGACACGACCACGATCATGACCATGATCACGACCATGGTGCAGAAGAGGCCGAAACCGCCAATGGAGTGAGGTTCACCAAGGCACAGAGCAGCATGATTGATTTCGCGACAGATTCGTGCCGCAGGGAAAGTATCGGGGAGGTAATCCGTGCCGTCGGAAAGATACTCCCCTCACAGAGCGGCACGCGCATCATCACTGCCAAATCATCAGGCATAGTCACCATTGCCGGAGGCAACCTGCTTGAAGGCAGTCCCGTGCGCAAAGGCGCAGCACTTCTTTACATAGGAAGTGAAGGGCTTGCCGATGCAAACATGGACGTACGCTATGCCGAAGCCAAGAGCGAATACGAGAGGGCCGCAGGCGAATACGAGCGCAAGAGCAGACTGGCAGAAGACAAGATAGTAAGCCAAAGCGAACTGGGCCGGGCAAAGACTGAATACGAAGTCGCCAAGGCCACTTTCGAGAATCTTGAGAAGAACTACCGCGATGGGCGATTTGCCGCCACCTCCGATATTGACGGTTATCTGGCCGAACTCCTGGTGGATAACGGCCAGTATGTGCAGGCAGGTGAACCTCTCGCAAAAGTATGCAGCGACAGCAGGCTTCTGGTCGAGGCCAAGGTTCAGCCGAAATGGCACAAGGCGCTTAAGAACATCGAAAGCGCCAACTTCACATTCTTCGATGACCCGCGCATCTGGACTCTTGAAGAACTCTCCGGGCGTCTTGTCAGCGTAGGAAAATCCACTTCAGTCGACAGCCCTCTGCTTCCGGTAAGTTTCGAGATCGCAAACAAACCCGGTCTGGTGCCTGGAACTTTTGCAGTACTTCACATCAAGACCAGAGGCGAGACGGACGCGCTCACCGTCGACAGCGGCGCCATCATTGAAGAGATGGGCAGCTACTTCGTCTACAGACAGGTAAATCCGGAATATTTCGAGAAAGTACAGGTCAGCATCGGTGCCAGCGACGGACTCCGTACCCAGATTCTCTCCGGCCTTGAGGAAGGCCAGACAGTGGTCAGCCGCGGTGCTGTCATCGTCAAGCTTGCCCAGGCGGCCGGCGGACTGGACGCGCATTCCGGACATGCACATTAGTGGAGGCGCCCTATGAACTGGCTTAATGATATAATACGGTTTTCTCTGAAAAACCGTCTGCTGGTGCTGCTGGGAGCAGTGCTGGTAGTCATAGGGGGACTTTGGAGCGCAAACAGGACCGACATTGACGTGTTTCCTGACCTCACCGCCCCGACTGTGGTAATAATGTCAGATGCCCACGGCATGTCCGCTGAGGAAGTGGAGCGTCTGGTGACTTTCCCCGTGGAGACCGCCGTCAACGGCGCCACCAACGTGCGCCGCGTGCGTTCCACTTCCATGTACGGCTACTCTTTCGTGTGGGTGGAATTCGACTGGGGAATGGATGTGTTCCGCGCCCGGCAGATAGTTTCCGAGAAGATGGTGACTCTCGGGGAATCTCTCCCAGAAGACGTGACCCCAGTCCTGGCACCGCAGTCCAGCGTGATGGGAGAAATCATCTTCCTTGGGCTCCAGTCTCAGGACGGCACCACCTCCATGATGGACCTTCGCGACATGGCGGACTGGGTGGTCAAACCTGCCATCCTCGCCACAGGCGGTGTCTCACAGGTGACCGTGCTCGGCGGCGAGGAGAAGCAATACCAGATCCTCGCTGATCCGTTGAAGATGGAAGCCTACGGAGTGACAATGGCCGAGATCGAGGCCGTCGGACGCTCCTTGAGCATCAACACCGAAGGAGGCATAGTCCGCGAATGGGGCAATGAATACGCCCTGCGCGGCATCGCCCGCACGACCGACCTTGACGAACTCGGCAAAAGCCTTGTCTGCATGGACAAGGGCGGCCCGGTGTGCCTGTCCGATGTAGCGACGCTACGAATAGGTCCCGCCGTCAAACTCGGCACCGCTTCACAAAACGGCAAACCCGCCGTCATCATCTCCATCAGCAAGCAACCGAACATCAACACGCTCAAAGTCACCAAAGCCATCGAGTCCAACCTCGAAGGGGTGGCGGCATCACTTCCTCATGACATAAAGATGGACACACACATTTTCCAGCAGGCCGACTTCATACAGGCATCTGTCGGCAACGTGGGCCGGGCCCTGCTTGAAGGTGCTGTGTTCGTGGTGCTCATCCTCTTCCTGTTCCTGGGCAACTTCAGGACTACGGTGATCTCCATCATAGCAATTCCTATGTCCCTGCTTGCCACGATCATAGTCCTGCACCTGCTCGGGATGGACATCAACACCATGACCCTCGGCGGCATGTGCATCGCCATCGGTTCGCTTGTGGACGATGCCATCATAGATGTGGAAAATGTATATAAACGCTTGAGGCAGAACCATCGCAAGCCGGAGGCGGAAAGGCAGAAAGTCTTCGATGTGGTATTCGAGGGTTCCAGAGAGATCCGCTCGTCCGTCATCAACGCGACCCTCATCATCATGGTGGCCTTCACTCCCCTCTTCTTTCTGAGCGGGATGGAAGGCAGACTTCTCAAGCCACTCGGGATCACCTACATCATCTCACTTTTCATGTCTCTAATCGTGGCGATGACCCTCACTCCCCTCCTCTGCAAAGACATGCTATCAAATGAGAAATACCTCACCCGCAACGACCGCGAGGGCTGGGTGAGCCGCAAGCTCTCCGCCATCTACGGGAAGTCCCTGAGGTGGGTGCTGGCCCACAAGAAAACTGTCATGGGAGCCACCTGCGTGCTGCTTATAGGGGCTGTGGTTGTGTTCACACAGATGGGAAGCAGTTTCCTGCCGGACTTCAACGAAGGCTCGATGACAATTTCGGCTGTCACGCAGCAGGGAACATCCCTTGAAGACAACGACCGCCTCGGGCAGCTGATGGAAAGGGAACTCCTCAGCATCCCGGAAGTCACCAGCACCTCGCGCCGCTCCGGACGCGGAGACCTCGATGAACATTCCCAAGCCACCAACTCCTCGGAGCTCGATGTCAACTTCAATCTCTCCGGCAGATCAAGAGAAGAGGTCTTCAGCGATGTCCGCGCCAAACTCAACTCCATACCGGGCATCGCGGTGACAGTAGGCCAGCCGCTCGGGCACCGCATAGACCACATGCTCTCCGGCACTAAGGCCGCCATTGCCATAAAGATATTCGGTACGGATCTCGGGACCATGCAGATGCTCGGCAACACAGTCAAGAGCCTCATCTCTGAAGTGGAAGGGCTGGTGGACGCATCCGTGGAGCAGCAGGCCGCGACACCCCAGATACAGATCAAGGCAGACCGTGCCGCACTGGCCCAGTACGGCATCACGATGGCAGACTTCAACGACTTCATCAACCTCGCTTTCTCCGGGGAGAAACTCTCAGACATCTATGAGGGTCAGCGCCGCTACGATGTCGTGCTGCGTCTCGGCGATGATGACACCCGCAGCATAGAGGGCGTGCGCAACGCGCTCATCGATACCGGCAACGGAAGCAAAGTCCCGCTGGAGCAGGTCGCCAGAATCGTTTCTACATACGGCCCGAACTCCATCAGCCGCGAGAACGTACAGCGCAAGCTCGTGGTGTCCGCCAATGTGAGCGGACGCGATGTAGGAAGCGTAGTGGAGGATGTGCAGAGGGTCATTGCAGAATCGGTGCAGCTCCCGGAAGGCTACCGCATCGAATACGGCGGACAGTTTGAGAGCGCAAGAAGTGCCTCACGCACCCTTGCCCTCGCCACCATACTGGCTGTTCTCGCAATCTTCCTGCTGCTCTACCTTGAGTTCAAGGATGTCACGCTGTCGGGCATCGTGCTCGCAAGCCTGCCTCTCGCACTTGTCGGAGGCGTATTCGCCGTCTGGATCAGTTCCGGGGTGGTCAGCATCCCGTCGATAATCGGATTCATCACTCTCTTCGGCATAGCCACCCGCAACGGAGTCCTGCTCATCAACCGCTACCAGCACCTGCGCCACGACGGGGAGGGGCTCAGGGAGAGCGTCATCGACGGTTCGGTGGACAGGCTCAACCCTATCCTCATGACGGCCCTGACCTCTGCTCTTGCCCTCATCCCGCTGGTGCTCAACGGAGACAAGACAGGCAATGAGATCCAGAGCCCGATGGCAGTGGTGGTGCTCGGGGGACTTCTGACATCCACCCTTCTCAACATCTTCATCATACCGATAATGTACGAATGGTACGCAAAAAGGAAGAAAACCAATGACAAATAGATATCTGATCACAGCGTTCGCCGCCCTGTCCCTTTGCGGGGCGGCAGATGCACAGGACTTCAGCGGCATACTCTCGCAGGTGGAGGCCAACAACACCACGCTTCAAGCGCTCCGCAGCGAGGTTCAGGCCGACAAGATGGAAGCCCGCACCGGACTTGCACCTTCCGACCCGGAAATAGAACTGGGTTACCTCTGGGAAACCGTGGACCCGGAAGGCGGCAACAGGCTTGACTTCAGCGTCAGCCAGAGCTTCGACTTCCCGACAGTGTATTATTGGAGAAAGAAGATTTCCCAGGGAGAATGCGCCGCTGCGGATTACGAATACGCCATCGGCAGGAAAAAAATCATGCTGGAAGCAAAGCAGGTCTGCATAGACCTTGTTTACCGGAATGCCCTCAAATCCGAACTCGACAAATGCCACGCCAACGCCAAGGCCATAGCCGACAGCTGGCAGAGCAAGTTCGATGCGGGAGAGGCCGGTGCTCTGGACTTGAACAAGGCGAAAATGGCTCTCCTCGCTTCGGCCCGCACGGCAAGGAACAACGAGATAGAGCGGCAGGCGCTTCTATCCGAGCTCCAGAGGCTCAACGGCGGCAAGGCCATAGACTTCAGCATGAATGCATTCGCCGACCCTATGCTGCCAGACGACTTCGAGCAGTGGTACGCAGACGCAGCAGCGCGCAGCAGCGAGTTGCTCTCAGTGGAGAATGACCTGCACAATGCGGAGTCAGGCGTCAAACTCTCCGCTTCGCAGTGGCTTCCGAGATTCTCGATCGGTTACATGTCCGAAAGCGTCACAGGCAGCACCTTCCAGGGAATCACCGGAGGAATCTCCATTCCTCTATGGGAGAACCACGGCAAGGTCCGGGCCGCCAAAGCCCGCAGAGAAGCCGCCGAGGCGAAACTGAAAGACGCATACGCACAGTTCAAGACCTCACTCAAGTCAAAGTATGACAAGGCCGTAAACCTGATCGCCCTCCGCGAGGAGTATCGCAAGACACTCTCGGGGCTCAACCCGGGTGACATGCTCTACGAAGCACTTGAATGCGGAGAACTCTCCATTGAGGACTACACCTATTCTATCGAAATCTGGCATGACACATTCCAGGATGTGCTCGAATGCGAGCGCGACTGCCACAGCCTGATATCGGAACTGGAGAATTTCGCCGAATAGTGCTATATTTGCTTGAAACAACAAACTATAACCACTGATGACCAAATTATTCAAGATCACCATCGCTTCGTTGCTCGCGGCAGCATGCATCGGAGCGCCCGCCTACGCACAGAAATCCGCGCGCAAGGCCGCCAAAAACGCCAAGACCGAGCAGCAGCCGGCACCGAAGAGGGTTGACCCGAGTGTGAGTGCCCGGCAGACCCTCGACCGCATCTACGACTACCTCTCGGCCTGCACACCGGCGGAAGTGCTTGACGCAGACGGCAAAAGCATCACCGACTACAGCAAGATCGATGAAAACTCCACCCTCAAGAAAGGAGATTTCGGCATCTGCACCTACGAGTGGGGTGTTACCTACTCCGGCATGCTTGCCCTGAGCGAGTTCACCGGCGAGAGCAAATACGCCGACTACGCATACACGAGGCTCAAGCTGCTTGGAGACATCTACCCTTATGTACGTGACTACTACAACGCCACCGGCTACCCGATGAAGCTTAAGTACCTCGCCAGCCCGAAATGGCTTGACGACTGCGGTGCCATGACCGCCGCCATGATCAAGGCCACCCTCGCCGACCCTTCCAGAAGCCGGGATTTCAGGGCCCTGCTCGACAACGGGTTCAACTTCACCATGTACAAAGAGTACCGCCTCTCCGACGGCATCCTGGCACGTAACCGCCCTACAACCAATTCCGTATGGCTCGACGACATGTACATGGGCATCACCCCGATAGCCTACAGGGCTCTGCTCAGCCAGAAAGAGAGGGGCGACCTCACGCAGAAATTCTACGCCGAGGCTGTAAATCAGATCCTCCTCTTCAAGAAATATCTCTGGGTGCCGGAGAAGAACCTCTTCCGCCACGGCTGGATAGAGGGCATGGCCGAGCACCCGTCCTACCATTGGGCCAGAGCCAACGGCTGGGCAGTGCTCACCCTCTGCGATGTGCTCGACGTGCTTCCGGAAAGGGCGCAGGGACGGGACGAAGTGCTCGATCTGCTCAAGTCGCTCCTGCGCGGCATCGCCCCGTACCAGGCCCCGGACGGACGCTGGCACCAGCTCATCGACAAGACCGAATCCTATCTTGAGACCAGCGCCACAGCCATGTTCGTATACGGCTACGCCCACGCCATCAACAAAGGCTGGATAGACCGTACCGCCTATCAGGACATCGCTCGCGCAGGCTGGGCCGGAATCGAGAAGCAGGTCAACGCACAGGGGCAGGTGGAAAACACCTGTGTGGGCACAGGACTCGGATGGACCAACACCTTCTACGAAGGCCGCCCGGTAAGTGTCTATGCTGCCCACGGCTATGGTCCTGTACTCCTCGCCGGCACCGAGATGCTCAAACTCTACGCATCCCGGCAGTCACAGCAGCCAAGGCCGGGAATGGCATTCCAGCAGGTTGAGAGGCAGGAAGGCAAGCCCATGATATTCCTTGCCGGCGACTCCACCTGCAAGAACGGCCGCGGCACAGGCGACAACGGCCAGTGGGGCTGGGGCAGTTTCTTCCAAGAATACGTAAATGACACTGCCGTGGTTGACAACGAGGCCGTGGGCGGCTTGAGCAGCCGCACTTTCTACAACAACCGCTGGCCTCAAGTACGCGACCGCATTCAGAAAGGCGATTTCGTCATCATCCAGTTCGGGCACAACGACATGTCCCCTCTCAATACCGGACGTGCGCGCGGCACCCTTGACGGCACCTCCGATGAATGCCGGACGGTCGTGATGGAGAAGAACGGCGGCCCTGAGGATGTCTACTCATACGGGCATTACATACGTCTGATGATCCGCCAGACCAGGATGCGCGGAGGAATCCCTGTCGTTCTCAGCCCTACTCCGCAGAACCGCTGGAAGAGCGACTCTTCCGTGGAGAGGTTCAACAAGACTTTCAACGCCTGGTGCAAAGAAGTCGCCGCCCAGGAGGGAGTCGAATATATCGACTTCAACGAACTCGCGGCCGCTCAGTATGACATCATAGGGAAGCAGAAAGCCCAGGCCGACTACTTCGCCGATTCCGTGCACACCCGGGAGGCGGGAGCGCGCCTCTACTGCCGCACCCTCGCAGACGCCCTCAAGGCAGCCGGCGGTCCGCTGGCAACTTACATCAAATGATAAAAAATCCGGGGCATGACCCCGGATTTTTTATGTTGTCACAAAGTTTCCGACATTTACATCAGTAAGGCCACTGTCAATACAGCAGACCGAACATCCATAAAGGAATGCGGTTGTGGTGTCCGATTTCTGTGTCGTCCACAGCAAGATAGCTATCGGCCGCATCTTTGATTTGCTCAAATGATTTCTTGCGACCGCCTACTTCAAACAGATACTTTCCATCCACCAGAAAATCTCCCTTTGTGGGGTAAGTAACGGAGTGATCGACCGCTAATTGGCTAAGAAAGAAAGTCTCCCGTACAGTCCCGATGTTCGGGTTCGTTGCGTATGCGTACATCAGGTTGGAATTGTCCATGAATATCTTTTCAGGGCGCGACAGTTTGTCAATGTGCTTCGGTTTATCGGAAAGCAAAGCCAAAAGTCCTGCCTTTTCGAGGGCATACAACATCTTAAGACCTTGATTCCTGTCGGTCTCCAATTCATTGTAGAGATTGGACATATTCGGTGTCTGTGGAACCTGTTCTGCAAGAATCATAAACATTTTCTTGGTCTTCCTGATTGTCGATTGCTCCACTCCCTCTATTATCGGATAGTCGTTTTCAAGAACGTGGTTGACAACTTGCTGCAATCTGATTTCGAATCCGGAATATACGCTCTTGTAAAATGGGTAGTAACCGTGACGAAGATAGTCACCGAACAGCGGCAGAATCTTCATACCTTTTGAGAGGATGTCTTCTGCGATCTGGCGGTGATTGCTCAAAAGAAAGTCAAGAGTAATCGGTTCTATTTCTGTGAGCCCCTCGTAGAACAGATATTCCCGGAAAGACATCCCGTGAAGGGTGTATGGCAACTGCCTCCTTGACAAGTCGGCCACGCCACTGTCTATTTTGAGCATCGAGGAACCTGTGTAAACAACGTGAAGTCCAGGATAATCGTCGTTGATGTTTTTGATCAATGTCTTCCAGTTGGGGAAATAGTGCACTTCATCAAGGAACAGGTGCGTGCCGCCGTGCGTGTAATGATACTCTATCAGGTCATTTATGGAATGCGTCTCGAACCACAAATTGTCAAGAGAAAGGTATAGCGCCTTATCCTTGTCTGTGAAGGATTCTTTTATGTGCTGGAGCAGCATTGTGGTCTTTCCCGTGCCTTTCGCTCCTTTTATGGCTATAAGGTTGTCACGCCAGTCTATTTTGTCAATCAGATAGCGATTGAATCCTTCCGGCGTGCCCTGAAGCCGCCTGTTGTAAATTCTGAGTATTTCGTCAAGTCCTTCCATACACCGTCACATTATTATGCAAAGTTATGAAATAATGTTTGCAAACACTATTATTCTGCAAAATTTAGTGTCTTCAAACATTATGCAACCGTTAAAAAAAAGTTGCCGGTTTTTTCAGAAGCTTATCCTGTAACTGAAATTCGGACAGAACGGCAGCAGGGCAAGTTCCTTCCAGCTTTCAGTCGAGGCATCGAAATAGAGCATGAACGGGTTGAAACGGTTGAGCACATTGCAGATGCCAAAATTGAAATCGTGCTTGAAACGGCCCCAAGTCCTGGAGAATCCGTAACCGGCATCAAGCCTTATCACCGCCGGCATCTTGTAGTTGTTGATGGTTGAGAAATAGTCAGCCGTCCACTCCTGGCCAGGAATGTGCATAGTATAGGTTTCTGCCGCACCGTTTTCCCAATGTCCGCTCTGGGCAGTGAACGCAAGACTGAATCCGCGCCACTGCGCCGAAGCATTGAGGACGTGCCGGCGGTCGAAGCGGGCGTTGAACGGCTTCCCGTCATTGACCGAAGCGAACCCCTCCCGGGTCGTCTTGGAGAGCGTGTAGGCAGCCCGGACATTGAGTTCACGTCCGTGATACTCATACAGGAACTCAGCCCCGTACGCCTTTCCCATCCCGATATCGACATTATCCTCCCATGCCGCCATTCCGCCGCTGAACATCGACTGCGCATCCTTGTACAGAACCAGATTATCCATTTCCTTCCCGAACGCTCCCAGAGACAAGGAATGGCCTCCGAAAACAAAAGAAGTCCCGAAGTTCAGCTGCTCCGCACTCTCCGGCGAGACCATGTCCCCGGACGGGACAATCAGATCAATGGACCATCCGACAGGCAGACCCTCAAGCGTATGGTAGTATTGCACCGTCCTGTCGTATGATGCCTCCAAGGCGAAGTGTCTTGTCACATTCCACTTGGCAGAGGCGCTGTATTCCGGATCCTTACGCGCTCCTTGATATTTGGCGTTATGGAAAACATTGCCTCTTATAGCCGCCTTGGCAGTAAATCTGTTCGGGATGTTGATCCCTCCGCTGACATAGACAGAGCCGAGAGAGGTTCTGGACCGGTTGCTCACAGAAGCCACCTGCCCGGGAGAGAAAAACGCGTACCGGAACTGGCCGCCGGCCGTGATGTCAAACCACTTCCCCAGCGGCCGCGTCCACGATACGGAAGCGCTCGCCTCGCTCAGCGTGGACAAGAGAGACAGCCGGTTCTCCACACCGCGGAAAACTGTCCGCTGCTCACGGCTGTTTCCATAGTGGTTGTAGGATGCCGATGCGTCGAGCCGCGAGTGGCCCAGCTGACCCTGATAACGGAGAATCGTGATGGCATTCTTCCATCCAAAAGCGTCATCAGCGCCTGACGGCGTAGTAAAAGAATAATTGTCATGGCTCATGAAAACCGAAGCATCAAGGCTCTGCCCGGAAGCTATCTTCCAGTGCACCTTGCCATAAACATCCCCCACGCCGGCCCGGAAGTCCTTCAAATCACCGAGGTACGAGTTCATCAGGCCCTTGAGGGCCTTGTATTCCAGAGTCAACGGGGATATCCGCCCCGAGAACATGAGCGAAAGCCGGTCGGATACCGGAACCTCAGCTTCAGCCCCGAGCAGGAAATTGTTGACCGTGGCCCCGAGCCGCAACTTGTCATGACCGGGGGTCCTGGTCTCCAGTCGTATATGGGAGGCCGTGAAATTGCCGGCACTGCCGTCGAATCCGCCTTTTATCAGTGAGACGTCTCCGATCACCGACTGCGGGACAACGGTGGTCAGCCCCAGAAGGTGCGACTGCCCGTATATGGCTCACGCGGTTTGTCGGGGGATCTGTTCAGAGAATAGTAATATGGGCCTCTGAAATCTCCGGATATGAGAATATACTCTTCTTTTTCCGAGCCGCTTTTTTTAGTCTCAGATATTTTCTATGAATGGACGCTCCGGACAGATATGGATACAACTCCGAAGGCAACTCGCGCCCGTAGTAGTCTGTGTCACTCGTCTCCGGGATGTACGTGTCACCCGTCAGGTTGAAATTGTCCACGAGTTCACAGTCAGTGCAAATCTCTTCAGCTATTCTATGACTCCCTGTCTTCTCATCATAGTCCATTGCATACACCCAGGTATTATAACGTAATGTCGTATAAGAATATTCTGTCCCGACAAGGTTTTTATATTCAGGGATTGAGCTATCAATCAAATAAGGTGCATAAGATGCACAAGAGAGATCATCCCCCGTCAGCATCCTTTGCTCCGCCCATATCAGATCGTATCCTGGAACTTCAACTTCAAGCCGGTATCCATACCGTGGAACCGCCGCATAGTCGAGGATCCAGACTCCGTCCTCCCTGCGGCGGAACTCTCCAATTGGCCACCCGTCCCAAAGATCAAGCAACCGCGCCGTCGCCTCTGTCAGCTCCGGCGCTTCCGTAAGCGACGCCCCCTTGGTGAACGAGAGTCGCAACTCCTGCGGACTGCTGTCCGTCAGCACGCACTCCACCACCACCTTCGGCCTCTCCCCCGCATCCAGCACCACATCCCGCACACAGCCGGTAAAGATTAAGCTCAAAATACCACAGCAGCCCAGAGAGAGCGGCAAGAACAAAAAAGAATAAATTTTTCTCATTTCAAAAACTTCAGGCGTTAATGTAATCGTCCGATGGTTAGGATGGCAAATCTTATTGGTTGCCTTAAAGATAATAACAGTTTTTCACAACAACAATGGTTTTATATAATCGCCTTAACAATCGCAACAGATGGGTGTCGCGCAAGGAGAAGGGGCACCTGCTCAACACAAAAGCATCGCAGGTGCCACCTTTCCCTCGTGCGGAGGCTAAACATCAAAACAGCACGACTTCTACTACAGTTCCAAAGAATCTTGTCGCAGCAAGAAATCGTAGATACTCATCGTCGTAATACCTTGCTCATCTCGCTGAACAAGAATAGGCTCGCCTGTTACTATTATTTTCTTGAATGAATCTCCTATGTTGATGAGAGACGCTTTTTCCTGCTTTTCTTTTTCTTCTGTTCCCAGCCTATATGCAGATTGGACATAGTATCTACGACTCCCTTGGTTACATACAAAATCAACTTCCAACTGCTTCTGAACCCTCTTACCACTCGTATCAGTATCTCTGGTTACGACACTTCCCACATCCACGTTAAAACCACGAACACGAAGCTCATTGTAAATTACATTTTCCATCAGATGCGTCATCTCCATCTGCCTGAAATTCAACCTTGCATTTCGGAGTCCACAGTCAACAAAGTAGTATTTTGATGGACTTCCTATATATTTCCTCCCTTTGACATCATATTTCATTACCTGCTCCATAATAAAGGAATCACACAGATAGTCCAAATACAACTTGATCGTATTCGGGGAAATTTTGATATTTTTAACGCTTTCGAATGTATTTGCAAGTCGGGTCGGATTCGTCAGACCACCTATTGATGATGCCATCGTGTCCACAAGTTCTGACAATTCAGCATCTTGCTTGACGCCATACCTCTGCGTGATATCCTTGAGATACGTCTCGATGAAAAGATTCTTCAGATATTCCGATTTCTGCTCCTCCGTTGCAAATGAAAGGATTTGCGGAAGACCGCCATAGGTCATATACTCATTTAAAGCGGTGAATTTATCACCTTTGTATACCGGCATGAATTCACTGAAACTCAACGGACGGATCTTGATTTCATCGCCACGGCCACGAAATTCAGTAATAATGTCTTTAGATAATAATTTCGCGTTGCTTCCAGTGACATAAATATCGAGATTAGGTCGGTTTTGCAGGCCATTAAGAACAAATTCGAACTGTGAAACCAGTTGTATTTCATCCAGAAGCAGGAAATAGTTTCCGCTGTCCACAATTCGGGATTTCACATAGGAATAAAGGTTGTCCGGGTCACACAAGGAACGGTTTTCCCAATCGTCCAATTTGACGGAAATAATGTGAGACTCGTCAATTCCCTGTGTCTTAAGATAGTCGCTAAATATACTGAAGAGCAAATACGACTTCCCGGATCTGCGTACTCCCGTGATGACCTTAATCATCCCATTGCCAACTCGTGCAATCAACCTGTCAAGGTAGATATCTCTATTTATCCTCATCTTACTGAATTTTTACTGCCGTTCGCCACAAAAAACTCAGTGCAAATATGGCAATTATTTCTCACTTCAGCAACGATTTCCGAAATCAAAAAAAATCGGCCAACTGTCGCACCAAAAATCGGCCAACTGTCGCATCAAAAATCGGCCAACTGTCGCATCACTCAGATATAACGCATTTGTTTTTAATACAATAAATACTTATTTTTGTCGAAAATTTTTTGCCGTGAACAACTATAAAAAGAGAGTAGCAGATCGGCTGCTTACTTATAAACTTGAGTCTTCCGGAGCCGTTCTTATCGAGGGGCCAAAGTACTGCGGAAAAACGACCCTGGCATCACAGCAAGCTGGCAGTATACTGTCCATGGCTGATACGGACACACTTGGCCAGAATCTTGCTCTGGCCAGGACAAATATTTCAAGACTTCTTGCAGGCAAAACACCCAGACTCATTGACGAGTGGCAAATTGCGCCTCAATTTTGGGATGCAGTCAGGAGCGAAGTGGACAAACGCAACGAAGATGGTCAGTTCATGCTTACAGGCTCAGCCGTTCCACCGAGACCGAAAAAGGATGAAAAAGGGAATATTATTGAGGAAGAGAACATACATCACACCGGAACCGGGCGTATTTCGCGACTTAAATTGCGTACAATGTCATTGTGGGAGTCAGAAGATTCCACAGGAGATGTAAGTTTGGGAGATTTATTTTCCAACTCGGACACACTAGAGGGCAAAAGCAATATCGACTTGAGCAGGCTTGCATATCTCACATGCCGTGGAGGATGGCCAAAAGCGGTTTTGAAGAAAAGCGAAAGAGCCGCATTGGCCCAGGCATTTGACTATTATGATTCCGTCGTAAGCAATGATATCAAAAGGGTCGATGATACAGAAAGAGATGAAGAACTGACAAAGAGAATCATGCGCTCGTACGCCCGTAATCAAGGGACTCAAGCCACTGCCGGAACCATTCTTTCCGACATCAAGAACAATGGCGACAAGCAGATGTCCGACAGTACCATATACAACTATATCAAGGCATTGAAAGAAATCTTCGTAATTGAGGATTCCATCGCCTGGAATCCGAACTTGAGGAGCAAGACAGCCATAAGAACTTCAGATACAAGGTATTTCATTGACCCGTCTATAGCGACGGCTGCTTTAGGTCTTGGACCGGAAGATCTTATCAACGATATGGAGACATTCGGATTGATTTTCGAGACGTTAGCGGTAAGGGATCTTCGAGTATACGCAGATGCTCTTGACGGTAAGGTCTATCACTATCGGGACAAGAACAATCTCGAATGCGACGCTGTGATTCACCGGCGGAACGGCTCGTATGGGCTGGTGGAGGTAAAGATCGGCGGTTCGACTCCTATTAGCGAAGGAGCTGAAAGTCTTAAGGAACTGTCCGCAAAAATCGATCAATCCAGAATGAAAGCACCTTCATTCCTGATGGTCCTGACTGGCATCGGAGATTTCGCCTATAAGCGTCCGGAAGACGGAGTCTTCGTCATCCCGATAGGTTGTCTGAAACCTTGACAACTTTTTGAATTCTTAAAATTAATCGATATCTTCGTGCTGAAAATATGTGCATAGTAACAAAAATTTAGTACGACATGCTTTTTTCAAGACAATACTATCTTAATCAACTTATATCAGCTGAAGGGAACGGGATGATCAAAGTCATTACCGGCATCCGTCGTTGCGGGAAGTCTTTCCTACTCTTCAGACTTTTTCGCAACTATCTGCTTGAAAAAGGTGTCCATGCAGATCACATCATCCCCATTAACCTTGAAGACAGAAGGAACAAAAATTTCCGAGATCCAGATGCTCTGCTGAACCATATTGACAGCCTGATGAAGGATGAGGGGAAATACTACATTTTGCTTGATGAGGTTCAGCTTGTAAGGGAGTTCGAGGATGTACTCAACTCGTATCTGAACGTCCCCAACGCTGAAGTTTACGTCACCGGGTCAAATGCAAAGTTCCTGTCCAAAGATGTAATCACAGAATTCCGTGGACGCGGCTGGGAGATCCGCATACACCCGCTCAGTTTCGCGGAATACTATGAAGTAGCAGGTGGTGAAAAGGCAGAAGCGTTCGAACAGTACTATATCTATGGCGGACTTCCCGTTGTGGCCGGGCTGGAGAAAGCGGAAGACAGGCAGAATTATCTCCGTGAAATTTATGATACCGTTTATTTGAAGGATGTCATTGACCGGAATAATCTGAAGAATGAAGAGGGATTGCGCGAGATCATCCGTGTCCTCGCATCCGGGATAGGTTCAAGCACCAACGTGTCCAGAATGTCAAACACCTTCAAGTCCATTGAAGGGAAAGACATTGCAGGTACGACCATTTCGCGATACATTGAATGCCTGCAGGATGCTTTTTTCATAAACGAAGCGCTTCGTTACGATGTCAAAGGCCGCAGACATATAGGAACCGAGACAAAGTACTACTTTGAGGATATGGGCATAAGGAATGTCATTGTAGGATTTCGACAGAATGAGCCCACCCATGCTATGGAGAATGTCATTTATAACGAACTCCGGAGAAGAGGGTTTACCGTCGATGTCGGAGTTGTGGAGGTTTTCCGTACCGATGAAAAAGGGAAGCGGCAAAGACACAAACTGGAGATTGACTTTGTCGTGAATAAACATGACGAAAGGCTCTACATCCAGTCAGCATACGCAATGCCTGACAAGGCAAAAATGGATCAGGAGCAAGATTCGCTTCTCCACATTCCAGATGGATTCCGCAAAATCATCATCGCAGCTGACCGCTACAGCTCCGGGTACAATGAAGAAGGAATCCTGATACTCAGCTTATATGACTTCCTGCTTGGCAAAGTGGATATTTGGAAATAATCAATACCCCGGAAAAATCTTTGCAAATCATAAAATCAAAACTTAAATCTGCACAAAAGAGCAGGCTTGATAGGTTTTAGGCTGTTCATATCTGGTCGGTGAATGAAGAACCTCTTCGTCATCAGCAAACCACCCGTCAAAATATCCGTCGCGTGGAGGAATGCCCGGGAAATGTTCCGTCTCAAAGGAGCGTTCAAAGATGAGTTCCTGCCACACGCCGTTATTGGCAGAGAAATAAATGTGCTCAAAAAGTTGACCATACAGAAGAGGATCAATCTTTCCTGTCACTTTGGTGGAATTAATCTCAAGTTTCACGCCCTCCCTCTCCTGCGCTCCTGCGAAAAGTGGCAGGAGCACGAAAGGGAGCAAGATCAAATATGATTTACGCATAAATTCAATTTAAAACCCGCTGGTGGAAGAAATCAAAGTCGGCATAGCCGCCCTCGGCTGAAGTCGGATAGCAATATAGCGCCGTCCGGTAGCCGGTGAAAAGATCGAGAGTATAGAGCATCTTCAATGTGAAGCCGCAGTCGCTCCAGTTCTTACCATCCTCTGACCAGCAGGCCGTCACCGTATCCGCCTCCTCCCCTTCGGCAGGAGTAAAGACATAGTTCAGACGGAGCCACAGCGTGTCCCCTTCGAGTTCGTGCCGGTATACTTCCTCGTCCTTGGCTTCACGGCCACTGTGGCGAAGCACAACCGACTTGGAACCGTCAGAGGCCACCTCGGCCCCCACTGCGATATTGTTGCTCTGGAACGCACAGATACCCGCCCTGTCACCAGGCTTGAGAGCGGAGATGTCGAGCTTGACTTCCGCCACGCTCTTCGGCCCGACTGTCCTCTGCGTCAAGGTGTTGCGCGCAGACATTATGCCATCGGCAAGGATACCGGCATGAAGCCGCATCCAGCCTGGACGCTCAGAGAGTGACCAAAAACTGTCAACCGGCTTGTGGTTCCACTGCCACACAAGGGCAAGCTCCCGGGAATCGAACTCATCCGAAGCCCAGACATAATCCTCTCCGGACGCAGGGAGATTGACACGCACGGTCTTCATCGGCACGCCGCCGTCCCCCATAATCGGCCAGCCGTCAACCCACTCCACAGGCTGAATGGTCGGGATACGTCCGACCGCCCCGTGATCCTGGAACATTATCGCATACCAGTCACCGGCCGGAGTATCCACTATCGCACCCTGGGCGACTCCGTCAGGACGGGAATCGAACGCCCCCTGCAGGACCACCTTGCTCTCATACGGCCCGAGAAGACTGCGGCTGCGCCAGCAGGTCTCGGTACGGACGCCGCCCGCAGGCCAGTCAATCTCCAGAACATAGTACCAGTCACCGATATGGTAGATGTGCGCGCCTTCGGCCCTGAGCATGTAGCCTTTTCGCGGAGCACTTATTATGACAGTGTCCACCCCGCCCTTTTTCAGGGCGGAGCCGTCAGGCTCAAGTTCAGTGAGGCGAAGATCTCCGTTGCCCCAAAGGGAATAGAGCCTTCCGTCCTCGAAGAGCATTGTCGCATCATGCATCGGGAAATCAATCACCGACCGCGTCCACTTGCCTTTTTCTATATCGTCCGTACGGTAGACATACGTCTTGCGCTGGTCGTTGGCAATGAAGAGCGCATAATACAGCCCATCATGATACCGGAGCGATGTGGCCCACTGACCCTTACCGTAGGCGTTGGCCCCGCCCCTGAGATTGTATACATCATCATCTTCAAGACAATCATACACATAATTCACTATGCGCCAGTGCACAAGGTCTTTGGAATGCATGATCGGCGCCCCTGGACAAAAATACATGGTAGTGCTGACCATATAGTAGTCCTCGCCGACGCGAATTACGTCATTGTCAGGGATGTCCGTGTAAGTCAGAGGATTGACAGCATCCTGCCACTTCGGGCCGCCGCAACTGGCGGCAAGCAAGAGGGCCACGAAGACCCCAATAAATTTACTTTGTCGCATATAATCCTATTGTTGTTCCTGTAAAACCTCCAGCCACAGCGGTGGAGAGATAGTCAGCCGGGACATTATCCTTGAGAAGCGTCCAGTTCTTGCCGTCCGGCGCATACCAGAATGCAAATGAAGTCCCGTATGAAACAGTCTTGAGATCAAAGAAACCTCCGCTTGTCTTCGCCGATGCAAGTACTCCGTCCGGGGTCTCCAGAGAGACTGTCCAATCTTTCCCATCTTTGCTGAGAGAGAAGAAATAATGGTGCTTCTCATCCTTGAAAAGAAGCATGCCGGCTTTCTCTTCCGATGACGCCGGGTTGAAAGTGATACGGGTATCGGCCTTGAATTTGTGATGCTGAATCCGTCTCAGGACAGTGGCTGGAGTCTCAAATCTGCTCACTGAAGCATCCGAAACCGTCAGGCGGAGCTTCCCTCCATAAAGGGAGTACAGATCCGTGGCGGGCCCCCGGAGAGTCATCCAGTGCAGAGGCAAGACAGATCCGTCAAACTCGTCATTGACCGTGAAATTGCCGAACGTGACATCTTCACCCCGCACTGCACCCTTGTGGCGGACGACCATCGGCACCGGCTCATCACCTTTGGTGATATAAGGGAAACCATCTTCACTCCAGCGGACAGGCATCATGAACGTCTCGCGGCCAAGATTCTCGTACTTTCCCTCGAGAGGGCGGCAGGCAAGGAAGACAGCCCACCATTCCCCCGATGGCGTACATACCAGATCCGCATGCCCGGCGCAAGTGACTGCCGACGGACGGTCTGAATCCAGATGACGCTGTGTAAGTATCGGATTGCCGCTCCAGGCCTTGTACTCTCCCATCGGGGAATCGCTGCGGAATATCACCTCGGAATGCCCGATGGAAGTTCCACCCTCCGCAGCCATCAGATAGTACTTGCCGTCTATCTTGTAAAGGTGAGGGCCCTCTATCCAGATCGGCTTTTCAGCCGGATTGACTCCCTTGTTGACGATGATTTTCCTCTCGCCGACCGTCTTGTCGGTGGCGGTGTCATACTCCACGATGCGGATTGTCCTGTGCCCGTCATACTCCGGCTTGCCGTCCGGTGCATCATCATTGTTGACGATATATGCTCTGCCGTCATCATCAAAGAACAGAGAAGGGTCGATACCCTGCACCTGAGGCAGCATTATCGGATCGGACCACTCTCCGAGAGGGTCGGAAGCCTTCACGACGAAATTTCCCGCACCGACATTGGTAGTGATCATGTAGAACATGCCGTTGTGAGGATTATATTTGATATCCGGAGCGAATATGCCGCCGCTGATATGCTGACGGTCAAGGTTGACGAGCTGCGAAGGCCGCGAGAGTACATTCCCTTTCTGCTCCCAGTTCAGCAGGTCCGTGCTGTGGAATATCGGCACTCCGGGATAATACGAGAATGTCGATGTGACAAGATAGTAGTTACCCTTCCCGTCGGTGCAGATACTCGGATCCGAATACCAGCCGGGCAGAAGGGGATTATACGCAAAATCCGCAGCCGGGAGAGGATTTTCCGCATAAAAATCATCCCTCCCCTCATACTTGAAATAATCGAAGACGGCCGTCCCTTCCGGCGCGGAAACCGAACAGGAACACAGCCCGGCCGATATGGCCATAACAAACAGAATCTTTCTCATATCATTCAAAAAATATCCAGTCAATATCAACGGGGCCGCCCTCCACAAGAGTGGCAGTCAGTGTCTGTAGACCGGTGACAGCCTTTCCAAGAGACGCCCTTACCTCCGTCCAATCCTTGGAGCGCGGCACCTTCACCTCCACGAAAGCCGGGTCTTCTGCCACGCAGATGCTCACCTTTCCTCCATCCTTGGAGCGCACGCGCATCCTTACAGAGGCCGGGCCCTCATCCGTAAAATCCACATCCGCATACCTTACCCAGACAGACGGCCTGTCCAAAGCCACGAACCAGCCGGCAAAGGTATCGGACGGATCGAGGAAGTCTATCGAAGCGCCGACAGGGCATAGCGCACTGTAACGGTCGAGTTCGATCCTCTTGCGTGCCGGATATACCCCCACTCCTCTGTAAGTCGGGGTGACAGGCTGGATAGTACCGTCAGCATTGAAAATCACCTTGTCAATACGGGCGGAGCGGTTCTTGTCGAACTGCGGAGAATAGTCGTTATGGTGATAGAACAGATACCACTGCCCCTGATATTCAACAAGAGAGTGGTGGTTGGTCCAGCACCCGACAGGAGACTGCTGCATTATCAATCCCTTGAACTCAAACGGCCCCATCGGGTTGTCGCTCATGGCATAGGCGAGGGTCTCGGTCTTGTCCTGAACCCACGGATATGTGAGATAGTACTTGCCGTCACGTTCAAAAACGAACGGGCCCTCCTTGAATCCGGCGGGGAGATTCTCATCCAGACGTTGCGGAGTTCCGTCCAGTTCAACCATGTTGTCCTTAAGCTTTGCCACCTGAAGCCCCATCCCGGACCAATAAATATAGGAGGTTCCGTCCTTGTCTATCAGCACGCACGGATCTATCCCCATTACGCCCTTAATGGACTCTTTCTCCGGAATGAACGGACCGGAAGGCGAAGTCGCCGTGGCAACCCCGACCGCGAATCCGCGGCCTGTCTTCGGTGCATCCGGATAGTAGAAATAGTATTTGCCGTCCTTGTATACGCAGTCAGGGGCCCACATAGAATAGCCGTCCGGCTTGCCCCAAGGCACGTTCTCCTGGCTCAGGATTACACCGTGGTCAGTCCAGTCCATGAGATTCTCCGAGGAAAAAACATGATAATCCGCCATGCTGAACCACTTGCGCTCCGGCTCCACCGGGCTTATGATGTCGTGGGAAGGATACATATAGACCTTGCCTTCAAAAACACGGGCCGTAGGGTCGGCAGTGAACTGGTCGCGGATTATAGGGTTCTGCGCATAGGCCGTGGCCGCGCCGAACAGAGCCATACTGAAGATGATGTTTTTTGACTTCATGATTGATGTCATTTGAAAAGGTGAGGGATGAATTCATTTAGGCAGCGCCTCCAGGTCAGCCACTCGTGAGCCGTACCCTTGGATTCGTAATAGACTGCCTTGATCCCGCGCGAGGTCAGGGAATCCACTATGGCCTTGGTGCCGAAGTTCTCCTCGGTGCCTATGCCCATGAAGAGATATTTCACTTTGGAATTGAACGACTTGGCATCGGCGAAAGCTCCGTTGTAGAGTTTTGCGTAATCAGCCTGAGGCGGAAGGAAGATGGCGCCGCTGAATGCTCCGATATATGCAAACCTGTCCAAATTGGTCAGCGCGATATCAAAAGTCTGCTTGCCTCCCCATGACAGTCCGGCCATAGCCCGGCTTTCCCTGTCGGTCCGGACGCGGAAAGTCTTCTCGATATAAGGGATGATGTCCGTCAGGAGAACCTCCCCGAAAGAAGCGCCGAACTGGTCACGGGATTCCGGGCCGCGGCTGCCGAATATGTGTCCGCAATTGCCATAGTCCATCACCACTATCATCGGCACACTCCGGCCGGATGCTATGCTGTTGTCAAGTATCTCCGCCATCTTTCCCTGCTGATGCCAGCCTCTCTCGTCTTCTCCCATGCCATGCTGCAGATAGAAGACCGGATATTTTTCGGAAGATTTCACTTCGTACTCCGCAGGAGTGTAGACGAAGCACCTTCTCATCTTCTGCTCCACAGCGGACCAGTAGTGGCATTCGCGCACCTGTCCGTGAGGGACATCGGGGTTGAAGGTGTAGTATGCGGACGCTTCGGCACTCTCGGGAATCTCGATGCCGCTGGTCATCACGCCGCAGCCGTAGAAAGACTCGCTCGAAGGATCCGCCACGGCAGAACCGTCCACATTGATGAAATAATAGTGAAAGCCGACGACAAGCGGATCTGTCGTGGCTGTCCATTGTCCGTCGGCCCCTTTTGACATCGGATATTTCTTGCCGCAGATGTCCACAAGCACTTCGGATGCCGCCGGCGCCTTGAACTTGAAGGTCGCCCGCCCTTCGGCATCCACCTGAGGGTATTCATTGCCCCTAATATTGGTGGAAACTGGCGTCTGGGCTGACATGCTGAGCGCAGCCGCAGAGATGGCGACTGCAAGAGTCATAAGTAATCTCGTATGCATCATTTGAAAAACAGCTTTAATGTCTCTGCTAGATAAGTGCGTGCATTCATCCATGTGTGGCCGCCTCCGGTGGTGATGCCGCTGTACTCTATTCCCTTGGCATCGAAGTATTCACGGTTCCTGACCACTTCCGGATACAGGAAATCAGAAGATCCGACACCCATCCAAAGGAGTTTCAACTCTGAATTGAGCGGCGAGCCTGCCAAAACGAGATCAGGGAAATAAGTTTCCATCACTTCAGGTGTGAGATATGCACTATATGCCGCAAGATAAGAAAATTTGTCGAGATTCTTCAGGGCCGCGAACATGGACTGTCCGCCCCCGCGCGAGAATCCCGCGATTGCGCGGGCCTGAGGCTTGTTTAAAGTACGAAAATTGCTCTCGACATAAGGCATTATGCACTTGGTGAGCTCATCTGAGAACACTGAATACATCTCCGCAGCCTTGAGAGAAGAAGGCATCGGGGTGCCGTGCATCATGTTGCCGTAAGGCATCACGACAATCATCTCCTCGGCTTTGCCCTCGGCGATGAGGTTGTCCAGTATCACGTTGAGTTTGCCCACCTTGGCCCAGGTCTCTTCTGTGTCAGTAGTCCCGCTGACTAGATAGAAGACAGGGTATTTCTTTTTTTCCTTATCATAGCTTGCCGGGGTATATACCACCAGCGGACGGTGCATCCCGAGCACCTCTGAGGAGTATGTGCAATAGTGGAGCTTCCCGTGCGGGACATCGCGGAGACGATACAGGAGGGTGTCCGGCTCTGCTGTCTTTGCCTGATGGAATGATGGCCAGGACGGCATTTCAAGAAGGCTCGCCTTGAAGTTCTCGTTAGGGAAGACGTCCTTATTGAGAGGGTCAGAGACCTGCACCCCGTCCACGATGAAGCTGTACGGGTAGATGTCAGGCTTGTCAATCTTGACCGTGGCACACCATACCCCGTCCATATTCTTCTCCATCGGAACATTCTTGCCAAGGAACTGTCCTGAGAGCTGCACTGAAGTTGCTTTCGGCGCCCTATAGACGAATGTCACGGTACGCCCGAAGCCGTTGATCAGCGGAGACACAAGGGAAGATGTATATGGATTTACAGCAGGGCGCACGTCATATCCGAGGAACGGCAGGGCAGCATAAGCATATCTGCGTCCGAACTCACGGTAGCCGGCCGCATCGAAATGCAGAAAGTCCGGAAGATTTGTCAGCCCGGATGATGAGATCACGTGCGCGGTAGGAATGGTCTCCCCTATCCTGTCTATCCGCAGATTCGCCCCGCGGCTCGTGCCTCCGCGATCAGCATTGACGGCCTCTCCGGCGAAGAGCGGGACGCGCTCAGCCTGAAGCCCGAGGTCAGACAAGAGGTTCTCATAAACCGTCTTCACCTTGCGCGCCCAGTCCGGGTCATCCCAATTGGACTCCCCCTGGTGCAGAAGAATACCGGAGATGACCCCGTCCTTCTGCGCGAGGCGGGCCATTTCGACAAGACGGTCATAAGGACGGTTGTCGTAGGCTGCAAGCATACGCTTCATCCAGTCAGGAGCCACCTCACGGGCATAGGCCTCCTGATTGTCCTTCAGAAATCCTTCGATCTTTATGCCGCCTATCGCGACATTGATCACACCGACACGGTGGTTCTCCGGCAGGTATTCAAGCAAAGTCCTGCCAAAATAGTCAACGGGAGTCATCCCCGTACCATATCGGCAGAGGGGCGGCAGGGCCTTGTACCACTGCCCCATCTTGCGGCTTCCGTCGCCGTAGTCAACGGCAGCCATGGTCAGGAAACGGTCGCTAACCCCGAGCGAATCAACGGCCTCCGGCCTTGCAGCCCCTTCCATGTTGGACTGGCCGAAACAAAGATAAATATGAAAATTCGGATCTTGGGCAGCCAGGCTCACACTCATGGCCAGAGCCGCCGCAGCAAGTATTATGCGTTTCATAATATCAGTTCTGAAAAAGGGCACCCGTAACGGATGCCCTATCCTCTACTTTTTCGAAATAATATTCATTTTATTCATTTGCCCAACCGAGGACATCATGAAGATTTGGGTTGGCAACCTTGAAATCGAGCGGAAACGGAAGATATTCGTTCTTTCCGACAACGAATTTAGAACAGGTAGCCTTATCGTACTTGGTGAAAAGTTTGTGCTCTTTCTTATATCCAGGAGTACCCTCGACGAAGTACTCATCGTAAAGAGTAGGAACCTCATATTTATCGCCATTCCAAAGAGGGGATTTGTTGAATATTGCATCCAAATCAACCTTTCCCTGCTTGCTCCAGCGGACCAGGTCGTGGAAACGGCAGCTTTCGAACCACATCTCGTACTGTTTCTCTTCCATCACGTTTTCGAATGTGAGTTCATTGCTTACTTTCCCTGAACCGGAGCGCTTCTGGACATCCTGGAGGGCCTTGAGTCCCTTGTCAGCATCGGAAGAACCTATACAAGCCTCAGCATAGAGGAGAAGAGCCTCGGCATAACGGGCCACATTGTAGTTCTTGTGATTGGATGCGGCACCAAAGGTCGACGTATTATCCGAAGGATAGCTCTTTCCGCCTGTGAGAATCTTAGGAGGATTTACGAATACCATGTGCTTCCACTCCATATAAGGGCCATGGCTGAAGATACCATTGGCAGAACTGATTCCTCGATTAGGGTCAGACTTTTTCTGCTCAAGAGTCCCGTCGTTCAACTTCGAATTCCACTCCATTTCATAGAGCCACTCATCTCCAGTGAGGAAGCATGCCAGACGGCGAGGGGATTTTCCGTCATGGGCAAGGAACTTCTCGGCGAATTCTTCTGAAATCGCACCTCCGTTCCATCCCTGGAATCCGGCATGGACTTGAGGTTCAGAAGCAAGCGCATCCGTACGCCAGCAGAACACGTTGGCGACCATCCAACGGCAGCGGAAAATGGCTGTCCAGTAGCTGCTGTTGAATAGATCAAGATCCTCGATGATGTTCGGTTCGAAAATCTTCTCCGAATTGCCGTCGCCTGCGGCATGGAAGTTTGTCCAATATTCCTCAGATGGGATAAGCTCGTAGTCTCCGGAGGCAATGAGATCACCAAGATACTTGCGTGCAGTCGCAGGGTCGTTGTTGAACATCGCCGCCTTGCCGGCTATGAACTGGGCGAAGCCCAAGCTCATACGGGCTGTCGCGTCCTTGTCAGTAATGCCGTTACGCTTAGGAAGATGTCCGGAACTTATGGCCTTGTCGCACTCAGAGATAACCCACTCCAAAATCTGCTGCTGGCTTTCGGCGTTTACCGGAAGCTCGTCTGCATCAAGAAGGCGGTCTACAATAGGAGGACAATTCCATGAAAGGGCTGTCATCAGATGCAGATATGCACGCATGACACGAGCTTCGGCCACAGCCTGCTGCGTGAAATCGCTGGTGAACTTCGGTTCCGCACCATTACGGTTCTCATTAGTAAAGTTAGAGATGACGAGGTTGGCGTGATATATGGCATAATAGTAGCGCTGATACATCTGCTTCAGCGTTTCATTGGTATTACCATAGCGGAACTCATCAAACACGCGGAAAACATCATGGTCGCTAGGACTGCCGCCGGCGGCAAGAATATCATCAGCCGCATAGTTGATCACAACCTGCTCCGGAACATCAATTCCTTCAGTCGCGGCCACATTGCTTATATAGTTCGCATACATGCCGGCCAGAGCCGCCGCAGCATCATCATCGGACTGATAGAAAGAATCATAACTCACAACTCCTTTCTGCGGTATTTCAAGCATATCCTCGCAAGAAGAAGCCACAAGAGCCAGTCCGCAAAGTATCGGGATAAATATCTTTTTCATATATATGACAGTCATTAGAACGTTAAATTGACACCAAGTATAAGTTTCTGCATCGTAGGATATGAACCCCAGTCGAGACCGGAACCTGAAGTTGAATTGGTAGATGCGGTTTCAGGATCGAGACCCGGATAACTTGTGAAGGTGAAGAAATCATCAAGTGACACATAGAAACGAAGATCGTTGATTGCAGCCTTGCGGGTAATGTTTCTCGGAAGAGTGTAGCCGAGCTGCATCTGCTTGATTCTGAAGAAATCACCCTTGAATACATTGGCGGATGATGACCAGAAGTCATATTTTCCGTCAGTCTTGGACGGATGCGGATAATACCCGTTCGGATTCGCATCGGAGCGAGCCGCTTCAGAATAGTACTTGAGGGTGTTTTTGAAGCCGGTCCTGTAGATCACAGGCATGATGGAGTTTCCAGCTATGCCCGCTCCATAGAGAGAGAAGTCAAATCCCTTCCATGAAAGATTGATACTGATACCATAAGTCAGGTCAGGATTTCCCTTTCCGATATAGGTCATATCGTCGCTGTTTATTTTTCCATCGCCGCTGACGTCACGGAGAATATAATTTCCATTTTCATCGACACCATCATAGATGTATCCGAGAAGATACCATACCGGATACCCTGGCTCGAAAGCGGTCCTGATCTGGTAGTTTGTCGATGAGGCGTCCGAACTTTCGATACGAGGGACACCTGCCGGCAGGTATGTCACTTCATTATGAAGGGTTGAGAGGTTTGCATTGATGGCATAATTGAAATCCCCTACGCTGTCCTTCCAGCCGAGTTCAAATTCGAGTCCCCTATTGAGAACGCCGCCGCCGTTGATTATGGTTGAGCCAACACCCAGTTCAGGGGTTGTGGTGACAGATACAAGGAGATCCTTGGTCCTCTTGTCGTAGTAGTCGAAACCTACGGTAAGGCGGTCACCCAGCATGCGGGCATCGAGTCCGAGGTCAACCTGCTCAGAAGTCTCCCACTTGAGATTAGGGTTAGGAAGGCCTGCAGGGGATGAGCCATAAGCCGTTCCGGTCTCATCGACATGATACTGGTACCAGCTGTTGCCGAGACTGATAGTGGTAGCATACGGATAATTGCTCAATACCCCGATGTTACCGTTCTGTCCCCAGGAAGCGCGAACCTTCAAGAAAGAAAGGATATTTCTATCAATGTTGTCCTTGACGAAACTTTCGTTGCTGACTGTCCAACCTGCGGAAACAGACGGGAAGTAACCCCAACGGTTGCTTGGCGGAAGTTTGGATGAGTCGAACGCATCTGCGCGGAAGTTGGCCTGAATGCTGTAGCGATTGTCATAACTGTAGACAAGACGTCCGAAATAAGCAAGGGAGGCAGAACGGTAAGGAGCGTTGGATACTGACTTGGACGCGTCTGACTTAAGATAGTTGAGATAGCGGAAGTTCTCCTCATACGAAGTCAGGATATCTTCTCCGCTGCTGCTTGCTGACACTCCGTCGCTGTTGCTTTCGCGGTAAGACATACCGACCATAGCCGAAATGTCATGCTTCCCGAAAGACTTTGAGAAGTTTGCAAAGTTTTCCCACTGATAATAGTATCCTGTGCTGGCACTTGCCGAAATGCTGTAGTTGTCTACGCTTCCACGAGACCCGATATAATAAGGGGCGGTGTAACTGTGTGAAGTGCTCTGGCTGATACGATAGCCCAAACGGGAAGTAATGGTCAGACCCTTAATCGGGGTGAGGTTTGCGAACAATGTACCATTTATATTGATACCGCCGTTGCTGCTGTCAGTTCCGTCACGCTTTGCGAACGGGCTGCCTTCCATATCAGAATACTTTGTGTTGGCAAACCAACCATTCTCGTCACCAAGGAAACGGTAATTGCGTGGTGCGGTTCCTTCCTGAACCTTGTTGTACATGGTCCTGACGTCAAGAGACATCTCATCAACGGTGGTCCAATACACCGGAGTAAGAGGATCGATTGTGAGCATCTGCTCGAAAGAAGAACCATAGCCGCGCTGTGAGACACTCTTGGTAGACCACTTCTCCAAAGAGGTGTTTGTTCCGATGGTCAACCATTTGAAGAGCTGGTAGTCAGCATTGATCTGAGCGGAAAGCCTGGTATAGACATCCTTGTCTCCTCTTACAATACCATTGTTGTATACATAATTGAGAGAAGTGAAGAAATGCCCTTTCTTGTTACCGCCAGCAAAACTGATGGAATGCTGCTGGCTCCAAGTAGGTTCAGTATAAGCACTTATCCAATCTTGATCGATAACTCCACCAGGATAATAAGGGTGAGAATAGTCGAAATCCTTGATTTTGTTGTTAACCCACTCCGCTCCGTTCTGGAGGGAAAGATAATCAATCAGTTCAGCCCTGTTCATGACAGGCCTCCTGCTGAATGTCTGAAGGGTGGCCTTGGAAGAATAGCTCACAGTTGACTGTCCGTCCATACCGCTCTTGGTCGTGACGAGCACGACACCGTTGCCGGCTTCAGCACCATAGATGGCAGCGGAAGCGGCATCCTTGAGGATTTCTATTGACTCAATCATCGAAGGGTCAAGATACTGGATGCTCGACACCTGGAGACCGTCAACAATGAAAAGAGGTGACAGGTTGCCGGAGTTCGAAGAGTAACCACGCACACGGATTGACGAACCGGAACCAGGAGCACCGTCATTGATTACATGCACACCTGCGGCCTTGCCCTGAAGAGCGGCGGCAGCATCAGATGTGGAACGGTTCATGAGGTCCGAAGATTTCACAGAAGCCACGGATCCGGTGAGGTCACTCTTCTTCTGAACACCATAACCGATGACCACTGTCTCTTCGAGGAGCTGGGAATCTTCCGCGAGAACGAAATCATAGGTTGATTTGCTGCCTATTTTGGCAGTCTGTGAAACATATCCGATGCAGGACACTTCAATAGTGGCACCTGCGGGGACGCTGAACGCGTACTTTCCGTCCGCACCGGTCATCACGCCATTAGACTGCTGACCGACGACAACGACGGCGGCACCGATGACCGGCTGCCCCTCCGCGTCTTTGACTATACCGCTGATTGAACGGTTCTGGGCGGCAAGATCAGGAGCCCCCAGAAGAAGGATCAGCAAAGCCGCAGCGATATGCGTCACCTTTTTTGATAATAGATTGATCATACTGAGTACGATTGTTGTTAGTTATTGTTGTAGTGTTGTGTAAAACTTCTGCGGCAAAGATATTTATATGTGCGGGCGCTGCAAAGGAAGACTGTTACATCAATTTTTACACGTCTGCCAAGATGCCCGAAAGGGGTGCTGTTACATGGATTAAAGAAAATGTTACATGCCTCCTTTTTTCTCAGAGGCAAAATACTAACTTTGCAATGATTTCGCTGCATGACGGCGTATCAGGAAACAATAACCAAAACCAATTATTATGGCAAAACAATATTTCCCTCAGATCGGCAAGATACCGTTCGAAGGCACAGAGAGCAAAAACCCTCTCGCATTCCATTACTATGAGCCGGAGAGAGTCGTCCTCGGCAAGAAGATGAAAGACTGGCTCAAATTCGCCATGGCCTGGTGGCACACGCTCGGACAGGCAAGTTCAGACCAGTTCGGAGGACAGACCCGCAGCTACGCATGGGACGAGTCTTCAGACGCCCTCCAGCGCGCCAAGGACAAGATGGATGCCGGATTCGAGATCATGGACAAGCTCGGCATCGAGTATTTCTGCTTCCATGACGTGGATCTGATCGACGAAGGCGCCACCATCGAAGAGTACGAGGAGAGGATGAAGGAGATCACCGACTACGCTCTCGAGAAGATGAAAGGCACCGATGTCAAGCTCCTCTGGGGCACTGCAAACGTATTCGGTAACAAGCGCTACATGAACGGCGCTGCCACCAACCCTGATTTCGATGTGGTTGCACGTGCCGCCGTCCAGATCAAGAACGCCATCGACGCCACCATCAAGCTCGGCGGCTCCAACTATGTGTTCTGGGGCGGACGAGAGGGCTACATGAGCCTGCTCAACACCGAGATGCAGAGGGAGAAGGACCACCTCGCCAACATGCTCAAGGCCGCACGCGACTACGCCCGTGCAAAGGGCTTCAAGGGTACGTTCCTCATCGAGCCGAAGCCTATGGAGCCAACGAAGCACCAGTACGATGTGGACACCGAGACAGTGATCGGATTCCTGCGCGCACACGGGCTTGACAAGGACTTCAAGGTCAACATCGAGGTCAACCATGCCACACTTGCAGGCCATACCTTCGAGCACGAGCTCGCAGTGGCTGTGGACAACGGGATGCTCGGATCCATCGATGCCAACCGCGGAGATCCTCAGAACGGCTGGGACACCGACCAGTTCCCTGTGGACAACCTTGAGCTCACCCAGGCCATGCTCCAGATCATCCGCAACGGAGGTCTCGGCAACGGCGGCTCCAACTTCGACGCCAAACTCCGCCGCAACTCCACGGATCCTGAGGACATCTTCATCGCCCACATCTGCGGAATGGACGCCATGGCGCGCGCCCTTCTCAACGCGGCTGACATCGTGGAGAACTCACCTCTCCCGGCAATGCTCAAGGAGCGCTACGCCTCCTTCGATTCAGGAGAAGGCAAGGCCTTTGAAGAGGGTAAACTCAGCCTCGAGCAACTCGTTGACTATGCCAAGAAGCATGGAGAGCCTAAGCAGACCAGCGGCAAGCAGGAGCTGTACGAGACTATTCTGAACCTGTACTGCAAGTAGAAGAAGCAGTCTGGTTGTTCATATACTCACGTGGGGTGACCCCGTAGAGTTTCTTGAATGCAGTAGCGAAGTTCGCCTGATTCTCGAATCCAACGAGAGAGGCGACTTCGCTAATTGATTGTTTGCCGGCGGCAAGAAGCCTCGCGGCCTTGGAGAGGCGGGCGTTGCGGATGAAATCGCTGGTGGTCTGGTTGGTGAGCTCCTTGAGTTTCCGGTGCAGGTGCACACGACTGATTCCGACCTCCCCGGCGAGCTGCTCAATGGTAAGGTCCGGATTGCCCATGTTTGCGTCAAGGACCCTCATGACCCTCTCGAGAAGCTTTTCGTCCGGGGTCTTCACCTCAGGGGTGGTGAGCTTGTCCTCGTGGTTCTGGTGACCGGCGAAGTTGTTGCGAAGCATACGGCGCTGCTGTACCAGGTTGAGTATGGTCGCTCTGAGGATCTCGATATTGAAAGGTTTTGCAATGTAGGCGTCCGCACCAGACTTCATGCCAGTTATGTTGTCTTCATCCCGGTTTTTTCCGGTAAGCAGGACGAACGGGATATGGTTGAGGTTGATGTTCTGGCGGATCCTGTCACACAGGGTGATCCCGTCCATGACCGGCATCACGACATCGCTGACTATTATGTCAGGCATCCGCTCGAACACAGCCTCAAGAGCTTCCTTTCCGTTTGAACACTGGGTTATATGGAAATCCCGGGAGAGTTCCGAGGCGACGTAACTTCGGAGCTCATCATCGTCATCAACAAGGAGCAGACGGTACTTCGTGCGGGGCGAATCATGAGCAGTTGCCGGGACGGTTATAGCTTCCGGCAGCACCGCAGCAGGTGACGGGAAAGTTGCCGGCTCTGTAATGGTCTGCACCTGAGGGTTTCTAGCCACCTGGCTTTCCGGCACATGACTCCTGCCGAGAGGGAGGGTCACGATAAAGCGGGCACCGGACGAGTCCGGATTGTTCTCCGCGCGTATCTGCCCGGAATGCAGTTCCACAAGCGAGCGTGCGAGATCCAGACCTACACCGGTACCGCCCTTATATACAGCCTGTCCGGAGGCCGATTGGTAGAAACGCTTGAAGATGTTTTCAAGTTCCCCGGACGGGATTCCTATACCATTGTCTATTACGGAGATGCGGGCATTTTTGCCGTCAGGGGTCTTCTCCAGAAGTATTGTCACCTTACCATTTGCAGGCGTGAACTTGAATGCGTTGGAGAGCAGGTTCACAAGCACCTTGTCAAGATTTGACGGATCAAACCACATGTCCAGGCTTCCGATCCCCGGATGTTCGAAAGACAGGGAGATCCCTTTCTGCAAGAACTGGCTCTCCATCCCCTCCACTATCCCTCCTATAAAAGGGACGATGTCGTTTTCACTGAATGAAAGCTTCATGCCTCCCTTGTCGATCTTGCGGACATCGAGCAGCTGGTTGATCAGCTGGAGCATCTTCTCGACATTGCGGTACATCAGCCTGTAGTTGCGCTGGTGCTCCGGGTCGCTGTCGCTGCCCATGAGTTTGCGCAGAGGGTTGACCACCAAGGAGAGCGGATTCTTGAGTTCGTGCGATATGTTGACGAAGAACTGGAGCTTGGACTCGTTGATACGGTCGGCAATAGCGTATTCCTTGAGCTTCTGCTGGGCTCGCCAGTGGCTGAGAAGCCAGAAATAGACCCCGGCACAGAGCCCGACAAACAGAAGCACATACATCACCTTTGCGAACCCGCTCGCCCAAAAAGAAGGCCGTATGTCTATCGTAAGGGCTATCGGATCCGACTCCAGAAAAGAATCCCGACATTTCAGGCTGAAATCATGCCGGCCGGCCGGCAGGCTGCTGAACGAAAGGCGCGCCGTACCCTCAGGAAGTGTCACCCACCCATAATCATCCATCTTGTACATGAAGCGCAGACGGTCCGGGTAATTGTGCTCCATGGTGGAGAAGAGCAGGGTGAAGGCATTGTCCTTATATGAGAGGTTTATCCTGTCGGCCTTCCAGATGGCCTTGTCCAGCACTTCCCTTCCCCCGGACATGGTTTTGGTGGTGACGGGGCTGTTGTGAAGGTACATGCCGGTGAGCCTTACTGTCCAGCGCCTTAGAGGGCTGACAATCTCACGCGGATAAAATGATGTCAGGCCGTTAACCCCTCCGAACCATAGACGCGAGTCCTTGTCTTTCCATGACGTGTTCTTGCTGAACTCGTTGCCCTGGATCCCGTCCTCAGAGAGGAAGTTGACAAGGACGCTGTAGTCAGGACGCAGACGGCAGAGTCCCCTGCCGGTCCCTACCCAGGTCATCCCGTCCTCGTCCTGTCTTATGGAATAGACGGTGTCGGAAGGCAGACCGTCTTTTGACGTATACTGCCTGGTGACCCCGTTCTTCCCGAGGACGATGAGCCCGTTGTCACATCCGAAGGCGATTGAACCGTCGTTCTGCTCGTTGATCGTATGGACGATATTGCCGGCAGATATGACCTTTAAAGAGAAGTTGTCATCCATGTCCAGGACACAGGCACCGTCATAAGTGCCGAGGTACAGACTTCCGTCGGAGGCATAAAGGATGCTCGTTATATATTTAGGTATATCCCGGCAAAGTGCTGAGGCATCGGAGACCCGTCCGCTCCGCATATCATAGCACAGGAGTCCGGACCCCATGGTTGCAATCCATATTTTCTTGTCACCATCCTCTGCAAATGCGGAGATGTGCCTTGTCGCACGCCTGCGCAGGTGACCCAGGTCCAGCATGCTGTACTTCCCTGTCCTCCTGTCCAACAAGCCGCAGCCCTTGTCGAACGAGGACAGCCACAGCCTTCCTTCAGAATCCTCGAAGATCCCCGTCACGCTCACCGGGACCGAAGCGCCGGAAGAGCCTGGACTGAAATGGTGGAGCTGCCTGCCCTCTGAAGAAATGGCATAAAGTCCGTCGTTGTCCGTCCCGACCCACATGGTCCCGTCCGCGCTTCGGCAAAGCGACACGACAGCGCATGAACCTATTATGTCACCGGTCTCGGACTGGTGTCCGTAATATTTGAAGTAGTTCTGCCGGAACGGTATGATATAGACCCCCTTCTGATAGACTCCGACCCAGAGGTTTCCATTCTTGTCGCGCATTAGACAGTGTACCTTGGTGCCGTCCAGGCCATAGCGTCCGTCAGACGTCACGAATTCGCAGGTGCTGTCGTCAGAGGGGTCATACACCATCATGCCCGAACCGTCCGTACCCACGAAGAGTCTGTGCCTTGACGACTGGGCCAGACAGCGCGGCGCGAAGATCCGTCCGTCCTGAAAGGAAATCGGGACAAAGCCATCTCCGGTGCTATCGTACCTGAGAAGCCCGCCGTCAATCGAAGCGGCATATATGATGCCGTCGTCACCCTCAAACAGATCCATGACTGTGAGTTCGCCGCCCGGGAGATAATCATGTATGCGTCCGTCCCTGCCTACCCTCTGGATTCCGTACTCATGTTTGACCACCCATATATCGCCTTGAGAACTCTCGAAGATCATGTCCGCGTAATTGACCACAGTCGGCAGGGAACTTGCCGTCAGCGTCAGGACACTGTCCTTTACATTGATCACCGAAAGCACCAGACCGGCCGCGATAAGCTGGCCGTCAGACTTCTCTATTATGCGGGAAACCGATCCTGAACCGGAACCGTCCTCAAACTTTGCGGGACTCGAAAAGCGGTCCGTGTCCGGGTCGTAAAGCTGGACGCCGGAGTGGCTTGCTATGAATATACGCCCGCGGCTGTCCTCAAAGACCTGGTTGACATAGTTGCTGGCCAGCGAATGGGGGTCTCCCGTATCGTGCAGGTACTGCGTGAACTTGTTGCCGTCGTAACGGTTGAGCCCGTCTTCGGTGGACACCCAGACCATCGAGGCGCTGTCCTCAAATATATGTTTGACCAAACTGCTGGTGAGTCCGTCTTCAGTTGTAAAGACCTTATATTCTTTCGCACCGCACAATACAGGTGCGGCAACCGCGAAGAGAACTGCGGCTATCTTGAGTTTCATTGTCATCAATCTGTGATTACCGAATGCTAAGGTAAGAAGAAAAATGCTATATTGGCACGTTTTGAAAATGGATATGGAAAAGAAAAACAATGAAGTCCCGGTACTTCTTCTTACCGGATACCTCGGAAGCGGCAAGACAACCCTTGTCAACCGTATACTTTCCAACAGGAAAGGAATCAAGTTCGCAGTGATAGTCAACGACCTCGGCGAAGTCAACATCGACGCTTCCCTGATAGAGAAGGGCGGTGTAGTCGGGAAAAAGGACGAGAGCCTCGTCGCGCTCCAGAACGGATGCATCTGCTGCACCCTCAAGATGGATCTTGTAGAACAGATCTGCCAGATCACCTCCACGGGCAAGTTCGACTACATCGTGATAGAGGCGAGCGGCATCTGCGAACCGGCGCCTATAGCGCAGACCATCTGCTCCATCCCATCGCTCACCCCGGAATATGTACGCGGCGCTCTGCCGAAACTCGACTGCATCGTCACAGTGGTCGATGCTCTCCGGATGCAGACCGAATTCAGCTGCGGCGACACCCTGCCGCTGCGCAATTTCGATGAAGACGACCTTGAAAGCCTTGTAATCCAGCAGATCGAGTTCTGCAATATCGTCATACTCAATAAGGTCGCCGAAGTCAAGGGCGAAGATCTCGGAAGGATACGCAGCATCATCCACAAACTCCAGCCCAAGGCTGAAATCATAGAGAGTAACTTCTGCGATATAGATCTGGACAAGATCCTCAACACGGGGATGTTCAATTTCGACAGCGTGGCCACGTCCGCGTCCTGGATATCCGAGATAGAAGGTGACCCTCACGAAGCTTTGCACGACGAAGAGGAAGGAGAGGCCGAGGAATACGGGATTTCGACTTTCGTTTATTTCCGCAGGGAGCCTTTCGACATCAACCGCTTCGACGAGTTCGTGGCCAAGAGGTGGCCGAAATCCATAATCAGAGCCAAGGGAGTCTGCTACTTCACCGATGACACGGACAAATGCTACCTATTCGAACAGGCCGGGGTACAGAAATCCCTCAAAGACGCCGGGCTCTGGTATGCCACCATGGAAAAGGAAGAACTTGCCGGGATGATGCTGCGCGACCCTTCGCTCGCCAGGGACTGGGACCCGAAATGGGGAGACAGGATGGAGAAGATCGTCTTCATCGGCCAGCACCTTGACAAAGAAGCCATCACCAAGGAGCTTGACAGCTGCCTTGATGATGGCGTGACACTATAGATATGTAAACAGGATTCTAGTACTTGGCGTTCTCAGGCTCGAACTCCGTCCAACCGGCGGTCCAGTCTTCCGTACCGAAGGCGCCGATGTAGTTCACCTTTTCGAACCAGCTGTCAGCTCCGTCGAAAGATGCTGCTGACAGCAGGGCACTGCCGGAGAGCGGCATGTAACCGTTGGCGGCCACGAGGTCAGCCCAGGACTCAAGCGCCTTGTTGCCGGTCTGCTCAAGGAAGAATGTGCTTGAGAAAGACTTTTTGGTCTTGTCGTAGATTGGCTTCGACTTCTCGTCGTAACCGGTCACGAGCACATCCTCATAAGACTTGTTTGCGTCAGTGCCGGTGACATCCATTCCTGCGAACCAGATGTTCTGAAGCTTGAGTTCACCTTTCTCGGCAGCACCCTGGGTGTCACCCTTCTGGTTGTCGAGGATAAGGCCGATCGGGAAGCCGAGGGCGAAAGAGTTGATGCAGTTGAGACGGGAGTTCCTTCTTATCTGCATGGCTGACTGGAACTTGCCGAGGGCGGAGCCGTTGTTCGGGTAGAGTTCGCCGCCGTTGATGTAGGAAGGATCATTCTGGAAATTCGGATCAAGCTTCGGCCCCACGAATGTCACATTGGAGAAGGTAGCAGTTGTGTAAGGAGATGTGGCTGAACCGTCAGCGTTGTTGTCACTTTCGAAGCCGTTGCTCTGGGAGACATCGGCGATGCGGGAATCCCTTACGGAAAGAGCATACTGAACCTTGCCTGAGAATCCGTTGTCGGTATCGAAGTCATCGTCCCAGCCCTTGTAGGCAATGATGTACTTGGCATCAGGGCATCCGCCGAACCACTCGAAAGAGTCATCGTTGGAATATGAGACCTGGATGTGGTCGAGCTTGGTGCCGCTGCCCACAGAACCGAGTGTAAGACCGTTGATCTCCTTGTCAGTCTTGAACGGATAGCCTGCGAACTCGATACGGACGTAGCTCAGCACACCTGAGTTGTCACTGTCGGAGTCTCCACCATGCTTTGAGCGCGGACCGCCCTCGATCTGCATCTCACCTTTGTTGTTTGCAGCCTTGCCGCAAAGGATCACTCCGCCCCAGTCACCAGGCTTCCTGCTGCCGGCTTCAGCTTCTGAAGTGAATACGATAGGTGAACCCTGCTCTCCCTGGGCGATGAGCTTGCCACCCCTCTCGACGATGAGGCTGGCCATGGACTTCTTCTCGCCCTTGATGACTGTACCAGGCTCGATGGTCAGCTCTGCCCCGTCAGCAACATACACCCAGCCTTTCAGAAGATATGTTCCCTTGGCAAGGGTCTGTTTGCCGGTGAACACGAACTCGGAGTCGCCGTTGCCGATCTCCTTTCCCTGAGGGTCTTCCTTTCCGTCAGTGAAAAGGATACGGTTGCAGGCCTTGAGACCACCGTCAACAGTCCAGACATACTCTTCGTTCTGGGTCTGAGGTTGTTTGTCTTTTTGGCAGGCCGCAAGTGCGGCCAGTGCGCCGAGGGTGCAGATGCACGCCCCAAAATTGATTTTTCTCATTTGTTTGATAATAAAAAGGGAATTATTATTCAATTCTATAAGGTATAAGTAATTTGCATTCCAATGTTGCGTCCCGGGTTGTAGGCCCTGGTTATCTGTCCGATCTCACCTTCAAACTGCTTGTAGGTGATGCCCTCACCGAGAATGTTGCGGAAGTAGAGCTTTAGGTCGAAGTTACCGCCTATTTTCTTGGAGAGTGTGAGGTCGAGGCTGTTGCGTGGCATCTCGTAACTGTCAGGCACTCTTGCCTGATCCTCCCCTCCTATCGCACCCTCGGTGCGGCCTACGCCTATTATCCTCTTTCCTATCCTGTTGTAGAGCAGGGCTACGTCAAGGCCGAGATTCTTGCTCGAATAGAAGAGCCCGCCGTTGATCAAGTACGGGGACTGTCCCTGCATAGGGCGGTCTTCTTCCTTGGAGCCCTCCTCGAAGTGCACCTTGCTGTGGATCAGAGCCCCGTTGAAGGAGAGCGACAGGTTCTCCAGGCCGATGAATGCAAGGTTCTTGCGGACATCCATCTCAAGTCCCACATTGTCGGCGCTCAGGGCGTTCATGTAAGAGTACACGAGGTCGGTTCCGCCGGAGACTGTATATGTCCATTCGATCGGTGAGTCGAAATGCTTGTAGAAAGCCGCTATGCTGACCGTCTCGCTGCTTGAAGGGTAAAGTTCGTATCTGAGGTCCACATTGTCAATGTAACAGTTGCGTAGGTCGGTGTTGCCCTGCACGTCGGAAGCTAGATCGAAGTCGTAGTACACTGAGGATGAAACCTCGCGGAACTCAGGCCTGTTGACGCTACGTCCGTATGAGAGGCGCAGGTTCTGCTTGTCGTCGATACGGAAGGTGGCGGTGGCAGAAGGGAAAAGACCTCCGCTCCTGTAGTGCCTGCTGCTCTCTGAAAGCTCGTAGTCGCGGGTGTTGGAGATGAGCTCCATGTCGTTGTACTCGTAGCGCAGGCCACCGAGAATCTCCAGACGTCCGAGAGGAATCGAGGCGTTGAGATAGCCGGCCCCGAGCCAGTTCTCGCCCTTGTAGTTGTTTCTCATGTGCAGTTCCTCGAGTAGGTGGAGCTTGTCTTCTCCGAAATATTCCGGATTGCTGAGCAACTGCGGCACATCCATCTTCTGGAACCCGGCAGGTAAGCTGTTGTTGTAAACGTTCCAGTTGTAGATAAACACGCGGGTGTTGTATCTGCGCCCCCGGTATTCGCCATACACGCCGCCCTTCACATAACCTTCCCGGTCTCCGATATGGAACACCTGCTTGTCGTTGACACTCAAGGATGTTATGCCTTCCCTGAGATCCGTCCACTCCCTTGAGACATCGTTGCCGGTGGTAAGGGCCATCACACCGCTTTCCAAAGCGTCGTTGACCAGATAACGCCTGCGGTCCGGAACTATCCTGTCCGCATAAGAGAATCCGGAGCACCAGTCAAGGGTGTTGTCACCCAGATAATATGTTCCGGTGACCTGTCCGTTGTAGGTCGTACGGCTGCGGTAGAAGTATTCAGCGCTCTTCTCCTCGTTGGCCTGCGCGCTTATGCCGTCACGCAGGGTGTAGCGATGGTTGTCGATGCGGTTGAAAATGTTCTTGAACTGGAACTTGGCCACGCCCGAAGGGATGATCCAGGTCATATTGAGCATGGCTCCGAATCGGCTGTTGTCATTGTACTGGCTGTCAACGGAATGACGCAGATAGTTGGAGCGGTTGTTCTGGTGGTCATAGACCCCGAACAGGTTGTTCTGCATCGGGTCGAGGGTTCGGAACTCCCGGGACCAGTTTGCTGCCGCGCTGAGTCCCAGCTTGTTGCCGTTGATGTCCCAGCGCCTTGCCAGCGAGGCTGAGAGTTTGCGGTCGCTGAAAGGGTTTGTCTTGCGTACCGACCAGTCGTTGTCAAGCCCGTTGGCCTTCAGGTCCACAGTCCTGTCCCCGAAACCCTGAAGCGAAGCGCCTATGCCGCCGGGCAGCGAGCCGAGTTTGCCGTTGTACGTCATGAAGTCCTTGAATGAACGGTCGTTGAAGTTGCCTCCGAGGGAGACGTTGAACGAGTTGCGCTCCGGCACGTCACGGGTCTGGATGAGGATGAAACCTCCGGAATAGTCTGCCGGATATTCGGCGGAAAGCACTTTGACAATGGTGAGGTTGTCTATCTGGGAACTCGGGATGAGGTCAAAAGAGAAGGCTCTTGAATCGGCTTCGGAACTCGGGGCGGCACCGCCGTTGATCCAGACATTGTTATATCTCTGGGAAAGGCCGCGCACCATGACGAACTTGTCATCGATCAGGCTGATGCCAGGCACGCGGCGTATCACCTCTCCGGCATTGGAATCCTGCGTGCGCCCGATCTCCTGAGCGGACACGTTACTTATTATGAGCGGAGTCTCGCGGGTTATCCTCATCAGAGAGGCCTGGGTGTTGCGGCGCTGTTCAGCAGTCACCGTGGTGGCGGAAAGCATCTGGTCATCGGATGACATCTCGACTGTCACGCCCTCCGAGGGGCTCTTAACATTCTCGAGAAGAGCATCTATGTACCCAAGATAACTTACTTTAAGACTGACCGTACCGGCGGGCACTCCCGTGAGGGAGAAAGTCCCGTCCAGATTGGTTATGGCTTTGGAATCGCCTCCTGCCACTTCCACAAACGCCCCGATCAGCGTTTCGCCGCTCTTCGCGTCTTTGACGATACCGCTTATGGTACCTGTCTTCGGCTGGGCTGCCAGAATCTGTGCGAAAACCGCTAAAACCAGAACTGCAAATCCTCTCTTTAATCTTTTCATCGTATCTTTCACTACTGTTTACGATGCAAAAGTAAAGAGAGGATGTTACGCAGATATTACCGCGTATTAAGTTTATGTTACATGGCCCTATTTGAGTTTGCGGTTTTTGTAGGACTCGATGCAGGCCGGTATGATGCGCTTGTACTCGGTGCTGGAGAAAAGAGGAGAGGTGATGATGAAATCCGCCGTGCTCCTGTTGGTGGCGAAAGGTATATTATATAGGGATGCCAGCCTCACCAGTCCCATCACATCGTTCTGGTGCCCCTGCATGATGAGATTGTCACAGAAGAAGACAAGCATGTCTATCGACCCCTCGGCTATCATGGCGCCTATCTCGAAGTCTCCTCCCAGCGGTCCGCTCAACTTGCAGATCACATCCAGCTGCACATCATCCCCGAGAGCTGCGGTGAGAGTCTCCTTGACAAGACGCCCCGTGGTGCCGGTACAGTAAAGCCTGCAGTCCTTCAGGACCCTCGCGTTGAATTTAACCCAGCTCATCAGCTCCGCCTTGCGGGAATCGTGAGCAACCAATGCTATGTTCTTGATCATATATTATGTGATTTTGGGCGAAGATAAGCATTATTTACGAAAAAAGCCGCAGCGCCCTACGGCTCTGCGGCTCTGAAGTTTTCTGCTTCAAGTTACTTGACTTCTATTGATTTGTGAGCACCCTGCTCCGGAGTCTTGACAATCTTCGGAAGGCAGATGTTAAGCACGCCGTTCTCGACTTTTGCCTCGATATGTTCCTTGTCCACATCTTCAGGCAGGGAGAGAACCTGCTGATATTTGGTGTAGGAGAACTCACGGCGCAGATAGTGGCCATGTTTTTTCTCACCATTGTTCTCCACCTTCTTCTCCATGTCGATGGCGAGGTTTCCGTCATGATCCAGACTTACCTTGAAATCATCTTTGGTAAGGCCAGGAGCTGCAAGCTCGACATCGTAAGACTTTTCGTTCTCAAGGACATTGATTGCAGGTGCTGTAGCGTTTGCTTTCTCCATCCAATTGGTGTTGAAGAAATCATTGAAGATGTCAGGCAACCAAGCCTGTTCGTTTCTTTTTGCTGGTAACATAATATTAATCTCCTTTTATTTATTTTCTTTTTATCTTTTCCGTCTCCTTTTCAGGCGACGCTTTATGTATCTTCAAGTCCCGTACCAGTTAACATTTATTGCATTTTGGGGTCAAAATGTCGTTATCCGCGACTTTCTGTCGTGTTTTAATGACTATTTGTCGCAATGCGGACGTTTCTGCCGGCCTTGACAATGTCGCGCGCGGAGAGTATCTTTGCGCACGTTATGAGAAAGAATTCAATCAGCAGGACAGTTCTATGCCTTGCAGCCGCAGCGGGAATGCTCTTCACCGCAGGCTGCTCCAAGACGGAAAACGGAAGCGTGCTCTATTGTATAGAGGTACGTGACAACGGAAGTGAAGAGTTTTTCGGCAGCGCGGCCAGCGAGGTCAAGCCTGTCAGCCTGGAAATAGGAGACAAGCTCGATGCCTTCTCAGACAAGTTCTCACAGACTTGGACTGCAGATGCGGCGGACAGGAGCGCCGCACTTGAGAGATACGACAACGCGCTGTCGGGATTCAAGCAGATCGAATCAGAGGGAAAAGCAAAGATAAATGCCCTTCCCTCAGGACTTCACGACACTTTTTCCTACAAGAAGACCCTCGTGCTGACAAGCACTGTCGAGGCAACCGGGGAGGAGATTCTCAAATCTTACAGCATTACACTGTCTTACCCGTCAAAGTAGCGGAATCACTCTTCTTTTCCTGAATCATAGAGACGGGATACAAGTTTGAGCTTGTCGATGATGTTTATATGCTGCGGGCAGTGCCTTTCGCACTGTCCGCATTCTATACAGTCCCCGGCCCTGCCGCGCTTCTCCGTAAGGAGCTTATAATACTTTGCCGTATTGTGCTTCTGGTACGCGCCGAACTGCTTTATGGAGTTGATCATGGAGAAGTACTCCGGAATCGCTATCTTCTTCGGGCATCCGGGCGAACAGTAGTTGCAGCCCGTGCACGGAATGGCTATGGAATTCTGGATGATGTCCGCCGCACGCTCTATCGTCTCCCTGTGCAAGGCATCGAAAGGAGTAAAGTGTTCCATGTAACCTGTGTTGTCAAGCACCTGCTCCATGCTGCTCATTCCGCTCAGCACCACCTTCACCGAAGGCAGGGAGGCGGCAAAACGGATAGCCCATGATGCCGGCGAAGAACCTGGCTCCACAGCCTCGAACATATCTGCCACCTTCTGCGGCACCCTGGCCAGGGAACCGCCCTTGACAGGTTCCATCACAAAGACCTTGCGCCCGTACTTCTCACATAGCCTGTAGCACTCCCCCGACTCCACAGACGGGGAATTCCAGTCTATATAATTGACCTGAAGCTGCACATACTCCAGCTCCGGATGCTCCCTGAGAATTTTCTCCAGGGTCCTGGAGTCGTCGTGGAACGAAAAGCCGATATGCCTCACCAGCCCCTCGTCACGCTTACGCCTGATGAAGTCCCAGCCGCCCAGCCGGTCCATCTGTGCGGCGTAACTCTTGTTCATGGCATGAAGCAGATACCAGTCGAAATAACCGGCTCCCGTACGCTCGAGCTGAGTGTTGAAAATCCGCTCCATATCCTCAGGACGGCGTATTTCCCAGCAGGGGAGCTTGTCTGTAATGGTAAAAGTTGACCTATGGTGCCTGCATACGACAAGTTCCCTCAGAATCTCCTCGCTGTGTCCGAGATGGTACTGCCAGGCAGTGTCAAAATACGTGAATCCCCTGTCAAGGAACGCATCGACCATCCTCGAAGAAAGCTGCATGTCAACTGAGCTCAGGTCGTTGCTGTCCTTGAGAGGCAGGCGCATCATTCCGAAACCGAGTTTCTTCATCGCGCCATCCTCTTCACCTGTATGTATGCTGTCTTTTAGTACCGTCATTCTCACGTGGAAAAAACTCGGCAAAGATACGGATAATTGGACGAGTAAGCAAATTTCGCCATTTTGGCTCTTGCAATATACAATTTGTCACATTTCGGAGCCCTGTCGTTAAAAATTGTTATTTTTGTACCGCTTTTCCGTGCAACGCCATGCCGTGGCCCGGCATCTTTGACAGTGGAAAACGAACAAGAAATCATTATATGATGAAAAAGATTATCCTTACACTCGCTCTTGTTGCTGCAGCAGCAACCTCAGCAATGGCGCAGTTCAGCGTCGGTGCCGGCTATCTCAGCCAGACTAGCAAGTACTCCCACTCGTCAACATCCACCAGCTCCACAGCAAACGGTTTCTATGCCGGAGCAGACGCTGACTACAACCTCGGAGCGGGGCTTTCAGTCGTTCCGGGGATCTACTACGGATACCTCAGCAGTGACGCTTCATACCTCGGACTCGCCAACAGTTCCACCAAGAGCCACTTCGTCGCCGTGCCGATCAACTTCAAGTACAGCATCGCACCTGTAGAGATGCTCAAGGTCTTCGCTTACGCAGGCCCGCAGTTCGAACTCGGTATCTCTTCAAAGACCACCGCTTCAGTACTCGGGGCAAGCACCACCAGTGACAACTACGGCGACGACGGCAGTCTCAACCGTTTCAACATCTCTCTCGGCCTCGGCCTCGGAGTTGATGTGTCCGACATCGTCCGCATCAACGGCGGCTACAGTTGGGGACTCCTCAACATGCTCAAGAACAGCGACAACGGCTCCATCAAGACATCATATTGGCATATCGGGGCAGCTTTCCTGTTCTAATCCTTCATGAAGCATGACCATCTGGAGATGGGCAGAAACAAACCGGCCGGCACTCTTGAGCTGACCGGTTTTTTCTTTGCGGCAGCTGTGGCTGCCCCGGCTGCATGCCGGTGTGATGCTCAGCTGCGCTTCGGGAGTATGACCCGGCTTCCGGTGTAGACATATCCTCCCTTGTCCGTGCTGAAACTAAGGTCCAGATATCCGTTCCCCGTCAGGGACGGGTCCGTGCACCATCCCGATGCACCGCCTACCGTGATGTTGGAGAGCCAGCCGTATCGGCTGTCATAGAAAGCCTTGCGGGCCAAGGCTTCCGTCCATTTATAGGCCTTGTCATCAATATAACGGACAGAATAATAACCCGTGGAATACTTTATCAGGGGATTGGGCTGCATGCTCTTGCCTTTGTCAGAATTGTAAAAGTCTGGGCCGGAGCGGTAGTTGTAAAGCCACTCGTCCGTGCCGAGTATTTTCAGCATCCAGTGCAGTTTCTCATCTGTGGCGTCGTCATGATATTTCATGATGTAGTCTATGCTCTTCTGAGGCAGCGGATAGATCGTCGCGTATGCCGTATCTCCGAACACGCCCAGCTGCTTCATGGTTACCCTGTGCGTGATGCTGAACGAGGTGCTCAGCGACACGCGGCTTCCGTCCCATTTGTTGATAGCTGTGAATGTTACTTTCTGAGGTCCGTACGGGACAATCAGGCCTCCGGGCAGGAACTCGCCCCAGGAAGTCTCCCCCGGCTGCTCCCTCTCGTCAAAGCGCCAGTAATAGGCCAGTCCGGCAGAACCCTGTCTGTACTCTCCCTTGATCACAGGATAATAAGTCTCATGCTCGACAGTCATGGAGCTTCCGCCGGTCTCGTGGCTGAACTCAAACCTCTCGGCGTCTCCGCCGTCAAGCCTGAAATGCAGAGGGACTTCAATGCGCGAGGTGAACCCGGACTCATCAAGATAATAGCTGAGCACCTCCGCCTGCGGCGCGGACTGGAGATACGGGACACTTATACCTAAAGCGCACTGGACGGAGCCGCTGTAAAGGCCTGTCGCAGGATTGGCCGATATGGTCAGCGTCCCTATACTGCCTGCCTCGGAATTTGCAGGATCCCCGACGTTGAACCCGCCGGTGCTCTTGAGCCAGATCTTTCCCGTCATGGGATCAAGGTCTATGCACTCTTTCCATGATGAAGATTCCGAATCAATCTCTACGCGCGGTGCAAGCAGGGCATCGAAGAGTTTTTCATCAAAACTTCCCTCCTGGAAAGCCGACAATCCCGCTTTAGTGTAAATACCATGTCCAAGGCTGCATTCGGTGCCGTCCACAGGGAGCTTGACACCCTTGAGCCCGGAAAGTCCGAGACGCGGAGCCCGTATGAATATCCGGAGATCCGTCAGACCGTCATTGAGGATGTCGTCGCTGCATATCACTATTGAGCCGCGGCTGTTCTGATAGCCGTGAATCATGGAGAAGTCATTGGAGAAGAATGTGTAGACATCCAGCTTTTCTCCAACGGGAATGCTCTGCGAAGCATAGGCCTGATAGTCCTGGTACGGATACAGAGCAGTGCCGTCAGAAGCAACAAGACAGGTCGGAAAAGGAGAGGACAGCGAATTGTCCGTCTTCCACTGCCGATTGAAGCTGTGCTTTCCGGATGACCAAAGCGTGCAGTCATCCTGCCGGGCAGCATAATAGATAGTCTTCCCCTCAAAACCTGAAAAACTCAGTGTCCGGTGCTGGGCGATGTAGAAATCTTCCAAAATGCTGCCGGATGCGGTGACCGAAATATCTTCTCCTGTCTTGATGACGGCGTTCAGTTTCCTCTCCCCCGGATAGAGCGTAAGACTGACCGGAATCTGCCGGCCGCTTACGAAGCCGGAAGGGTCGCTTACCGAAAAAGTGAAGCGTCCGCCTTCGTATGCAACAGATATTCCCAGGTCCGACAAGGCCTTGCGGGCCGGCTCATTGGATTCATCATGAGTCGCCGACCAGAAATCGGAAGTCCAGGCCATATCGCCAAGATGTGCGGGGCGGAACCCCTCGTCCACAAGCCGGGCGGAGCTGATGCGGTTGACCCCGTCGTCAAGGCACAGGTTGAGGTCGAGGACGGCAGGCCGGTTCTTCCGGACAACGGCCACCTGGCCGTCCGGAAGCCTGCCGGCGAGTTCTCCCGACAGGAAGAACTCGCGCCTGTCTGACAGGCCCTCGACCTCCAGCTTCCAGTCCGGACGGAAAATCGTCTCGGCACGGAATCCCAGGCTAACCTTGAAGCTCAAGTTGCGCTCTATGTCGAAGTCCTTGACGGCATCCTTACCAAGGAAAAAGCGGTACAGCGTCTTCCCGCTGAATCCGGACTCCCCTCCCAGATTACCCTCGAACTCCACGAACGTCAGTCTGTTTTCGATTCCGGTCCCAGGGTATGCTTCACGCAATGCAGCCATGTCTTTGCTGTCGGGATCCCCGTTTTCCGGAAGCAGCACCCCCTGCCTGTTCTCGGGGACATAGTAGACGAACTCGCCCTTGACCGCGTTTGACATTGAAGCATCGTAATCTCCCACATCCAGGATGTCTTCCGCTTTTTCGGCCCTTGAGCCCTGCGGGGAGAATGGAGAAAGCCTGCAATTAGCCTGACGGACACGCAGACTCCCGTTTACGAAACCATCAGCAGCCCCGCCCACGAGCCCGCCGTGGTCAATCTCCACTGTCAACCTCGCAAAAAGGCGTCGCATAATGACCTCCAGATGCCCGTCCGAAACCGACACCCCTTTTTTCTCCCAATATAGCGGGATGCCATATTCTGCGATTTCAGAAAAACTCTCCCTCCGGTATCCTCCCTCCGACTCTCCACCGTCCATACGGTATTGCATTTTCACTACTCCGCTTTCATCCGCAGGGAAACCCGGACTGCGCAACTGCCCGTCCCCTGAAAACTCCCAGAGATTTCCGAGCAGATAAAAATTATAAGTGCGCCCGGCCGGAAGACTCAGATCAATTTTACCGCCAATCCTGTCGGCCGGTATACTGACCTCGGAATCCAGCAGTCCCGTCTCCGCGTCATATACGGCAAGGACTGCGCCGCTGAATATCTCTTCCACCCCGTCCCCTAGCGATGAGCGCGTGGACGGCCACTCTTCCCTGCCCAATTGCAGTTCCAGAGACTTCGTCAGCTCCTCCCGCTCCTCCTCATAACTCACCATCCCCACAAGTTCCGGCTCACATGCTGCGGCCGCCAGACACAGCAGCGGGCCGACAGTCTTAATAATATATCTTCCAATCATATAGTCACATCTTTAAAAATATCGTCAGGATTCCAGTCAAGTATCTTGATGGAAATATCCGCCTTCGCATAATCCACGGTGATGCTGACGTCCTTCAGATCTTCGAGCGTCCAGTCATATCCGGCGGCTTTAAGCCGTGAGCTGACGTCCACCACGAAGGGATCTGCGGCTCCGGCAGCCCCGCCCGACACTTCAAGCAATATTCCTCCGTCCCCCTGCCGCGGCAGCAGCAGCGAAAATCTGCCGTCCAGTCCCCTGACGGCATCAGCGCGGAATGCCCCTTCGAGCGGCGACCTGCTATACAGATCCAGCCCGCAGGCCTCCGCCATCACCCGGAAAGAACACATGGTCTTGTCCTCCGATGAAAGACCTTCAAGCTCAATCTCCAGACGGCAATACTGCTTGTGCGGCCGGGCTTGTATCGTATATTCATCCTCAGCACAATAGAACTTCTCGCTATAGAGCCATAGCGGGTCAGAATCATGTCCCAAGGGCACCAGAAGCGAGTCGGAACGGATCAGCATCCTGTCCAGACCCGCCACGAGCGAAGCCCTGTGGGTCCTCCTCTCAAGACTTGCCACATAAGCCACGTCTTCATATTCGGCAAGGCTGATGTTCTCTCTGCGCACGAGACGGTCAGAACTGAAGGATAGCATTGCGGACGAGAAACCGGCTTCGATATACTCGCCGACCTGCACCGAGGTATAGCAGGGGCATGCGGTCCTGTCCTCCTTCACCGAGCAGGCCGTGAGGGCCTGCAAAGCGAAGAAAAGATAGATCCAGATGCCCCGAAGACTACAGGCACGCATGTCAGATGGTTTCCGTATATCCGCCACCGTCTTCCCATGAGGCCACATAAATGGAACCGGTCACAGCATCGAACTCCACAGGCTTGTCCGGACTGTCGGAACCAGGGCGAAGGATGGTGAGGTTGACCCTGTACTGGCGGTTGGCCTCGAGGCCTTTGTTCGTGCTGTCATTATACAGGGTGATAGGGTAATAGAAGTTGTGGGCACCATTACCGTCATCATAGCTAGCCTCGATCACAAGACGTGTGGCCCTCGGACTCCATGCCGCGGCCGTCCCAGGCTTGCAATCATTAGGGAATGAATACAGGGAATGAATTGTGTTGTAAGTCTTTCCGTAATCCAGAACGACAGCGCCCATGTCATCATAAATAAGGGAAGACTTGCTCTCAGCTTTCATCTTGGCGTACCAGTCAGTCTCGGAAAGCGAGGACGGGGCAGCCGTCATGGAGAAGTTCACCCTTGCCGGCACATTGGTCAGGTAGACTTTGTTGATCTTGAAAGCCCCGCTCTTCCGGTACGCCGGGGCAAGCATCTCGTTTTTGACACTTTCAAGAACCACTCCCGCACAGGCTCTCCTTACCGTGACGCTGTGGGTCTCCTGCCCGGGCTTCAAGGAAGCCGTGACACTGCCCAACATGAACAGCCGGTCCGGACCGTTGTCCCCCAGAGCAATAGTCTTGGACAGCAGAGACTCTTTGTTGAGCACGGATCCGTCGGCAGTATAGTCCTTGTCTGCATTTACAATGGCATAAATCTCCCTCTGCCCCACCGTGCAGTCAAGCTTCAGCCCCGAATAAGGGGAAGAGGACGCATCGTAATTAAGAGGCGTATCGAATCCTGCCGACTTGCAGGCGTCAAGCAGCCCCTCGTCAGCCCCGGAACCGGTGCGGAAGACAAACACCTGCACATTCTGGATCATGGACTCCCTTGCGGCTGTCTGCCCGGTAGCCCTGGTACCGGCTCCGCCGCTGAAAGAAAGCGAAAGCGAACACACTTCTTCATTTACTGTGGACTCCGGCTGTGCTGATTTGGTGCACGCCGCCGAAGACAATGCCGCAATAGCGGCCAACGCGATAATCGTCGAGTTTTTCATTTGATTGATTGTTGATTTGTTTGGTCTATTGATCTTCAAGATCATATTTTCGTTTCAAGACTGATATCTCCGGATCCAGGTTGCCGCGATGGACCATAGACCGGTCAAGTTCGCAAGATCTGAGATAACACTCCACTGCTTCCCTGTCCCTGCCCTGACGGGAGTGGACAAGGGCGAGCATGTAGTTGACTTTGGCATCAGGCTCGCATTTTTCCAATATGTTGCGTGCCGCCGCATTGCGGTCGAGAGCAAGGCAGGCGACCGCCGTGTTGAAGTCCTGATAAGGGGACAGAATCTCGGCCGCACTTTCATAATCATGGTCAAGCAGGGCCTGCACGCCGCGCATATAGCTGCTGTCTATCACCGTCGTGTGGACGGTATCTTTCTGCATCCCCTTGCGGTGCAGGCAGAACCTGAAATTGACCGTACGCAGCAAGGGGTAAAGATTGTCCCTTATGTGCCTGTAGCCGGGGTTCCCCGCCAGCCTGCTCTCCCTCTCGTCAGGATCCTTGACCGCTGAAAGTGCGAAATATGACTCCCTCCCGGCGGCGGACAGAACCGTATCCTTCTCCACCAGCCTGTCAAGTTCCAGCCAGTTCTCCCCGCCGCTCCTCGAGAGGAAGCGGATGTCCCGGCGAGGTCTGCCTGACCATTTCATCGCCGACTCCGACATATCCTCCCCCACGCTGATGAAAAGTCCGCGGTCCCTCCGCAAGGAATCCTTTACATATTCCACATATTTTGAAAAAAATTCCGCCACGCTCTCCGAACGTCTCAAGGAAAGGTCCGCATTGTCCCGGAACCGCCCCTCAGGCGATGCGGAAGAGACGATCACTATCGAGTCCACCTCGAAAGTCTCATCCTCAAGAAGACCTCTCAACCTCCTCCTGACAGATGCGATTTCAGCCGCATTGCCCTCAATTCCTTCATCAACCGTACTTCGGCCGGCATGGAACCCTATCCTGCTTACCGCATCGGTATACACGTTACGCGACAGGATCCTTGTCAGATACCTGGGACTCCTGTCCGCAAAGCTGCTGACGGAACTTATATAAAAGGTCAACGGCGGGGACTGCGGCACGCTATACAGGCGCTTGTCCCTCTCGAAGATCTCGCCGGACAGGCAGACATCCACTTTTCGCAGGGACGGCCTGGTGCGTATACGCTGCACATAGTTGTATATGAACTCTCCGCCGTCTCCCCTTATCACCGTGTCCAGGCGGACGCCCTCAGTCACTATGGGAGACTTGACATAGCGGTGCCACATCTTTTCGCGCCGCGAAATGAGCCGGCGGTTTCTCCAAAGCAGATAGTCATTGGTGTAATGCTCCAAAGCCTGCTGCTGAGAGACTCCGTACACGCTCTCGAACTCCTCATCAGAAACATAGCTGCTGTCGGAGCGGAACGCATACAGCTGCGGGATGTTCCTGGAGAGGAAGATCTCAAGGCTGCGGACATCCACAAGCCTGAGACTGTCACTAACTATCCTGTCCAGAAAACGCTGATAGTGTTCATATCCCCTGAGCTGGGCTTTGCGGTAGGCGCTTCCGGTGACTATTATGTCCTCCATATCAAGTTTGTCAGACAATATCGTCATCTCCGGATAGAGGCGCAGCTGCCACTTCGAGTCCGTCATCCCGGCAGGCACGGCCACCTGGAACTCGATGTCCACAAAGCCGTTGCGCTCGGCGACATTACGGAACCTGGCCGTCACCATGGCCGCATCGATCTGCTCGGTCGCCACCATTTCCCCACTCGAACTGTCACGTACCGCCTTCATGATGAACACCTCCCTGCCGTCCAGACCCGTGACCACAAGAGTATCGGCTTTCCGCTCACCGTCCGTAGCCGGCAGCTGCTCAAATGCCGTGTCTTTCTCCCCGGCCAGCCTGACAGACGGTGCCAGAACACCCTCCCTCACCACTGCCAACTTCCTCGATGAGGCACATCCCGCACACAGCAGAGCCATGAGGAGAAAGGACACGACAACGGTTCTACATCTCATACTGCAGAGGCTCATCCCCGTCAAGAATGACTACCCTGCTGGCTACTATATCGGCAGAGGTCCTCTCAATCCCGTCGTTGCCCACATATTTCTGGTACCTCAACCGGCCTTGCACATATAGTCTAGTCCCTCTCGTGATCTTGTCCAGATCATGTATATTCCGCCCCTCCCGCGCAAGAATGCTGTGCCAGCTCGTATCAATGGTGGCCGCACCTTCCTTGTCCTTGTAGGCGAAATTGGTGGCAAGAGTCAGACGGGCCACCATATTGTCCGAAAAAGTCTGGAGCCTTATGCTCCCTACGGTTCCCCGCAGTTCGATTCTGTTCAATTGTTCCATATCAGTTTTTCTATTCAAGTTCCGGGAGCAAGGCCGCGCGGTCCTCATCCCGGCGACAAAGGAAAAGAGAAAAATCCGGACTGTCGCAAAAGAAACAGATAAAAATTTTTCTTGCCTGCTGCAAAAAATCATTCTTTGCAAAGAAAGAGAAAAAAACAGCAAAATGTTCTTTTTCAATCGTTGCCGTTTTCGGAACTATTCGCAATCTTTGGGCATAAACCAAAACAGACTATGGCATACAGCATCAAAAAAGAGGAGACCTGTCTCGAATGCGGAGACAGTCTCAGAGGGAGAAAAGACAAGAAGTTCTGCTGCCTGAGCTGCAAGAACAGCTACAACAACCGTAAATATCAGGAAATCCGACGCTATAAGGCAGAGATACTAAACAGGCTCTCAAGAAATTATGACATTCTAGAGAGCCTGCTCAGCGACAGCATGAAAAGTGCCGGACTGGAGTATCTGTCTTCCGAGGGTTTCGACCCCGCCTGTTTCACCGGCATCCACAAGTCCGGACGCCATTACGAATGCAGCTGCTTTGACATCTCTTATTGCACGACGGAAAGCAGAATCTTCAACATCTGCCGCAAAGACCTCAGCGGACAGTGACTACGCCCATTTCAAGTCCCCAGCACCCGTCCGTGATGACCGGCACTTTCTTCCCGTCCCTGTCAGCGACATATATGAACCCGTCCACGAAAGTGTGGCTGTGCCCCCCGATCACAAGATCGACATTGCGGATCTGCGGAATCAGGGCCTGGTCGTTGTCATATCCGAGATGCGAGAGCAATATGACCATATCGCATTTCTCCACGGAACGCAGATAGTCCGCCCACCTGTTCGTCACCTCGACGTTGTCAAACTGAGGCAGACGCGAGGAAATTGTCGCGCTGACATTTGTCGACAGATCCGACTCAAGCCCGATTATGCCTATCTTCATCCCTCCTCGCTCCACAACCGCATAAGGAGACACATAATCTGCAAGATCAAACTGTGAAACATCAATGTTTGCAGACACAACAAATGTGTTTTCCAGCATTGCGAGCCGCTCTGTCAAGGCCTCGATATCATTGTCGAACTCATGGTTGCCAAGTGTGACGCAGTCATACCGCATGTCATTTATGACTTCCGGTTCCAACCTGCCCTTGAGTTCGGTGAAATAGGAAGTCCCCTGACTGAAGTCTCCGGCATGCAGCAGAAGAACGCGGTCATCTCCGTACACAGCACGTATGGAATCCACAAAAGCCGCCCTTTCGACCACTCCACCATGCCCCGCCTGAGGTCCGGTCCGGAGAGGTTCGAAATGGCTGTGGGTATCATTTGTATGTACAATCACGAGCCGTGGGGCGCGGACGCATCCAGACAGACCAAGCAGCAAAAGAAAAATCACAAATATCCTCTTCATCATTCAGCCCTCCTCTGCGTGAAACGACCATCGGAGGCATCCTCTATCAGACGGCCCTCCTTCTCGTAAGACTTGACATAAGGCAACATCGAGTCAATTACAAGCTTATCCGTGATTATCAATTCCTTGGCATTTTTCGCGAGTGTAAGACCATCTCCGCCGTCAAGCAGGAAATCAATCGTGGCCAGCCCGTATACCCTCACAGGATCAACGGGGACACCCCCAACAAGCAGCGTATCGATCCGGCCGTCTTCCACCACAAGTTTCGCCCCTCCGAAAGGCTGTACCCTGGCCGCTGCCATCCCCTCAAACACCCTGACAAGGTCAGCGCCCGACAAAGCCACATAGCTCAAGTAGTTTCTGAATGGAAACATCGAGACAATGTCGTCAAGAATCACATCGCCTGCTGGCATATCGACCCTGATGCCTCCGGAATTGATTATGCCCACATCAACTTTGCGGCGGACAATCCTTGCGACATCTTCCATTATATGGTCCACTATCCAGTTGGACAGATCCCCGTCCGGCTGCGTCTGGTTCATCTCCCTGGCCGAATGGGCCACGACCGCCTTGAGCCTGGACATCTGCGGCTGCACGGCTATAAGGTCCGCGGCTGTAGCGTAAGTCGCGCTGCCGGGGCGCCACACTTTCCCGTTCGGAGAGACATAACAGCTGTCATTGACCCTGCCCAGAGACGCCGTCACATTGTGGACACCGGCAGCGGTAACCCCAGTCCTGTGCCCGTCCATGATGAATTTCTCCCATGTAAAGGACCTCCCGCAGGAGCAGACCAGCAAAAGTGACAGAAAGCAGGCAGCTATTTTAGTCTTAACCATCTCCACAGATCTTTCCATCCTGACTTCTTGCCGAACATGAGGATTCCGACTTTGTAAATCTTCGACGACACCCAGGCACAGGCCACAAACGTCAGCAGAAGAAGCACAATCGAGAGTCCGATCTGCCACCCCGGAACCCCGAAAGGCAGCCGTGCAAGCATCACAATCGGGGAAGTGAACGGAATCATGGATCCCCATACCACCAGTGCACTGTCAGGTGCCTTGTAGGCATAAATCGCAATGAAGAATCCGATCAGAAGCGGAACCGTCACAGGCAAAATGAGCTGGCTGCTGTCCCCCTCGTTCTCCACAGCCGAACCGATAGCCGCAAACAGAGAGGCATACAGCATATATCCGAGAATGAAGAAAACCACAAAGCAAACCAGAATCTCTCCAAGGTGCATATTGGCAAGAGAAGACAGAATCACTCCGAATTCACCCGCCTCAGACATCTGGGAAGCCATCTCCCCGGCGGCGCCGCCACTCATCTGCATGAGTTCGGTCGGGTCGGTTCCGGCAAGCCCCGGACCCGCGACCGCACCTACAACAGCGACTATCGCAAACGTCAGCACTATCCACAAAAAGAACTGTGTCAAAGCCACAAGCGCGATACCGATTATTTTCCCGAACATAAGTTCGGTAGCCTTGACGGAACTGATGAGCACTTCGACGACTCTGCTGGCCTTTTCCTCAATCACAGAAGATGAGACCATGCCGCCGAACATGGAGATGAACATGTAAATCACCATACCCAGAAGCATGGATACCATCATATACACTCCGGACTCGGAGATCTTCTCCTCCCCGTCCTCTCCAAGAGTGTAAGTCTTGATCTTGATGTCAGGTTTGACATCCCGCATGATCTTGTCCAGACCCGGTATATTGTAAGAAGCCACGCGGTACGCCTCCACGGCATCATTTATCTTGGAGTTGAGGCTCTCTGACAAATCAATTCCGAGAGGCTTGACGGAATAAACCTCCGCCGACACGGATTTTGTCGAATCCACCGGAGAGACGGCAAGCACGGCATCATAGCCCAGAGAGGTAAGGCCGGCCTTGAGCGAATCAAGAGACATCCCTCCGCAGTCGGTCACAGTCATGCTCTCCGAATCCGTAAGGGTGGGCATCACGATTCCCGACTGGTCCACGACAGCTATCTTCTTGGCCGCCTCCTTGGTATTCATCATTATGAGAGCCGGAAGAAAGCACACCGCAGCGAAAAGCACAGGAGTGATGAAAGTGATCAGAAGGAAGCTTTTCTTCCTTACGCGAGTCATGTATTCGCGGTTGATTATCAATCGTATGGTCCTCAGGTTCATTTTGAATCCTCCCCTTCCGTTACAAGTTTGATAAAAATGTCGTTCATGCGGGGCATCAGTTCACGATATGAATTGATCTGCACCCCTTTATCAAGATATGTCCTGAGCGTGGAAGTCCCATCGGTTTCCCTGGGCAGCACCTCAGTATGACGCCCATCGGCATCAGTGTAGACAAGCTCCACATTATTGTTGCCATATCGGCGGCGGATATCATCCACACCGCCTGTAATGACAAGATGCGACTTGTTGATCAGGGCTATCTCATCACAAAGTTCCTCAACGGACTCCATGTTATGGGTTGAGAGGACAATCGTCGCTCCCTCATCTTTGAGGCGGAGTATTTCGTGCCGGATCAGTTCGGCATTGACCGGATCGAAACCCGAGAACGGTTCGTCAAGTATCATCAGGGAAGGCTTGTGCACCACGGTTGTGATGAACTGCACCTTCTGGGCCATGCCCTTGGAGAGTTCCTCTATTTTCTTGTCCCACCAGTTCTCTATCCCGAAACGTACAAACCATTCTTTCAAGGCTTTGCGGGCCTCGGAAGCGCTCATGCCCTTAAGCTGGGCAAGGAACATCGCCTGCTCTCCCACTTTCATCTTCCTGTACAGGCCGCGCTCCTCGGGCATATAGCCGATCTTCTCGACATCGCCCTGCGTTATCGGCGCGCCTTTGAAAAAGATTTCACCGGAAGTCGGGATCGTGATCCGGTTGATTATACGGATAAGAGTAGTTTTTCCGGCCCCGTTCGGGCCGAGCAGACCGAATATACGGCCTTCCGGAATTTGGAGATTGATGCCCTCAATGGCGACCTTATCTCCGAAACGCTTGGTGACGTCTCTGCATTCGATTATAGCCATACCACAAAAATAGAAAAAATCGCCCTATGCAGAGCGACTTTTTCTTAATTTTTAATTAAAAATTTGTAAAATTACTTCGCGCTTATCGCCACAACCGAGCAAGGAGGAAGGGTGACCTCAAGTCCGGCCTTGGTGAGTTTCCACGCCTTGAACTGGGCCGGAGCCACTTTGTCGGCACTTCCGAAGTCGTTGTAGTCGCGTGCATCCTTGGATGTTAGAACCCGTGCGGAGAGGATTTCAGACACGGCTTTAGGGTTGTCGAATCCCACAAGCACTTTCATCGGCTTCTTGAGATCGGTATTGACGAGCGAGATGTTCATCTTCCCGTCCTTGCGTGATGCGGTCACGTCCACCTGAGGGACATCGACCTTGCGGTCGCATGCTATCTTCGGGGTAAGGCAGTCAGAGGCGAGGAATTCAGCATCCTGATGCACATTGTACATCTCGAACACATGGTATGTCGGGGTGAGCACCATCTCCTTCTCATTGGTGAGGATCATGGCCTGGAGAACATTCACGACCTGTGCGATGTTGGCCATCTTCAGGCGGCGTGTGTACTTGTGGAAGATGTCGAAGTTGAGGGCGGCCACGATCGCATCACGCATGGTGTTCTGCTGGTAGAGGTGTCCCGGGTTGGTGCCCGGCTCCACATCGAACCAGGTCCCCCACTCGTCCAGAAGCAGGTCCACATTGCCCTTAGGGTCAAGCTCATCCATGATGTCGATATGCTTCTTGAGCACTTCTTCGATCTCGATGCTCTTTGAAAGGATGTTGTAATATTCCTTGTCGGTGAACTTGGTGGCCGCACCCTTGTGTGACCAGTCTATAACGGTATAGTAATGGAGGGAGATTCCCCTCATGCCCTTGCGTCCGATGTTGTTCATCAGCACACGGGTCCAGTTGTAGTCATAGTCCGAGGCGCCGCTGGCGATCTTGTAGAGACGGTTGCCGCTGAAATCGCGAAGATAAGTCGCATAGCGGCGGAAGAGATCGCTGTAGTACTCCGGTGTCATGTTGCCACCGCAGCCCCAGGCCTCGTTGCCGATGCCGAAATACTTCACCTTCCAAGGCTCCTGCCTTCCGTTGGCGCGGCGCAGGTCGGCCATGGTGCTCTTGGCGTCCGAGGTCATGTACTCGACCCACTTTGCCATCTCCTCCACGCTGCCGCTGCCCACGTTGCCGCTGATGTACGGCTCGATGTCAAGCATCTCGCAGAGATTGAGGAACTCGTGCGTGCCGAAACTGTTGTCCTCAAGGGTCCCGCCCCAGTTGTTGTTGGAGATGTACGCCCTCTTCTCCTGAGGGCCGATGCCGTCCATCCAGTGGTAGTCGTCGGCAAAGCAGCCGCCCGGCCAGCGCATCACAGGGACTTTCAGGGCCTTGAGAGCTTCGAAAACGTCCTTGCGGTAGCCTTTGATGTTGGGCACGTCCGAGTCTTCCCCGACCCAGAGACCGCCATAGATGCAGCGTCCGAGATGCTCGGAGAACTGTCCATAGATCTCTGCCGGGATGGTGACGCCGGTGCCGGCATCATGGATACGGATTGTCGCGTCCTGGGCGCCCAGGCCCACAGAACCGAGCAGGCAGAAGCCCGCACACAAAGAAGAGATTGTCCTTTTCATTTGGTCTATGTGTTGTTATATATGGTCAAACTTCGCAAAATTAGGAAAAAAAACGTAATTTCGCGCATTATGGCGAAGTCATCAGTCAACATTGGAACACAATGCGAACAAATTGTAACGGACATCCGCAGAGGGGTCTTCTCACCGGTATATCTGCTCATGGGCGATGAACCGTTCTACCCGGAGCTGATATGCGATGCCATAATAGAGCACTGCATCCCCCTGGAGGACAAGGATTTCAATGAGACCATACGCTTCGGAGCAGATGTCAACGCCGCCCAGGTCACGGCTACGGCAAGGCAGTACCCGATGATGGCCGACAGGCAGCTGGTCGTGGTGAAGGAAGCACAGATGATGCCGGACCTCGAACAGATGGCCACCTACTGCAGCGCCCCTCTCGAGTCTACAGTGCTCGTCCTTCTCATGCGGAAAGCCTCGGCAGACAAGCGGAAAGCGCTCTACAAGGCTGTCCAGAAAAACGGCATCGTCATCGACTCCCCGGCCATAAGGGACTACGAGGTCGCGGGCTGGATTTCTTCATATTACAGGGGACGCGGGCTTGACATCTCGCCGCAGGCCGCAGCTCTGCTGGGGGAATACGCCGGCACGGATCTCTCCAAAATAGCAATCGAAACAGACAAACTGCTCAAGAACCTCCCGGAAGGGGCAAAAGAAGTCAAAGCCGAGGACATAGAGAGAAACGTCGGAATCTCAAGGCAGTTCAGCATTTTCGAACTCACCAAGGCCCTGTCGCTCAAAGACGCGCCCAAGGCACTCCGCATCGCAGCCGCCATCTCCTCGGATGCGAGGTTCTACATGCCTCCAGCAATCAGCGCGATATTCACCAACTTCAGCAGGATTCTCCGCTACAGCGCACTGCTGAGCCGGAGTCCGAGGCCATCCCCGGAAGAAAAAGCGAAAGTGCTTGCCGGGGTCAACCCTTACTTCTATAAAGAATACGATGCCGCTGTCAGAAACTATCCCCTCCCGAAGGCCATGGAAGCGATATCGTTGCTGTGCCGATATGACTACCTCGCCAAGGGAGGGGATGGTGGAACTGCCGCTGCCGACGAACTTCTCGTCGAACTGTGCGCCAGGATTGTCAGTCTTTAGAAATTATTTCTCGTATTTCTTCTCTTTGGTACGGGTGAGTTTCTCCTTCATAGCGTCAACGCACCCCGTCACGGCGTTCTCGAAAGTGTCGGCAACCCTCTCGATGATGAGGCTGTCACCAGGAATGCGGATCTGGATTCTCGCCTTCTTGCCGTCCTTGGTGTCTTCGAGCGACACTTCCGCCTCATCCGCCACTCCATCGAAGAACTTCGACAGGCGTGAGACTTTCTTCTCGACGAATGCGGTGAGCTTCTCACCGGCATCGAACTTCAGTGCTTTAAGCTTTACGTCCATAATTTAATCCGTTTTAGTCCCGCGCAGGGACTGGTTATCTTCCGTAAATATAACAAAAATTCCATTTGTATGCACCATCCCAACAAATTGGGATTGCACGGAGGGCAGTGAAGCCCTACTTTTGCATGACAATACAAATACCGCAAATATGAAAAAGTTACTAAGCATCTTCATTTCCGTCCTGTTCGCGGCCACTTCGCTGCATGCCGAGTCCGCGCTTGTAATCATCGCCCACGGCCATACGCTTGAAAGCTGGCGGAAGCCTGTCCTCGCACTGGAAGAGACCGTACGTGAACGTCTTGCCGAACGCGGCATCAACGATTTCAGCTATGTCAGGGTCGCGATGATGGAATATACCGAACCGTCCGTCGCCTCCGTCATGGAAGACTGCCAAAGACAAGGGATCGACACCGTGTTCGCCCTTCCGCTCTTCATCGCACCTTCCAGCCACTCCGAAGACGACCTCCCCAACATCCTCGGGCTCAAATTCTCCAAAGATGTGAGAGACGAACTCGAAGAGGAGGGTACAAGATTTGTCAAGGGAGACCTAAAAATAGTGCTCGGCCCGACCCTGTACAGCACTGACATCATTGAGAAGATAATGCTTGAGCGCATCAGCGCGCTGTCCGCCAATCCGGAAGAAGAGGCGGTGGTGATCCTTGCACATGGAGATCCGGAACGGGCGGGTTTCTGGGACAATCTGCTCTCAAGGTCAGCAGATTACATAAAGGAGCATACATCCATAACGTACACGGACGGGGAAAAGGTAGCCATGGGAATGCACATGGCGGATGACCTCACCGCCATATTGGAAAAAGCCGCAGAACACAAGAAAAGAATACTTGTACAGGGCATCTACCTCACTTCCAATGTGAAGAACATGGCCGACAGGATAGGGATGAAAGAAAGGCAGAAGAGTCTCGAGGAAAACGGGATATTAATCGTCTACTCAGACCAGGGCATCCTCCCTCTGGCGACTCCGGAGATAACTGACTGGATCATTGACAGGGCCGAGGAGTGGAAAGGGGCGTACTAGTCCCCTTTTTCCCCCTTGGCCCTCGGATGGGCATTCTGATAGACCGAACGCAGGCGCTCGATGCTCGTGTGGGTATAGACCTGAGTGGCGGCAAGAGAAGAGTGGCCGAGCAATTCCTTGATTGAATTGAGGTCCGTCCCCCCTTCAAGAAGTTCAGTGGCCAGAGTGTGCCGAAGCATGTGAGGCGACTTGCGGCCTTCCACGCCGCCGTTTTCCCCAAGTTCTCTTTTCACAGCCCTATCTATGAACATGGGATAAAGCCTCCCGCCCTTCGGAGTCTGCAGCAGCGGTGCAGCCGGACTCAAGTCAGCACCCTCCATATTATCCAATGATTTAAGATAAAGCATTATTTCGTCATAAAGTGCGGGAGTAAGAGGCACCTCCCGCATTTTTCCTCCTTTTCCCTTGACCCTGACCACCTTTCGACCTCTGTCCAGAGAACTCCTGTCTAGAGAAGCGAGTTCCGCCCGCCTCAACCCCGTACAATATAGAAAACTCACTATTAGCCGGCCCAGAGCAGCCTCATAGGTTCCATATTCCGGTACTCCGGAAGTGTTCCTGAAATACTCGTCCATCACTTCACGTCTGAAAAACTCCGGGAGTCGCTTCACCTGTCTGGGTTTCTTGAGAAGATGTACGGGATTAGCCTTGAGCTCACCCTCTTTCATAAGGAAACGGCAGAAACCGCTCAGGGCACTGAGGTGAAGCGACACGGTTTTTGCCGACTCCCTCTTCTCGTCAAGAAGGTGCACCTCGTATGACCTGACGGACTGGACATCAAGATATGAGGACAGCTTTTCACTCCCGTCATACCCGCAGAAGGAAAGATACCCGTCCACAGCCTCCCCATATATCTCGCAGGTCCTTGGCGAGTAACGCCTGACCGTTCTCAAGTACTCAATGTACCTGTCACGCATCATCACTGTACCGCTTTGAGACCCAGTTCAGGCGCGCGCAGCCGCATATATCCGTCCGCCTGCGCGAAATCATTGCCGATCACGCCGTCAAGTATCGCTTCCTTGACCATCTCTTTGAGCTGCCCTATCTCCCGGCATGGGGGGATGCCGTACACCTGCATCACATACTCCCCGGTGATAGGGTTCTTGAAGTTGCGTATGGCATCTTTCTCCTCCACTTCCACAAGTTTGCGCCTGACAAGCTCGAAGTTGGACTTGATCCTCGCCACCTTGGCCTCGTTCTTCGAGGTGATGTCCGCATTGCAGAGCAGCATAAGGTCATCTATGTCGTCCCCGGCATCGAACAGCAGGCGCCGCACTGCGGAATCCGTCACCCCGTCATCCACGAGGGCTATAGGCCTCAGATGAAGACGCACCAGTTTTGCGACGTATTTCATCTCATCCATAGAGAGGGCGAGCCTCCGGAAAATCGGGGGCACCATCCTGGCTCCGATGACATCATGCCCGTGGAATGTCCAGCCGACGGCCTTGTCATAGCGTTTGCTGGCAGGTTTACCTATATCATGAAGAAGTGCGGCCCACCTGAGCCACAAAAGGTGATCCCTCCCCTCCTGCGGAGCGACATCCTCCCTGCGTATATTGTCAGTCACTGCGAGCGTATGGGCGAAATTGTCCTTGTGCCCACGACCGTCCACAGTCTCGACACCCTTGAGTGCTGAAAGTTCGGGCAGTATCCTCGGCAGAAGCTCTGCGGAATCGAGCAGCTGAAAAGCCAGGGACGGCCGGTCCGTGACGAGCATCTTGTCAAGTTCTTCGGCAATCCTTTCGCGAGAGAGGATGCTCAGCCTGTCCGCCATCCTGCGCATGGACTCCATCGACTCCGGGACTATCCTGAATGTCAGCTCTCCGGTGGAAAGCTTGGCGGCGAAACGCACAGCCCTCAGCATCCGGAGCGGGTCATCCGAATAGGTGGTGTCAGGGTCCAGAGGAGTACGTATGATGCCGGCTGCAAGATCCCGGATACCACCGAACGGGTCAATCAGCGCCCCGAAGTCATCTTTCTGAAGGGAAAAGGCCATCGCATTGATAGTGAAGTCCCGGCGCATCTGGTCATCCTCTATGGTGCCGTCCTCCACTATGGGTTTGCGGGACTCCCGCCGGTAGGACTCCTTGCGAGCCCCCACGAACTCGATCTCATCGCCGTCAAAGCGAAGCATCGCCGTCCCGAAATTCTTGAAATACGAGACCTTCTTATGCAGCCGCTCCCCCACAGCCTCGGCGAAATCAACGCCGCTCCCCTCCACCACGACATCTATATCGTTGCAGGGACGGCCCAAAAAACAGTCTCTGACATAGCCTCCTATCACGAAGGCCCTCACCTTACGTTCTGCGGCCACCTCACTCAATATTCGGAAAACCGGCCTTTTCAAAAATTGCGCTGTTACTGTTGACATATCATCTCTTCGTAATCAGGGAAACGCTCGCACGGGACGAAGCTTCTCCCCTCCAACTTGTAAAGATAGGTCAAATTTCCGTTCGTAAGCACCAGGAAGCGCACCCCGAGCACAGAATTGTAGCGCATGGCCTGCTCTATCACCCTGAAATCGATGGGCACATCCGGCCGCTTGCACTCCACAACGGCCAGAGGCGAGGCATTACGGCCATATACCAGAATGTCTGCCCTATAGAGCTTCTCTCCGAAACGGAAGCCAACCTCGCTCATCATCAGATGGGCCGGCACACCGAAGCAGTCCCTCAGCTGCAAAATAAACCACTGCCGCACCTGTTCCTCAGGTGTGGCAGTGACATTCTTTTTTCTCAGAGGATCCCAGAGGAACTCCCCGCTCATTTCTTGGCCTCCACAGCGGCACGCTCAACAGACAGGCACGCCTTGTAATTGGCTATATACTTGTCGAAGCCTTCAACTTCGGCATCCGAAGGGGTGACCTCGATACCCCCGTCCCCTACGAAGACCTTGGAATCAAGGAAGTCCTCAAGGCTGAGAGAATCCGGGTTGTCCACACGATAGCGTGCAAGCAGGGCAATGCCCCAGGCGCCGCCCTCACCGGCAGTCTCCATCACAAAAATCGGAGAATCGAGAGCCGCGGCAAGGATACGCTGCCCAACCTCCGGGGTCTTGAAGAAGCCCCCATGAGCCGATATCCTGTCCACTTCGACCTTTTCATCCCGGAAGAGGATATCGTTGCCTATCTTGAGCACCCCTACCGCCGCATAGAGCTGGGCACGCAGGAAATTCGCTAGGCCGAATCTGTCTGATGCGGAACGCACAAAGAGCGGACGTCCATCTGAAAACCCTGTCACAGGCTCGCCTGAGACATAATTGTAGGCCACCAGACCGCCGCAGTCCGGATCCCCTTCAAGCGCATAATTGAAAAGCATGGAGAAGAGCTTGGACTCGTCAGCGTTCACCCCGAGCAGTTTTTGGAAATCGCCGAAAATACGTACCCATTCGTTGAACTCTGAAGTGCAGTTGTTACAATGCACCATGGCCACAGGGCTGCCGTCCGGGGTGGTCACCATGTCGATGACCTCGTAAGGACGGGAAAGTTCGTGCTCAAGGACTATCATCGAGAACGACGATGTCCCGGCGGAGACATTGCCCGTGCGTTTGCGCACGGCATTGGTCGCGACCATACCTGTGCCGGCATCGCCTTCAGGCGGACACATAGGCACGCCTGCCTTCAGTTTTCCGCTCGGGTCAAGCTTCATGGCTCCGGCCTCCGTAAGATATCCGGCATCCTCTCCGGCCATGAGCGCCTTCGGCAGAATGTCCCGCAATTTCCAAGGATATCCTTCCGGTTCCACAAGGGTGTCGAACTTGCTGATCATCTCTTCAGAGTAGTCACCGGCAGAGGAATCTACCGGCAACATCCCCGATGCATCTCCTATACCGAGCACTCTTCGTCCGCTGAGCTGCCAGTGGATATAGCCGGCAAGGGTCGTGAGATAATCAATCTTGCCCACATGTTCCTCTCCGTCGAGTATAGCCTGATACAGGTGGGAGATGCTCCAGCGGAGCGGAATATTGAACTTGAAGAGATCAGAGAGTTCAAGCGCGGCACGTCCCGTGTTGGTATTGCGCCAGGTCCTGAAAGGTACAAGAATGTTGCCGTCCTTTCCAAAAGGCATGTATCCGTGCATCATGGCGCTGATGCCGATGCCGGCGAGCCTCTCCACCTCCACGCCGTAACGTGAGCGCACGTCGGAGCAAAGGTCCGCATACGAAGCCTGGAGTCCGGCCCAGATGTCATCGACGCTGTATGTCCACAGGCCGTCCACAAGCTGGTTCTCCCAGGTATAACTCCCCTGGGCGAGAGGGTGGTTGTCCGAACCTATCAGGACAGACTTTATCCTAGTGGAGCCGAGCTCTATGCCCAATATGGCCTTGCCCGAGGCGACAAGTTCTTTGGCTTTGATCGCGTCCATTATTTGAGGGCCTTATCAAGCATGTAATAGATCTCATTGTAGCGGAGCTCCTTCTTGAAGTCCGTCACGTTGGTCTTCTCGCCGATGTGGAGCATCTCGATGTCGGCAATCTCAGCATAGTCCTCCCAATACTCCGAGGTGAGGCTGTAGGAGAATGCTGAATGATGGGTGCCACCGGCAATGATCCACGCAGCGGCGCCTACCTCGAAATCAGGCTTCGGTATCCAGAGTGCGGATGCCACCGGAAGCTTAGGAAGCGGCTTCGGCTTGATGCACTCGACATCTGCCGCGATGAGGCGGAAACGGTTGCCCATATCGACAATGGTGGCCGTGATGCCGCTGCCGGTCTTGCTTGTGAAGACAAGGCGGGCCGTAGGTGTCTTGCGCACCCCGATCCCGAGTTCATGTACCTCAAGACGAGGACGTGAGGCTGCGATGAGCGGACATACTTCCAGCATGTGGGACTGCAGGATGGCGGAACGTTCCCCGTCGAAGTTGAGGGTATAGTCCTCAAGGAAAGAGCAGCCTCCCTCAAGGCCCTGGCTCATATACCATACCGTACGGTAAAGGGCTGCCGTCTTCCAGTCACCCTCAGCGCCGAAGCCGTAGCCCTCGGCCATCAGGCGCTGGGATGCAAGACCGGGGATCTGGTCAAACCCGCGTCCGGTCTTCTCCACGTCTACATCACCGAGGTCATCGAAATTGGTGGTGAAGCACTTGGCTCCGGTATCCTTAAGAACTGCACGCAAGGTGAGTTCGGCCTTGGCGGAGTTCCACACCTTCCTGTAAGCGACCGTAGACTTGTCCTCCAGAGAGGCGTCATGCTCATAAAGCCTGAAATATTCTCCCACGAGAGCATCCACGTCAGCATCCGCCACAGCGTCAAAATATGGCATCACAGAACTGAACGGCATATAGTCTACGTGATAGCCGAGTCTCATCTCGGCTTCGACCTTGTCGCCGTCTGTCACGGCCACATTGTTCATCTGGTCGCCAAAACGGATGACACGGCAATCCTGGGCATCGGCCCAGGCGGCAGCCACCCTCTCCCAGACAGCGATGCGCTCGAGCGTACGGGCATCTTTCCAGTATCCGACGACCGTCTTGTGCGGCTTGCGCATACGGGCCAGTATATGTCCGAACTCCCTGTCGCCGTGTGCGCTCTGGTTGAGGTTCATGAAATCCATGTCCATGGTGTCCCAGGGAATCTCCTCGTTGAACTGGGTGTGGAGATGCAGAAGAGGCTTGCGGAGCCGCTGCAATCCATGGATCCACATCTTGGCCGGGGAGAACGTATGCATCCAGGCGATGACGCCGATACATCTAGGCTCGGCCTCGGCCCGGCCCATAACGTCCGCAACCTCGGCTGAAGAGTTGGCCGTACCCTTATATACAAGCTTCACAGGAAGGATGCCGGATGCGTTCATCCCGTCCACCATCTTCTGCGAATGTCCGTCTACCTGCACCACTGCATCCCCGCCATAGAGGAGCTGCGCTCCGGTCACGAACCATACCTCAAGATTTTCAAATGCTTTTACCATGATCTTATTTCTTTTTGATTTGTCCATAATATGCCCCTGGCCCGTGCTTGCGTGAGAAATGCTTCTCGATGAGCAGCGGGTTCATAGTAAGGTTGGGATTGATTCCGAAAGAGATATAGGCCATCTTGGCCACCTGCTCGAGCACCACTGCGTTGTAGACCGCCCCGTCGGCATCCTTGCCCCAGGTGAACGGCCCGTGGTTCTTGACCAGCACCCCCGGCGTATGCACCGGATTGAGTCCTTCGAAGCGGCGCACTATAACGTTGCCGGTCTCGAGTTCGTAGTCACCCTTGACTTCCGCCTCGCTCATGTCCGGGGTGCACGGCACCGCATCGTGGAAATAGTCGGCATGGGTAGTGCCTATGTTCGGTATGTCCAGACCCGCCTGGGCCCAGGAAGTGGCATAGGTGGAATGCGTGTGCACGACTCCCCCGATCTCGGGAAAAGCCTTGTAGAGCACCACATGCGTAGGGGTGTCTGATGAAGGGTTGAGTTCGCCTTCCACCACCTTCCCGTCCAGGTCCACGACCACCATGTCCTGAGGCTTCATCACGTCATAGCTCACACCGGACGGCTTTATCACCACCAGGCCGCTGGCGCGGTCAATGGCTGACACATTGCCCCATGTGAACAGGACAAGCCCGTGCCTTACCAGGTCAAGATTTGCACGGCAGACCTTTTCTTTGAGTTCTTCAAGCATAATTACCAAAGTATTACATAAAGTGCAGCGACAATCGCGCAGATGACGAAAGCCCATGCATTGTATGATTTGCTGGTGTGGAAGAGCGTGAGATCCACAGGCAGGGCCTTAGGGTCAGCCTTCTTGTCACGGGCATCGCTGTAGAGCCAGATGGCCTGGCCGCCGACGAGGACGCCGAAGAAGATGAAGGCCTGGAAACCGATGTCGTTGAGATAAGCGATGAAATTGTCCTCAGGGGTGGCGGAAACAGGAAGCAGGGCTCCCCATATTATCACCACGAGGGCGAGAAGCACGAAGAACCCACCTGCGAGCCCCATCCTGCGGGCCCATTTGAGCATGGTCGCCCGATCCTTGGCCTCAGGCAGCTGCACGGATACGAATTTCTTGTCCACCAGCGACATGAGTACGAAGAAAACAAGCAGGATTATGAAAATGTAACCCGCCCTGAGCTGGAACGGAACCCCGCCGAGGAAAATCTTGAACAGTACCCCGAGAGGGATGGTGATGATGGCTGTCCAAACCGCTGCGCGGCTGGAGGCACGCTTCCAGAGCAGACCTAGTCCGAATACCACGATGATGCCCGGATAGATGAATCCGGAATACTCCTGGATATACTGGAACGCCTGGTCAAGACTGCCCAGAAGAGGCTCCACCGCTATGGCTGCAATCACCAGCGCGGCCACTGAAGTGAGACGTCCCACATGGACGAGTTTCTTGTCTGTGGCGTTCTTGTCGATGTACTTCTTGTAGATGTCCATCGTGAAGAGGGTGGACGTACTGTTGAACATGGATGCCAGGGAAGATATTATGGCTGCCGCGAGGGCTGCGAAAGTCAAGCCCTTGACTCCGGTAGGAGTGAAGTTGCGCACAAGCCACGGATAGGCGTCATCTGCGACATTGATCGAACCCTGAAGCCCGCTGAGGAGCTCAGGACGCAGAGAGATGTAATAAGCGCAGATGCCCGGGAGAACCACGATGAAAGGGATGAGGATCTTGAGGAATCCGGCAAAGACCAGACCCTTCTGGGCCTCCTCGACGCTCTTGGCGGCAAGCCCCTTCTGGATGATGTACTGGTTGAAACCCCAGTAGCCGAGATTGGTGAGCCATACGCCGCCGACAACCGCCGCGATGCCCGGAACATTGGCGAACGCGCTGGCCCCGTGGCTCTGCTGGATGACAAGATGCAGGTGGCTGTCGTTGAGATGTTCTCCGGTGGTCAGGTCGGTAAAGAGATTGTGCAGTCCGGCCATAGCTCCAGCCCCCTCGCCCACTGCCTCAAGCGCGAAGAATGCGGTCACAAGGCCGCCGCCTACCAGGAAGAACACCTGAAGCACGTCAGTCCACGCCACCGAGGCAAGGCCTCCATATATCGAATAAATTCCGGCAATGATGAAGAGAAACAGGACGATCACCATCCTCATCGAGATTGAGAAGCTGCCCATGACAAGCGTCGCCCCCTGAAGTCCGAGGATCTGCTCGATGGCAAGAGCTCCGAGCCAGGCCACAGAAGTCAGATTGACAAACACATAGAGGAAAAGCCAGAGTATGGAGAAAGCCAGACCCACACCGTCCGTATAACGCTCGCGGAGGAACTGCGGTATGGTGAAAATCTTGCGCTTGAGCATGATCGGCAAGAGGAACTTGCCGATGACGACAAGCGTGACAGCCGCCATGAGCTCATAAGCGGCCGTGGCTATTCCGTCAGCATAACTGGTGCCGGACATGCCGATAAACTGCTCGGCGGAGATGTTGGCGGCTATCAGGGATGCTCCCACAGCCCACCAGGTAAGGCTGTTGCCGGCAAGAAAATAATCATTGGCGCTCTTCTGATGGCCTTTTTTGTTGCGTCCGAGGAAAAGCCCGAGAGAAACAAGAACCACCAGATACACAAGGACGATGACAAGATCTACCGTCCTGAAGCCTGAAGCGGCTATTTGCTGAAAAATTCCCATCTCCCCAGACTATTTGGTATAGAACGCATAGATGCAGCGGCTGCTGTAGGTCTCGCCCGGACGAAGCACGGTGGAAGGCCACTGAGGCCTGTTGGGGCTGTCCGGATAGTGCTGGGTCTCAAGGCAGATCGCCGCCCTCTTCTGATAGGTGACGCCACCCTTGCCCTTGATGCTGCCGTCAAGGAAGTTGCCTGTATAGACCTGGACTCCCGGCTCTGTGGTGTACACGTCCATCGCTATGCCCGTCAACGGGCAGAAAAGCGTGGCGGCAACCTTGCTGACATCACCCTTGGTGTCGAGCACCCAGTTGTGGTCGTAACCGCTGCCGTTACGGATCTGCTCGTCGGAGGTGTCGTTGATCCTGTCCCCGATCTTATGCATGGAGGTGAAATCCATTGGAGTGCCCTGGACAGGGACATTCTCCCCGAGAGGAATGCTGAAACGGTCTATCGGAGTGAACTCGGAAGCGTTGACATACAGGCTGTCCTCCACTATGCTGCGTGACGGATCTCCGCTGAGGTTGAAATAAGAGTGGTTGGTCATGTTGATCACAGTCGGCGCCGTGGTCGTGGCACTGTAGCTGATGTCGATCTTGTTGTCTTCAGTCAGGGTGAATGTCACGAAAGCGGTCACTGCCCCCGGGAAGCCGTTGTCTCCGTCAGGAGAGTCAAGGCGCAGCTTGACATGTGACGCGTCAGCCTCCACCATGGTGTAAGACTTGTACTGCCAGCCTGTCGGCCCGCCGTGGAGGCAGTTGTCAAAGTTGTTCTTCGGGAGGTTGTACTCCTTGCCGTCAAGGGTGAACCTCGCACCCGCGATGCGGTTGGCATAGCGTCCGATGGTGGCACCGAAATCGGTCTCGTGGTTCTGCGGGTAGTAGTCCTCGACTTTGTCGAAACCGAGCACCACGTCACGCTTCACCCCGTCACGGTCAGGAACGATTATGGAAGTGATACGGCCTCCGAAATTGGTCACCGTCACCTCCATCCCCGCTTTGTTTTTCATTGTGTAGAAAGCATCGCCCTGCCCCTCAGAATGCGAGCAGGCTACAACAGGCAAGGCACATAGGCCCAGCATCAGTTTGCAGATATTTTTCATAAATAAAAAAGTTTGTTCTATTGGCTTCAGTTTCCGCAAATTTACTAAAAATCTCAAAGTATGTAACATCTCGATGCAACAAAAACATTTAGCGTCGTTACTTTGAACGATTACTATTACATGCCCGAGACATGGACAGGAGGCCTGCACAACCGTATTTGCCGGTTTTTTTGGAAAATCAGCAAGACAGACATATTTTTGCAGCGCAAAAAAAAGAAAAAAAGCAATGGACAAGATAAAGAATCCGTATCTCCCGCTCCGGGACAAGGGGTACAACTGCTTCGCCTGCTCACCGTGGAACACGAAAGGGCTCAAGATGGAGTTCTGGGAAGACGGGGATGACATAGTTTCCGTCTGGACAGCTTCCGGAGACTACCAAAGCTGGACGGACACTGTGCATGGTGGCATCCAGGCCACGCTTCTCGACGAGGTCGGAGGCTGGTATGTGACTCGCAAACTCCAAACGGCAGGCGTGACGTCAAATCTCAACATACGCTACCGCAAGACCGTCCCTGTCGGGAAGCCCCTTGAAATAAGGGTGCGCCTCAAAGAAATGAGACGCAACCTCGCCGTCATGGAAGGAAGCATAAGCTGCGAAGGCACGGTGTGCACCACGGCTGAAATCATCTATTTCACCGTATCCCAGGAAAAAGCCCGTGAAGATTTCTTCTTCAGCGGCTGCGAACTCGAGAAAGATTAGGGATATACGAAACGCAGTTCCCCTCTACTGGCCTTGCCGAGCATCTGCGCAGCAGCAACTTTGGCCCCGGCAAGGTCATGGAAAGTGCAGTTGCCGCACTCATCCGGCTTGGAACCCGGAATCTTCCCCTCGTACTCTGCAATGAAACGGAACATCCCCGTGAGCACATCCACGAGAGAGTCATATTCTGGCGTGCCTGCAGTGAAATCCCCTGAAACAATCAGATAGAAACCCGTCAGGCAGCCCATCGGGCCGAAATAAATTATGCGGTCCTTCCAGCCGTCAAGATTACGCAGATACGTCGCCCCGAGGTGCTCTATCGTATGCGCGGCTTTCGGTTCCAGGGCGGGTTCAACATTGGGACGCCTGAAACGGATGTCAAGCGTTGTAAGGGTTTGGCCCGCCACACTGTCCTTACGGGACACATATATCCCGGGAAGAAGACGGGTATGATCTATGGTGAATGATGCTATCTTTTCCATTCTTCATCAATAAGATAATCCAGAACGGCTTTGAGGGCACCGTTCAGCAGCCCCGGGGCTTCAGCCCAAAATCCCTCATACGACGGCGCATCCGGGCATAGAGGAGTGTCGCTGACCATCCTCATGGAAATGAAAGGCAAAGAGTATCGCAGGCAGGTCTGGGCCAGAGATCCGCTTTCCATATCCACTCCAAGAGCCTCCGGCAAGGCCCTGGCAATCTCCATGGCCTTGCCGGGACTGTCCACGAACCAGTCGCCCGAAGCCATGCGGCCAAGATGCACCTTGTAACCTTGACGGGAGATGGCTGCTCGGAGAGCGGAGAGGTCAATCCCCGAAAACTCGAACACCGGAGGAAGCCCCTGTACCTGGCCGGGAGCATTGGGGGTGCCGCACCAGACATCGTGATAACGCACGGAAGAAGCCAGGATCATATCCTTCTGCACGATGCTCCCGTCAGCACACAAAGTCCCGCACACTCCGGTGGACACAAGACAATCCAGTCCGCAGGCGCCGGTCATGGCCGCCGCACATAAGGCTGAGTTCACTTTCCCTATCCCCGACTGCGCTGCGACCAGCTCGACTCCGCGGTACATTCCGCGACGGAAGATGAATCCCCCCGGCCCGCTCTGCACCTCAAGTCCGAGCCCGCCTTCGAGCAGGCGGAGCTCGGACTCCATAGCTACGGTTATCCCGACAGTCTTCATTATGGTCTGAGGCCGCTGCCGCCCTGGAGGGTTATGGTCTCGCCTGTGACATAATGGGCATCCTCAGAAGCGAGGAACACGCAGACCGGACCTATATCATCGGCAGGGTCTGCAAAGTGCCCGAGAGGAATCCCCTGTATCGTCTTCTCGAAAAGATCGGGGTACTGCTCTTTCCACTGTTTGAGGCTCTCCGTCATGGCCAGCGGACATACGACATTGACTCTGACCCCGTCAGGCCCCCACTCTGCGGCTGCCACGCGCGAGAGTCCGCGTATGCCTTCCTTGGCTGCGGCATAAGAGGACTGCCCGAGTTTTCCGAAAAGCCCGGCACCGGAGGCGAAGTTGATGACAGAACCTTTCACGGCCTTCAGAGCTGGGAAACATTCCCTCATGTAATAAAATGCAGCATACAGGCCCGAGTAAATTGCAAGGTCGAAATCCGCCTTTGTATGCTCCACCAGAGGAAGGCCGGACTTGGAAGTCTGGGCATTGTTGATCAGAGTGTTGATCTTGCCGAAATGGTCAAGGGCTGTCTTCACCACCGATTTGACAGAGTTCTCGTCAGCGCCGTCAGCCACTATCGGAAGCACCTGAATACCATATTCGGATTCCAGTTTGTCTTTCGCCGTGAGAAGTCTGGACTCTGTGCGGCCTGTGAGCACGAGATTGGAGCCTTCTCTCGCGAAGGCCGTAGCGAGGCCGAAGCCTATCCCCTTACCGCCACCGGTAATGAGGGTCACATTATCTTGGAGTCGTTTCATATACACAAAAACGGCTGCGTTTTAGCGGCACGCAACCAAATAATAATTATATGCAAATTTTATTCCGTCACCCTTTTCATGTCACTGCGATACCTCAGAAAGAAGAACACGCCGGCGATAGTCAGGCCTATCGGGAATCCGAGCCATATCCCGACAAGCCCCAGACTTGTCTTGAATCCCAGCAGATAAGCCGCCGGGATGGCAATGAGATAATAGCTCACGAAAGCCGCTTTCATGATAGGTTTGACATCCTGCAAACCTCTAAGCACATTGGCGAAACACAGCTGAAGTCCATCGCCGAACTGATATGCGAAAAGCACGAAGAAAAGGGACACAGCCATGGCGGACACTTCCGGAGAATCAGTGAACACCCCGGCAGCCTGGTAACGGAAGACATAAAGAAGGACGGAAAGAGTCGCCGAGATGCAGACAATCATGCCATAACCCTTGGCCGCATATTCTCGAACTCCCCGGTAATCCCCGCGCCCGCAGGCATTGCTGACCAGTATGGACAAAGCGAACGAGAGCCCCTGCATCATCAGGAAAAACAGCTGGGAAATCGTGATGACCACCTGGTGCGCGGCCAGTTCAATAACCCCGAGCCAGCCGGCCATCACCGCAGCAAAGGTAAAGGATGAGGTCTCAAGAGCCATCTGAATGGCCACCGGATAGCCTACAGCGAAAATGCCTTTCATCTCAGATCCGGAAATGACGGCCTCCCTTATGGCCAGTGCATATTTTTTCAGGCTTCGCGAATACATTATATATATGAGAAACGCCACGAAAATCAACACTCTGGAAAACAGGGTGCTCAGCCCGGCCCCGACAAGTCCGAGTTCAGGGAAACCGAGATTGCCATAGATGAGAACCCAGTTGCCGAAAATGTTGACGGCATTGCCTATGAGCAGAAAGACCATGGACACCACAGGACGGCAAATGCCGTCGGAAAACTGTTTTAAGGTATTGAAGCCGAGCGCGAAAAGGGTGGATATGCCCACTATCACAAAATATGGCCTTATGAGAGGCAGCAGTTCCGGTTCCTGCCCGAAATGGCCCAGACAAGCATATATGACAATTAGCAGCACAACGCTCGCCAATCCAATCAGGCCATTCACAGCCAAGCCGTTACGGAGAGTCTCCCCCACCGACTTGACATCCCCACGCCCGTTGTACGAACCTATAATCGGGGTCAACCCGGCAGCAAAGCCCAACTCCGTCATTATGAACAGGTTCAGAATGTTGTTCACAAACGATGAAGCGGCAAGTTCATCCACACTGTGCCAGCCTATCATTATGTTGTCGGCAAAAGCCAGAATGATCACGCAAGCCTGCCCGAGCATTATCGGCAGTCCTATCCTAAGTATTTCACCTATCTTTCTCATATCGTCAGCCCCCTACGCATTGCCCCGAAGACGCGTCGCGAAAAGGGCGGCAAAGTTACTTACAATGCGGAAGAAAAGCAAAGAGCCGGAAAATCATTATATTTGAGGCGTATTATGGATTACAGACACGCACACAAGTCACACCCCTGGCATGGCATAAGCCTCGGAGACAATGTCCCGGAAGAAGTCCGGGCATTCATTGAAATCGTCCCGACAGACACTGTCAAATACGAAGTTGACAAAGAGTCCGGCTATCTCTCGCTGGACAGGCCGCAGAAATTCTCCAACATCGTCCCGTCCTTGTACGGCTTCCTGCCACGGACATATTGCGCCGGGAAGATGGCGGAACTGACCAACGAAGCGCTCGGCAGGCACGACATCGAGGGAGACGGCGATCCGCTGGACATCTGCGTGCTCACGGAGAAAGATGTCACCCATGGGGACATCATAGTAAGGGCAAGGCCGATAGGCGGCCTGCGGCTGCTCGACCACAACCAGGCGGACGACAAAGTCATAGCCGTCTTGAAGAACGATGCCATATACGGCCACTACAACGACATAGAAGAACTTCCTCCGGCCATCATCCGCCGGCTCGTCCACTATTTCACCACCTACAAGGACATTCCCGGAGAGAGGACCCCGAGAATGGAACTGATCGGCATCTACGGAGCGGAGACAGCGAAAGAAATAATATCCCGGGCCATGCAGGACTATCAAGACCTTATGCTTGAGCATGATAACTTTTGACCTTATAAAGATGGAGAAACTGTTGATCATTGACTCCTGCATGAGACCGGAGTCCAGGACAAGAAAGGTTCTTGATGCCGCGAAGGAGGTGCTTTCTTCGCGGTACGACGTCGAAAATATTGATGTCAACGCCGCCCGACTGTGTGCATTGACCCCGGAGACGCTTGCGGAAAGGTCGTCAGGTGTCGTTCCGGAATCGACTGTGGCACTGGCCCGCAGGATCGCTTCAGCCGACAGGATTGTCATAGCCACTCCGTTCTGGGACATGAGTTTCCCGGCGGCACTGAAAGCTTTTTTTGAGAACATGTCGCTCTACGGAATTACTTTCACTGACAACGGGCAGACTTGTACCGGATTGTGCAGATGCAAAAGGGTGATGTACATCACGACAAGGGGCATGAATATAGAGACGGGCAGCCGGCTCGACCAAGGCAGCCCATATCTCCAGGCGCTGTCCTCCCTCTGGGGTCTCGGCGAGGTCACGACCGTGGCTGCATGGAATCTGGACTACAGTTCCCCCGAAGAAGCCGAGGAGCGTGTAGCCGAAGCATCGTCTCTTGCAAAGACGTTGGCGCTTACGTTCTGAGCCCTCCTTAAATGCCACACAGGCGAAGAACTCACGTTAAGAAATATTCAGTTCAAGGCCATTCTCTGCCAGAGTATGGCGAAAGTCATTCTGACGGAGAATGGTTTGATATTCGTGCTTATTCATTAATTTTGCATTGCTTTGATGAGAACCTTCTTGACAAGAGCCTGCCCGCAGAGGTGAAGAAGGCGCCAGGAAAGCGAGAAAGAAGGAATATACTATGGACAGAAGAATGATACAGGATGCCGCGTTTCCGAAATGTCCGATACGCAATACTCTTCCGCACCTTGATTCGCTCATCGGCTGGGCGATAGAGAACTTTGACGCCGTTCTGGCGGACCGGAAAAGCGGTGTCCAGTGATCACTTCCTCCAGAATAAAAGCCTTGCACGTAAATAAGGAGAGTGATAGAATAAAAACGTATATTTGTACGAGACAATGATACTTACGAAGTATGAAACTTGACAAAATACTGAATGTAGAATGCTCGACCTACGATTTCAAGGCATCTGTAGAGAAGAAGAAAACAAAGAGTTGGCTGAAAAGCATTTCCGCTTTTGCGAACACTAAGGGCGGCAGTCTCTTTTTCGGCATAGTTGATTCGGGGAATATCATAGGCTTGAAACACGCTCAGGCGGATGCCGAGTTCATAAGCCAGGAAATCACAGTTCATCTAGATCCAATTCCGGAGTTTGAACTGATACCTCACAAATCGGAAGACAATGTAGTCCTTGAGGTTAAAGTTTCAGAAGGCCGGCAAACACCGTATTACTACTATTTGGATGGAACTCGTTCCGCTTTCATACGTATTGGAAATGAAAGCGTACAAGCCTCCCAACATCAGTTACTCTCTTTAGTGCTGAAAGGAACGAACTCAACATTTGACGCACAGAAAACCTCGGCAAGACGGGCGAATAACTCTTTTACGATTTTGGCAAATACATTTGTGAGTAGAGTCGGACAACCCTTTGATGAGAAAATGCTTGAGTCTATGGGGCTTGTTACGGTGGATGGATTATTGACACAGGCAGGAGTGCTATTCTCTGACAATTGCAATGCATATAACTCGAAACTTGTCGGAACACGCTGGGCCGGGTTGACAAAGACGGATGCAATCAACGATCACGAGTATCAAGGTAACCTGCTCCTCCTGCTCCGTGCTGGCGTGGATTTCGTGAACTCAAACACGAACAGTGGATGGGTGAAACTCTCGGACGGACGCAGGAATCTCCCGGACTATGCCGAAAGAGCTGTGTTGGAAGCGATTGTCAACCATCTGATTCACCGTGACTACACCATTGTTGGAGGAGAAGTCCATATAGACATATTCGATGACCGCATTGAGTTCAATAGCCCTGGAGGGATGTTTGATGGCACACTGATCCAGAATAGAGATATTTCTAAAGTACCTTCGGTACGAAGGAATCCTATACTGGCCGATGTTTTCACCCACTTGGGGTATATGGAAAAAAGAGGCTCCGGCCTACGGAAGATTTGTGATCTTTCCGCTCAACTTGACGGCTATAAGGCAGCACTGCGTCCGGAATTTATGTCAGAGGCCAATGTCTTCTATACCACCATCAAGAATGTGAACTACCCCTCTAAAGAGGAAATAGGGGTAGTTAAGGTGGGTAGTAAGGTGGGTAGTAAGGTGGGTGGTTCTGTCAAGCACCCGGTAAATATTTATGGATCATCGAAAAGAATATCCCGCGAAGATTTAATTAACCAGATTTCTAATTTCTGTACAGAATGGCGTTCTCCAGACGATATTTCCGTATACACAGGCAAGAATTTGCGTTATATTAAGGAAAAAGTCCTATCCACTATGTCAAGTAAGGGTATGCTTGAACGGTTATATCCCGACACTCCAAATCACCCGAAGCAGAAATATCGGTCGAAACGATAACGACATTATTTGAAATGTACAACAAGAATGTAATCAAGACAAAACGATATGAGTCCCCATGCGGAACGTTGCTGCTGGGTTCATTTGATGGCAGGCTCTGTCTGTGCGACTGGCAGGTGGAAAAGCACCGGGACCATGTGGACAGGCGGCTGAAACGTGCGTTGCGAGCGGAATTTGAGACGGGGACTTCGGAAGTGATCGAAGAGACGGTGCGGCAGCTTGACGAGTACTTTGCCGGGAAGCGCAAGGAGTTTGATATTCCGCTGCTGTTCGTGGGTACGGATTTCCAGAAAAAGGTATGGGACGAACTTCTGAATGTTCCTTATGGACAGACGGTTTCATACGGAGAGATGGCGCGGCGTATCGGCATGCCGAACTCCGTCCGGGCGGTGGCAAACGCCAACGGTGCCAACGCCATTTCAATTCTCGCACCCTGCCATAGGGTGATCGGCAGTGACGGTTCGCTGACAGGGTATGGCGGCGGACTCGCGGCCAAGAAAATGCTGCTGGAATTGGAATTGGACTTGTCAAAATAGATATATGAGAACCGGCCAGTCAGTCGTGGTCGCTATGTCTAATCAGTTATCCAGGACTCGATTGTGCGGGTCTTGGTAGAGATGTTCACTCCGACCTTTATGCACGTACCCTCAACTTTGAACGGAATCAGATACCCTTTCTCGTCTATCTGCTTGAGGGCTTCCTCAGCGGATCCGTCCACCTTGAACTCAAAGACATATACCCGATCCTTGGTCTTGCACACGGCATCAGCCCTGCCGATCGCGGACTTCACCTCGGTCTGGGTGTAGTACCCAAGCAACGAGAAGATCAGATAGATGATCGTCTGGAAATGCTTTTCGGACTTGTTCTCCAGATCGTACGGGATTCCGGCAAGGTAGGACTGCATCAGCGCCAGCGCCCCGCTGATGTCATGTCGGTACATCGCCGCATAAAATTTGGCAACAAAGCCGCTGCCGGTCATTTCCCGGTTCTTGTACTGTGACAGCAGTCCTTGAGTGAAGCCGATCTTTACCTCCTTGTTCGGATAGCCCAAAGTGTACAGCTGCAGTTCACGGTCATATTCCTTGATAGTCAGATAGCCTGTCTGGTATAGCATCGGTAGGGCATTGTCACTGATTTCCGGCGAGACATCGAAGTCGGATTCCGGAATGAGCGGTATGCTGTCCAATGTGGTCTCGTCAATCGGATTCTGCTTCAGACGTTCAAAGAGGAAAGTCGGTGTCCCGCTCTCAAACCAATAGCTTCCTATCTTCCTGGCGGCCAGTGCCTTCATCAGGCTGAACGGGTTGTAGATGTCCTCGGACTCTTCGCTGAAATGATACCCGTCATAGTTGTCTTTCAGCAGTTCTCGTGCCTCCTCGAACGAAACGCCCAATCTGTCGGCCAAAGCCTGGACAGACTCCCGCATTCCGTTGTCAAGTTCATTTTTAGAGATTCCACAAATCGCGGAATATTCCGGCATCATCGAGATGTTCATCAGATTGTTCAACTCACTGAATATGCTGAGCTGCGCGAACTTGGTGATCCCCGTGATGAACACGAACCTAATATACGGATCCAGACTCTTGATAGGGCTGTAGAAGTTCCTCATGATCTGACGCATAGGAACAAGCCGCTCCTTATCATTCATCACATCCAGAAGCGGAGCATCATATTCATCAATGATTATGACCGCTTTTTCACCCGTCTGCCTCACCGCCCTGTGAACAAGTCCTTCAAACCGCTGGTTGATTTTTTCCTCGTCTTCACCTTTACCATAAACCTCCTCATAGCGGACAAGTTTGAGTCTCAGTTCGCTGACCAACTGCTCCTCGTTGCAATGCTTCGCCGTGGACATGTCAAAGTGGAACACCGGGTGCATGCTCCACTCTTTCTTCATCTCCCCGGCCTTCAGCCCGTTGAACAGTTCTTTTTCCCCCTCAAAGTAACTATGGATTGTGGATGACAGCAACGACTTCCCAAACCTCCGCGGCCTGCTGAGAAACACGTATTTGTAATTCTCCGCCAAGTCCTGCACGAACCCGGTCTTGTCGATGTAGATGTACCCTCCCTCGACAATGTCCCTGAATGTCTGCACCCCGATCGGGTATCTTATCATTTTCGCCTCCATAGCTACTATCCAGTTAATGTCCAGGTCAAAGATAATGAATATTTTTGTCTCTATTGTGGCGTGGGCGAGTTATCAGCGTTCAGACGATGGAACGCCTTATTGGAGAACATTAAAGTCCAACGGAGAATTAAATGCTAAATATCCTAATGGCGTTGAAGCACAGAAAGATAGATTAGAGGCGGAGGGACACATTGTCATCGAAAAAGGTCGTAAGAATAAGCGATACTATGTAAAGGATTATGAAAAATTCCTTTTCGATTTGATATAAGAAACATCGGCCACTGGACGATTGCAAAAGAAATAACGTCGTACAGTGGCTACCTCAACGCACTGAAAATTAACGGTGGCTTTGATTATCAAAACCACCGTTGTTCGCAAATTTGTTCGTAGGATGTTTAATTAATTGTAAATCAATCAATATTGTGGAGATGGGCGGAGTCGAACCGCCGTCCAAACATCGTCCCGGAGGGCTTTCTACACGCTTATTCCTCCTTTGGTTTTCGACCGCGACCTGCCGGAAGACGGGCCAGCTGCGGCTTATCCTCTGGGAACTTAAGGAGACTTAGAGGCGTCCATCCCCCGCATCCGGTTTTGATGATACCCCTTTATCCAGACTGAACCGGCCTAAAGCTGGAGGGATATACGTCAGAGCCGCAGCCTTGGCGGCGCCGATTGATGCTCAGTCTCTTGGAGACTAGCAAGCGTATGAGTAGTTGTAGTTGCCAGTTATGGCTTGAAGACTGGGATTAACGGGCCAGCCTCCTACGCCCGACGTGCTTACCGACCAAAATCAATGCTGTCAAAACCAGAACATCCCCATTCAGTCGTTTGCCTGAACTCTCACGAGCGCAGACACTGCAAATTTATGCAAAAATACGGAACAGCGCAACAGCAGGCACTGATTTTCAATCCTCATCGAGCCTAAAATCCTGCACGGGCCCCTGATAGTCAAACTCGTAGCTGCGGCCACCTGCCTCGACTACGGCATGCAGTACATACCCGCCTCCTCCCGCAAGCCTCACTTCCAACTCCCCGGAACTGAGCGGCAGCACCCTCGTCTCCCCCGTATCCGGAAGCCTTTCCGCCACGAAAGAAGCCTGGTCCCCTGTAGATGAACATATAATGGAACGGCTGTCCCCAACATCATCAGAATCATACTCCCCCACCGGCAGCAGACCGGACGCCTGCGGAGCATGGAGCTTCAAAGAAAGCGCCGCCCCGGGAGAGGTGAAACTGAAATCATCGTCAGTCCTGCCCTGGACAAGTACAAGCCCCACTCCGCAGACTCCCTCCTGTGAAACGGGATATTCATATACTGCAGCCCACGTGGGTTCGTACAATACGGTATCAGCAGCCCGGTCCATTTTGCTGCAAGCAACGAGAGCCAGAGCCACAGACAACATCAGTGCCATTCGAATATTCTTCATACTGTCTCAAGATGCAAGTCCGTGGCAGATTATTGCATTTGGACGGGGAAATTCTACAATTTTCAACTTTTTTGAAAATTTTTCAAGAAAAGTTTGCGGAATCCGATTTTTGTCGTACCTTTGCATTGTCCAAACGAAACGGGACAACAAAACATCAAAATCGCTCGGGAGCTTAGCTCAGTTGGTTCAGAGCGTCTGCCTTACAAGCAGAGGGTCGGGGGTTCGACTCCCTCAGCTCCCACAAAAAAGGATGGCTTATTCAGTCATCCTTTTTTATTGGTCTTTGTCCGGCCAAAAGCCTTCTTGGCGGACAAAACACCAGTTCTGCCAGACGCAGCGTTTTTCGAGTATGATGATAATGGAAAAATCGCCCCCTACAGCCAGCAGGCACGTCAATACTCCAGCCGCAGATCGTCAATCCAGAGCACAGAGTCAGGGCTTCCGGTGAAATAGTCGCCGAGCATGCTGGCGGCAGCCGAAACGATGATATGGGTAGGTTTGCGCGACGTGGAGACGTATTCCAGAGGAATCTCCACCTTGGTCCACTCCCCGACACTCTCCCCCACTATATAGCGGCCATAGGCTATGACGTTCTCACCTTCCGGGTCGAAGAAAGTGGAGCGGTCCGTGGTGTTGACCTCCACCGGAGAATCCTCGCTGCCGCCGTATCTGCGGTAATCCCAGTCGCCGAGAGCGATCCAGACAGAGGCGCGGTCGTTGTCCCCCACATTGACTGTCTCCCCGTCAGGTACTCCGCCGAGTGTGTTCTTTTTGATCTTGCCGCAGTCATATTTGAGCCAAAGCGTGAGTTTGCGGGGGCGGAGAGTGAACGGACGCCCCATCCTGATGACTCCTCCGGAAGTGCCTATGGTACGATAATACTCCCCGGAGAAGATATTTCCGGCCGCGAACTTGATGATGACATAGCGAGAGGCCATCTTGAGCGAAGCCTCACCCTCAACCTTGGTGGAGAGGTCAGGCATGGTGATGGCATAGCTTGCTCCGACTGTTGTAGAGCCCTTGTTGCCGCTCCCCCACCACTTTGTCTGGAGCGTAACGTCTGAAGATGCCGGGTCATAGAATGAATAATATTTCTTGGACTCAGTATTGCTGAATGTCTCGAAGCCGGCGTTCGGCAGCTGAGCCTCGGCTTCGGTCTCAAACTCCACAATCTCAGTCTTGTCAGTCCCGCTGTAAGCGTATACCTCATAAGACGTCAGCGGCTCAAGCCCGTCAGCCGATGCCGTGAAAGAACCGTTTTCCATCTTGACATCCCCGGCTCCAGTCCATTCCTCAGAGCCTTTCCTGCGTATCATGAAGCCACACTTCCCGTCCGAAGAACCGGAAGCATGAAGCCAGGCCACACGTGACCACGCATCCACCCGGCCCATAGTAACAGACAATTCCACCTCCTCCACAGAGATGAGCCATTCCTCCTGGACATCCCTATATGTGACGAGCACGGTGCAAGGCTCGGAAAAATCGTGCATCGCTGAAGCCTCCGGAAAATACGCAGAGATATCAGCAGGCCCGAGCTTCATCGAGGTTACTGTCAAGGACTTCAGACCCTTGCCCTCGGGGTACTTCACCAACACACGACGGTTCGCCACATCGATCACGGATGAGCCCGCCTGACCCTCTATGGTAAAATAACGCTCCACCGGCTGCTCGGCCCTTATGGTCCACTGCTGCTCCGAATACACGCTGAGCGTCACAACGACAGGCTTGGAGAGATCCATCATCCCCGTAAGCTCCAATGAAGACTTGACACGCTCATCGTTGAAAGTCACCGAAGTTATGTTCACCGCAGCCGGATCGGCCGTCTCCTCAAGCACAATCACAACCTCCCGGGCATCGGCATCAATCTTCACCGACTTCGCCCCGTCCACCTGCATCTCGGCAATGGCCGCCTTCACCCGCGGGTAAGGGATGTCATTGCGTATGCAAGAGCAGAAAACCAAAAAAACCGAAAGGAAAATGAGAAGCCGCTTCATATATCAGAAATGCAGGGACAGACCGTAAGAGATGTCAAGTATGTCAAGCATGAAATGCACTTTGGAATATTTCCTCGTGCCGACAACCTCCCCGTCCTTGAGGTAGTCCACATGCGTATAGCTTGCCCCTCCGATGCCGATGGAGACATGGGTGCTGAGATTGTTGAGCACAAACACCATGAGCCCCGGGTGCACGGAAATCCGGTACTTGTTGGTCGAGGAACTGGTCGGGAGAGACTCGGCACCGTAGGAGAAACTGGTGCTGGAGTGTGCCCAGGAAAACGAAAGATCCGTGAACACACCGAACCGCTTCCTCTTGTCGAGAGGGGCGTATGAACGGTGGAAAATCTCCGACTGGATGGTCCGGGAATTGGCGCTCACATCTTCTATTGACATCTCCATCCCTTCGTTGAGCAGGAAAAAATCGGCATTGGACACACCACCCCGGGCATAGGAGTACTTGGAGCGCACCCCGACAGCACGGTTGTCCCGATAAGTGTAGTCAAAATACGGGGAGAACGACATCATCGAGCCCTGAGCATCCAGATGCTGGAGAAGCAGCATGATCTCACTGTCGCTGCTGCCAAGATCCAGATAGAAAAACTGCACCCCGGCAGAAAGATCCCCCTTGGGCATGAAAACCCCGACCTCACCACGATCATCCGGCCCGGAAGACGCAGCCGGCTCCTCCCCGGCACGCAGCAGCACCACGGAAAACAGCAGCAGAAAGACGGTCGCAAATCTTATCATCATATATAATAGTACAAACTGAACCCTATGGCCAGCAGGTTGATCTTGAAGTTGATGAAGGAGACGTTGCGCCTGCCGTGAGCCACCTGGTTGTGGGTCTGGTCCGTCCAGTCGAAATGGACACCGAGCATATTGACATTGACATCAAGGGCCAGCCTGTCCGAGATGAAAGCCATGAAGCCAGGACAGACATTGACAGAGACGGAATTGGAGACCTCGTACGTGCCGACAATATCGTCAGTGTGGCCGTCCATCACCTTGCCCTGGCCGAAAGAATAGCCGAGCTGCACCTCATTGAAAAGAGCTATACGCTTGGAGTTGCCCACCGGGATATAGTATCGCGCAAGTCCCTGGATTTCAAAAGACTGGCTGATCGCATGATAGTTGGCGAACTCAAGGGCCGCATCCCCGAAGCTGACCTTGGCGGAGTCAAGCAGGAACATGTCCCTCTTGTAGCCGATACGGGCTCCGACACCGAAGTTATCCCTGATCATATAGCAGACCGCAGGGCTGAAAGATAACGAGTACCCGGTGGAATTGACACCCTCGACCACGAGAATCCGGGCCTCATCGTTGCTGTGCAGGGCCCAACTCGCACCGCCGCCGACCATCCATGTCCCCTTCTCCACGAAAACGGGTTGGGTGGACATGTCTATGCCACGATCAAACTTCTGCCCGCGCGCCGAAAAGGGCACAAGGAGCAGAAGCAGAATAGCATTTGTCAACAGGCGGTTGCGCATACAGGACTATTCGTATACAAATTCCATTCCGTCAAGCCATAACTTGCTGTCATCATAGCCCGAAAAATAATCCCCGTACATGCTGGCGGCGCAGCTGATGATGATATGGGTCGGGAACTTGGTCTCATCACGGTACTCTATAGGCAGAGTCACCTGTATCCAGTCCTTTGCAGGGTTGCTGTCATCCGAGGAGACGATCTTCTCCCCAAGCGCGATGGTGGAAGCATCGGTGCTGAAATCCACAAAAGTGGAGACATCAGTGGTGTTGACAAGCACAGGGCTGTCGGCATCCCCGCCATACTTCTTATAATCCCACGTACCCAGGGCGATGCGGATCATGGCCTTGTCATATTTCCCTTTCTTCCCGTCTTCCGGAACATTGGAAGACTCTTGGTTGATCTTACCTCCCGAATACTTCATCCAGAAGCGCAGAGCGGTCGGACGCGCAGTAAAAGGGCGTCCGAAGCATACGGTACCTCCATCCATTCCTATTGTCTCCCCGAAATGTCCGCTGAAAAGGTTACCAGCAGCGAATTTCACAATCACAGTGCGCGATTGCAGGCAGACGGACTGGTTTCCTTCTTTCTTGTCTGAAGCATCCGGATATGAGATGACATAAGCGCTTCCGACGGTTGTGGAACCTTTATTTCCACTGTCCCACCACTTGCTTTTCAAGGTCTCATCAGCAGACGACGGGTCATAGAAGGACTTGTACTTGTTGCTTTCATCATTGGAAGTCGTCTCGAACCCTCCGTTAGGCACAGGGACAGCCTTGTCCGTGATGATGGTGGACTGTGCGTCCATTGTCTCTTCTGCACCTCCGTCAAGAGCTGTGACGGCGAGCCTGTACTCGTATTCCGTCTCAGGGGTGAGACCGGAAATCCTGGCACTGAAGCTGCCCTCGGAGTCGCGCACAGCGTTCACCCTTGTCCAGTCCTGCGTACCCTTGGCACGGACATCGAAATAAACCTTGTCCCTGTCGTACTGTGTCTCGTCCACATCGGCATGGGCAGTGAAGTGCCCGGCCCAGATCTCATGGCGGGAAGTGCTTGACACTCCGGTGGATGCGGCCTCGAAGATGATGTCATCGTAGATGTTGTTGGTACTCTCGTCAACGAGAAGTTCAAGGTCGAGCACACCGTTCTTCTCGGTGAACTTGAGGGTCAGCTTGTAGCGTTTTCCAGCCTCGACTGACTTGACTTCACCTGATTTGCTGAACTGCGAACCGCCGGCGGCAAGCGTGCCGGAGAAATCCCACTTGAGCGCCGGCTCGAAGCCCGAAGCGATGAAAAAACCGTCTGCGCCGCTCTTCTCCGCCGTGTAGACAAGGTTCTCCCCACCGTCTCCGACACTTACAGTGCAGGAATAGCCGGCCTGGAACTTCTCCGGGACAGAAGCATCAAAATTGACGTTTGAAACGACATTGCAGACCTTGGCCACGACTTCGGTGGCACTGGTCTGGCCAGCAACGATCTTGAACTCCTTGGAGCCGGAATAGCTCTTCTGCTCCCAGGATGCAGCCTGCGGGGTCTGACCGGTGATCAGGCCCGCCGTCACGTCGACGCGGTAGTCGTCTGCCGGGAGGTACAGGGCCTGCGGCATCTCTGAATACTTGTACTCCCTGACCTTGCCGGAAAAATCGGCCTTGTAGATCTTGACCACGGCGGAGGAAAGGAGTTCCTCCTGGCTCATGGCTGCCCTGGTGGCGGGCTCACCCACACTCACGGAGAGGGAAAACGTCCCGTCGCCCTGAGGGGTCTTGGTGCAGGCCGCAGCAAGCAGCATGGCACCGAATATATAGACAATGTTCTTTTTCATCCTGATGCCTCCTTATTCGACTACAAGTGTGATAGGAATGCTCTTGCGGCAGCCCTTGTTGTCCGTGACGTTCATGGTGAACGTGTGGGTGCCCTTGAATGCGAGGAGCGGTGTCTGCGCACCGGAGAGGTCGAAGTCAATCTCCGTCTTGCCGGAAAGTTCTGCCCCGTGCGTGAACGGCACGATGCCGAATATACCCATGGCGGCCTCGGACGGGTTGATCAGGTCGAGCGTGGTGCCGCCCACGGTGTTGACCGAGCTGACGAAATCTTCGTTGGTGGAGGCTATGTCCACGGTGAACTTGCGGGCGCCGTTAGGGATCTTGGCTGTCATGGTCAGAGGGAATTTGCCCGTGGCGGGAACGGTCACCTCCTTGGTGATGTCGTACTGCGAGGTGCTGACGAGCTCGATGCCGCCGTCGCCCACAGGGACCTGCGGGTCGTTGCCGTCCCCCTCTTCCGAGCCCTGGATATCATTTTTGAGCTCCAGGTCTTCGACCAGACCGTCGATCTCGACCTGGAAACTGGAGTTGCCGGAGGCGTCCGTCTTCTTCATGAAAGTTATGACACGCCAGTCACGGGCCTTGACTCCACTGATGGACGTGCTCATCTTCTGGGTCTTGCCGTCTATCGAGCCTTTGAAAGTGATGTACATGGTGGACTGCTCCCCGCTGAGGGCGAAGTAGCCCTGGCGGAGTTCGTACTTGGGAGAGCCCCCATTGTAGGTGAGAGCGTATTCGAGAGGGAATCCGGACTTGAGTTCGACCGTGGCAGCGCCGTCCCCGGTGACAGTCTCAAGGAACGCATCGTTATACGACACTGTGGCTATGGCCTGCAGGAGGGTGCAGGTGAGCGTGCCGATACTGGTGGTCTCCCCGGCTTTGATGGAGAACGATTTCGACGCGCCGTACACAGGAGCTCCGAATTTGGCTTCGGGAACTTCTGCGCTTGTGGAACGCACGACGAGTTTGTAATCACCTGCTAGAAGGGATATGTTTCCGCCGGCCTTGACCTCGCCCCAGGTTTTCTTCCAGAGCTGGCGGTCGCCGTTGTCATACAGAAAAAGGGAGTAGTCTTCGCTCACGGCATCGGCCTTGGTGGCGGAATTGACTTCTTCGGATATGGTGAGGCCGGCCCCGTCGAAAGAGAGCGTGCCGTATTTTTCACCGTAGTTGAACCTGTCCTTGTCGCAGGCTGCAAGGGCTGCGACGGCCACAACGGCGCAAAGTATCTTTTTCATCTTAATCATTGAGTTCTATGTCAGTAAGGGTGACTGTCTCCACGGTGTCGTCGAAAGTGATGGTGATGGCACTGGAGCCGATGTTGGAAACATCAAATTTAACGGTGTAGCATTTCCCCGCATCGATGGACTTGTCAAAAGAGTTGCTGAAAGTCTGAGTCTTTCCGGCCTGATTGGTCAAGGTTCCGGAGACCGAGAACTTGTATGCGTCGATGAACGCGGCCCTGGTCTCGCTCTTCGGGAACTCGATCACTGTGCCGCCGCCCGTCGTGAGAGTGAAACTGTAGTCAGTGTAATAAGCTTTGAACACATCCGTGAAGGCGAAGCGGACTATGGCGTTGGCAAGGCTCGCGCGTATCTTGACTTCTTTAGTCTCGCCTCCGGCGACCCCGAAATCAGCGGAGCCGCTGAAATATGGCTTTCCGAATCCTTCGTCCGAAGAAGATCCGTAAGATGCTGTGACAGAATAGTTGCCGACCTTGAGCGGAGTCGAAGCATCGTAATCCTTGAGCAGGCCGGTGTAGACCGGTGAGTTCTGGGCATCGCTTATCTGAAGCCTAAAATCCCCTGCGGAAGGGAGGTCGGTGTAGTCGGAGACGTTGCTCCTGGTGACTTCGGCGACTATCCCGTCAGTCGCCAGAGTGAACGCAGCAAAGCCCTCCCCGCCTCCGGCCTGCTTGGAGCAGGACAGGGCGGCAAGAGGCAGGGCCAGTGCGGCTGCGGTTTTCAATAATTTTGTATTCATCGGATTATTTTTTGATTTTCACTTTTATGTTGTCGAGGTAGAGCCAACAGGTGCTGTTGTTTAAGCCAGCCTTATTCTCAGGTTCTGTTCGCCAAAACAATCTTGACCTATTGTCAACGCCATTGATGACTCCGGAATATGTATTGTTAAAATTCGTATATGTACCTACAAACTCCTTTATATAGAAACGGTCTGAGACATCCCCAGTTCCATCGCCACTCTTCAAAGATCCACTTTTATTGTGGTATCCGACTGAAACATACTGTCCAACATCCTCTGGACCTATGCCTCCACTCTTCTCATTCATTGAATAATCAAATTGGACCACAATGTCGACATTTTTACCATCTTTAAGCCCAGAAAGACAAGGTGAATCAGCACGCGCAGGATAATCAACAGAAGTCTCCCTGCGACATGCAAGCCTTATTGCAGTCTCGGCCTGAGCACCTGCACGGGCGGCAGACCATCCGTCAAGGAACAATTCTGGAGACTTGCTTCCCGCACTCGACAAACTGTATTCATCATGCGAACTGAAACTCTTCACCCTGCTGAAATCCTCGAAGAAGAGGTACGGGCAGTCAAGACTCAGGCTCGCGCTCACGGCCGTGGACAGGTCGGCAATGGCAAGCGTATCGTGGAGAACGGCGTTTTCGGACTCGTAGCGAATTGCGACCTCCCGGCTCGAGAGAGTCCGGAACTGTTTTTCATCAAGCGTTTCTAAGAAAAAACTGTCCCCATTTGATAACAGGCTGCCGTCAGCTTTGGCGTAAATATATGTGTTCGAGTCTGTTTCGGGCCAGTTGACACCTTCCGGCAGAGTCAAGGAGATGTTCTGGAGATCCTCGCCCAAATTGTTGGAGGCAAGGTTGAAGTGGACCGTATACCGCGGACGTGTCTGCTCCGGCACAGGTCTGAGCGGCACCGGAGTGATGTGCCCGGCCTCGAATGCCCGCCCCGTGAGACTGAAATCCAGATATGAGTATCTGGTGGCGGAGTAGAGCCTGACCTGCATGCTCTCCCCTGCCCCGTATGGGGTTTGAGGCGGGATAATGGCGGCCACGGCGGACTGCTTCGAATCAGCGGAAGATGTCTCCAACGGAGTCTGTAGCTTCATTGTGATGCCGGTCGAGCCTTCTCCAACGGGGTTTGCACCGGCACTTGCCACGTCCACATCCAATTCTCCGGCAACGGTCTGCGGCATGGTGAATTCTATTTTCTCCACCGCTCCTTCCATCTCATCGTTGCCCTCAGGGATATAGAATCTCAGGAAATGCAGGAGATGTTTCATCCTGACTTTCAACGGCTCCTCCACCGGTCCGGCTTCAGGAGCGGCCTTGAGTTCCGGCCCTGTCACAGGTTCGGCCACCGTGATGTCAAGCCCCCCAGAGACATCGCCGTTCTGGATCTTGGGTACTACGTAACGGGCTGTGGTCCCGCTTGCGGACAGCGGCTTCGGATACGAAATGTAATAGGTATATGTCCCCTCCGGCATGGGAGCGGAGAGCGTGGTGCCGAAATATGCCGTGCTTCTGTCATTGTCCGGAGAGGCGAAATTAGTGAAGGTTTGATTATCAAGAATGTATGCCCCCTCGGAATCCTTTGCCCAAAGCGAAATCTCATCTCCCTTGTCCCACAGGAAATGAAGTCCGTCCGCAGACATTGAGGTCTTCGTCGCCTGGTTCTCAAACCCGAGAACCACCTCAACCGGACGAGGTTGCGGACTGTAATCCAATCCACATCCACAAAGCAGCAGGGCAGCGGCCAGCCCCATGATAATAGCATTACCTGACTTCAAAACACATTAACTAACGTCCGGCAAAGATAATGATTTTTTATGAACCGGAAAGTTACACGACACATACAGAAAAAACTCAACGCAAAGCGTTGAGCTTCAAATATTTCGCGGAAAGACAGGGATTCGAACCCTGGAGCCGTTTTTGACGACCACACGCTTTCCAGACGTGCCTCTTCAGCCACTCGAGCATCTTTCCTGATTGCAGCACCCGGAGAGCAACTCCGGAAGCGGCTGCAAATATACGAATAAAAAGCCTAAAGTTCCAACTTTATTTTAACGCCCTCCCCTGTTCATCGCGATGCGCGCCTGCAGCTCCCAGGTACGGAGGCGATCCTTGTAGAAATTATTGGCATTGACCCTGTCCACATCGAGGGCCGCATCCGAATTGTCGTCCCAGCGCCGGCAGTCATAGAGTACATCCCAGATCCGGCCTATCTGATACTCGCGGCAGATACGCAGGGCGACGGCATAGTCCTCCCCGTATTTTGTCACCGGGAAATTGATCTGCCTGAGAAGCGGGGTCCAGAAGCCTCGCGGAGCACCGAGACCGTTGATCCTCAAAGCATTGTTGCGTCCGTTGTCCGGAGTCCACTCACGATGGTCGATGATCCCCGGAGGAAGCGGATTGAGGTTGATATCGGTAAGCTGATACGAGCCTATGACCATGGCGCAGTTCTGCTCCCGGAACGCATCCACGAACTTCTGCACGGTATCCGGCCCGGAATAGACATCGTCCGAGTCGAGCTGGAGTGCGAAACGTCCACAGGAAGGATGATGGACTGCAGCGTTCCAGTTGCCCCCTATGGCGTGGTAGCCGGGGCCCTGCGCGATGTATACCAGACGCGGGTCGTCAAATGAGCGTATCACCTCCTGTGTACCGTCGGTGGAGTTGTCATCCACCACTATCACGTTGTAGCTGAATGATGTCTTCTGTCCAAGAGCCGAGCGGATTGCGTCGCCTATCGTGCGGACGCGGTTGCGGCAGGGTATCACCACCGAAGCCTCATAATCAAACTTTCCGCCAAGAGAGAAATCCACACTCTTGAACTCAGGACGCAGCCACCCTCCGACAGCCTTGAGATGAGCTGTGCAGACTTTCTCCATCTCTATCTGGACAGCCCGATTGCGAGGGTCAACATAATCAAACAACTTTTCCCCGGACTTGCGTGTATCCTGCTCCACCTCATAATAGAGGTATTCGTTGATATGGACAATCCTTCCGAGACGGGACACCCGGAGCCTCAAATCATATAATCCCGCATACTCGTACTCTTCGTCCATCTGCGACACTGCCGTACGCAGGACATCGGTCCTGTAGAGCTGCACGCCCCCGAAATCGAAGTCGTCCCTTAGGGCACCCTCCTGAAGGTCGATGACCGGATGAGGAAAAAAGCACCCTTCCTCCGAACGGAAATGATCGGAGTAGAGCATAGCTGCTCCGGTATAGGAAGCGACCTGGAGCATGCGTTCAAGTCCGAAGTCCACCCACTTCAGCTCTTGAGGGTTGGTGTATATCAACGTGTAATGTGCACCGGCCGATGAAGCCACCTCTCGAAGCCTGGCCGTGGAGACCCTTGCGGGAATGTCGAATCTGCTGACTTTCATAGGTGCAAAAGTAAATAAAAAGCAGTAAATTTGCAGGATAAGGACACTAAAATATGGAAAGGAAACTTGTCATCATCCCGACCTACAACGAGATAGAGAACATATCCAAGATCACCCGCGCTGTCTTCGGCATTGAGGGCCAATATGACATCCTCGTCATCGACGACGGCTCTCCGGACGGCACCGGCGAGGAGGTCAAAAAACTCCAGACCCAGTACCCTCAGAGGCTGCACCTTATAGAGAGAAGCGGCAAACTTGGTCTGGGCACGGCATACGTGACCGGATTCAAGTGGGCCCTTGAAAACGGCTACGACTACATCTTCGAGATGGACGCCGACTTCTCCCACAACCCGCAGGACCTCCCGAGGCTGCTCAAGCCTGTGCAGGAAGGCTCCGCCGACATGTCCGTGGGGTCACGCTACTGTGACGGCATCAACGTCGTGAACTGGCCGTTCTCCCGCATCCTCATCTCCTACTGCGCCTCCATCTATGTCAGGACAGTCCTTGGATTCAAGATTTTTGACAGCACGGCGGGCTTTGTATGCTACTCCCGCAAGGTTCTTGAGACCATCGACCTCGATGCCGTAAAGATGAAAGGCTACGGCTTCCAGATAGAGCTCAAGTACACCGCCAAAAAGCTCGGTTTCCGTATCGCCGAAGTCCCGGTAGTGTTCGTCAACCGCAAGGAAGGCACATCCAAAATGTCCGGCAGCATCTTCGGCGAGGCATTCTGGGGTGTGCTTGCCCTGAGATTCAGAAAAATCCGTCCGAAACGATGAAAGATTTATATATCAACCACATAGCTTCACTTCTCGACCTCAAGCCATGGCAGGTGGAGAACTGCATCGAAATGTTCGCCGAAGGCGACACCATCCCCTTCATCAGCCGCTACCGCAAAGAGAAGACAGGAGGGATGGACGACGCGCAGGTGGCGGAGGTACGCCACTGGGCCGACACCTTCGACGAGATGGAAAAGCGCAAGCAGACCATCCTGAAGACAATAGGCGATGCCGGGGCACTCACTGACGAACTCCGGGACAAAATCGAAAACTGCGTCAGCTCCACGGAACTCGAAGACCTCTACCTCCCGTTCCGCCCGAAACGCCGTACCAGGGCAACAGCAGCCAAAGAAGCCGGACTCGAACCGCTCGCGGACCTGATGTGGAACGTGCGTACCCGCGACCCTGAGACCGAAGCCGGCAAGTATCTCAACGACAAGATCAAAAGCAGGGAAGACGCGCTCTCCGGAGCTAGGGACATCATCGCCGAGCGCCTGAGCGAGACCGCAGTGGTAAGGGAAAACCTCCGCTCCATATTCCGCAGCCGCAGGATCACATCCACTGTCACCAAAGCCGGCAGAGAATCGCCGGAAAGCTCCAAGTACCGCAGTTACTTCGAATTTTCCATGCCGCTGTCCCGCATCCCCTCCCACAACCTGCTCGCCATGCTGAGGGCATCCAACGAGGGATTCCTCAACATCGGCATAGACGCCGACCCGGAAAAATGCGGAGCCAAGATATACTACGACTTCTGCCAGGAGCACTCATACCCCGCAGCGCCGCTCGCAGCACAGATCAAGGAAGCCGTAGCAGATGCCTACAAGCGCCTGCTGGAGCCGTCCATCTCCGGAGAAATCATCAAAGAAGCCAAACGCAAGGCCGACATCGAAAGTATAAGGGTGTTCGGGGAAAACCTCAAGCAACTGCTGCTCAGCGCCCCGGTCGGACAGAAACGCACCATGGCGATAGATCCGGGGTTCCGCAACGGCTGCAAGATCGCCTGCCTTGACGAGAACGGCGGGCTGCTCTACCACACGATCATATTCCCCCACCCGCCCCAGAACGACAAGATCAAAGCTATCAAAGCCTTACAGGACATGGTGGAGAAATTCAAGATAGAAGCCATAGCCCTGGGCAACGGCACCGCATCCCGCGAGACCGAGGACTTCCTAAAGCGCATCCATCTTCCTGAAGGCTGCAAAGTCTGGACGGTGAGCGAGGACGGGGCATCCATATACAGCGCCTCCGAGACTGCGCGCAAAGAATTCCCCGACGAAGACGTGACGGTACGCGGAGCCGTCTCCATAGGCCGCCGCCTGATGGATCCTCTCGCGGAACTAGTCAAGATCGACCCCAAGAACCTCGGCATCGGACAGTACCAGCACGATGTAGACCAGAACCTGCTTAAAGAGAAGCTTGACAACACCGTGGAGAGCTGCGTGAACGCGGTGGGGGTCAACCTCAACACAGCATCCCCCTATCTGCTTTCTTACGTCTCAGGCATAGGACCTGCCCTCGCCGAGGGCATAGTATCATACAGATCCGCCAACGGAGCTTTCAAAAACAGGGCTGAGCTCAAGAAAGTGCCGCGCCTGGGCGCCAAAGCCTTCGAGCAGTGCGCCGGCTTCCTGCGCATACGCGGGGCGGAGAACCCTCTCGATGCCTCCGCCGTGCACCCGGAATCATACGGCATAGTGGACAGCATGGCAAAATCGCTTGGAGTCAGCACAAAAGAACTGGTGGGCAATGCCGAACTGTGCTCAAAGATTCACGCTGATGACTTTGTCAGCGGCTCCGCAGGGCTTCCGACCATCAACGACATCCTCAAGGAGCTCGCCAAACCGGGACTCGACCCGCGCGAGCAGGCCAGCGAATTCGCATTTGCGGACGACGTGCACTCCATCGAAGACCTCAAGACGGGGATGGAACTTCCCGGCATCGTCACCAACATCACCAACTTCGGCGCCTTCGTGGACATAGGCCTGCATGAGAACGGCCTTATACATGTCTCCAAGATGGGCCCGCGCGGCACAGACCCCTCTAAGGTGGTCAAACTGCACCAGCAGCTGACGGTGAGAGTACTTGATGTTGACCTCGACAGGAAAAGAATAGCCCTGGGACTTGCCGGCAAAAAGGCCTAATCCTCCTGGGAAATCTCCCGGAGCTCCGAACGGTAGGCCGTAAGAAGGCGCGACTTGGAGATGAAGCCGAGATACTTGCGGTCCTTGTCGATCACCGGCAGCCTCCACGCGCCGGTCCTGTCGAACTTCTGCATCACGGAGCCCATCTTCTCCCCGTAATATATATAGTCAGGAGGAGTCTCCATGATATTGTAGACATGCACGCTGTCGTATTTGTCCGTACTGAACAGGTACTTGCGCACGGCCGCAAGGTCTATCATCCCCTGGAACCGCCCCTTCGAGTCTATCACGGCCATCACAGAAGCATCAGAGCCTGAATTAGCCAGGATGTCCACCACTTCCCTCAGAGGCGCGTCTATGGAGACCTTCGGATATTTGTCCCGGATCAGGTCGTTGGTCTGCAGGAGGGTCAGTACGGCCTGGTCGTTGTCATGCGTCAGAAGATCACCGCTCTGAGCTATACGCTTGGTGTAGATGGAATATTTCTCAAAAATCCGCACGGTACCGAAAGACACGGTAGACGTGAGGATAAGAGGGACAAGGAGTTCATATCCTCCGGAAATCTCAGCTATGAGGAAGATCGCCGTCATCGGGGCCTGCATGACGGCAGCCATCAGCGCAGCCATCCCCACAAGGACGAAGTTCTGCTCAGGCACGCCCATCCCGACAAGGTTGAAACAACGAGCCACGATAAAACCGAGTATCGCACCTGAGAACAAGGTCGGACCGAAAGTCCCTCCGACTCCCCCTCCCGAGTTGGTGAGGGTCATCGCCACGATCTTAGAGAAAAGTATAAGCAGGAAAAAAACCGGCACGCCCCAGCGATACCCCATGAGGAACGACAGCAGACTGTGATTCTCCACCTGGATCTCCTGCCCGTTGAGAAGACTGTGCAGGTCGGTGTACCCCTGCCCGTAAAGCGGCGGGAACAGGAATATCAGCAGACCCAGCCCCACAGCGCACAGCAGCCATCGCAGGTAGACATTGGTCAACTTGCCGAGCTTGTCCTCAAGCCACAAAGTCCCGTTTGTAAAATAAAGGGAAAACAACCCCGCCAGTACTCCGAGCACGACATAAAATGGCAGATTCCCCATGGAGAACGGGGTCAGGGCGCAGGCAAACACAGGAGTCTGCCCACGGAAGGCATAGGACACCACCGTGGCGGAGATGGTGGATACAAGCATCGGCAGCATCGACTTCATCGACACATTGAAGAGCAGGATCTCCAGAGTAAACAGCATCCCGGCCAGTGGAGCCTTGAAGATGCCGGCCACAGCCCCGGCGGCACCGCAGCCAAGAAGTACGGTGACGCTGCGGTACGACAGCCCGCACACCCTGCCTATGTTGGAGCCTATCGCGGCGCCCGTATACACTATCGGGGCCTCTGCACCCACAGAGCCGCCGAAACCTATTGTAAAAGAAGACGTGAGAACCGAAGACCACATGTTATGAGGCCGGATACGGGACTCGTTGCGTGAGACGGCCAGCAGCACCTTGGTCACCCCATGGCCGATGTTGTCACGTATGACGTACTTCAGCAGGAGCAGGGATATGAACATCCCGACCCCCGGAAACACTAGAAACCCCCACTCCAGGTTTCCCCCGCCGAAAGTCCTGTCCAGACAGCCGCTGATTGCGGAGATGGCCCAGTCAAGGACAACGGCGGCGCACCCCGAGAGCACGCCGACCAAAAAACTTAAGTACAGAAGTTTGTTCTGTTCCGATATTTTTCCGAGTATCCTATTCAGCTGCATCAGACTGGTCTTCATCACCCCCGTACTGGGAAATGTTCTCGTCCGGAAGGGTTCCACCCTCATCCCCGGTCTCCCCGGCTGTCCCGGCAACCTGCTCGTTCTCTGCATCTTCCTCACCTTCGAGCCATCTTTCTATGTCATCGGCATCATCTATCTTGACCTTGATCTTGACCAGATAGATGGCGTCCGGAATCTCTATCATCACAGCGTAAAAAGGGGTCCCGTCAGGCTTGGTGTATTTGACCAGATCCGGAAGGTAGTCGCTGAACCCCTTCGGATACTTCTCCGCAAATGCCTCCGCGAGTTCGCGGGACATGTTCTCATAGCTCACGATGTGACGCTTCTTGTTATCTTGTGCCATAATGTAACTGTCTTTTTAGTCCTTTTGAATTGGAGTGCAATAATACTACTTTTTCTGATTTTTCTGAAAAAAAACAGCTTTTTGGGCTTTTTTTCTCTCCGGGTCACGCTCCACAAAGACAGGCTTCATCGTCCTCGGGTCCAGTCCGGTCTTGAACATCACAGAGGATGTAGTCATCGGGGTGGGCATGAAATCCTGCACCTGATCCATCCAGATGCCTTTCAGGCAGGGGTTCTGCGCGAGTTTCCACATGTCCTGCAGAGTGCAGCCGGGGTGGGACGATATGAAATACGGAACCAGCTCGGTGTGGGTGCCGTTTTCCCTGTTTATCTTGTCGAACTCACGCCTGAGCCTCTCGAACAGGCGGAATGACGGCTTTGCCATATAGTAGAGCACCTTGTCCTCCGTGTGCTCCGGGGCGACCTTGAGTCTGCCGGAGGTGTGACGGAGCATAAGTTCCTTCAGGTACGGCTTGCCCGTGCTGTCCACGAACCCGTTTTCATCCAGAAAGAGATCGTACCGCACCCCGCTGCCGATATAGGAATGTTTCACGCCGCGTACCGCGTCCACCTTGTGGTATAGGTCCAGCACACGGCTGTGGTTCCTGTCAAGGTTGCTGCACGCTGACGGGAAAAGGCAGGATTTGCGCCGGCAGACGGCACACCTCTCTTCATCACGCCCGTGCATACCGTACATGTTGGCGGTCGGGGCTCCGAGATCGGATATGTTGCCGTGGAACTCCGGCATCGCCGCCAATTTCCGGACTTCAGAAAGGATCGATTCCTCAGAGCGGGACTGTATGAACTTGCCCTGATGAGCCGCGATCGTGCAGAAATTGCATCCGCCGAAACAGCCCCTGTGGGTGATGATCGAATCCTTGATCATGTCATAAGCCGGGATGCGCTTGCCCCTGTACCGCGGATGCGGCCGCTTCGTGAACGGCAGATCCCAGAAAGAGTCCATCTCCTCCTGAGTGGCGGGGGGATACGACGGGTTCACCTGCACAAAGCCGTCCTCCACAGGCTCAATTATCACCTGCTGATGAAGCATATTGGCATGAGTCTCTATCTGATGGAAGTTCTCGGCAAAGGCCCTGTCATCTTCCACGCACTCTTCATACGAGTGGAGGACAAGCGGGTTTTCCGCACGCCATCTGCCTTTGCGGAAAAAAGCAAGCTGCGGAATCTTTTCAATCTGCCGGAGATTCCGTCCGGCTTCTATGGCCCGGGTCAGCTCCAGCATCGGCCGCTCCCCCATCCCGTAGCAGAGCCAGTCGGCACCGCTGTCCAGAAGCACGGAGCGCATCAGGCGGTCATCCCAATAATCGTAGTGGGTGAGACGGCGCAGCGATGCTTCCACTCCCCCGATAACGACCGGGACATCGGGCCAGAGCTGCTTGAGGATACGGGTGTAGACCGTGACGGCCCTGTCCGGCCTCTGCCCGGCCTTGCCCTCCGGGGTGTAGGCATCATCGTGCCGCAGGCGCTTGGCAGCAGTGTAGTGGTTGACCATGGAGTCCATGGCACCTGCGTTGACTGCGAAATACAGGCGCGGAGCACCGAGCTTGCGGAAATCCCGCAGGTCATCCCTCCAGTTGGGCTGGGGGACCACTGCCACGCGGTAGCCGAATTTCTGAAGATAGCGTGATATGCACGCAGTACCGAAACTCGGATGATCCACAAAGGCGTCACCCGTGAAGAAGATGACGTCTATGTAGTCCCATCCGAGCTGCCGTACTTCCTTAACGGAAGTCGGTATATCACATTCTGTCAGGCAGTTCAATTCCGAGTATTCCCATGCCGGCGCGAAGCACGGCGGCAGTGTCAGATATAAGTTCCAGCCTCATTTCCAGCAGTTTTGCGTCAGGCTCCCGGAGGATGCTGGTGTCATGATAATACTGGTTGAACTCCTTGGCAAGTTCATAGCAATAGTTTGCTATGAGCGCCGGAGAATACGCAGCTGCCGCCTCGGCCACCTTCTGCGGATAAGAAGAGAGGATCTGCACGATACGGATCTCCTTCGGACTCAGTACAGCATCCGGGGCCACCGCAGCCTTCCTGCCGGCCTCGGCGGCCTTGCGCAGGATCGACTGGATACGGGCGTGGGTGTACTGGATGAACGGGCCGGTGTTGCCGTTGAAATCTATCGACTCCTTAGGGTTGAAGAGCATCTTCTTTTTCGGATCCACCTTGAGGATGAAATACTTGAGAGCCCCCAGACCGATGATGCGGTACAGCCTGTTCTTTTCTTCCTGCGGCATCTCGTCGAGCTTGCCGCTCTCCTCGGATGTCTCCCTGGCCTCCTGATACATCTTCTCTATGAGGTCATCGGCATCGACCACAGTCCCTTCACGGGACTTCATCTTGCCCTCAGGAAGTTCCACCATACCATAAGAAAGATGGTATATGCAGTCCGCCCAGCTGAAACCGAGTTTCTTGAGGATGAGCTTGAGCACCTGGAAATGGTAGTTCTGCTCATCGCCGACCACATATATCAGAGAGTCAAGCTTATATTCACTGAATCTACGCTCAGCCGTCCCGAGATCCTGGGTGATGTAGACGGATGTCCCGTCGGAGCGGAGAAGAAGCTTGCGGTCAAGCCCGTCAGCCGTGAGGTCACACCATACTGAACCGTCGGGATCCTTTACGAACACGCCCATATCGAGGCCTTTCTGCACGAGCTCCTTTCCGAGAAGATATGTGTCATGCTCATAATCAGTCTTGTCAAAACTGATTCCGAGAGCCTTGTAGGTCTGCTCGAAGCCCTCGAACACCCACTCGTTCATCATCTGCCAGAGCGAGCGGACAGCCGGATCTCCCTCCTCCCACTTGACAAGCATCTCATGCACCTTGTCCATCACGGACGGGTCCTCCTTCTCCATCCTGGCGAACTCCACATAGCAGTCTCCCACAAGATGGTCGCCTTTCTTGCCGCTGCTCTGCGGCGTGACTCCGCCAAAGCGTTCCTTCCAAGCATACATTGACTTGCAGATGTGGACTCCCCTGTCGTTGACCAGAGTGGCCTTGATCACTTCGTTGCCGGCGGCTTTCAGGAGGTTGGACACTGAAGCGCCAAGAAGGTTGTTGCGAACATGCCCGAGGTGAAGGGGCTTGTTGGTGTTAGGTGAAGAGAACTCCACCATGACCCTGCGTCCCGTGGAAGGGAGCTGGCCGAAATCAGGATTGGAGGCTATGCTCTCCAGACTCTCTTTCCAATAGAGGTTGGAGAGGCTGAGATTCAGGAAACCTTTGACCGAGTTGAATGCGCTCACTTCCGGACAATTGGACTTTAGCCATTCCCCTATCGCATTGCCTGTAGCATCAGGAGATTGACGGGTGACACGCAGAAGCGGGAACACCACAAGCGTATAGTCTCCTTCGAATTCCTTGCGGGTCGGCTGTACCTGAAGCGACTCCGCAGGCACATCAGCGCCGTAGACTGCCTTGATGGCCTCTGAGGCCTTCGCAGCTATGAACTTCTCCGCGCTCATCAGCCGAGATAGGACTTCAGAAGTTTGCTTGCTGCCGGCTTTTTGAGCTTGCGGATTGCCTTTTCCTTGATCTGGCGTACCCTCTCACGGGTCAGGTCAAGCCTCTCGCCGATCTCCTCCAGAGTCATTTCCTGACAGCCGATGCCGAAGAATGACTTGATGATTTCGCGTTCGCGTCCGGTAAGGATCTGCAGGGCGCGCTCGATCTCGGTGCTCAGGGATTCGTTTGTGAGTCCGCGGTCAGCGCTCGGGGAATCATCGTTAGGGAGCACGTCAAGAAGACTGTTGTCCTCTCCCTCCACAAACGGCGCATCCACGCTGACATGACGGCCGGACACGCGGAGGGTGTCGTTGATCTTGTCCTTCGGGATGTCTATCATCTCGGCAAGTTCGTCTGCCGACGGCTGCCGCTCGTTCTCCTGCTCGAATTTGCCGAGGGCCTTGTTGATCTTGTTGAGGGACCCCACCTGGTTGAGCGGAAGCCTTACTATACGGCTCTGCTCGGCAAGGGCCTGGAGGATGGACTGACGGATCCACCACACGGCGTATGATATGAATTTGAAGCCGCGGGTCTCGTCGAACTTCTCCGCCGCCTTGATCAGTCCGAGGTTGCCCTCGTTGATAAGATCCGGAAGACTGAGCCCCTGGTTCTGATATTGCTTTGCCACAGAAACCACAAACCGCAGATTGGCCCTAGTGAGCTTCTCGAGAGCTTCCTGGTCGCCTTTGCGGATCCTCTGCGCAAGTTCCACCTCTTCTTCCGGTGACACCAGCTCTTCCCTGCCTATCTCCTGGAGATATTTGTCCAGAGAAGCGCTCTCACGGTTGGTGATTGATTTTGTAATCTTAAGTTGTCTCATTATACTATATAAAATATTGTCGCGGCCGGACGTGTATCCGGTCGCGACAAAAATTATCTGTCGCTCATCCGACTACTGGTCCTTTCCGAAGCCGAAGTATCCAGGTCTGCCGGAAGCGGTCACGCCTTCGATGAAGACTGCGCCGTTGCTCTTCTTGGCGATGTCGATGACATCCTTAGGCTTGCTGACCTTCTTGTCATTGACATACAGGATGATGAACCCGTCCTCACCGCCTGCTTCAGCTATCTTGCCGTTGCCTGCGGACACGATCTCCACGCCTTTCTTGGAGGCCTTGAGAGTCGCGCCGTAGAAGACTATCGTGCCGTCAGCGTTCTGCGCCGCCGCAAGTGACTCCTCGTCCTGAAACACTACCTGAAGTTTACGGGTCTTTCCGTCGCGGATGAGTGTAACCTCAGCCTTGTCTCCAGGATGGAAGGCATTGACCTTCTCCTGAAGCGCCTGCGGAGTCGCGGTCTTGGTGGAATCTATGGCGATGACGATATCTTCAGCCTTGATTCCGGCCTTGTCTGCGGACCCTCCCTTCACAACTTCAGCTATATATACGCCCTCGAGTGAAGAAAGTTTCATCTTCTCAGCCAATTCTTCATTTATGGCCATGATTGAAACTCCGAGTTTCGCACGCTTGACCGAACCGAAATCGATGAGGTCGGCGACCACCTTGTGCACGATGTTGGACGGGATGGCGAAGGAATATCCGCTGTATGAGCCAGTTGTGGAGACTATCGCCGTGTTGATGCCGACGAGCTCACCCTCCTTGTTGACCAGGGCGCCGCCGGAGTTGCCCGGATTGACAGCCGCATCGGTCTGGATGAAAGATTCGATTTTAAACTCTCCGCCGGACGACATGGAACGGCCTTTGGCACTTACAATACCGGCAGTGATGGTGGAGCGCAGCTGTTCTCCGAGAGGTGAGCCGATGGCGAGCACCCACTCTCCCAGACGGAGCTTGTCGGAGTCCGCGAACTGGAGCACAGGCAGGCCGGTCGCGTCGATCTTAATGAGAGCCACGTCAGTAGCCTGGTCGGTGCCTATGACCTTGGCGGGGTATTTCTTGTTGTTGTTGAGCGTCACGGTGACTTCCGTGGCATTGGCGACCACATGGTTGTTGGTCACGATGTAGCCGTCCTCACGGATGATGACACCCGATCCGCTGCCCTTGCGCTCACGGCTTCCGCCGCCTCCCATCCCGTCTCCGAAGAAGAAACGGAAGAACGGGTCGATGTACTCCTGCTGCGGGGCTTTGGAGGTCACCTCTACATAAACAACGGCCTTGACAGAGTTCTCGGCCGCGTAAGTGAAATCGGGATAATCCGAAAGTGACAAATTGACAGTCTTGACAAGCTGCCCGTCCGGCGTGGTCACAGTACCTGTGTGGACGTCGGACAGCGACGGCTCCTGTGTCTTAACAATGCCCCAGGCCGTGATCCCGCTCAGGACCACAGAAGCAAGCACTATGATGAAACCTTTCTTCATATTATAAGTTTTAAATTATTTCCGGCCCACAGAGGTCAAATTGTATGCCAATGTCAGGAATAATTCCTATTTTTGTGCAAACGTACCGATTAATACTGACACCGCATATGGAATTCATCGTTTCAAGCAACGAGCTGCTGAAAGGGCTTCTGGACGTCTCCAAAGCCATCCCGGCAAAGACGGCGCTGCCGATTCTTGAGAACTTCCTGCTCGTCCTTAAGGACGGCAGGCTGGAGATAACCGCATCCGACCAGGAACTGACCCTGAGGACCGCCCTGGAAGTCGAAAACAGCGTAAGCGACGGCAGCATGGCTGTCCCGGCAAGACAGATGATGGACCTTCTCAAGGCCCTGCCTGACCAGCCAATCACCATCAAGACCACTTCCGACGGCACATTCGCCTGCGACTGGTCCAACGGCAACTCCTCGCTGCCTTATTTCCCGGCCGCCGACTACCCGGAGATCAAGGGCGTGGGCGAGGATGCGACCATGGCTTCATTTCCTTCCGCAGTTCTCGCGGAGGGCATAAGCAGCACCATTTTCGCCACCGCAGACGATGAGATCCGTCCGACTATGAACGGCATCTTCTTCGACATGGATGTCGACAGCGCCACCCTTGTGGCGACCGACTCGCACAAGCTCATCTGCTATACCACCAAGGAGGTGAAGGTGAGCGGCAAGTCATCATTCATCCTCCACAAGAAGCCGGCAGCAGTACTCAAGTCGGTGCTCGACAAGGACGACAGCAATGTCAAGCTCGCCTTCGACTCAAGCACGGTAGTATTCACCTTCGGGGAGACGATGATGGTATGCCGGCTGATAGTCGGCAAGTTCCCGGAATACCGCAGAGTCATCCCGCAGAACAACGCCAACATCCTCCGGATAGACCGCAACCAGCTCCTTGCCACCGTGCGCCGTGTGGCCGTATGCGCAAACAAGGCATCGAACCACATCAAACTTGACCTCAGGCAGGGGCAGGTGGAGATTACGGCACAAGATCTCGGATTCGCGCTGGCCGCCTACGAGAAGCTCGAGTGCGACTACAACGGCGATCCGGTCAGCATCGGATTCAAGTCTTCGTTCCTGATTGAGATCCTCAGCAACATGACATGCGAGACGGTGGTCATGAAATTTGCGGACGGGCGCAGGGCGGCCCTGATAGTACCGTCGGAGGAGGATGAGGAGAGCGGAAAGATCTGCGCCATCCTGATGCCCATAATGGTTTCATAAACACTTTAGCTGATGCAACTGAACCTTTCGAGGCCCCTGCTGTTTTTCGATATCGAGAGCACAGGCCTCAACATTCCTGCGGACTCTATCATAGAACTGAGTTTCGTCAAGATCTTCCCGGGAGGGGAAGAACGGATCAAGACATGGAAAATCAAGCCATGGGACTACGAGAACCGCTGTCAGCGCCCCGTCAACCCGGAAGCGTCGAAAGTCAACCACATCACTGATGACATGCTCACGGACTGCCCCACGTTCTTCGACGTGGCCGAGGAAGTGGCGGAATGGCTGAAAGACAGCGATCTGGCCGGATTCAACTCGTCAAAGTTCGACCTGCCGATGCTCGCCGAGGAGTTCGAGAGGGCGAAACTTGCAGGCAAGGACCTGAAAGTCAACCTTCACGAACCGCTGATGGTGGATGTACAGAACATCTACCACATGATGGAGCCGCGCAACCTGCGCGCCGCCTACCGCTTCTACTGCGGTGGGGAGGACTTCGACAACGCGCATTCAGCGGAGGCCGACACCCTTGCCACCTACGAGGTGCTCAAGGCCCAGCTTGACCGCTACTCAGAGCTCAAAAACGATGTCAAGGCACTTTCAGCCTTCGTCGGAAAGAAATACGTGGACTTCTCCGGCCATCTTGTCTACGATGACAAAGGGCAGGTGCTCATCAACTTCGGCAAACACAAGGGAAAGACCGTCCGCCAGGTGTTCGATACCGACCCGTCATATTTCGGATGGGTACGCAACGGCAGTTTCACCCTCGACACCAAAGCCCAGTTCGCAAGGTTCGAGGAGCAGTTCAAAAGGGAGAAGCTCGCCGAGAAGTTCAACTCCCGATGAACATAGTCGTCCTGACATACTCGGGCAAAGTCACAGTCAGGCCTGACACGACATGGGAAAAAGACGGGGAGGATTTCTACGTCCCTGATTTTGTGGACCGGCTGGGCTGGACGCCTGTCGTCTTCGCGAGGGTGACAAGACCGGGAAGAAGCATAGGGGCGCGTTTTGCGGGAAGGTACTTCGAGAGCACGGGACACGGCGTGCTCCTCTATCCGGAAGACCTGATGGACGGCTCGGAAGAGGGCTACGCCTGCGCCAGCTGCCTTGACCACACCTCTTTCCTTCCGGGCACGCTTCTGCCCAAGACCGCCTGCGCCGACTTCAGTGTCCGCCGCGGAGAAGAAGAGATTTTCCGCTGTGAAGGCACACCGGCGGGCAGACTGGAGGAAGCAATAAGCGAGGTCAGCCGGTTCTGCTATCTGAGAACCGGCGATCTTGTGGCGATCGAGATGCAGGCCCGCAGGCCGCTCTGCACCCGTGATGACGGGGGATGCCGGATAACCTGCCTCGAAGCCGGAGAGGGCCGCAGCGACGCGGCATTTGACATCGTATTCTGACAAATTCTGACTCATGATGGGATTCATTTCTTCATTTACCTGGAAAAAAAGCATCGTCAAATTCGGCGACGACTGCCGCCGGGTAGCATCATTCCCCTGGTTTCAGGGCGTGCTGCTGCTGTGCTGCGTAGTGGCGGCCATGCTACTTGCCAACCTGCCGTGGACACGCGGGCTGTACCATGATCTTCTGGAGGCGCAGGTACAGATACGTTTCCTGAGCGGCGGGGCAGACATACTCTTCCCGAAGGACATGACGGTGGAGAAGCTGATCAACGACATCCTTATGGTCGTTTTCTTCTTTACCGTAGGCCTTGAAATACGCCGGGAAATCGCCCGCGGGGAGTTGTCCTCGCCAAAAAAGGCGATGCTGCCCGTGATTGCCGCCTTCGGCGGAGTGCTGGCCCCGGCCTGCATCTATACCCTGATCAACAGCGGCACGGCCGCTGCGGGCGGTTGGGGCATCCCGACTGCTACCGACATAGCGTTCGTGGTATGCATCCTGACCATGCTCGGAGACAAGGTCCCGGTCTCGATAAAAGTCTTCCTGACGGCCCTCGCCATCGCAGATGACCTGATCGCCATCCTGGTCGTAGCCATATTCTACGGCAGCAGCATCAATCTCACTCTGCTGGGGGTGTCCCTCGTGGTGATTCTCATAGCGCTCATGCTGAAAAAACTCGGGGAAAAACACATGGCCCCGTACTTGCTGTGCGCCGTGCTGGTATGGGTGCTCTTCTATTACAGCGGAGTGCACGCGACCATGTCAGGTGTCGTGATGGCCTTTCTGATTCCTGCTGAACCGCGATACACAAAATACCAGTACATCCGGAAGAGGGACAGGCTTCTGGCGAAACTGACAAGGTTCGACGGTCAGGACCCGGCGGATTTTCCAAACGCAAAGCAGAAGGAGTGCCTGCGGAGGCTCGAAGGCGTAGCCAACGGTTCGATGGACATGAGCTACAGGGTGGAGCATGCGCTCACCCCTTGGGTCAATTATCTGATAATGCCGATATTCGCGCTTGCCAACGCCGGTGTCGTCATAAGCGATGCTTCATATTTCAACATCTTCAAGTTCGATCCCGCTCTCGGAAGCGTCTCAATGGGCATATTCCTCGGTCTGCTGATCGGCAAGCCCGTGGGAATCACCCTCTTCAGCTGGATAGCGACAAAACTCGGGCTCGGCGAAATGCCGACAGGCGCCAACTGGGCCAAGCTCTTCGCCGCCGCCTGCCTCGGGGGTATCGGCTTCACGATGTCGATTTTCGTGGACACGCTCTCTTTCGGGGACAACAGCCCGGAAATCATGATGCAGCTCAGAAACGCCGGAAAGATTGCCATCCTTCTGGCTTCCGTAAGCGCCGGTATCCTCGGCAGCATCATGGTCAACATAGTCTGCACCGCAGACAGGAAGCGGCAGAGATAGAAAATTGCGCCCGCTGTTTGCAGGCGCAATCTTTTTTGTTATCTTTGCAGTCCGAAACAAAGCCACTTTAGCTCAGTCGGTAGAGCAGCGCATTCGTAACGCGCAGGTCGCCAGTTCGAGCCTGGTGAGTGGCTCGAAATCCAGCCTTCCGGCTGGATTTTTTCATTATTTCGCTTTCAGTCGCCATACCATGAAGCTGTAGGCCGGCATGACGGCTCCCAGAGCATTCCCTTCCAGGGCAAAAGAACTCGTCTTCGGCACCAGGTTGCAATCATCCAGCTCTCCGGTAAGGACACTCTGCTCAACATTGCATCCGCCTTCAGCAAAGCCGGATGGAAGGCGGAAATCCACGCTGCACTCCACCGGCAGCACGTTGACGGCCTTGACTATGAGGTCGCCGCTTGCGCTGTCCTTGACCACTGAGACCGCCAGTCGTTTGTAAATGTCAGCACGGTGGTCTTCCAGACGCGCCGCTGACGGAAGATAGAGGTCACCTGAATTGCGCCCGAAGAGCTTCTGCACCTGATAACCTGTCGTCGGCTTCACCTCTGTCCCGTTGAAATAGATCAGGTCCGGATTCCACTGCGTATGACCTTCCCTTCCGAAGAGAGGGGCATAAGAAGTCATCTCCACCACGTCCCCGTTCCTCTCGACATTGCAGAGGTGCACAGCCTCGCAAAGGGCCGTCTCAAGACAGTTCTTGCGCTCCGGGTTGTGGGCAGCATACTCTCCTAGATAGACTTTGGTCGCGCCACGCCGGTAGGAGTCATAGAAATCCTGATGGTTCAGATACCAGCCCGGAGCTGTATAGTAATGCTCGTCCACGAGAGGGACACCAAGTTCAGTGGCGAATCTCCAGCCCTCCTCATAGTCCGAGCCCTGCCAGAACGGGCCGACCGTGCCTACCACGGTGATTTCCGGGCAACGCTGCTTTAGAGCCTCATATATGATTCGGAACCTCTCCTCGAACACTTCGCTGATGAGATCCTCATTGCCTATGCCTATGTATTTGAGGCCGAAAGGCTCCTTGTGCCCGGCATCGGAGCGCATCTTCGCCCACCTTGAAGTCTTCGGGTCGCCGTTGGCCCACTCGACAAGATCTACGATGTCCTGTATATAAGCGTCCATCTCCTCAAGAGGAATGCCTCCCTGCTGCCCATACCCTCCGCGGGATGAGTTCTGGCAAGGCACGCCGGCTGCGATAACCGGGAGCGGCTCCGCCCCGAGATCCTCACACATCTGGAAGTATTCGAAATAACCGAGCCCCATGCTCTGGTGATAACCCCACAGATTGCTGTCCTGAACACGGGCTTCAAGCGGGCCTATGGTGTTTTTCCACTTGTAAATGTTGTCGATGCCGTTGCCGTGGGCCACACATCCCCCCGGGAAGCGGACGAACTTGGGATGCATATCATAAAGCACCTGTGCCAAGTCGGCACGCAAGCCGTTCTTCCTGCCTTTGAACGTGTTCTGAGGGAAAAGGGAAATCATGTCCAGATCAAAGTCCCCCGAGGACAACGGGACGATCTCAAGAGATGCGGCACTGCAATCTGCCGACGGTTCAAGCACGAGCGTGGACTTCTTCCACGATGAGGACGCGACGCGGAACCGCCTGCTTGAAAGCACTTCTCCCCCAGGGGTCACAAGACGGGCCTCGAAGCGCCCCACACTCTTGCCGGAACGTCTGGAGAAAATGCTCAAGTCATATTTTTCCCCTGACTTCACTGCAATCCCGTCATATCCCGGATTGCAAAGGGCCGCGCCCGGAGACGACACCTTCAGGTGCGCATAATGAGGGTTGTTGGCATGTATCGGATCGGAAGTCTTGATCTCCCACTCCATCCCTTCTCCAGACACGCTCCAGGACCACGAAGCGTTCCACTCGAAATCCCTGTTCTGCACAAGTTCCGCATACAGACCTCCGTCAGCCGCGTAGTTTATATCCTCGAAGAAAATCCCGATCAATTTGTCGCTGATGGGGATTGACGCATCTTGGGATATCGAAACATCGAGCCTCTGAGGCCCGAGCCCCGGAAAGCGCAGCGCATCATCCCGCAGCCGTATGGAATTGGCAGCATCCTCCGCAGCCGACTGCCTGACTGCATCAAGGAGCCGCTGAACCTCAGCCCAGGAGACTTTGTGCAAATCTCCCGTCACACTGCCGGAAAAAGGAAGTTCGAGCCGTATCTGCTCCGGTGCACGGAACCGGGACAGCACCTCGGATGACGGGTAATAGTCCTGCGGTTTCCAGTGCACCAGATCCGGGGAAGCAGTCAGGGCTAGAACATCCTCCTGCTCATTGACCTTCCACCATGCGGTCCACATCCCGTCAGCTCTGCGGAGAAGATGAGGCTCCAGCATACGCTTCTGCGAGCCCCAGTCGCCATAGTCGGACTTCACGAAAGAGTATTCCGGCCCTATCTCCCGCCAGCGGACACCGTCGCCGGACCATGCTATATGAAGTCCGTTGCGGCCCCCGTTCTGAAGTGTGGAATACGAAAAGACATAGGCAGAATCAACTGCCGAATGCGGCACATAGGCGTCCTGCCCCGCAGGGTCGCCGGCAACCAGCCCCGAAGCCGCAACGAGGCATGCCAAAATAAGATGAATAGCCATATAGGACAAATATAGCCATTATATCCGGATTCGTGCAATTACAGATAAAGGCGCAGGCCCAGAGCGAGATCGAAATTGAGAGGGCGATCCTTGTAGATGGTAGACACAGTGCTGCCGTCATCAAAATAATATGCAAGCCCGGGCTTCATGAACATCCCGAGGGCCGGGGAGAACTTCCAGTCAAGCGAGGCGGAGACATTGGCCGACCACTGGAGCGGACCGATGCTCACGCGCTGTGACTCTGTCCCGCGCGGCACATCTCCTGCCAGACATTCCGTGCGCACGGTGCCATATACGCACTTGGACACCATGCCACCTCCCGAAAGGCTGACTCCAAGCCTGTCTGAAAGAGGGAAATACATCCCAAGACTGAGGGGAAGCCCGAGGTAATGAAGGGTCTGCCGCGAATCATAACGTATTGAGGATGAGCCAGCAGAAAAGTCAGATACCAGAAGAGACCAGCTCAAGCCCCCGGAGACGAAAAGCCTGTGCGCCAGCTGCCGAGACACAAAGAACTCAAACTTCAACGGCTGAAGATGCCGCACGCTGGAATAAAGTCCTGAGGGGTCACCAGCCAACGAAAAAATATCCCCTGAGGCCGATGAACGGGTCTGGAACACCCCGTCCTGGCTGCGTCCGGAAAAGACAGACAGCATATCAGCCGTCCTCAGGGCCTTGTATCCCCGCGATTCGGAGGACGCGCCGGCAGTTCCAGATGCGGAAAAACCGATGCTGAGGACCTTGCCGCTCCGCCCGGACCCGGCCTCAAACTCTTCCCGGAACGGGTCCGGCTCATCAGAAGGGCCCTGCGGGGCATTATCCCCGGTCTTGACGGCAGCATGGCTTTCCTCCGGCGCAGGCAGTTCCTGAAAAATGTCCGGTTCCGCATCCGGGACCTTTTCCGGAGCAGTTTCCGAGACACCCGCTTGAGCAGGACGCTGATAAAGTCCGAGTCTTGACGGGGAAGGCAAAGCGGGAGACACCAGACCCACGGGGACTGCCTCAGAGAGGACGGCACCCTCACGGAGCAGGACTTCACCACCATCGGAAGGGAAGAGCAGCACCACGGCGGCAACGGCAGCAGCAAATACGGAGACGCCCGAAGCCAGGGCGGCAGCCCTTCTTCTTCGGCGGAGCCGCACAAGTCCGCCCTGCACCCCTTCCCACAATCCGTCAGGTGCGCTTTCGGCATAGCCGTCAAAAGCGTCGCGCAAATTTTCCTGCCAATTATCTTTCATTTCCATATTCCTTTATTTTGGCTGCCAGCCTGGCCTTTGCCCTGCTGTACTGCGAGCAACTTGAACTTTCGCTTATTCCCAGGAGTGAAGCTATATCCTTATGGCTCATCCCCTCGATAGCGTACAGATTGAAGACGGTCCTGTATCCGTCCGGAAGTTCCCGTATCATTTTCTGGAGCACAGGCATAGGAATGCCATCCGTATCGGGAGTGTCTTCATCGGCACTCTCAGGGAGCGAATCCGGAACAGAGACCATATCTAGACGCGACCTGCGCCTAAGAAGCATCAGTGCTTCATTGACGACTATACGCTTCATCCATGCCCGGAGAGAGCCCTCTCCACGCCAGACGAACTTGCGCAAAGAAGAGAAAATCTTGATGAAACTGTCCTGAAGCACATCCTTGGCATCATCTTCATCTGTGATGTAACGCCGGCATACGGCAGAGAGATACTGCACCTGCGAGTCATATATGGCTCTGACAGATGCAGCATCCCCCTTTGAAGCACGACGGACGAGTTCCCGCTCGTCCGAAGGAGCCTTTCCGCCGCCGGATGGAATCATAAGCTGCTACTTGACAGGCAGATCCCGGCTGACGGAAGCCAACGGAGCCTGTTTCCCGCTCTCGGAAGTCTCACCGGTGCAATAATCGAATTCAACTTTATGCTCTCCCCTGAATGACTGATAGCGTATGGTCATCTTGACGGTCTTCCCGCCGGTATCAGGAAGTGCAGACAGGTCGAAGGCCACTATCCCGTTCATGTTGATGCCGCCCATGTCGAACTTGTCTTTGAGATTGTCGTGACGGAACTCAAGATAATAAGGATCATCCTTGTCCGCACCCATCACAAGGTTCACGGCATGAGGCTCATGAGGATTGCCCCAGTCGGCACAGAAGGCAAGGGTAAGATAGCCGTCCTCGAGCACGGTGACCCAACTGTCGAGAATCTCTATCGGGGCGGTGCCGTAGGCCTCGTCATCCTGCACCCTGTCGCCTTTGCTCATCACAAGGGATTTGGTGCGCACGCTGTCTATCCAGTTGACCTCCACCGCCCTGTCGAACTTCATCCCTGTCCCGGAGTGCTCATATGGTCCCTTGTCCGTAAAATTGGTGAGAGCCCTCACTTGTTTGCCCTTGAAAGGCGAAGTCTGCACATTGAGTGGCTTGAGGGTCGTCTTGTCATCGAGCTGGAGGTAGAACTCCCCGGCCTCGCTGGTCTTGCAGGTTACAAGAGCATTAGGGTACATCATCGAATAATCCACATTGTCATCCTTCAGACAGGATGACAGACTCAAAAGAGCTGCGGCAGAAGCCAAAGCAGCGATGATTGTTTTCTTCATATTCTTCAAATTTAAAACTTTTACCCTATAAATGCACACTTCTCCGAAACCTTGCACGCCGGCACAAAAAAATTGCGGCCGTTCCCGCAGAGGGTCCGGCCGCAGATTTGCATGTCACTCTCCGGGACTAGTCCCAATTGAGGATCTTCTTGAAATCGTACTCTTCAGGGTTGTCCACATAGGCCTTAGCGGCCTCATAATCCTCCTCGCTGAGGAAGTGGCAGATGTGGTTGAAGTAGTTCTTGGCAGTGCCGCAGTTGATGTCCACGCGGCGCGGCGGGATCTTGCCCTCCGCGTTCTGCAGGCTGTGTAGATAGAGAGGACGTGACTCGCCGTATGCGTCCACATATACCATGCATCCAGTCTCCCCCTTGGTATAGAGGTCATACACGCCCATGGCAAGTTCGGTGCAGTACGTAAGGTCGAAAGCCACAGGATCCTGGCATCGGATGTCGTAACCGATCTCCACCGGACGGGTCTTCACCTTGAGGCGGGTCTTTTTCATGGCTTTCTCGAGAAGTTCATCGAAAAGCACTGACTTGGAGATCTTTCCGAGCTCCGGGTGGCCGTGCTCATCGTAAGTCATGTGCACGCCGGCAGACTTGATGTCGTCCTCCGCAAGATCGTGGAATACACCCTCGGCAACCACCACTGTGCCATAGTCAAGTCCGAGCACCTTGCGCCTGATGATGGAGGAGAGGGCGAGCTTGATGATCTTGTCGATGGAGATCTCCGTCTTGTTGAACATCTCCGGGATGATGGTCATAGGGCAATGGGTAGCCTCGCCGATGCCGAGCGCGAGATGGCCGGCAGAACGGCCCATGGCTGAAATGAGCAGCCAGTTGCCTGAGGTGCGGGCGTCCTCATAGACGGTGGAGGCGATGTGCGCACCTTCGTTCTTGGCGGAGTTGAAGCCGAAAGTAGGAGCGTTGTCCGGAAGCGGAAGGTCGTTGTCTATGGTCTTAGGGACGTGGATGTTGCGGATAGGGTACTTGTGCTTCTCGAGGAAGATGGCGATGCGGTTGGCCGTGGAGGCGGTGTCATCGCCGCCGACCGTGACAAGCAGCTTGATGTTGTTGTCCTTGAAGAGGTCGAGATTGAAGTTCTTCTCGAAATCCTCGTCTGTCGGCTTGAAACGGCTCATCTGGAGATGGGAGCCGCCGCGCTTGAAATAGTAGTCAGCCTTGAGGAAGTCGATGTCTTCAGTGCGTGGAGTCTTGGAGAAAAGGCCGCTGTAACCGCCATGAAGGCCGATGACCCTGAAGCCGTTGCTCAAAAAAGTCTTGGCGACTGAACACACGACAGTGTTCATTCCGGGAGCTGGCCCGCCGCCGCAAAGGATAATTACGGAATCTTTCATTTGAAAAATATTAAATCTCACAAATTTATGAACTGTCATGCTTTTTTCCAAGACACCGGAAGCATTTTTAACACAAATCCTTTACATGGCCAGCTCGCCCCGAGAATATTCGAAAAGAAATTGTAAATTTGTAGTTTATGGACAAGACAACCGCACAGAACAGGATAGAGGAACTCAGGCAGATCCTGAGAGAAAACAGCAGGCGCTACTATGTGGACAACGCTCCTACAATCAGCGACTACGAGTTCGACACCCTCATGCATGAGCTGGAGGCCCTCGAAAAGCAGTGGCCGGAACTGGACAGCCCGGACTCCCCCACCCACAAGGTCGGTTCGGATCTCGGGACGCCGGACGCCCAGGCAGCAGAAGACTCTCCGCGCGGCGGCTTCGTCCAGAGGCCCCACCGCTATCCGATGCTTTCCCTTGCCAACACCTATTCCATCTCGGAAGTGGAGGACTTCGTCAGCCGTGCCGAGAGGACGCTCGGGGCAAGCCATTTCACCTACTGCTGCGAGCTCAAGTTCGACGGCACAGCCATCTGCCTCACATACAGGGACGGCAAGCTGGTGATGGCGCTCACCAGAGGGGACGGCACGGTAGGCGACGACGTGACAGCCAACGCGCTGCATATCAAGAGCATCCCCTCCCGTCTGCACGGGGACTATCCGCATGAATTCGAAATCCGCGGTGAGGTCCTTATGCCCTACGAGGCCTTCGACGCACTCAACAAGGAGCGCGAGGACAACGAAGAAGCACCCTTCGCCAACCCGCGCAACGCCGCATCCGGCTCCCTTAAACTTGCAGACCCGGAGGAAGTGGCAAAGCGTGGACTCATCTGCACCCTTTACCATATCCCGGCCGAATCTGTCACATTCGATTCGCATTGGCAGGCCCTTGACGCCGCCGCGAGCTGGGGTCTGCCGGTATCGGACAAAAGACGCATCTGCCACAACATCCAGGAGATAGAAGAATATCTCGACTACTGGGACAGCGAGAGGAAGTTCCTTCCTTTCGCCACAGACGGGATAGTCATCAAGATCAACGAACTCGCCGCCCAACGCTCTCTCGGCTACACGGCCAAAAGCCCACGCTGGGCCGTGGCCTACAAGTTCAAGGCGGAGCAGGCATGTACAAAACTCCTGAGCATCGACTATCAGGTGGGACGGACCGGAGCGGTAACCCCGGTGGCCAACCTCGACCCCGTGCAGCTCAGCGGGACAGTCGTGAAAAGGGCCACCCTCAACACCGACGGCATGATGAAAGATATGGACATCCGCATCGGAGACTATGTCTTCGTGGAGAAAGGCGGCGAGATCATCCCGAAGATCACCGGAGTGGACCTGACAAAACGCGGCAAGGACACCGTGATGCCGGTATTCCCGAAAGTCTGTCCGGACTGCGGCACCCCGCTCGTCAAGGATGAGGACGGGGCAAAGTGGTTCTGTCCCAACACTGAGGGCTGCCCGATGCAGATAAAGGGAAGGCTGCTGCACTTCGTGTCACGCAAGGCAATGGACATATTGGCCGGAGATTCGACCATAGACCAGCTCTACTCCTGCCGGCTGGTCACGAGGCCCTCGGATTTTTACAAGCTCAACATGCTTCAGCTGCTCGGCCTTGAAGGCTGGAAAGAGAAGTCGGCAAGGAATTTCATTGACAGCATCGCCGCCTCGAAGTCTGTCCCGTTCGACAGGGTGCTTTTCGCCCTGGGCATACGCTATGTCGGGCAGACCACGGCGAAGAGCCTTGCGCGGCACTTCGGCGACATTGACAAGATCATCGCAGCGAGCCGGGATGAACTGCGCGAGGTGGAGGACGTGGGGGATGTGATCGCCGGCAGCGTGTATGAATATTTCCACAACTCCGCCTGGCTCGAAGAAGTGTCAAAACTCCGCCAGGCGGGACTCCAGTTCTACATGGGCAGCTCGCAGCAGGCCACATCAGACGCCCTCAAGGGGATGACCATAGTCGTGTCAGGCAACTTCAGCGTCAGCCGCGACAGGATCAAAGAAATTATAGCGGAAAACGGCGGGAAAGCATCCTCGTCGGTCAGCGGCAAGACCGCCTTTCTTCTCGCAGGCTCCAAGCCGGGACCGGAAAAGATGAAGAAATGCGCTGAGCTGGGCATCCCGGTCAAGTCCGAAGAAGACTTCTACGCCATGCTTCCGGGTGATGATTCCATCGAAAAAAACGGGACTCCGGTCCAGGCAAGCCTCTTCTGATGAAAGTTTCGGAGAAGATAACGGTCCTCTTCACGGACAGGATATGGTCTCTGGACACCTCCGGGTGCTCAAGGGCCTATGCTGCGCTCGTGCACCTACTGAAACTGGTGCTGATCACCGTCAACACGTTCTCCCAAAACAAGCTGGGCTACCAGTGCATCGCGCTGAGCTACTTCGTGATGATGGCCCTCGTCCCTTTCGTGGCACTGCTCTTCGCCCTGACCGGCGGCCTCGGGCTCTCGGACAAGATTGCCGAGGGGCTGTACAAGATTTTCCCGGCCAACCCGGAGTTTGTGAGCACCATGATGGAAAAGGCCAACGGCCTGCTTGACACCGCCAAAGGCGGCGGCCCGGGTCTGGTGTCGTTCCTGATTTTCCTCTGGGCCATAATATGGATGATGTTCCAGGTCGAGACGGTGTTCAACAATGTCTGGGGCATCCAGAAGATTCCGCGCAAGCTGTACAAGAGGTTCGGCTTCTATATAATAGTACTGGCCCTGTCTCCCCTGCTGGTGTTCGTCTTCAGTGCCGGGATCGCGTTCTACGCCAATGTGACCAACCTTTTCGGGCTGGACCTCTCGGACTTGAGGTTCCTGCCCAAGCTGCTGGGTTACCTGGGCTTCTACACCATCTCGATGTTCACGTTCTCGGCCATGTTCACCTTCATCCCGGCCACAAAGGTCCGGTACCGCTACGGCCTGCGTTCAGCCGCGCTCACGGCTCTGGTGTTCGTGGTTTTCCAGTACCTTTATCTGGAGACCCAGATGTTCATCGGCAAACTCAGCAGCGCGTACGGGGTGATCGCGGCCATCCCGCTCTTCCTCATCTGGCTCAACTACAGCTGGCAGATTATAATATACGGTGCGGAACTCACATATGGGTTCCAGAATGTTGACAAGTATAAAGTCCCTGAATGGGATAGCGAGAACAGATAATGAGTTTTTCAGAATTTACAAAGGACGACTACCGCCTGATTGACAAGGAGTACGCATCCCTGATGGATGTGGCGCGCCCGCGGCTTCGCAACGAAGAGCAGGTCCAGACCGTGCAGAAGGCGTTTGAATTCGCCAACCAGGCCCACAAGAACGTCCGCAGGCGCTCGGGAGAGCCGTACATCATACACCCCATCGAGGTGGCGAAGATCGTCGTGTCCGACATCGGCCTGGGCTGCAAGTCCATCTGCGCGGCGCTGCTCCATGATGTGGTGGAGGACACAGGCTACACGGTCGAGGACATCCGGAGCCTGTTCGGGGACAAGATAGCCTCCCTGGTGGACGGCCTCACCAAGATCAAGACCGTGCTCGACAACGAGGACCGCAAGGGCGTGACCATGAGCACGGAGAGCCTCCAGGCAGAGAACTTCAAGCGCATCCTGCTCACCCTCAACGACGATGTGCGCGTGGTGCTCATCAAGCTTGCCGACCGCCTGCACAACTGCCGCACCATCGAGTACATGCCCGAGCACAAGAGGGACAAGATCCTCTCCGAGACCATGTTCATCTTCATCCCCCTCGCCCACAGGCTCGGCCTCTACGGGGTCAAGTCCGAGATGGAGAACATCTGGCTCAAATACAAGGAGCCGGAGGAATACAAGGAGATCACGGAGAAGATCAACCGCAACATAGCCGAGAGGGAGAAGGACATAGACGAGTTCATAGAACCCATTGACAAGGCTTTGAAGGCAGCCGGCTACAGTTTCACCATACGCAAGAGGATAAAGACCCCATACTCGATATGGTACAAGATGCACAACAAGCACGTCCCGTTCGAGCAGATCTTCGACCTCTACGCGGTGCGCATAGTCTTCACCCCGAAACTCGACGGCCCGCAGAACGAAAGGGACCAGGCCTACCTGATATTCTCCACGATCACAAGCCTTTACAGGGAGAACGTGAGCCGCCGCCGCGACTGGATAGCCCAGCCCAAGAACAACGGCTACGAGGCCCTGCACTGCACTCTGATGAGCCACGCCGGAGTGTGGGTGGAAGTCCAGATCCGCTCCCGCAGAATGGACGACATCGCAGAGAAGGGCATCGCCGCCCACTGGGCCTACAAAAAAGACGGCTACATCACGGAGAACGACTCCGAGATGGACAAGTGGCTGGCTCAGGTGCATGACATTCTGCTGAGCAACGACGTCAGCGCCCTGGAGCTGCTGGACATCATCCACAAGGACCTGGTGAGTTCGGAGATCGTGGTCTTCACCCCGAAAGGCGAACAGAAGTCAATCCTCAACGGAGCCACGGCCCTCGATTTCGCCTACATGATACACAGCCACATAGGCAACTCGGCCATCGCCGCCAAGATCAACATGAAACTCGTCCCCCTCTCCCAGCCGCTAAAGTCCGGAGACCAGGTCGAGATCATCACCGCAGCCAACGCCACCCCGAAGATGGAATGGCTCCAGTTCCTCCAGACCAGATATGCCAGGACGAGGGTAATAGAGTATTTCAGGGCGGACCGGGACAACATAGCCGCCGACGGGAAGAAGATCTACGAGGAGCGCCTGCGTCAGATGGGCCTGAAAAACACCCATGCACTGCTGAAGAGGTTCATGGACTTCAACCAGATCCGCGATGCCGAGGAACTGTATTTCCGTGTCGGGCTGGGCGTGCTCGGACCGGAACAGTTCAAATCCATCATAGACGAGGAGAGCCTGACCTCCGGGGAGAAGAAGAAACTCACCATGAAGGGCGACAACAACTTGAAATACAAGATGGCCGAGTGCTGCAACCCGATACCGGGAGACCCCGTCGTGGGCTTCCTCACGGACAACAACACCGTCGTCGTCCACAAGAAGTCGTGCGAAGTCGCGGAGCGTCTGGCGAGCCGCTTCGGCAACAGGATAGTGATGCCCCAGTGGACGGCAGCCGAGCAGCACGAATACCCCATCAAGATTTCCCTCAAGGGTCTGGACAGGATAGGTCTGCTGAGCGAAATCTCAAGCTTCATCTCCAAGACCATGGGAATCAACATCCGCAAACTGCAGCTCACTGCGGACGGAGGTCTTTTCGAGGGCAATATCGAACTGCGGGTCAAGGACAAGGGAATCCTGGAAGACATGGTCGAAGGGCTCAAGAAGATCGAAGGCATCCAGGACGTGGTCAGAACAGACATTTGACAGCAGAATGAAAAAGTTTCTACCTCTCATACTGACCCTGGCGGTCATATTCATACCGATGATGTTCACCCACTCCTGCGCCAACACCACTCAGGCGCCGAGCGGAGGCGACAAGGACACCATCCCTCCTTACATCATCGACATACGCCCTCTGCCGGGAGCGATCGGGGTGCCGGTGAACGGGGCAAAGTTCGTCTTCCGCTTCAACGAGTTCGTCACCATCAAGCAGGCCACCAACATCTTCCTCTCCCCTCCCCAGCAGAAGCCGCCGAAAGCCAAGTTAAGAGGAAAGAATCTCGTGGTCAGCTTCGAGGAGCCGCTCCAGGAGAGCACCACCTACACGCTCAGCTTCACTGACGCCATCGCCGATGCCAACGAGGGCAACATGTTCGCCGGCTACACCTATGTCTTCTCCACCGGTGAGAGGATCGACTCCATGATGATCACAGGCACCGTGCAGGACTGCAACACGCTCGCACCGGTCAAGGGCGCCACCGTCCTGCTGCACACCGACCTGTCGGACTCAGCCGTCTACAAGACAAGGCCTTATGCCGCCGTCAAGACAGATGACTGGGGATTCTTCGCCCTGCCTTTCATCAAGGACACACTCTACCGGCTCTACGCCATCAAGGACTCTGACAACGACAACATCTTCAACCCCGAGACGGAGACCGTGGCCTTCGTGGACTCGGTGATAAGGCCTGTCCTGACCGCCAGCGACACCGTCCGTGAGATACTCCGCTACGACATGAAAGACACCGTAGCCTGCCTTGCACGCCGCAGCCAGTACGAGCTCAACCTCTTCCGCGAGAGACCGTCCAAGCAATACATCGTCAACAAGGAGCGCACAGCCGAAAGGGCTGCCTACATCACTTTCATGGCCCCTGACGCGGTGATCGACTCCATCACCATAGACGGATACCGCCAGGCCCAGATAGTCAGCCAGTTCAACATCCTGCGCGACAGCCTCGAACTATGGATCAACAGCCGCCGTGCAGCCCCGGACACCATGAAGATAGGAGTCACCTACCTCAAGACCGACTCTCTCGGCGTGCTTGCCCCGGCTACGGAAAAGATAAAGCTCACCCTCGCCAACGACAAGAAGACCTACTCCAAGCGTCCGCGCAAAAACATAAAACAGGAGGACACCACCTGCGTGTTTTCTCTCACGGCCGACCCGAAAACCGTGGAGCAGAACGGCTTCGAGATGCTCTTCCGCTACCCGATCATCCGCGAGAGCTTCGACTCCATCAGGTTCACCGCCATCACCCCGAGACAGACCGAGCAGAAGATGAACTTCAGCGTGGAGAGGGACAGTCTCAATCTGCGCCGCTACATCCTCACACCCAAGGAGAAACTCATGCAGGGCTATGAATACATAATGAAAGTGCCGCACAAGGCTTTCCGCGACATCAACGGATTCTGGTCCGACAGCCTTGAGGTCAAATGCAGCCTCCCGGACGACGACAAGCTCAGCACGCTTGAGGCACAGATGAGCGGAGTGGACCGCAAGTACATCGTGGACCTGCTCAACGAGAAGAGGGACAAGGTGCTGCGAAGCTACATCATAGACTCCGACACCACCCTGCTCTTCCCTTACCTTTCCGAGGGAGGCTACTGCATCCGCATCACCGAAGACAGCAACCGCAACTCCATAGTGGACTCGGGCTCGATCCTCGAGCACCGGCAGCCGGAAAAGGTCAAGTTCTACGAGGTTGACGGGGGCAAGTTCATCAAGATCCCGGCAGGAGCCGAAGTGACACAGAAGATTAATCTGTCAGAGATATTCAGATGAAGACGATTTTAAAGATCCTTTCCGCCCTGCTGCTTCTTGCCCCGACCGGGCTTGAAGCCCAGGACAGCACCGCAGTCGTGAAGAAGCTCCGTCCGATAAACGACTACTCTCTTATCGGAGTCAACTACGGCGTCACCTTCGCCAACACCTGGTTCAGTCCGACCAAGCATAACGCCGAATACGTGTTTTCCACCAACTATGTCTCCGTCACCTATACCAAATTCAGCAAGCTCTTCGACCGCATGCCATACTTCGCCCTGGTGCTCGGGGCGGCCATGGGCAACGAGGGCTATGCATTCAAGGCCGACAAGGAGACCGGAATCTCCGCTGACGTGGACGGGGCCACACGCTGCTCCATCCGGGTGATCGAATTTCCTGCGATGATGCAGTTCCACTACGACTTCGAGCCGGCCAAGATCATGGCCAACGCCGGAGTCTACGGCGGCTGGAGACGCAGCATCACCCGTTCCGGCCCTACTCTGGAGCCGGAATGGACGGACAAGTTCCGCAGCTACGAGGAGCGCTTCGACTACGGATTCCAGGGAGGCGGCGGATTCGCCCTGATATTCGACCCGGTCGAGATACACTTCAACTGCCTGCTGCGCTGGTCGTGGTCCAACCTCTACGAGCCGGACTACAAAAGCAAGTACTACAACAACTACGCATACCCTCTGGACATAATGGCCACCGTCGGCCTGCATTTCCAACTCTCAAGGCGCAGGGGTAAAACACGGAAAGAAATAAAACAGGAAGCTTACAATATCGTTTATGGAAAGACTCAAGACGATACCGGTCAAGATAGGTAAAGACCTCATCATCGGAGGAGACGCACCGATTGTGGTGCAGACCATGTGCAACACCCACACTTCAGATGTAGATGCCACTGTCGCCCAGTGTCTGGAGCTTGCCGCAGCCGGGGCGCAGATGATACGCATCACCGTCCCGGGCATGCAGGACATCCCGCATCTCAAGCAGATAAAGGAGAATCTGCGCGCCCTGGGCTGCACGACACCTCTCGTGGCAGACATCCACTTCTCCTCCCAGACAGCCATCGCCGCGGCTCAGATCGTTGAGAAAGTCAGGATCAACCCGGGCAACTTCCATCCCGACCACGACAAGGCACGCAGCGAGTTCGCCCGTCTGCTCGAAGTATGCAAAGAGCACGGCACCGCCATCCGCGTGGGGCTAAACCACGGCTCGCTCGGGCGCTACATCACCGACCTCTACGGCAACACCCCGGAAGCCATGGCCCGTGCCGCCATGGAATGGCTCCGGATGTGCAAGGATGCGGATTTCTACAATGTTGTCGTCTCGCTGAAAGCCAGCAACACCGTCGTGATGACTCAGGCCTACAGGATTCTGGCCAAGATGATGCAGGAAGACGGCACTGTATTTCCTCTGCACCTCGGGGTCACCGAAGCCGGCAACGGGGACAGCGGACGCATAAAATCCTGCGTCGGCATCGCCGCACTGCTGCAGGAAGGCATAGGAGACACCATCCGTGTATCACTTACGGAGCCGCCAGTCAACGAACTGCCTGTGGCCCGTTTCCTCGCCGGGTGCTCGGAGGGTGATGATATGCTCCGCGCCGCCGCGAAGTGGGGGCCGAAACTTCTAAAGAGGGAAATCGATGAAATCCCGGATTCGGCCGGACTCTCCGACTATCTCAAGGACGAGATAATGCAGGCCGCCCGGCGCCGCTTCTACAAGCCGGAATACATCGCCTGCCCGGGCTGCGGCCGCACGATGTACGATCTCCAGGGCACTTTCGAAGAAGTCAAACGGCGCACCGCCCACCTCAAGGGCATGGTCATCGCCGTCATGGGCTGCATCGTCAACGGCCCCGGCGAGATGGCGGACGCCGACTGGGGCTATGTCGGAGAAGGCGGCGGCAAAGTCTCCATCTACCACAACGGCCAGCCTGTCCTCCGGCACATTCCGGACAAAGAAGCCATCGACAGACTGCTGGAACTTATCGGAGAATGATGAAACCAATTGTATGCTTTTTCAAGCACCTCTTTGTCGGATTTGCCCCTTTGCTGTCCATGTCCGTATCATGCTCTGACCATAGTGTCATGTCCATTCTAAATGAAGTTGATTCGTATATTCAGGAAAAGCCAGATAGCGCCCTGAGAGTTCTTGAAACACTGAATAAAAAAGACCTCAATTCGAAAAAAGCCAAGGCGAAGTTTTCCCTTCTTTACTCTATTGCCCTTGACAAGAACTACATAGACACAACCAATTTAGCAATTATACAACCAGCGTTTGATTTTTATACAAAATACGGATCCCCCGATGAAAAAATGAAAGCATATTTCTACCGCGGCATCATATATGCCAACAGGGAGGAAGATGATATTGCAATGCATCATTATTTTTTATCTTTAGAAGATTCAGCTAAGGTTTCAGACAACCGCTATAAAGAACTCGTCAACTCGGCCATTTCTGTTATTTTCTCTAAAAATCATAATACGGAGCAAGAATTGTCGTATGCAAAAGATGCCTTACGATATGCAGTCTCCGCTGGTGACAGCATCGGAATATGGGCAATTACTGGACATCTGGCATCTTGTCATGCAAACATCAGGAATTGGGATGAAGCGATGAGAACCTATACAAAATACTTTGCGATGCCAATCTATGATTCCACTTCATATATCAGAAGAAAGATACGTTTTGCAAAAGACATTATCCGTTCACCCAACCCTAAGCCTCATGAAAGCATAAATATTCTTGAAACAATTTCCCGGACGCACCCAGAGTCAATGACAGAAGAAGCATATTGTGTTTATGCGTATGCGCATCAGTTGTTGGGCAACAGCACTGTTGCAAATCATGTGATCACACAAATTGAACGTTCAGCAAAGCGGCAAGAAATAGTAAAGACATGGCGCTATAGGATTTATAAAGCACAAGGAAAATACAAGGAAGCCCTCGAGGATTTAGAGAAGTCTGTCATCGCACAAGATTCAATAGTTTTTTCTGCCTTAACACAGTCACTTATACAATCCCAAAGAGATTACTTGCAGGCGGAAAAGAATGCCTTGAAGAAAGAGAACAAACTTGTCAGGCAAAGAAATGCAGGTATTGCTCTTTTTTCTGTAATGTCGCTATGCATTCTACTTTTACTTTATCTACGAAAGAAAAGAGCATCAGATAAAAAAATTACAGAGTTATCTGCACTTCAACGCGAATCACAGCAGATGCTCGAACTGCAAAACGTACAGAGGATCTGTGCTGACACGCAATTGGCTGAAAAAGACGCCGCCCTTCTGGAACTCAAGAAACAGTTCGCAAGGATGTATAAGGCTCAATATAAAACATTGAATGGCCTATGTGCCGCATATTTTTCACCAATAAAGAAAGAACGTAAAGAAGTCATCTATGATGAAGTATTACGTCAAATGGATACTATAGTTAACTATACGGAAAAACAGGATAAATTCATGTCCGCAGTTAATGACTCTCTTGACAACATCATCGACAAGTTACGGGCGGACCTCTCCGGACATAAAGAACAGGATTTTCGATTTCTGGCCTATGTTATCGCAGGATTCGATGCAACAACAATTTCCTGTCTTACCGGATATTCAGTAGGAACAGTATACACCAAGAAACACCGGCTCAAAATTGAAATATCAAATCTTACGTCGCAACATAAAAAGCTATATCTCGAGTTTATTGATTAAGTAGTTGATTATCATATCAATCAGAATAATCTTATAAAAAGCAAATGCTATTGCCTACAAATCAAAGGCTTAGAGCACTTGTTCAATTTTTGTCTCTTAACATAAGCATAACACCTTAATAATAAGGATTTTATCATATCACTTGTTCAAACAGAGAATGGTTGATTCCAGTTTAATTAATCATATCTTTGCCCATGAAAACAAAAGCGATGTATATGAGAATAATGGTGTTTGTATTATTATTACTTTTGGGGATGCCAACCGTTCCCTACAAGACAGAGAACGAGCCACAAATAATTCCGATCAGAATTCTCGACAATAGTGAGGAAACGGAACAGTAATATTGCCGATAAATGGAGATGAAGGGACTTACCGGATTGAATTCAACCTTTTAGAGGGGAGTAGATTCGAAGGCATCTTTGAGATCTAGCATTTTATGTACAACTAATAGTAACAGATTATGAAGAATTTATTAATTATGCACAATGTCCAGACTATTATCGGTGGCGTTGCTTTAGCACTCACAATCTCTGGCTGCAATGGACTTAAATCATCGGAAGAGGTCATCAATGTCCAAGATCAAGTGGAGCCTATCGCATACATCCACAATTCAATAATCAGCAACCTCCTTGGTGCTGAAACCAAATCTTCGTCAGAAAATCTAAGGACAGATGACCATGCCAGATTAATCTCCATAATGGCTTGTGATGCTGCTGCCGAAATCGGACTATGACACCGTTACATTATATTGATAATCTCCCTTACGAAGAAACAGTCAAATCGGTGATACGGCAATGTTATATAAACGATGTAAACAATAATGGGACTTCCTTAGAAAATTATTTATACGAGTTATCGAGGCTTGAAACAAAATCGAATTATAATGCCACGCCTTACAGGTACACAGATATGCTCCATTTCTATCGTTCTGATTGTATGATATGGGACAAATATTACGCAACAAAAGGCGGTGACGGTAGGCATGTTGCCGCTGTGGCAACTGATGTTATTGTTGGCGTTGCTTTATCCGGTGTTACTGGTTTCTGGGGAGCAGTCGCAGCAGCTGCAGTCAGTGCTCTTGCATCTGAAGCAATGGAAAATGGTGAAATGGATCCAGATAGCGGCACTGATTAAACAAAATGCATCATGAAATCATTTGTAAAGACTTTCTTTCCCGCCTTTTTAGGCGGTGTTTTAGCAGCATTCCTCTATCTGATAATGGCGGGAGCAGTAACATGGAAAAACATCGTCACGATCATCCTCGATGCCGCTATCATAGGTCTTGCCATCGCCGCCTCCAAAGCATTTTTATCAAAGCGATCTCATAAAAATGACAACAAAACTGAAGGAATGAAGTAATAGTATCTACCCGGAGGCCTGCTACTCGACGTAGAGCAGCAGGCCTTTGAGGTACTCCCCTTCCGGGTGATAGATGCTGACAGGATGGTCGGCACCCTGACAGAAACGGTCGATGATCCTCACGCGGCGTCCGGTCTGGGCGGCGGCGGAGAAGACGGTATTGGCAAACGTGATCTTGTCCACTACCTGCGAGCAGCTGAAAGTGAAGACCAGTCCCCCGGAGGCCACCTTGGCTATCGCTGCGGCATTGAGACGCTGATAGGCTCTGAGCGCGTTCTTGAGCGCATCCCTATGCTTTGCGAATGCCGGCGGATCCACTATCATAAGGTCATATTTACCCTCTTCGCAGGTGCCGAGATACTCGATGGCATCAGCACAGATGTTTTTCCATTTCCCATCCTGCGGAGCATTGAGGGCAAGGTTGCGGTCGGCAAGGGCTATGGCCTTGGCCGATGAGTCCACGGAGTCCACGGACACCGCACCGCCGGTCAGCGCATAGACACTGAAGCCTCCCGTATAGCAGAAAAGGTTGAGCACCCGCCTGCCGGCAGCATACTTCCCCACAAGGGCCCGGTTGTCACGCTGATCGAGGAAGAATCCGGTCTTCTGACCCTCTTCCCAGTTGACGAGGAAGCGGCGGCCGTTCTCGCACACCGAGATCTCCGCCTGACTGAAATCATCCCGTCTATAAAGGTACCCGTCCACGAGTTCAAGCCCGGCCTTGAAAGGCGCTGTGCCCGAGCTTTTGTCATACACAGCCTTGAGATATTCTCCCAAAACATCTTTGAGAGCTTCGCAAATCCTTGCCTTGGCACGGAACATCCCGACAGAATGCGCCTGAAGCACACACACACCGTCGTACCAGTCGATGATAAGCCCCGGAAGCCCGTCTCCCTCCCCGTGGACAAGACGGAAACAGTCCGTCCCGGAAGGGTTGAAACAATCCAGCCCCACAGCCTGACGCATCACGACAGCCTTGGCTATGGCCCCCTTCCAGAAGAGCGGATCAAGGGGATCACCATCGAAAGAGAGTATCCTCACCGCAATGGACCCCACCTGATAATGTCCGGCAGCAAGATACTGCCCTTCAGCGCTGTATACCGCGACGACATCGCCCTCCTCGGGTCTGCCCTTTATATCTGCCACGGCACCGCTGAACACCCACGGATGGAAACGGCGCAGGGACGAATCGCGTCCCGGTTTAAGAATTACTTTGATCATCTTTCTGCTTGTTTTGTACAGGTGGATTCAGTTCTTCAGGGGTAAGCGGATGCTTCTCGGATGCCATGAGTTTAAGATACATCTCACGGCATATCCAAGCATCCGTGGCAGCATAGAGCTGCTGTGATTTGGACAGCTCATCGGCCTCCCAGTTGGACAGCTGCTGCGTCTTTGAGATGCGGCAGCCGAGGATGATGGCGGACATCTTCTTGACGCTCTTGTCACGCACGCCCCATTCTGAGGCTATCTTCTGGAGATCCACAAAATTGCGGGCCTCGAATTTATGGTAATGCTGAAGCCCGCGCACATCATCATGCACCGCAGCCCCGACCTTGACTATGTCTGGGTTTGAAAGCACGGCGCACATGAGCTTGCGCATGCCGAGTTTGTTGACACGGAACAGGAAAGCCTTGTCCGGGCCGGAAAGTTGAAGCAGGGCCACGTCATGATGGGGCATGTTGGATGCGAAGACCGGACGGGTCTCGGTATCGAAGCCTATGATTTTCTGGGACATCAGATAGGCTATCGCCCTGGCATAGTCCAACCCTGTCTTCTCGATGATATGTATTTCACCCGGGAACGCACCCGTAGGCAGTTTCTCGATCTCCTCAGGAAGTATACTAATTTTGAACATAAGAACCTGGTATCAGAATGACAGACGCGTCATCGGCCTCCGGACGCGGCACAGGCCTGAACGTCTGCAACTGCGGTTTTGCAATATCATGTGTAAAAAGATTGTAGCGCCGCAAATAATCATACATGGCCTCCGCTGTCAGCTCAAAACTGCTCTCCACCTCGAAGTCCTTGGAAATGAGGCGTCCGTATGTCATGGAACTCTCGTTCATCACGGACACTACACGGGCAAGCTCGTTCTTGACTTCATCCGTATTGACGAACATGTCGTCTATTATGACAGCATCGAGCACTCCCCCGTGCCCGGACCCCACATAGGCATCCAGAAGACGGAAGACGAGACTGTCCCTGTCACCGGAAGGCAGAGGGAAACAGAGCGAACCGCTGTGCCCATGGACCTTGCAGGCCTTGACGAAAAGTTCCTGATAGTCCCGTTCGGATGAGAAGCGCGGGTCATAGATGACACCGACATTCATCAATCTGCGGTCACCACGGCTCAGAACCCGGTCAAAAGCAATCTCTATCGGAGAGAACACCGGTATCCCGCAGCCAGTACTGCGGAAAAGAGTATCGACATCGAAAGCGCCATGGCGGGAGAGAGTCGCGGTGCCCAGAATCATCATCTTTGAACGGTTCTTCGAACCAAGCCCCTCAAGGTCATAAGGGCTTATATGCAGTGCCGTGTCAAGCGCACACAAGGCATCACGGACGACCCTCTCCCTCAGGAAAGAGACATGAGAACTGTCGGGAGAGACGATCGCAAGGCTGTCGTCGGAAATACAGTCAAGGGTCTCCCCCGCAAAGTCCGGAAGCCCGTCCTGCTTGAAGGAGCCGTCAACATTGTCTCTGCGGTCATAAGCGCTGAAAAGCTCCGCGAATCGGTCCGCCGCCGCTGATGGACCGATATAACTTATGTCCGCCTGCACCACCGGCGCAGGACTGCTCTTCAGGACGGACATCTCACGACCTGTCCTGTCGGCAAGAATCGAACGGACGTAAGGGATCGTAGGCCTGTTCTCGACCGCTTTACGGCGGCAGGAAGGCAGCATGAGAAGCAGAACTGCAAGCAAAAGGAAAACCTTACGGAGTCTCATATCTTGACAATCGCGTAGATTATGTTCTTGAGTATATAGCAGGCAAGAGTCAGAACCAGAGCCATTGACCAGTTGAGGCGGCAGAGAAGGCAGACGGCGACAAAGACAAGTGCCAGCAGCGCAAAAGTCAACCTCTTGACCTTCAGCACCCTCGAATCATCCTTGTGAAATTTCAGAGAGAACATCGGGATCTCGCTCACCATCAGGATGCTCAGGGCTACAGACAGGGCAGGGAGGAAAACCGGGCCAGCCGCCCAGTCAGAAAGGAAACTGGCAGGGTCATGACAGATGTAATAGCAAAGCGACCCGCACAGCAGCGCCGATGCCGGGACAGGAAGCCCGAGAAACGAATCAGACTGCCGCTTGTCAACATTGAATTTGGCAAGGCGCAAGGCGCTGAACACAGTCAGGATGAGTGGAATCCAGCAGAACACGCTCTCCCCGAACATCTGGGTGCACATGAGCCTGTAGAGCATCACGGAAGGGAGAACCCCGAAGCTCACAATGTCGCAGAGCGAGTCGAGTTCCTTCCCCAGATCCGAATAAGCCCCGAGCAGCCTCGCGAAAAAGCCGTCGAAGAAATCGAAAACCGCAGCCGCCAGCATCAGATAGAAGGCATATTCAAAGCGCCCCTTGAACGCGAACACCACCCCGATGATGCCGCACACGACATTCATCGAGGTGATGAAATCAGGAATGTATTTCTTTAAAGCCATTATTTGGACAGTTTCTTCCTCAGATCTTTAGGAAGAGCTGACTTGTGGATCATGTAGTCCATGCTCTGGTTCTTGACGAAAGCCTCGGTCACGTACCAGATTCCCTTGTACTTGCCGGCCTCGCCCCAGGAATTCTTGACCATATAGTATTTCTTGCCGTCCTGATCCTTGGCGATACCGAAGATCTGCATGCCATGGTCATCAGTGATGGTCTTGTTTTCAAACTCCAACTGGCGGGACTCCTGCGTAGGCACGCTCTCGACTATCGCAACAGGGGCAGGCTTGCCCTCCTCCTTGCCGACCCAGTGCTCCTGGTCAGATCCGGCAGCGGTAGCCTTCACGTCAACGAGGATACCGAGACCGTTGCGGGTAAAGCCGGCATGGCTGACATCAGCCCCCCAAGCCACTGTATAGCCCTTCATGATGGCATCGTCGAGGATGGACATGAATTCGTCGATAGGGACATTGTACACCTCATCCCAACGCCAGTTGTCGCATACCTCAAGAGGGAACCAGGTGTAGAAAGGATGATGGGTGAACGAAGAGAGGGTCACATAGTCCTCCGGGACGATCTTCATCGCGTCACGGTATTCTTCCGGGGTATATTCTTTTCCGTCAACGGTGAATTTCTCCGGCCAAGGGCCGAGGTATGTGTCGAGCACAGCCTTGAATCCCGGTCTCCATGCGGTTGTAAGGGTCCTGTTGGGATTCTTGGCGACAGCTGAAATATAGCCTTTGAGCACAGCGTCGAGCTCGGCCTGCTTCGGGAGCGGTGTGCCGTAGTTCATGCCGGTCATGGCCTCAAGCGGCACGATGCCGTAGTCCTCGATCACATGGAGGACATCATCCGCCTCTGAACCGGCGCCGAAAGTGAGGTTGCCGTCAAGACGTACATACTTGACCGCCCTGTCCATATATGAATGGGAAACCACGAAGAATACAGAGAAATCCGGATACTTGAGCGTATCCTTTATATTGCCAAGACGGATTGCCTCGGACTCGAAGAAACCGATGGTGGAGTAGGCCCAGCAGGTACCGCTGGAAGCCTGGTTCTTGACAGAGGTGATCGGATTGGCCTTGACGGTGGTGAAAGTGTAGTCCAGGTCTGCGACCGGAGATTTCACCTGCGCGGTCGCGCAGATGCAGGCGCACAAGATGGCAGCCGGAATGATAAACTTCTTCATATACCTAACTAAATCAAATTTTCTTTACAGGTGCACCTTGAGGCGCAATCACAAATATAATAAAATATTTTCTATCACCCGAATCTCAGGTCATTTTTGGTAACTACTCATGTACGCTAGTCATGGCCAGTCGGCCATGACTTCACTGCAAAGTCGATTTGCCCTTTCCGCACTATGGCTTCAGGCAGCCGATGGGTACAACCAACACTCCATCCTTGCGTGTGTAGGCGAACTGACCGACTGCGGTAAGAACCATAAGGAACGAAGGACTTTTCATCTTGTCGGTATCGATCTTCTCCGCCAACACTTTCAGCGTCGCAGCTCCCTCTTCGATGCCCGTGCTTCCGCCCAGTTTTACCTCTATCAATCCATAGCGACCGCCACGCAAGTGCATTACAGCATCGCACTCCAGACCGCTTTTGTCCCGATAATGATACATGGTTCCGGCGAGGGCATCGGCATAACAGCGCAAGTCGCGCACGGCCATCGTCTCGAAAAGCAGCCCCATGGTATTCAAGTCGCCGATCAAATCGTCGGGTCCCATTTCCAATGCTGCCACGGCTATCGACGGATCGACGAAATAACGGGTATCGCTGCTGCGTATAGCCGTTTTCGAGCGCAGATTGGGATTCCACGCCACGGCATCCTCCACCACGAATATCTTCTTCAACGCCATGAGATACTCCGAGATTGTATTTTCCGACAACCGCTCCACCTCGTTTGTGGAAATATCCCCGGCAATAGTCGTAAGCGAAGCCTGTGAACCCTGATGACGGGCATAGGAGCGCATAAGACGTTTCACACGTTTGGGGTTCTTCGCAACCCCGTCCACTTTCGATATGTCCGTATGCGTTACGGCCTGGTAATATTCCGTTGCAACTAATTGCGCCGCTGCAGTGGATTTTCGCCGAAGTGCTCCCGGCCAACCACCGCGACACATCATAAAGGCAATGTCGCCCAACTGATGATCGGGAGCTCTCAAGGCAAAATCCGTATTCCCTGCAAACAATTCGGCAAAGCTGACCGTGCCTTCGGATTCTCCGGACTCGAACAGACTCATCGGGCGCATCTTCAGCCACGAGAACCGCCCCGTTCCGGTATGATGGATCTCTTCGAGTTTTTCTTTGCTCGGAGCTGCCGAACCCGTCAGGATGAATTGACCCTCTTTGTCCCTGTGATCCACTTCGAAGCGAACAGCATCCCACAATTTCGGAGCCTCCTGCCATTCGTCGATAAGCATGGGAGCCTCTCCGGCGAGCAACATCCGCGGATGCAGGTCGATCATCTCCATATTCTGACGGAACGTATCCGTGTCTGCCAGATAAAGCACGCTGTTTGCTGCCTGTTCCGCCGTCGTGGTCTTGCCGCACCATTTGGCTCCCTCGATAAGTACCGCGCCCATAGCGTCCAGTTTCTCTGCGAGTAACTTGTCGGCAATCCTTGCCCTATAAGTATTATTATTCATCCTCTCTATTTTATCATGTCAATAATCATGCGCGAAGTTAACCATAAATCGCTAATAATCCATTGATTTCATGGAACACTTTGTCATTTGGCGGTATTTTGCTTTGGCATTTGGCTTTATATTAATTGGTAATTCGGCGTCGTTTTGCTTGGCCATTCGGCGGTGATTTAGTCACTAAAATTGTACCGGATGCGAAAAGTAGACACAGAGCATTAAGAAGATGATATCCCACACCGCCTCGCCGCAGGCAGGGCATTTGCCCGGCTTGCGAAGCACATTTACTATTCTTGAATGAAGTGCCAT